>Ga0310696_10005771_pt1 | contig 14847 bp, 10 predicted proteins | sample AusTroGonzalo_MG_4_FD_203885 | JGI IMG/M metagenome (GOLD analysis project Ga0310696, IMG submission 203885) | Bovine rumen microbial communities from tropical cattle in Woodstock, Queensland, Australia - Gonzalo_02 (v2) (version 2) | ecosystem: Host-associated > Mammals > Digestive system >...
AGGATTGACGATTGCATCAATGAAAAGCTGCCGGAGAACGCGTTATGATAAAAAAATCAATGGATGACGCTGTGCTCAGGCAAAAAATCATTGATCTGCTGAAAGAATTTGGCTCCTCGTCATCTTACGGCGATTTGAATAATGCGGTGATGAATATGTTGAAGATTCTTCCTCCGCCTGTTGTCAAACTAAATGCGTCGGAATCACTTCCTGTGAATTCAACACTACTTGAGGAGCAAATCCCATATCCGCCACCCCCAAAATATGATTTCACATTCATTGACCTTTTTGCCGGAATCGGCGGTTTTCGCCTCGCTTTTCAAAAAGCGGGCGGCTTGAGCGTTTTCAGTTCTGAATGGGATGAGGCCGCTCAAAAAACCTATGAGGCAAACTACGGAGAGATTCCCGCGGGCGATATTCGCGCTGTCGACAAGGAGGCCATTCCGAAACACGATGTCCTCTGTGCCGGTTTCCCATGCCAGCCGTTTTCTCTCGCAGGTGTCTCCAAAAAAAACTCATTGGGGCGAGCGACCGGATTTGAGGATCAGACACAGGGAACGCTGTTCTTTGAAATCAAAGAAATCATCGCCCGAAAACGCCCTGCGGCCTTCATGCTCGAAAATGTCAAAAACCTGTTCCGCCACGATCAGGGACGTACATTTGAAATAATCAGACACACCCTCGAAGATGTCTTGGGTTACATTGTCAACTGGAAAATCGTGGACGGCTGCAAATGGGTTCCCCAGCACCGGGAGCGATTGTTCATTGTCGGTTACAACCCCGATCTTATTGACATAAAGAAAGATGAAATCATCATTCCGAGAGAACCGCATAAAGAAGAACATTTTGCGAGAAAGCAACTGCGGGATATAATACTGCCGCATGTAGACGGATACACGCTTGGTCCCGGCACTTGGGCTACGCTGGAACGTCACAAGGCACATCATGCCGCGGAGGGCAATGGTTTCGGATATGGACTGCACACGGTCCCAATTAAAGAAGATGAAATTACCAGGACGATTTCCGCCCGTTACCATAAGGACGGAGCTGAAATTCTTATTGAACAACCCGGGAATCGACCGCGACGCCTGACTGTAGAGGAAGCCATGCAGTTGCAGGGATATGACCCCGCGCATTTCATTTTCCCGGTCTCAAAAACACAGGCCTACAAACAGATCGGAAACAGCGTTGTTTGGCCGGCAATTCATTCGTGCGCACTGGAAATAGCAAAAGTGTTGAAAACTCGGAGAAAGAAGAAATGAATCCGGTGAAGGACTATAAAAACATATCTTTGACGCGATTTCTGGAAATTCTGGACCAGAAACATTTCTTTTGGCTGATCAAACGTCTTTCGGGCAACGACACAGGGATTACAGGGGGACATCAATCCGGGATTTATGTGCCTCGTCAGTTCATGGAAGCCGTTGTTCCTGCAGTTGTCACCACCGAAGAGTACAATCCGACGCGGGAAATATCATGTTACATTCCAAGTCAGGACTGTCTTAAGACGGGAATTCAGGCAAAATACTACAACAACAAATATTTTCCGGAAAAAGAGCGGAAAAAGAAATACGATGAATTTCGGCTGACCCGCTGGATGGGCACCCCGGTGCAGGATGTTGAAAACACAGGAAGCATCTGCATTCTTGCCGGAGCATACATAAACGGAGAAACAGAGCTGCTTGGTTGGGTAAGCAATTCCGCAGAAGAAGAAGATCTTATCGAATACTGGCTCGGCAAAGATGTTGAGCCGGGGCAGATATATCTTTCATCTGTGCAGACTAAAAGGAAAGAACTGCCGATATTGAAGCAACTCCCCGTCTCGTGGTTGGAAATATTTCCATCCGGGCGCGATATTTTTCAATTCATTGAAGAGAGAATCCCTCAGTGTTCATGGTCGGGCTCAATAGATGAACTTCTGCTGAAAAGACGTGAAGTTGAATTTGACATTTTTGCCGAAGTGGAAAGACGCGATGTAATGCCTCATATCAAAGATGGTTTCTCATCGGTAGACGGGTTCATAAAGTACGCAAACAGTGTGGCGAATCGCAGAAAATCGCGCGCGGGGACATCTCTTGAACTCCATCTAGAAAGCATTTTCAGATATGAGCAATTGAAATTCGAGGCACAGACGGTTACCGAACAAAACAAAAGACCTGATTTCATATTCCCGTCCGGAAAAGATTATCATAATCCTGCATTTCCCAGTACAAAACTGCATATGCTGGCCTCAAAGACCTGTTGCAAAGATCGCTGGCGGCAGGTCATTTCAGAAGCAGATAGAATTGCGAAAAAGCATCTCTTTACTTTGCAACAGGGGGTCTCCTCCAACCAGCTGGCAGAAATGTATCACAATGGAATTATATTGGTTGTCCCGCAGCCAATCATTACCACCTTCCCGTTAGATTATCGGGACAAGATTATGAATTTGACCGGCTTTGTTGATTTTATAAAAAACAGTCAACGCGAAAGATGAAAAAATGGATCCTTTGTTACAGGAAAAACGCAGTTGGCTGATGAGTCGCATCAAGTCAAAAGATACGATACCGGAACTAATAGTTAGATCGTTTCTTCATCGCAACGGTTTTAGATTTCGTTTGCATGTTGCGAGTTTACCCGGAAAACCAGATATCGTTTTTTCAAAATACAAGACGATTATTGATATTCGCGGGTGTTTTTGGCATTTTCATGAAAATTGCGATAAAAGCAAGATTCCTTCCTCCAACAGCAACTGGTGGAAAAATAAATTAAGGGATAACGTTTTACGCGATGCCAAACACGTCGATTCATGGAAACGCGAAGGGTGGAAAATTTTGGTTATATGGTCTTGTTTATTCAAACATATGACAAAAACTAATAAAACAGCGATGTTGGATTATTTGGCGGAATCTTTTGATAGCATCATTCATGGGCAACACAAATATTTAGAAATCTCTTGGGCTGATTTCTGCAATGGGAGATACTCATTTCATGGCTGACATATTAGATCTTTTCTGTGGAGTCGGAGGTTTTTCGCTTGGCGCGACTCGTGCAGGATTTAATCTTATTGGCGGAATTGATTTAGATCCGTATGCTATGAAAATGCACAAGGTGAATTTTCCCAACTCCGCCCACTGGGAAGCAGATATCAGCCAGCTTTCCGGAAAACAAATACTTGAGCATTTCGGTATTCGTGGTGCCCCAGATGGTATTATAGGCGGCCCCCCGTGTCAGGGATTCAGCAGAATGGGACATCAAAATATTGAGGATGCGAGAAATACTTTGTTCAATAAGTTTTTTGCGCTTGTTGCGGAAATGAGACCGCGTTTTTTTCTGGCTGAAAATGTTCTTGGAATTCTTGATCCGCAAAATGCGCCTCTTATCAATCTTGCACTCAATCATGTTAGAAATGAATATACCATTTTGCCCCCTGTCATTCTTAAGGCAAGCGCCCACGGTGTTCCTACAACACGAACACGCGTTTTTTTCTACGGATATCGCTCGGAGGCAATGCCCCCGACATCGGAACGAGAACTTGCAAACTTACCGAACAGCGGTACCGTACATGTAGAAGATGCCCTTCTTGGATTGCCGCAAAAAATAGCTGATGAATGGCATGATAATCCCGCGGGCTGGCTCAATGTCCCGCCCCTAGGCGTCCGTTCGTACTATTACGACAGGATACGAGGACATATACCGCAAGGCGTAGGGAGCCCCTCGGCAATCGGGAGGATGAGAACGAAACATGAAGTCTCCGGGAATCAGGGGACTGTTCATTCTCCGAAGGTCAGAGCAAGATACGCCGCGTTGAACCCCGGAGAGGTTGATCCCATTTCAAAATCAAGGAGATTGCGACTTGACGGATTTTGTCCGACATTAAGGGCCGGAACTGGACGAGAGCATGGAAGTTTTCAAGCCGTTCGTCCCATACATCCAAGTCAAGCGCGAGTGATAACGCCACGCGAAGCTGCGCGCTTGCAAAGTTTTCCAGACTGGTTTCAGTTTTATCCAACAAAATGGCATAGTTTCAGGCAAATTGGTAACAGTGTTTGTCCGATTCTTGCAGAAAAAATATTGCTGATTATCTACCGAAAAATTCAATAGGAGAAAGATCATGACCGAAGAAGAAAAAAATACTGCTCAACAAGACAATGAGTCTGCAAGAAAAAGTGGCTTGATCGATGTCTCTCCGGCCAAATCCTTTTTCGTACAAATGTTAACTCGAGACATCGCTTTATCCGATGCGATACTTGATTTGTTGGACAATTGCGTAGATGGAATATTGCGTTCAAAAATAACAAAAGAAGGTTCTGCCCCATACGATTCCTATTGGGCAAATATCTCCATTGATAAGGATCTTTTTATAATTGAGGATAATTGCGGCGGTATTCCATGGGCAAATCGTGAATACGCATTCAAACTGGGGCGCCCGGCAGATCGTCAAGCAAATGACGATTCCACGATTGGGACATATGGAATCGGAATGAAGCGTGCAATATTTAAGATGGGCGAACGTGCGGCAATCTACACAAAAACAAACGATATTGCCTACAAGGTGACTATTGACAAACCGTGGCTTACCGGGGAGTCGTGGGAATTACCATTAGATGTTGAAGAAAATGAATTATCAAATTCCGGGACAAAAATAGTAGTGACCGAATTGCTCCCGGGAGTGAGTGCGCAGTTTATAGATAGTGATTTTTTGAAGGATTTGAAAAAACAAATTGGCAGTCTATATGCTTTTATTCTGGCAAAGGGGTTTTGCGTAAAGGTTAATGGGGAAATAATTCGCGGACGCCCGACTCAATTGATTTTTTCAGAAGAAACAAGTATAAAACCTTATATTTACAAAGAGCAGATTGATGACGTTGAAGTCTTTCTTGCCGTGGGTTTCACAAGACCAATCCCATCGCCAGAGGAAATTGACAAAAATGATGAATCGGTTTCATACTCGTCTCTGGATGCTGGGTGGACTGTCGTATGCAATGATCGGGCTGTTCTTTATTGCAACAGAGACGAACTTACCGGTTGGGGCGAAGCTGGGATCCCCCAGTATCATACACAGTTTATCGCCATTTCCGGGATCGTAGAATTTAGATGTAAAAATGCCCAGAAGCTTCCGATGACAACAACAAAACGCGGCATTGATGCGTCTTCGAGGCTTTATCTTCAGATAAAGAATAAAATGCGAGAGGGGATGAGATTGTTCATTGCCTATACCAATCGCTGGAAAAAAGATTGGGAAGAAGGGAGAAATAAATTTTCAGGGAAGCATGAAGCGGTAACAATTTCTGCATTAAAACAAAAAATCACTGACATGACCGTCGTGTTAACAGAAAAGGACGGCGGTGCTGTCTTCGTGCCGAAATTGCCAATGCCACCTCAGGGGGACTCTGGAAAAGTTAGAATTTCTTTTTCCACCTTAAAAAATAATCCAAGAATTGTCGCTGCATACCTGTATGGTGAAGATGATGCGGACAAGCATTCTAATAATGAAGTCGGCGAAGAGTGTTTCAAGTATTTTTTGAGAAAGGCTGACAGATGAGCCAAAAAAAGAAACATCCTCCGTATAGACTGTCTGTGAATAAATCAGTTGATAGATATCTACTGCTTGAATTAATTCGATTTGCGGAAAAAAATAATTTTACAAACATGAACGAAACCGAATATTTTAGCTTGGGAGGACCATTTCTTATTGATCAAAAACTTATCCATTCAAATTTTCCGTACATAAAAATTTATTCTATCGAAGAAGATCCTAATACTTATAAACGCCAGCAACGACATATTTTTTGTAAAAACATTGAGCTGATTCAAGATAGTGTGTCGAATTTTATTGATTGTCATGATTTTAAAAATCAGGTGGTGTTTTGGTTGGATTTCACACACCTAACACGGCAATACTTAGATACGGTTGCAAATCTCGTTTACAAATTGCCTATTGGAAGTATTGTCAAGATTACTTTTAACGCGCGTCCTCCATATCGTCCTAACGAAGAAGATCAATCCGCTGCTGTTAGGGATTTTCGTTCAAAATACGACGATTATCTTGTTTCTATTGATTTTGAACAGCTTTGTGATGATGAAAAATATCATTCATTACTTGTTGAAATGCTTAAAAATGCTACGGCAAAGTTGCAAAAAGAACGAAAGGCTCCTGCCAGCTTCATTTTCTGCGATGTTGTTTACTATTACGACACCGCACCAATGATGAGTTTTTCCGGCATATTAATGCCGCCAGAAAGGATAGATGACTTAAAGCGTGAATTAGCAAGGCATGAGTTTTTTTCTCATGATAGAATTCAAACTATAAACATGCCGAATTTCAGCCCAATTGAAAGATATTACATTGATAAAAACCTTCCATCAGAGGATGTAGATAGTTTATTTGATGCTTTGGGATACCCATTGATCCCACAAGAAAAAGCTCCATTCGTCGAAACAAAGAGCTTATTAAATCAGTACGCCAAGTTTTGGCATAAGTATCCAGAATTTGTTCGGATAATGCCATGAAATTCTTCGTTGATTTTCCTAAATTAGCTTTTTTGTTTTCCGCCGCCGACATAAGTCCACGGCAGCTGCTTTTTTGCATTTTGCGGGAGCCTTTACATTTGTATTAAAGGAGTAGCGCTAGTGAATGATATAAATATAAAAGAAATGTTTGCCGGATTATTTTTGGCAAAATTTGATCGAGACGGATTGGTGAAACTGGGATTTAGATCATTTAATCAAGCATTTAAGGAACTTGCGCTGCTAATTGGCGGGAAACCTAACAGTATCAAAAATTATCGTGATGAATTTGATCCCGCTTTCCCCAATGAACGCCGGGGGTGGTGTAATCGCCAAATGCACAAAACTCGCGCCAAAATGCTTGACCAATACGGAGCGTTGAGTTTAGATGAAATGTATGATATGCTGCTGGAAATGTTTGTCGGTGTCGAGGCATATTTGAATTCGATAAACGACTTATTTAAAAAAGGTAGAACTTGGAATGATGTTTCTAAAGCCATAAAACTAGTCGATTTTTATAATCTCGAATCGACAATGCTTGCAGGTTTAGATTACACATCTGTGGTAGGCAAAGAACGTTTGGCCACCATAAAGGCAAGAGTTACTCAAGCACAGTATCGCAAGTGGATTTTGAATATATATGAGGGGAAATGTTGTATAACAGGACTTAATATTCCTGCTGTTTTACGCGCAAGCCATATTATCGGCTGGAAGGAAGATTTCGAAAATCGCATGAATCCTGAAAACGGCCTGTGTTTATCAGCAACCTACGATGCGGCATTTGATCGGCATTTGATTTCATTCGATGACGATTACCGCATGATTCTTGCCCCGTCTCTTCGGGATTATTACCAGAACAATGCATTTCAAGAGCAATTTAAACATTTTGAAGGCAAACGGATTGCTCTTCCTGTTCGTTTTCTTCCATCAAAGGATTTGCTTGCCAAGCACCGAGAGGCAATGCGGTGAAGCCAAATGAAAAACACTTCCAACGAGTTTGATGAATATCTGCGGCAGGGGGAACCGCAGAAGCGCGAGCGCGCCGAGGCGTGGGGCATTGCCATCGGTCTGCAGGCGGTTGACGGCTTGACTCCGTCCACATATTTGGTCGAAACCGCAAAGCGCCATATCGAGGGCGATATCTCCATCGACGAGGTCCGGGATCTTATTGACACCTATTACCGCACCAAGTCCGCCTACGACGCAGTCGACGAGGGCAAGAAAGAAGCCGACAAAGTCTCCTCCAATATTACCAAACTGATCAACGAGAAGACCTTTTCCTTCTCGCCCGTCGGTTATGCCGCCGTCCACGGGCGCGTCTTCGAGGGGGTATTCAAGTTCGCCGGGAAGTTCCGCGACTGCAATATCACCAAGCGCGAATGGGTGTTGCGCGGCGACACGGTGCTGTATGTCGGTTTCGACGAGATACGCCGTGCACTGGATCATGACTTCGACCGGGAAAAGGAATTCAGCTACCAGGGATTGTCGCTCGCGGAGATCATCGCGCATATTTCGAAATTCGTTTCCGGCATTTGGCAGATCCACGCGTTCCGCGAGGGCAACACCCGCGCTACGGCGGTCTTTACGATCAAATATCTGCGCTCTATGGGCTTCTCGGTGGATAACGAACTCTTCCGCGAGCATTCGTGGTACTTCCGCAATGCGCTGGTCCGGGCGAATTACCGCAACGTCCGGAAGGGCATTGAGCCCGATCCCGAGTTCTTGGAGCGCTTTTTCCGCAATTTGCTTGCCGGAGAGCAGAACGAGCTGAAGAACCGCTTTATGTTGATCGATTCCCCGGAACAACTGGCTGACAAGCACCCGACAAGTACCCGACAAGTACCCGACAAGTTGACGCCATCCAGTGAATCCGTTTGCAGCCTCGTCCGTGTTATCGGGGATCGCCAACTTTCGGTTCGGGAATTGTTATCCGAAATGGGGTTGAAAGATCGGGAAAACTTCCTTGACAACTACCTGAACCCGGCCATCGCGGACGGTTTTGTAACGCCGCTCTACCCCGACAGCCCCCGCCACCCGCGCCAAAAATATCTCCTGACCGTTAAGGGATCGGCATTCCTCAAGTCGGCCAAGTAGATACTTATGCATAAATAGAAATATCCCCTGCGGCTCGCAGAGGAGCCGTAGGGGATGTTTGGGATAGCTCTCCTTAAAATGTCAACCCGAGTTTACGGCCTGTTGTTTTATGCCGTTGCGGTCCCCACCGAAAAGACTTGAAAACGCACTATTTCGGGGATATTTTACAACTGGGGTGTAAGATTTGGCTTTTTCGGGGGAAGTTAGTATATAGTAAGTAAGATTTTTTTGATTTTTTTCGCGCTTGGACGCAAAATGTCCGAGCATCGGCGCTAAATTAAGGGCAGACAATGTAAGGAAACTTGTTCCATGCCCATCGGGAAGAAACAACTGCAGCGCTTGATTCGGCTGGTTGCCCAGCTGAAAGAGAACCGCTACCCCAACTGCACAAGTTTCGCCGCCGAGATGCGCAAGGCTGACATCGAGGAAAACCTCAACCTCTCCTGCACCACGAAGACGATCTTCCGCGATATCCAACTGCTCAAGGACGATTTCTCCGCGCCCATCGACTTCGACAAGTCGCGCAACGGCTATTATCTCACCCGCCGCGATTGGAATTTTTCCTGTCCGCAGATCTACGACGACTCCGAAATGCTGGCTGCGGTGCTGGGGGCTCGGGTCGCCGAACACATCTTCCCCGAACCGATGCAGAAGCGGATACGCGCCGCGGTGGACTACCTGCTCGCGCACAACAATCCGGATTTCCTCGACACGGCGCAGATGGATTCGCTGGTCGTGATCCCCTCCAACCGAACCAAGATCGACGCAGACGTATTCATGCCGCTCTTCTATGCGTGGCAGAGCCAGGAACTCTGTCGTATCGACTATGTGAGCAGCAAGGGCGAAAAGACTACCCGCGATTTCGAACCCCATGCGTTGATCTTCTTCGAGGGGGTGTGGTACGCCAAGGGTTTCTGTCATGCCCGAAACGAGATGCGGACGCTGGTGCTGTCGCGCATGGCTAGCGTCGTCCCGATTGGAAAGCATTTCAAAATCGATCCTAAGATCGTCAGAACCGCCAACGAAGAAGGACTCTTCGATCCGGAGATGGTCAAGAACGTGGTGGTTGGGTGCGACGAATATTTGGCGAACATCATCCACACCCGCCCGTTGCACCCCGAACAGCTAATCAAACGCCTTCCGAACGGCGGCTGCAAGATCTTCGTTACCGAGATGTCCAAGTACCGTCTCATCACTTGGGTCATGCACCAGTGCGGGAGAGCAACGGTAATAAATCCGTGTACGATCACACAAGAAATAGCGATATTGGCAAAGACTATAACCGATAATCACAAACATACAAACATGAGGTGATGTTATGAAAATGGCTCTGCTCTTAAAGAAAGCGAAACAGCAAAAACTGTCATTAATGACAATATCATTGATCGCCGGGGGGATGATCGCTGTTGCGGGGTGCGTAACTGGCCCAGATGAGAAGAAACCTCAGCAGGCATATGAAGACAACAACTTGCAATTAGAATTAAAGCGAGAACTTGACGAATTTAAGCCGGAAGATGCTGAAAACGACAGCCAAAGGATAGAAGTTTATAAAACAAGAATACTGATTATACGCAAACACCTGCCCGGGCTTGACAGGAAAAATCGCAAGAGTTTAGAGCAAGATATAAACGATTATGATGCTGAGATTGAAAGACTTGAAGATATTATTAATTTCAAAAAAGTCAAAAAGGACCTTGATGAAAAACTTAAAGATCGCAAGTTGTCCGCAACCGACAAGCGCAAGTTTATAAGAGAATTTATTGACCAACACACAAGATATGAAAATGATTATAATAGGTATTTTGGCAATCTGAATGCGGAATACGCCTCGCTGGAAATTCACGAAACGTGGGAAAGCAAATCGCGCGAAATTGATGAATGTTGTAAGTTTCGTCCTGATTCCGCATCCGACAGTACGACTAAGGAAAAAATCAGAAAAAATAGAAGACAATGCCAGAAACTTCTGGATTCATTGAGTCTTTTTGATAAAAGCATAACCCTAATAATAAAAGCGCGTGAAGCCAAGAAAAAGTTAGAGGAACAAATAAAATATCTTGATGGGATCGTAAAAATAACAACATTAAAAGATGTCGAGGCCGCGGAAGAAAAATACAAAAACGATCCATCAAAAGAAAATTACAGACAGTTAAAAAAAATAATAGCCGATTTTTACAATAGTGATTACGACAAAAAGGATAAAGACAAAAATTCGGTAAAAGAAAAAGAGACTAAAAGCGTTGCTGATTGGGAAACTCGAGATGAAATAATAAAATCGTGGGAGACCCTGAAGAGCAGTCCAACGCAAGATAACTGGATAAGGTTTGATCGTGCGATAAACAATCGTATTAGAATATATGCAAAACCAGAAACCATTGACAAATACCTAGGCTACCATAGTTACATTAATGTCAAACGTAATGTCACAATAGAATTTATAGAAGTTGACCACTTGGAAAAACTGAATACGGCCTCTGGTGAAAAGCGCGTTATTTTCGATTGTCAAACCGGGCCTAAAGAATGGCTGGATTTCAAATTTACTCCTCAGGACGAGAACAGATATTTATGGAAAAGCGGAATGGGATATAGACACATTAATGAAAAAAGCAATTTTAGTCATAGCGTAAATATTGACAGTTCAGGCAATTTGGAATTTAGCATCTACTCAATTGGAGACTGGGATTTCGGTGCAGGGCGACGGTTGGGAAATCGCGGTGACATGGTCATTCCCAAAATTGAAATACTCGTTCATTTGGCATACGAGAAAGAATATGTCCGCGAAGTCAATGTCGTCAAGGCTGAAGATGGAAATGAAGATATAGAAACCACCGTCTGTTTGAAATTCACAAAGATTTGACCGAGTTAAAACCTTGCAAAAGTAGGAGATAAGATGTCGACAAGAAGACATATTTCATTATGCTGGTCGGTGTCGGTTGCCATAGCGATATCACTGGTTGGCAATGGTGCCGAAAATATTTTTCAGCAGGGAAAACATCAAAGCCGCCTTAGCTATTTTCATCGGGTTGCGATGAAAAATTATTCTGCCTTGAAATCTCAGGAGATGACGCAAGTTCCGAAGCAATGGGCTGAACGTCAAGGCGAGATGTGGCAATTGCTGTTGCAGATGTGCTTGCCGAATATCTCCAGGACTCCGGAGACCGTTGGTCCATCCTTGATATGGCAGCGTCGGGTACGTTTTGGAGAAGTACCTATGTCGGCAGTCTCGGCCCGCGATTATATGGTCGGGCCAAACGGTGCGGTTGTGCCGTTCTCCGGAGAATTCACCGACGGCGCCTCCGAAATCTCCGGCATCGGCCGCGGCGGTGTGGCTTTTTCTCTTGAACGTCGTTACTCTTCGTTCTCTAACTACGATTGCGGTTTCGGTGTCGGCTGGAATTTCAACTACAACGCCGGTATAATCGTCGAGGGAAAAGATTTTGACTCCGCGCAGCAACTGACACTTTTCATCGGCAGTCGAGATATCCGTTTCGAAAAACGTGATAGTTGCTGGCAGCCGGAGCCGGGGATGTTTCTGCGTCTTGTACGGGAGGGAGAACGCATTATGCTTTATACTCCAGACCTGCTGCGCTATGAGTTCGAACCCGCCGCAGAGCAGGTCTCCGGCATTCAGCGCTGGCGCATTGCCGCCGTGGCGTCGCGTCACGGGAAATATCGCGCCAATCGGCTTGAAGTCGCCTATCTTCTCGAATGCGACAGGATCGCACACATTACTGATCCGCTGGGACAGAAGTTTTTCTTCGCCTACGATGCTGCGGGACATATCGTTCAAGTCGCCAATGATCGGGAGTTCATCAACTTCGATTATGACGACACAGGCAAACTGCTCGTCCGTGTTCGCTATATGCCGTTGAAGTTGTCGTTGACGAAAGATTTTACTCCGGAAATAAGCTATCAATATACTGTGGGCAACGGGCCGCTTCTGCGACAAAAATCATCCAACGCCTTAAAATATGTGACCGTGGTCGAGTATGACGTCAAACGGAGAGTCCAAAAGACCGGATTCGTCGCAAAAGACCAACAGCAGATGTGGGAATTTGAGTACCTGCCGAACAATGTGACCATAGTAAAGTCGCCACAACCTACTCCCGATTCGCGATACTCCTTTGCCGGAGCGCCGCATCCGTCGTTGCCGGTAAGTATTGAGATACCCGCGCAGCAAGCAAAGTGGCAATATGATTTCAATGCCGATTTTATGCTTACTTCGATCACGGATCCGCTAGGAAAACGTACGGTGCGTACCTACGACTCTAGCAATATCAATGTGCTGATGCACGGTAATATGCTCGAAGAAAAACAACTTCCTGCCCCCGGACTTCCTGCTGATTTGAAATGCTATGGGCATCGCATCGGGTATCATAAGCAAATCGCGCTACCAGTAGGAGTCGACTATTACCAAGTCGGGAACGACGGTAAAGAGACTACTTTGAAGCGTGAGCGTTTCGAGTATTCCGATGGTGAGTTTTTGCTTACTTGCCACAATGACGGCGGAATAAAGCAATACACGGCCTATAACCGCTTCGGGCTTCCCGTGTTGGAGTGGGACGCCAACCAGAACGTGACGATTTCCTACTACGCCGAAAAACTGCCTAGACGCTACAGTTTCAATTTCGTCGACGGCGATGTGAAAAACGGCGGACCGTTGGTACGCACGGTACAGGATGCCGATGACGCCGAGATTGAAGTCGCGTGTAAAGCCATCGGCCATAAGAAAATTTCGCGCAACAAAAGAAATCGCATTCCATCGCGGGCATTGGAATCCCGTGTCGCTTACGATCCCTACGGCAACAAGACCCACATCAAGAGCGGTTTTGAGGAGTCTTTCAGCATCTTCGCTACCAACGGCAAAATACTGGTATCCTGTGCTGCCGGAACAGGACTTGCAGAATATCAGTACTTCCCGTCCGGGCGCACCGACCGGATTTATCACGAATTCTGTCCGGCTGAGAAACAACAGTATCGCGGTAACATTTGGAGCCACTTCTCCAACAGTCGTTATTATGCCGAAAAATTCAAATACGATTCGCTTGATATGCTGGTGGAACATCAGTTGACGGACGAGCCTTTCGATAAGGATGCCCCGATTTTCCGTTACGCTCGCTACCCCAACGGGAAGGTCAAAATGATTACCAACCCCACGGGTGTCTCCCGTGTCGATGAATACGATCCCAAAACCGGGCGATTGAGAAAACAGTTGCTCTTGGGCGGTGACCAGTCGATCACGCTGACTTCGAATTACGAATATTATCCTGATGGACAAATCAAAAACTATGTTGATCAATTTGGCGGACTCAATTCCTTCGGATTGGATGGTTTCGGTCGGGTATCCGCGACAACCGATTCCAAGATGGTGACCGTTCGTCAACGCCGCGACGGGTTGGATCGCGTTATTGAAAAGACCGTAAGTTGCGATGGAAAAAAACTGAACGGACAACGTTTTATCTACTCCTCCAAAAACCAAAAACTGGAATCAGAATTTTCTTGGTGGAGTACTGAAAACAAGGTTTTGGAAACAGCAAAGTACCTTTATGATGAGGCAGGCTATCTGATTGCCAAACGCGGGGTGCACAAGGACGGCTGGCACTATCTTTTGATCGATGGCTGCGGCGATACCGTTGCCGAGCTTAGTCCAGAAGGCGAGGCTTCCGTCAAGGTGCTGCATTTTGGGAAGCCGGTATATACCGCGTCATTCCTAGGCGGAGAGAAAAAAAACGAACCTGTATTGATTGGATCTTTGACCGAATATGATTTTGCCGGTCGAGCAACCAGGATCACACCAGTAGACAGCAACAACACTCCGGTCGCCACCCGCAGCGAAATATGCGAATACAACATGACTGGACAGCTGATCAAGGCTACGATGACAGCGCTCACCACATCTACGGTTGAATACAATACCCTCGGAAAAACGATCCGCGAAACAACGACTCCTCTTTCATCCACATTCGGCGAAGCGCCGCTTGAGACAACCTATCAATATCGTGCAGACGGACAACTGGCATGCAAGGAGTTTGGCAACCGTGCGCTTGCGCTGCGCGGGCAAAAGGAAAATGTCAAACCGGAGTTGGTCGACGCCCCGCAGATCACCGTCTTTGAATACGACGTGTTCGGTCGCATGGTTCGTACTACTAATCCGGATGGTCTTATCACCAGTAAGACCTATAATGAGCACTCATTGCCGATCACAATAAAGTGGACTCATATCGCCGAACCAGACAAGACCTTGCGCCATTTGCGACTCAAATACAC
>Ga0310696_10005772_pt1 | contig 14843 bp, 15 predicted proteins | sample AusTroGonzalo_MG_4_FD_203885 | JGI IMG/M metagenome (GOLD analysis project Ga0310696, IMG submission 203885) | Bovine rumen microbial communities from tropical cattle in Woodstock, Queensland, Australia - Gonzalo_02 (v2) (version 2) | ecosystem: Host-associated > Mammals > Digestive system >...
TGTCCTCGACTACTATGAGAGTACTGATGCCGTATCCTTGGCTCGTAAGTTGCGTAGCATTGAGGCTTTCAAGGGAATCTTAGCACCTATGAAGGAAGTTGAAGGAGGCTATGTGCCTGACTTCCACAGCCGTTATTTCACAGAGGACTTCCCCTACGGATTGGCTATCGTGCGCCGTCTGACACATGAGAAAGGCGTCCCTTCGCCCACTATCGATATGATTTACGATTGGGGAATGAAGTGGGTTAACGGTTAAAGGTTAACGGTTAAGGGTTAAAGGTTAACGGTTATTGGTCTATCCAGTAGGCTTCGAAATGATGGGTGACGCGTTGTTCCACGGGGGGTAGCGTCATGTAATCGCCATAGGTGCGTTCCAGATAGTCCTTATAGCCCACCATCGTCTTATACATTCTGCCCTCGAACTCGATGTCTACCGACGAGGCGATATCCTCGGCAGGGAAGCAGCCTTTCATCTTGGGGCCGGCCTCCGTCATATTGCAAACCGTGCGCGTAGGCTCTGTCAACACGATGAGTTGACGGATTTTCCGTTCTACCTGTTTGACAGTCATGGGCCAACACTTATAGACGATATATGCCAAAGTGGACTGAAGGGGATTAGCGTGCGAAATCTTGCAACGGCGAATCTTATATAGCAACTTCTTCTCTTCGAAAATGCGTTCACGCTCCTGTAGGTCGTCTGTCACATAGTCTACAGGGAAGATGTCCATATAGACACCAATCTCATAGCCTGCGGTTTCATCCTCCACCATTTTGGTACGCTGGTCGACGACCTTGGCAAAGGTATAGTAATAATGAGGCTCTGTCGCGGGATTGATGACGCGATAGATGCCCTTGGCATCAGAAAACGTCTGCAAGAACTGTTCATAGTCCTTACGGGGCATATAGATGTCGATATCGTCGTCCCAGGGGATATAACCCTTGTGACGGACAGCGCCTATCAGCGTACCGCTCGACAGGAAATAGTGCAAGCCATGAGCCTCGCAGAAGCGGTGCACTTCGTCGAGGATGCCCATCTGAATCTGACGCAGTTCCTGAATGTCTTCTATCTTTCTCAAAACTCTAAACTCTAAGCTCTAAACCCTAAACTCTCAACTCCTACCAAACAGCCACTTCTTGAAGAACGGGCTGATACGCAGAATGTTTGAAGTGATAATGCTGAAGGCGATAATAACCAAACCAAGCAGTACGGAAAGCAATATATCGACCACAAAATTATGGGGGTGCGCATTGAAGAATTCACCGATATGGGGCAAGTCGGGCATGAACAGGAAATGAATCAAATAAATATCCAATGTCCTGCGTCCGATATACTGCAACGTCGCACCCATAAAGGTCATCTTTGTGAAATACTGATGATAATGACGGAAATACATAAAAGTTACCGTCAGCAACAGGAATTTTGCCATGGTCAACGGCACAATAGCCCACGTCATTCTCATGAAGTGCCACTTCAAGGCATCAAGCGTACAGAAGATCACCAGAACGATCAATATGGGGAAGAACCACTTGTTGTCCATCACCCGTTGAGCCTTATCCCAATATCGACGAACGAGGTTGCCATAAAGGAAGAATGGAAAATAAAGGAACACCTGTCCCAAACTGGTGTACATCAGAAAGTTATACAGTTCCGTTTTAGTACCTTTGTAACCTTGTGCCCAAGAGAAATACTTGGGCTGATAGCAGCTCTCGTATAGCAACAGCGACACCACAAAGAGGAACACGATGGGTAGCCACGAGACATGTTTCATCTTGCTTTCCAAGTAGGCGAAAGGATAATAGATCAGGAACATCCACAGCAATGCCACCGTAAACCAGTAGCCGCCCTTGAGAGGCGACATGAGTTCCTCCTCGACCGAGGGCCAGAAGTTCTTATAAAGCAGGGCTATGGCCAACAGGAAAAAGACTAACGTGGGAATGAGCTGCACGCGGAGCTTCTTCAGAATCAACGAGCCCAGATTGCGGAGGTTCCACACCTGTGAGGCTTTATATGCCAGGAATCCGCTGACGAAGAAGAATAGCGGCATACGGAAAAGGATGAGGAACGGCATAGACGAGGAATGACGCCACGACTCACCAAATCCACTCTGCGCCACATGATAGGCTACAACAAGTACCATGGTGAAGCCTCTCAGTGCATCCAACCATTCCAAACGTGGCTTCTTGACAACTTTATTCTCCATATTCGCTGCAAATATACGGATTTTATTTTGAACTTCAAAAAATAATGCGTACTTTTGCAACATCAAAGTGCGAAAAGCAATGAAAATAGCGTTTCTTATCTCTGCCCACACGGACCCTCATCAGCTGTTCAGACTGACTGAACAACTGCCTGAGGACAGCGAGATATTCGTACACGTCGACCTGAAGAGCGACCTACAGGCATTCTGCTCGCTCATCACTTCGCCACGCGTACATTTTATTGAAGAACGCTATAATGTCATGTGGTCGAGCATGCAACAGGTGAGGTTCCAGAGGGCCTTATTGAAGGAAGCGCTGAGTTTTGGCACCCATTTCGACTACCTGTTCACGCTAAGCGGGCTTGACTACCCTCTTTGGAGCAACCAGCACATCATCGACTATCTGATGCAACATCAGGGACAGGAGTGCATCCAGGGTATCAGCATGGAACACCAGCAAGGGCAGAACGCCCGACAGTATCAGGAATACCGCTTCCTGAATAACTACGCGTGGCGTTATGGTACGCTGAAAAGCAAATTCAGGGTGTCGCTACGCAAAATATCCTATGCGCTGGGCATCCGGAAGAAGCTGTATATTCCCGTCGACGGACAGCATTATGCACTCTATAAAGGGGCGGACTGGTGGGCCATCACTTCCGAACTGGCAACATACTGCCTACAGTTTATGGACAGTCATCCCGACTTCGTGCGCTATTTCAAAACCAGTTTCTGTCCCTCAGAGACTATCTGGCAGACCATTGCCTTCCACTCGCCCTTCGCCTCTCGTTGTATACTCTCGGAGGGGACGTTTACCCGACTGGAGGATTACACGCCCCTAACCTATATAGAATATGGTCAGGAAATCAAGGTCTTTACAGAGAAGGACTACGACACCATTATGGCCAGCGGGAAGATGTTCTGTCGCAAGACCGTCACGGGCAAGAGCGACAAACTGATGGATATGATTGACGAACACAGAAAACATGGATAACCTGAAAGAGAAAACCGCAAAAAGCATTGCCTGGGGAGCCGTCAACAATGGCACCACCCAAGTGCTGAACCTGGTATTCGGCATTGTCCTGGCACGCAAGTTGTCGGAGGCCGACTACGGTATTGTGGCTTTGATTACCATCTTTACGGCACTGGCCGGTTGCCTGCAAAGTGCAGGATTCTCGCAGGCTCTGGCCAACCTGAAGCCCCCCACATTCCGAGATTATAATGCGGTGTGCTGGTTCAATATCATTGCGGGCTTCTCGATGTACGCCATTCTGTTTCTGTGTGCCCCGCTGCTTGCCTTTTTTTTCGAGCTTCCCATACTGACCGACGTGTCGAGACTGGCCTTTCTGACCATTCCCCTTTCGGCCCTGGGCATTGTGCCGAATGCCAAGCTGTGGATTGAGTTGCGCAACCGCGAACTCGCCATAGCAGCCATCGTTTCGCTGATACTGTCAGGATCTACTGGTATGTGGCTCGCCTTCCATGATTATGGCTATTGGAGTCTGGTGTGGCAACAGATTATCTTTATCGGAGCCAACACCCTCATCAAGTATTACTTTACACGATGGATGCCAACACTCCCCGTCGACTTCGGCCCTATCCGACAGATGTTCGGCTTCTCGTCGAAACTATTGCTGACAAACATCCTCACTGTTATCAGTCAGCAGGTGCAGACCTTTATCTTCGGAAAGATGCTGCACATCACGACGGTGGGACAGTTCAGTCAGGCTAACAAGTGGAACACGATGGGGCATTCGTTCATTTCGAACACGATGGCTCAGGTGGCTCAGCCCGTGCTTACCAATGCCGACAATGAAGAAGGGCGCCAGCAGCGCGTATTCAGAAAGATGTTGCGTTTCACGTCGCTGGTCTGTTTCCCGCTGATGTTCGGACTGGCTTTGGTAGCCCATGAATTTATCGTCGTCACCATTGGAGCGAAATGGGTGCCCTGCGTCATTCTGCTACAGATACTATGTATAGGGGGAGCTTTTATTCCTTTGCAGACCCTTTATCAGAATATGATTATCAGCAGGGAGCGTTCAGATATCTACCTGCGACTGGTGGCTTTGCAGATTGTGTTGCAGATTATACTCACGCTAAGTCTGGCGCCATTGGGCATCGTGGCCATGGTGGCAGGTTTCTCGGCTCTGAATGTGCTGTTTACTGCCTGCTGGCATTTTGCCCTTCAGCGAATAGAGCCCCTAGCAACGCTTGATGCCCTGAAAGACACCATACCCTTTATGCTGATAGCAGCCGTTGTGATGCTGGCAACCCATTATGCCACCCTGGCCATCAGTAATCTATGGCTGCTTCTATTGGCACGTATGGTGATGGTTGCTGTCCTCTATTTTGTCGCCATGAGATTATTCAATGTGGCTATCCTTCAAGAGTGCCTGCAATTTGTTAAAGGTAAAAAGGTAAAAAAGTAAAAGAGTTAATGGAGATATCTGTCATCATACCCGTCTACAACAAGGAAGCCTATGTGGAGCAATGCTTCCGACAACTCATGGCTCAGGATTTCGACAGTTTCGAAATCATTGCCATTGATGACGGCAGCACGGATGGCTCGGGCAAGATCTGTGACAAGATGGCTCAGGAAGACGAACGCATCCGAGTAATTCATACTGCTAACGGTGGTGTGACAGCTGCCCGCCGCAAAGGATTGGAGGAAGCCCAGGGCAGGTATATCATGTTTGTTGATTCTGATGACGAGCTGCTACCTGGAGCGTTGAGCACTATGCATCAGGTCATAGAGGAAACTGGTGCCGACGAGGTCATAGCCACCTATAACGACCAGTATGGCAGACACTACGACACCGGACGTCGGGGATGGGTGAAAGGCGAAGAGATTCTTCACGACTTGCTTTCCTCACGTTTGGGAGTTTGTGTGCTGTGGGGCATCATTTTCAGGCGGGAATTACTGGATGGTTGTATGGATACGCCCCGTGAGATCCGTTCTGGCGAAGATATCATGATGCAGATAAAATGTCTGGTCAAACAGCCCAAAATCTATTTCATTGCCGATACGATCTACCTCTACAACATGGGATTACCCAACGACAGAAAGTTGCAGATTGCCGTAGAGCGACTGTACGACGAAATACTTCGCCAAACACTACAGCCGAGATGGGAAGCGTTCAAAGACTACTTCACCCTTCATCAGCTAAAGATGTATGAGGATTTCGTTGATAACAAGCAATGGAATGCCCGTCGTGAATACTACGACGAAATACGTCCTTCCATTCATAGTTGGCATCCGCTGGCTGATCGTATAGCTTATTATCTGCCACCCCGCATCAGCTATCTGCTGGTACACTATTACAGGAAGTGGCTAAGAAGGAAATCTCAGCGATAATATTGTTCTACCAAGGCCTCTACACGCTCAGGAACTAACCCTTTGACGCTCTCCCCTGCCCTTACCTTCTGACGAATCTCCGTACTCGACACATCATACAGAGGAACGTCGATGGTTCCCTGATACTGGTTACGCGGATAGACGATAACGTCGTGATGCCACAGGATATCCTTCCAATGACGCCACCGCTGGAAGTGCGCCCAATTGTCACCTCCTATTAATAATATAAAGGTATAATCCGGGTAGTCTTTGCGCAGATGCTGCAACGTGTTCCACGTATAGCTAGGCTTAGGCAAGTGGAACTCATAATCGCAGGCCTTTATTCCTTCTACGCCTTCCAAAGCCTTTTGGGCCATTTCAAGACGCAGGTTGTCGGCCAACAAATCAGAATCGTTTTGCTTTAGAGGATTCTGCGGAGATACCATCAACCATATTTCATCCAATCTGCACTGTTCCAATGCTGCACGTGCAATGGCTATGTGTCCATAGTGAATGGGGTTGAACGAACCTCCGAAAATCCCTATTTTCTTCATCCAAGAAACGCCTTAACTACTTGCAAAGTCTCCTGCTTGGCCGTTTCCAGATCGTCGTTCACAATGATGTGATCGAACTGAGGAGCAAAAGTCATCTCATATTCTGCCTTGGACAAGCGCTCGGCAATAGCTTCTGGGGTATCGGTTCCGCGGCCTTCCAAACGACGGCGCAGTTCCTCAACAGACGGAGGCTGAATGAAAAGGCTCAGGGCATCATCACCATAGTATTTCTTGATATTGATGCCACCTTTCACATCGACGTCGAAGACGACATTCTGCCCTGCTTCACGCTGGTTCTCCACCTGCTGCTTCAACGTGCCGTAAAAGCGGTTCTCGTAAACTTCCTCGTATTCCAGAAACTCATTGTTCTCGATACGCTGGCGAAATTCCTCAGGAGTCAGGAAGAAATACTCCACTCCGTTCTGCTCCGTGCCACGAGGCGCACGCGAGGTACATGAAATGCTGAAATAGAGCTTCAATTCCGGATGCTCCTGCATCAACCAGTTTACGATGGTGCTCTTTCCACTGCCTGAAGGGGCACTGACTATTAACATCTTTCCTTTCATATCCGTGTCATCCATTAAATCAGTGGTTACTTACAGCGCATTTAACACCTGCTCCTTGATTTGCTCGAGTTCGTCCTTCATCATCACCACGATGTTCTGCATCTCGGCCTGATTTGACTTCGAGCCAGTGGTATTGATTTCACGACCCATCTCCTGGGCAATGAATCCCAACTTCTTTCCCTGTCCAGCGGCATCAGCCATCGTCTCGCGGAAATATTTCAGGTGGTTGGTCAGACGCTGCTTCTCTTCGCTGATGTCCAACTTCTCAATATAGTAAATCAGTTCCTGCTCCAAACGGTTCTTGTCGTACTCGGCACCAGGAATCTGCTTCAAGCCATCAATGATACGCGAACGGATCTTTTCCACACGAGCCTTCTCATAGGGTTCGATACTGACAAGAAGTTGTTCGATGTTGTCAATTTTCTCAGCAAACTTCTTCTCCAGCGCGGCACCTTCCTGAGTACGGAAATCCACCAGGTGCTGGATAGCCTCGCTGACGCCCTGTCGGGCAGCAAGCCACTCTTCTTCTTCAAGCACTTCCACCTCCGTCTTCGTCAGCACATCAGGCATACGCACCAGAATCTGCATCCAGTCGGTATTTTGCATCTTGTGGTCATCAGCGAAAACTTGCAACTGCGACAAATAGCTCTGCATAAGTGCCGTATTCACTGGTGCAGCGTCAGTAGCAGCGTCTTTCTCAATCCAGATGGCGAACTCCACCTTGCCACGCTGTAACTGCTCGGCAATCATCTGGCGAATCTCCATTTCCTTCTCACGATAAAGAGGTGCAATACGAGTGGTTAGATCAAGCTGCTTAGAATTGAGCGACTTGATTTCAACGTTAATCTTTTTTCCTTTGTAGACCACGACAGTCTTGCCGTAGCCCGTCATTGACTGTATCATAACTAGGTATTTTTCTTAAATATGGTTGCAAAGGTACAAAAATTTTATGAAACATGCGAGTATTGAGGGAAATTTTCGTACCTTTGCACTTTAAAAAGTGATATATGGCTTGCATACTACATATAGAAACAAGTACTAACGTCTGCTCTGTCGCTGTTTCTGAGGACGGACAATGTATCTTCGAACAACAGGAACGAGGAGAGCATGGTGCTGGTGCAGAACGTCTGGGAACGATGGTCGACGAAGCCATGTCGTTTACCGACAATCACGCCATACCCTTCGACGCTGTCGCTGTCAGTTGCGGTCCCGGCTCCTATACAGGACTGCGCATCGGGGTGTCGATGGCGAAAGGCATCTGTTATGGACGCGACCTGAAACTGCTGGCCGTCCCCACATTGGAACTGCTATGTGTCCCCGTGTTGCTGAGGAATCCGGAAATGGAAGAGAACGCCTTGCTCTGTCCGATGCTCGACGCTCGCAGAATGGAGGTTTATGCTGCTCTTTACGACCGCAGCCTGAAGGTGGTACGTCCCGTTAGTGCTGACATCGTTGATAGCGACACCTACAAACAATGGCTCGACGAGCGTCCCATCTACTTCTTCGGCAATGGCGCCCAAAAATGTGCGGATATCATTAATCATCCCCATGCACATTTTATAGAGGGTATTGAACCGCTGGCAAAATGGATGCAGCCGTTGGCTGAGAAGCGTTTCCTCAACGAGCAGTTCGAAGACGTGGCCTACTTTGTACCATTCTATCTGAAGGACTTCGTGGCTATCAAACCTAAGAAACTGATCTAATTAAGATTTTAGAATTTAGAATTAAGAAACAATGGATATCAAGGGATTAGACTATAACACCCAGCGCGAGAAGCTGGTGATGCCTGAATACGGGCGCGAAATACAGAAGATGGTGGACCTGGCTGTCAGCCTGCCCACCAAAGAAGAACGCAACATTTGTGCACAATCTATCATTCAGCAGATGGAAAGCAAGAATCCACAGATTCGTACCAATCCCGACTATGAGCAAACCCTTTGGGACCATCTCTATCTGATGAGCCACAAGCAGCTCGATATTGACTGGCCTTTCGATGTAGACAATGCTGAAAAGATTCTCACCAAGCCCCAGCCACTACCCTTACCTGGTCAAGACGGGATACCTTTTCAGCGTCACTATGGTCGTCTGATGGCAAAGGTGTTCGAAGAGCTGAAGACGATGCCCGCCGGTCCCGAGCGCGATGAGTTGGTGCGCCAGACAGCTAACCAGATGAAGCGCGACCTGACAACGTGGGGACACGGTTCTATGGACGACGAACGCGTAGCCGATGATTTAGCCCGTTTTACCGACGGAATCATCCAGCTTAATCTCTCGGAGTTTGAATTCGAACACATGCAACCTGCCAAGGGAGGCGATAGCAAGCGCAACAAGAAAAAGAAGTAAGATGGCAACATTCAAGATTGAAGGCGGACACTTGCTCAGTGGTACGATTACCCCTCAAGGCGCTAAAAACGAAGCGCTACAGGTTATTTGTGCTACCCTGCTAACCAGCGAGCTTGTCACCATCAGCAACGTTCCCAACATCCGCGACGTCAACAACCTCATTCAGTTGCTGAAGGATGTCGGGGTAAAGGTCAGTTCCGAAAAATCCGGAACATTTACCTTCCAAGCTGACCAACTGAACATGGAATTCCTCGAGAGTGACAAGTTCGTCGAGAAATGTTCCCAGTTACGCGGTTCCGTATTGATGATCGGACCGTTGCTGGCCCGCATGGGTAAAGCCATTATTGCCAAACCCGGTGGCGACAAAATCGGACGTCGCCGTCTGGACACCCACTTCCTGGGTTTCCAAAAGCTTGGCGCCAAGTTCCATCAATTGGAGAATCGCGATGTCTATGAAATCGGAGCCAAGAGGCTGAAAGGCTCTTATATGCTGCTTGACGAGGCTTCTGTCACAGGTACGGCAAATATCATTATGGCCGCTGTACTCGCTGAAGGTACCACTACCATCTATAATGCTGCCTGTGAACCCTATATCCAGCAACTCTGCCACATGCTATGCCAGATGGGTGCTAAGATTAGCGGCATAAGTTCGAATCTGCTGACTATCGAGGGTGTTAAAACGCTGCATGGTACTAACCATCAATTGCTGCCCGACATGATTGAAGTGGGATCGTTCATTGGAATGGCTGCCATGTGTGGCAATGGGGTACGTATCAAAAATTGTTCACTGGACAATTTGGGCATTATCCCTGATGCCTTCCGTCGTCTCGGTGTTAAGATTGAAGTAGACGGCGACGATTTGTTCATCCCACAACAGAAACACTATGTGGTTGATTCGTTCATCGACGGCACCATTATGACTTTGGCTGATGCGCCTTGGCCCGGTCTGACGCCCGACTTGCTATCCGTACTCATCGTGGTAGCCACACAGGGCCGAGGTTCCGTTTTGTTCCACCAGAAAATGTTCGAGAGCCGCTTATTCTTCGTCGACCGTCTCATCGATATGGGAGCGCAAATCATTCTCTGTGACCCTCATCGTGCTGTCGTCGTAGGACACGACCGCAAACTGAAGCTTCGTGCCAGCCGCATGTCCAGTCCTGACATCCGTGCAGGTATCGCCCTGCTTATTGCTGCCATGAGTGCAAACGGTACAAGCATCATCAGCAACATTGAGCAGATAGACCGCGGTTACGAGAACATTGAAGCGCGCCTGAATGCACTCGGTGCGAAGATAGAGAGAATAAACTAGTAGCACTAGCAGAACTAGTATGACAGTATAACTGGAATATGATTAAAAGAGAAGACGTTTACAAGATAGGGCGACTGGGCAAGGCGCATGGTGTTAAAGGCGAGGTGTCGTTTCAGTTTACTGACGACATCTTTGACAGCGTAGACTCTGACTATCTTGTCCTCGACATTGACGGTATTCTGGTACCTTTCTTCATGGAAGAGTATCGTTTCCGTAACGACAGCGTCTGCCTGGTCAAATTCTGCGATATCGATACCCAACAACGTGCCCAGGAGTTGACGGGATGTGATGTCTACTTCCCCCGTGCGTTAGCCGAAGAAGCCGACGAGACACCCTCGCTGTCGTCCCTCGTAGGGTTTGAGATTGTGGATGTTTCTGAGGGCAAAAGTATTGGAAACATTGCCGCCATCGACGACAGCACAGTTAACATTCTGTTTGAAATGGAAGACGGCACACTGATTCCTGCCAGCGACGAACTGATAGAAAGCATAGACGTCAACAAAAAAGAAATCATCATGAACATCCCAAAAGGATTATTAGATATATGAAAAAAAAGCAAATAGCCATATTAGGCTCCACGGGGTCAATAGGTACACAGGCCCTTGAAGTTATCGAGGAGCATTGCGACTTGTACGAGGTATACTGTCTGACTGCAAACAACAAAGTAGAATTGCTGGCAGAGCAGGCTCACAAGTTCAAGCCTGCTGCCATTGTCATTGCCAACGAGCAGCGGTACGACGAGTTGAAGGGACTGATGAGCGACCTGCCCGACGTGAAGGTCTATGCTGGCAAGCAAGCCCTTGACGAGATAGTGGAGGCTGATCCCATTGACATGGTGTTGACAGCCATGGTGGGTTTTGCAGGTCTTTCACCAACTATCCATGCCATTAAGGCGGGGAAGGCCATCGCGCTGGCCAACAAGGAGACGCTGGTGGTGGCTGGTGAGCTGATTCTGCAACTGGCACAGCAGTACCACACCCCTATCCTACCCGTCGACAGTGAACATTCAGCCATCTTCCAAAGCCTAGTTGGCGAGGATGACAACCCCATAGAAAAGATTCTGCTCACGGCATCAGGTGGTCCATTCCGCAACTTCACGATGGAGCAACTTGAAACGGTTACTAAGGCTGATGCCCTTCGCCATCCCACGTGGGATATGGGTGCGAAAATCACCATCGACTCTGCATCCATGATGAACAAAGGTTTCGAGGTTATTGAGGCCAAATGGCTCTTTGGTGTCGAAGCCCGTCAGATTCAGGTATTGGTTCATCCGCAAAGCATTGTCCACAGTGCAGTACAATTTCATGATGGTGCCGTGAAGGCCCAATTGGGCGTGCCCGATATGCGACTGCCCATTCAGTATGCCTTCTCGTTCCCCCAGCGACTGTCGCTCAGTGGTGACCGCCTCAACCTCTTCACCTCTCAGAAACTTGAGTTCTTTGAACCCGACCTAAAGAAGTTCCGCTGTCTGGCACTGGCCTTCGAGGCTATAGACCGTGGAGGCAACATGCCGTGTATCGTGAATGCTGCCAATGAGATTGTCAACCGCGGATTCCTTGACGACAAATGCAGATTCCTCCAGATGGCCGACATCATTGCCGAAACCATGCAACGTGCCACCTTCGACAAGAATCCCAGCTACGAAACATATATCTCCTCTGACGCTGAGGCCCGTCGCATTGCCACAGAACTGATGAAAGGGTAAAAAAGTAAGAAAGTAAAAAGGTAAAAAAGTAAAAAGTATAATAATGGAAGTATTTTTAATTAGAGTATTGCAATTCATGCTGGCCATTTCCCTGCTGGTATTGCTCCACGAGGGTGGTCACTTCTTCTTCGCAAAACTTTTCGGTGTTCGTGTCGAAAAGTTCTATCTTTTCTTCGACTGGAAGTTCAGTCTTTTCAAGTTCAAACCCAAGAACAGCGATACGGAATATGGTGTAGGCTGGATTCCCCTAGGCGGATATTGTAAGATTGCCGGTATGATTGACGAGAGTTTTGATACCGAGCAGATGAAACAGCCCGCACAGCCCTGGGAATTCCGTACCAAACCCGCTTGGCAGCGTCTGCTCATCATGATTGGCGGTGTGCTGGTCAATTTCCTCCTCGCCCTCTTTATCTATTCCCAGATCCTCTTCTGGTGGGGCGACACCTACATTCCCGTCAAGGATATGACCCTCGGTATGAAATTCAATCAGGAAGCCAAGTCGTATGGTTTCCAGGATGGCGATATTCTGGTAGGCACCGACACCAAGACTTTCAAGGATTTCTCAGCCGACCTCTATCGCGACATCTCCGAGGCCCATCGTGTTGACATTATCCGCAATGGGCAGCCTATGAGTATCACGCTTCCTGGAAACCTGAACCTGCTGGGTATGCTCAAGGCCGACCCATCGTTCGTACGTCCATTACTCCCTGCGCAGATTGACAGCATTCTGCCTGGTTCTCCAGCAGCAGGAATCGGTATGCAAAAAGGCGACCGTATCCTAGCACTCAACGATGCTCCTATTGACTCCTACAATGAATTCGTCGACCAGCTGGGCCGTCGTCACGATATGCTGCTTACTGCCAAGACTCAGGCCGACTCACTGAAAGCCCGTACTGTAGTCGTTGTTTTCGGCAACGACACACGCAGCGACACGGCATCTGTCGTTCTCACTCCCGACCTGAAATTAGGTTTCTCTATCAAGAGTCTGGCAGATATTTACAAACCCGTCACTATTGAATACGGATTCTTCGAGAGCATTCCTGCCGGCATCAAGTATGGCTGGCACGTCCTGGCATCCTACGTAGACGACATGAAGTACGTCTTCTCGGCTGAAGGTGCCAAGTCGTTAGGAGGTTTCGGAGCCATCGGAAGTCTCTTCCCACCCATGTGGGACTGGTATATGTTCTGGAAGATGACTGCTTTCCTCAGCATTATCCTCGCTTTCATGAACATCCTTCCCATTCCTGCCCTCGACGGCGGTCATGTGCTATTCCTGTTCTATGAGATGATCACCCGTCGTAAACCCTCTGAGAATTTCATGATCAAGGCGGAATACGTCGGCTTCGGCATTCTCATCCTCCTCATGGTTGTTGCTAACCTGAACGACATTCTTCGTTGGCTTGGATATATGTGATTTGTCATATGAAAAACTTAAAGTATCGTCTATTAGGCCTCATGGCCTTGTTATTGGTGTTCACGCCATCCAATGCACAAAGTCTGGTGCTCAGCAAACGCGTGGGCACGAATTGGAATTCGAATTGGGTAACCATGAAGAATAAGCCGAACGGTACTATCTACCGTTTGCGCGAGGATGTGCAATGCCAGGACCTGCCCCGTGTGGAAGAAGTGGAAAACCTGAAACTGATCATTGCTGAACCCATAGACATGGGCTGGATGGCACTCTACCGTCTTCCCTTGGGCGCCGACAGCTACAATTTCGTGGTGGTACTTTACAATCACGAGAAACAGCCTGTCCAAACGCTCAATCTCTGTGATATTGCCAGCAATTATTATTGCGAGGTGCAAGACGTGCGATGGGATGCGCAGACCCACCATCTGTTGTTCAACATGGCCTGTCCGAGCTATTCCTCACAAATCAACGGCAGGGGCAGCAAATTGTATTGCTATGATGTGGAAAAGAAGGACATTGTCTGGGAAACGGGCTGGCTGACGAGCAACGACATCTTCATTCTCGACGAAAAGTTTGTCTACTGCTCATACGGTTTCACCAGCGAGAAAGACTACCTGTTCCTGCTCGACAAATTTACGGGCAAGGTATACAGCAAGATTCCCATGGCCAAGAAGGTGCATTATATGGAGTTGATGGACATAGACGGCAAGAAATGTCTATACGTCATTGACTACAGCGACAATCTGTTTATCTATCATGTAGTCGACAAATCGTCATCCGGCACCGCCTCCGACGAACCCAAGGCATTTACAGTGGTCTATGCCACCTCCTCCGACGGTTTCCTTAACCTCCGTTCACAGCCCTCTACTCAGGGTGAAATCATCGGACAATTGTATATCAAGTCGCATGACCTGGGCAACGGTGTGCTCATCAAGCAAGGTGCCACTTGGAGCAAAGTCAAGGTGGGCAATACGACAGGATGGGTCTATAACAAATACTTGGGACGCCAGACGTGGTACGACGGCAAGGGTTCAAAAGCACTCTATGCCCGGCACGACCTTAATGTCTATGCGGAAAACTTCAGCGGTGAGAGAGAGCGTCCCATATTCACCACGCTGAAGGCTGGCACCCTGATTGCCGACCGCTTCGAAGAAGAGGGTGACTATTATGTGCTGATGACGGGGCACGACAATCTTTTCATCAAGAAGTCGGATGCCATCGTGAAGTGACGCAAACTCTTAAAAAAGTGTAAAAATAACACCGGGAACAAAAATTCCCGGTGTTTTTTATGGTCATGTGGAAATAAAATTGTAATTTTACACCCAAATTCAAATAAGTGTAACCTAAAAAACTATTTCTCTAATGAAAAAATCAACATTCTTTATTGCTGGACTGGCAGTGGCAGCAGCCCTGTTCACAGCTTGTG
>Ga0310696_10005773_pt1 | contig 14843 bp, 13 predicted proteins | sample AusTroGonzalo_MG_4_FD_203885 | JGI IMG/M metagenome (GOLD analysis project Ga0310696, IMG submission 203885) | Bovine rumen microbial communities from tropical cattle in Woodstock, Queensland, Australia - Gonzalo_02 (v2) (version 2) | ecosystem: Host-associated > Mammals > Digestive system >...
GCTAGCGGCATATTGCCCTTGAATGGAACTATTCTTATCCTTAAGAGTAACCACGATTGAGTTTTCATCAACAATCTCACGATACGCCTGTTTGATGTTGTCCGCGATTGTGGAAGATAAGGCAAAGGCTAATCCTACACCTATTAACCCCATAGATGTCATCGTATAGCAAAGTCCTGTTCTTAGTTTCTTTTGCTTCATTGTATGGAAGGTATGTCTAATAAGAAAACTATCACTGATTTTTGTCTTATCATTGCTCACACCGTTATCTAAAACAGGCAGATGTGATTCGGAAAACGAATCTTTTCTTTGCTTTATAACATTCACTATTTTGCCTTCATTCATTTCAATAACGACGTCAGCATATTGTTTGGTAAGACTTTGATCGTGGGAAACCATAATCACAATAGCGCGTTTAGAAATCCTCTTTAAAATACTCATGATTTCATTTCCTGTATTCTCGTCTAAAGCGCCTGTTGGTTCATCACATAAAAGAACCATTGGATCATTAATTAAAGAACGGGCAATAGCCACTCTTTGCTTTTCTCCACCACTTAGTTTATTTACATTTTGTTTTTCTTTATCAGGAAGGCCAACAAGGGCTAGTAGATCACGACATTTTCTTATCTTTTGTGCCTTGGATATTGAATACAAAGTATCTAATGGAAATAACAAATTAGCCAAGACGGTCTCTGTTTCGAATAGTTTGAAGTCCTGGAAAACAAAGCCATAAGTAGTCAAGCGCAAGCGACTTAGATCATCATCATTAAGTGCTTCAACGTTTTGGCGGTTGACTTGGATGGAACCAGAAAAATCAGTTAAACCCGCAACACAGTTTAACAAAGTGGTTTTGCCAGAACCGGATGGACCATATATCACATAGATTCCTTTTTCTTTGAAGTCAAAAGAGATATTAGATAATACCTTTCTAGGACCATAGTTTTTAGATAAATTAGTAATCTTAATCATTAGCGTTTAGCTCCTCCTTAAGAGAAATCTTCTTTGAAAAAGAAATTGGTACATAGGTTGCCAATATACAAATCAATAAAGCGGACATGACAATTAAAAGAGGAAAGAGAAGCATTCTTCCATGAAATGAATAAAACGGAATATCTATGATATTGATTAAAGAAGTAAATCTTTCGATTAAATGGTTAAGTGGATTTTGGCTTAACAAAGCGATGATAAAAGATAATGTTAATCCGATGAGGCCTATAAGGCAGTTTTCAAAAACATATAGAGAAGATATATCTTCACGTTTAGCCCCTATACATAGCAATATTGCAGAGTCTTTAATATCTTCAGCGTAAGAGGCAAATGAAACAATGCCGATAATCATTGCAGTGCCCACTAGAGCAATCACTAAGAATACTTCCATACCGACACTAGCAGCATCCACTAAAGAGAACAATGTTTCTTCAATTGTTAAAGCATTACTATTGAGACTATATCCTTCTTTTAGTGTCTTTTTCATCTCTTTCAACCGATACACATCTCCACTATTTTTAAGAAATACGCGATGTGAATAATTGGAGATATATTCATTATCAGAAGCAAACATTACTCTATCTTTCCAACTGGTTTCTCCTAGATATTCAGATAGATTATTTAAAATAGTTTCTTTCATATACTTATCCAAGGCTTTATACGAGTAATAAATCTTAGGGGTGTTTAAGAATGACAATTCTTTAACAACACCAACGATTTCCACTAATCGGTCATAGACAAAATAATCTGTAATATATGGCTTTTCGATATTATCCGTGTAATAAGTAAATGTTCCACCATCTTTTAAACGAATATAAGTGTTAAGTGGATCACTTTTGGTTTCTTTTTTTAAATAGTCGTAAGCTGTTTGATTGATAACCACCATATTTAATGTATCGACTATCGGTAATTTACCTTTAATTAATAAGCTCTTATTTATTGAAGAATCACAAAAAGAATAGATAGGTGTATATGTTAAGCCCTGTATTTCCTTTTCATTGATATATGTATCTAAAGTTGGCGTCACTAATGAATCATACGAATAACAAAAGTGTAAGAAATCATATTCACTACTTAGTTCATCTATCTCTTCCTCGTCAGTGCGTAATGTTTGTATCAATGTGATTGGTGACTCATCACTAACGATTTTCTTTTCTTTGCTAATAGAAGCCACTCCATAATCAAACTGGCATTCTGCTGATTTCATAATAGAATCGTGTGCCCCATTGCTAAAGCCAAATATCAACATACTTGCGGTTGCCCCTATAGTGACCGCTAATATTGAGAAGATATTTCTTTTAAATCTTTTAGAAAAGTTTTTAGCGATGATTTTGCTATACCAATTAGGATTGGGTTTCTTCTCTTTACTGATTTGATATTGCTTACCACTTATTAGTTTTATCTTTTCATCTTGGATAACTCTCCCATCCTTCATATGGATAATGCGGTCACTATATCTTTTTGCTAGTTCTTCATTATGAGTAACCATAACTACTAAGGAACTTTTGCTAGCCTCTTTTAATGATTCCATTACTAACAAAGCGTTATCTTTATCTAAAGCACCAGTAGGTTCATCCGCTAAGATGACATTAGTGTTGCTAATAAACGAACGCATTATAGCGATTCTTTCTTTTTCTCCACCTGATAACTTAGAGCATTTCTTATCCAATAGTTCCTCTTTAATAGAGAACTTATTTATCAAAGATAAAACTTTCTCTTTAGCAGTTTTAAAACTATCTCCATTTAACAAACAAGGAAGCATGATGTTATATAAAGCGGTTTGATTCTCTAACAAATGATAATGTTGAAAGATGTAACTGATTTCACTTTTTCTAAAAGCTACTTGTTGATTACCTTTATATTTAGCGATGTTATCCCCTTTGTAATAAACTGTTCCTTCGCTTGCTTTATCTAATCCCCCAATAAGATTAAGCAAAGTGGACTTACCGCAGCCAGATTTGCCTAAAACGCTGATTAAACCAGTCTCAGGAAACGATAAAGTAATGTCTTTTAAGACATACTTTTTCTCATTCTTATTGATAAGATAGGCTTTAGATACTTTGTTTAATTCGATAAGCGACATAAAAAATCCCTCTATAGATTAAATAGGGGGAATTTTTGAAATTTGTCCGAAAAATCTGCATTAATGATCAAGTTTTTGATCGTAAGGCACATCTTCCATCTTCACAGCTGCTGGAACTTTAGGTAAGCCAGGCATTGTCATAATAGCGCCAGTTAATGGAACGATGAAGTTTGCACCAGCGGATAATCTCACTTCACGAATTGTGACTGTGAATCCTCTTGGGGCGCCTAAAACTTTTGGATCATCAGTTAATGATTGAGGTGTTTTAGCGATACAGATTGGGGTCTTATCAAATCCTAATTTGGTAAAGTCTTCGATTTGTTTATTCGCAGCATCGGTATAAACGACTTCGCCCGCACCATAGATTTCTTTACAAATGGTTTCAATCTTTTCTTTGATTGGACGATTAACATCATATAAAGGATGATAATGTGATTCTTTAGTGTTGAGGATGTTCATCACCGCTTTAGCGAGTTCTGCACCACCTTTACCACCATCAGCAAACGCTGAGCAGTAAGCATGATCGTAACCATTTTCTTCGCACCATTTACTCAAGAAAGCAGTTTCAGCTTCGGTATCACTAGCGAAGTGGTTAATACAAACAACCGCTGGGACACCATATTTTTCAACGTTTTCGATGTGTTTCTTTAAGTTACAAACACCATTCTTAAGAGCTTCAACATTTTCGTTAGCGAGTTCTTCAAATGGTTGACCACCATGCATCTTAAGAGCGCGGATTGTCGCAACGACAACAACTGCATCTGGTTTTAGACCAGCAACACGACATTTAATGTCTAAGAATTTTTCAGCGCCAAGGTCGGCACCGAAGCCGGCCTCTGTGACCACGACCGGGGCTAACTTAAGAGCCATCTTTGTGGCGATAATGGAGTTACAACCATGAGCAATATTAGCGAAAGGTCCACCATGGATAATTGCAGGATTACCTTCTAATGTTTGAACAAGGTTTGGATTTAACGCTGTAATCATGAGTTTCATGATTGCGTGACTAATTCTTAATTGTCTTAAGAAGACTGGTTTTTCATCATAGCTATAAGCAACAATAATATTGTTGATTCTATTCATGAAGTCATCAACATCTTTAGATAAGCAGAGAATCGCCATTAATTCACTAGCGACAGTAATGACGAATTCTTCTTGCCTTGGAGCGCATTTTGTTTCGCCTTCAGAAACAGTAACTTTTCTTAAGGCTCTATCATTCATATCAAGAGCTCTTTTCCAAAGAACTCTTTCAGGATTGATATTTAATTCATTGCCTTGCCAGATAGAGTTATCAATACAAGCGGCAATTAAGTTAATAGAACTTGTTAAGGCGTGCATGTCACCTGTGAAGTGTAAGTTGATATCTTCACTTGGAACAACAAGAGCTTTACCACCACCAGTAGCGCCACCTTTGATACCAAAGACTGGACCAAGGGATGGTTCTCTTAAACACACTAATGAAGGAACACCGATATAGCGTAAGCCATCATGTAAACCAATGGAGGTAGTTGTTTTACCTTCACCAGCTTTAGTTGGAGTAATCGCTGTTACTAATACTAGTTTGCCGTTAGGACGGTCTTTTAATTCGTCCATAATTTTTAATGAGATTTTTGCCTTATCATAACCAAAAGGAATAAGGTATTTCTCATCAACATTAATCATTTTTGCTACATCGAAAATGTTTCCCATAAATAGAACCTCTCTTTAAATTCATTTGTTATCTATTATGCTATTCAAAATAAATTTTGCAATAGTTAATCCTGCGGCAGAAGGCACCATCATCGTGGAATATAGTTTTTCCGCATTCTTTTGTGGTATTTCTTCTGAGATAACTACGTTAATCTTACTTAAATCTAATAAAGCCTTTTTGGCTTCATATCTAATCTTCTTCGCTAACGGATCATTGCGAGTTTGATTTAATTTGCTAACCCTGACTTGTTCTGGATTAAAACGATTAGCCATGCCTAAAGACATGATTGATGGAATGTTATATTCTTGAGCTTTCTTGGCTAAGAATAATTTGCCTTCAGCATCATCAATCGCATCAACGATATAATCTATCTTTTGATTGAAATCAAATTCTTGGGCTTTGCCTTTGAATGTTTTGATATCTAAATCAGGATTAATCATCAATAGTCTCTCTTTAGCGGCTTCTACTTTATCTTTTAAGATATCTTTACTGGTATATAGGATTTGACGGTTTAAATTGCTTGGATCAACTTTATCAAAGTCCACAATAATAAAATGGGCTATACCAGTTCTCGCTAAAGCTTCTAAGGCTGTACCACCGACACCACCTAAACCGAAAACAGCGATAACCTTATCTTGGAGTTTATTAAAGTTATCTTCTCCGAGTAATCCAATAGAACGAGCAAATATATCTTTATTCATTTGTGGCCTCTTTTAAGAGTTCTTCTCTAGTGGCAAATTCTTTGCAAGGTAATTGATGTTTGAAGAATGTCACTTGTCTTTTAGCGTAGTTTCTTGTTCTCTTTTTGATGAGTTCTTTACATTCTTCTAATGTGCATTTACCTTCTAAATAATCAATCACTTCTTTATAACCAATAGCCGCTTTCGCGGTTAATGATAAGTCATATTTCTTGAGTAAACTTTTAACTTCATCTAATAGGCCGTTATCAAACATTTGGTCGACACGGGCATTAATATTCTCATAAAGTTGTTCCCTATTTGGATTGATAAAATAGAATCTCACATCTTCATCTTTAAAGAATAAGGCGTGGTCTTGTTTATCAATGTTTTCGGACTTATTGGTTTCATGAGTTCTCGCGATTTGAAGCGCTCTGATGACTCTCTTACGATTGTTCATATGAATGGTTTCAGTGGCCTTCATATCGACTTTCTTTAAGAGTTCATATAGTTCTTCGTTAGATAACTCTTCTAAATCAGAAACATCCGCTTCTTCTTCATCTTCGAAAACATAATCGTAAAGAGCGGCTCTAATATATAAGCCAGTGCCACCACAGACGATGATGGTTGGATATTTCTTTTTAAGTTCAAGATAAATCTTTCTAAAGTCTTCTTGATATTCCTTAACGGAATAAGATTGATTTGGTTTAACAATATCTAAAAGATAATGCTTCTTATAATCTTCACTATTTTTTTCCACTTTAGCGGTACCAATATTCATTTCTTGATAGATTTGAAAAGCATCTCCATTAATGATTGGAGCGGAATATTTCTTTGATAATGTTAAAGCTAAGGATGTTTTTCCTGATCCTGTAGGACCGACAATGACTATAAGCATGTAGTTATTATAACAAAAAATGCGATTTCATTCGCATTTATTATTTAGAGTAGAATTCTTTAATCTTTTCCCAATCACAAGCCTCTTTTAAAATCTCTTGAATGTACATGCCATTTTTCGCGGTTCGGTTTGTACCCCATTTTAATTTGAAAGTATCAAATAATAGTTTCTTTGATTTATTTGATGGATTATTATCCATCAATTCAATGAGAAAATCTTTTAATTCATCATTGTATCTGTCCATAATAATGGCAGCCGCTCCTAGAGAGTCTTCCTGTTCTCCAGTTAAAACAATATTGATTAACTCGTAAAAATCACCAAGAGGTACTCTATAAAAACCATTCTCGTCGCCCCATCCTTTATCATAAAGATTGCATTTGATCCATTCTGAATTATCTGATTCACGAAAAAACCTTCCATCTTTTTCGATCAAGCCGAAATCGGCAGCAGTACTTTTATTGAAAAGTGTACTCATTAAGAAATATTTCATGGTTATTTGATCAATGATTGAACAGTTTTAAGTAATTCCATCAAAGCTTCTTTACTAGCTTGATAGTTAACAACGATTGGATGGTTATCATAAAGGGCTTGTAAGTTATTGGCCTCATTTAGTTTTCCCTTAGCGCGTAAGTTAGCGATATTGTGCTTTAATTCAATCACATCTTCGCTATTTTCGTATAAGTCTTTGTATTTGAGATACTCCTTCATCTCAGGAGTTTCATCAAGCGCAGCCTTTAATTCTTTAGCCTTTTCAATGACTTTATCCATTAACAATTTCTCCCATCATTGAATAGGTATGAGATTCATTGATTTTCACTTTAACGATTTTACCAATCATTGATTCATCACCTTTAAAGTGCACGAGTTTATTTTCTTCTGTATAACCAGAATACATATCTTTATCAGTCTTACTAACACCATCGACGAGGACATCATATGTTTTACCCACCATAGTTTTACTATGGGCTTCAATGTGTTTCTCTAAGTGTTTAACAAGTTCCATAAATCTTTTGGACTTTGTTTCATAAGAAACATTGTCTTCAATCTTCGCAGCAGGTGTACCTTTTCTAGGTGAATAGATAAAGGTGAACGCTGCTTCGTATTTGATTTCATCAACGATTGTTAATGTATCATTGAATTCTTCATCGGTTTCATTTGGGAAGCCGACGATGATATCAGTGGATAACGCTAAGCCTGGAATCTTTTCGCGCATTTCTTTAACTAGAGCGAGATAAGTTTCTCTTGTATATCTTCTACCCATCGCTCTTAAAACACGGTCATTGCCGGATTGAACAGGAAGATGGATAAACTTCATGATATTTGGGTATTTCGCGATCACATCTATCATCTTTGAGGAAAAATCCCATGGGTGAGAGGTGGTAAATCTAAGTCTAGGAACACCTAATTTAGCGACCGCTTCTAATAAGTCAGCGAAGTCTTTTCCTTCGTCTAAATCTTTGCCGTACGCATTAACGTTTTGACCTAAAAGAGTGATTTCTTGATAACCGTTTTCGATTAATTGTTCGCATTCTTTTAAGACATCAGCGAAGTGTCTACTTCTTTCTTTGCCTCTTGTATAAGGAACAATGCAATAGGTGCAGAATTTATCACAGCCATACATGACGTTAACGTAGGCTTTATAGTTATTGTTTCTACAAGCTGGTGTGATTTCGATAACTTCACCTGGTTTACTTTCAATAGCCACCACTCTTTCCTTCGTGGTTCTCACATCATAAACAAGAGAATAAAGTTGAGCGATTTCATGGGTACCAAAGTAGAGATTTACTTCAGTAAATGTTTCCATGAGTTTCTTTAAGATTTCTGGTTGTTCCACCATACAGCCACAGATGGCTAAGACTAAATCTTTATTCTTCTTTCTTAAGTGTTTTAAATTACCGATTTCGCCATACACTTTATCCTCAGCGTTTTCTCTCACCGCGCATGTATTAATAATGATTAAAGAAGCTTCTTCTGGTTTATCGGTTTGTTTATAACCAACATCCTCTAATAAACCACGCATTGTTTCTTCATCGCGAACATTAGCCTGACAGCCATAGGTATGAATATAATACTTTTCACCTTTGACTAAGGCCTCTAGTTGATCTTTTTTATCAAATGTCGCGGGCATGAAAACAGTCGCACTCTTTTTACGAGAGGCGGCTTTAAGCATATCTGGAGTGTTAATAATTTTTGTCTTCATATATGTTACTTTTCTAAATAATAAATTGGAAAGATTTGATTCGCAAGTCCAGTGATATCGTCGATATCAAGAACAACCGCGGAGAAGACTCCACGACCTTCATCTGGAGTTTGAAATTTGCTTTGTTTACCGTAGATTATTTTTTCTACAACAGTTTCCTTAGTACAGCCTAACACACCGTCCGCGAAACCTGTCATACCGACATCACTAATGAAAGCAGTACCGTTTGGTAAGACATGAGCGTCGTTAGTTTGAACGTGGGTATGTGTGCCTAAAACCGCTGACACTTTACCATCAAGAGCGAACGCTAAGGATTGTTTTTCTCCTGTCGCTTCCGCATGGAAATCGATGATGTGAATGGTCGCAGGTTCTTCCTCGGCTAATAAGTTGAGAATGGAATAATATGGAGCATTAACTTCTTCGTTCATAAAGGCGCTTCCTAAGATATTAGTCACTCTTACTGAAACGTCATTAACTTCAAAGACGACACTACCTTCACCTGGAAATTCTTTTAATAGATTGTATGGTCTTACTAGACGATCAACTTGATTGATGTAGCGGAGAATATCACTCTTACTCATGTAGTGATTACCAAGAGTAATAGCGTCAACGCCAGCATCAACAAGTTCAAAGTATTGATTTCTGGTTAAGCCTTTACCATGCGAAGCATTCTCGCCGTTGGCAATAACAAAATCAATATCATATTTCTCTACGTAATGAGGAATTCTTTCCTTAAGCATGCGGCGGCCTACACGACCGACCACATCTCCGATAAATAGTATTTTCAAATTGCTATCTTTCTATGAAATAGGGCTACTATTTCGCGGTTTCTATCGCACGATATTCACGGATGACAGAAACTTTAATTTGACCTGGATAAGTCATTTCATTTTCGATACGTTCTTTGATGTCTCTAGCTAATTTAAATGCACCAACATCATCGATCTTTTCTGGAATAACCATGACACGTAATTCACGGCCAGATTGCATCGCGTATGATTGATAAACACCATCGTATGACTTACAGATTTCTTCTAATTGTTCAATACGTTTGATGTAGTTTTCTAAGATTTCACTTCTAGCACCTGGTCTAGCAGCACTTAATGTATCAGCGGCTTGAACTAAGTTAGCGATGATATATTTAGCAGGAACGTCACCATGGTGAGATTCAATAGAGTTAATAACAACATCGCCTTCACCATATTTCTTAGCTAAACGCGCACCGATTTCAACGTGGCTACCTTCCATTTCAAAGTCGGCAGCTTTACCGACATCGTGTAATAAGCCCGCTCTCTTAGCTAAGTTTTGGTCTAAGCCAAGTTCTGCGGCCATGATACCACATAAATAAGCTACTTCAACGGAATGGTCTAAAGCGTTTTGACCATAGGAAGTACGGTATTTTAAACGACCGACATAGTCGAGTAATTCTTTGTTGATTCTTGGTAAGCCAAGTTTGAAGGCGACTTCTTGACCCGCTTTATGGATGCTTTCATCGACTTCTTTCTTTGTCTTTTCAACGATTTCTTCAATTCTACCTGGTTGGATACGACCATCTTTAATGAGAGCTTCAAGAGATAATCTAGCAATTTCTCTTCTAATAGGATTGAAGCAGCTAACAGTAATAACTTCTGGAGTATCATCAATGATTAAGTCAACACCAAGAAGTTGTTCTAAGGAACGGATGTTACGACCTTCACGACCAATGATACGTCCTTTCATTTCGTCACTTGGTAAAGCGACAACAGAAACTGTTCTTTCGTTTGTGACATCTTGCGCGTATCTTGTGAGGGCTAAGCCTAATAATTCTTTAGCCTTTTCATCACATTCTTCTTTGGCTTCTTCTTCTTTTTGCTTAATGAAGGCAGCGATTTCTTTACTGACCTTACTTTCTACACGATTGAATAATTCATCGCGAGCTTCTTGTGTAGACATTTGAGCGACCTTTTCAAGTTCGACGATAATGCTATCAATTTTTTCTTGAAGAAGAGCGTCTTTCTTGTCTAATTCTTTGAGTCGTCTTGATAATGTTTCGTTCTTTTCATCTAAAGCGTTTTCTTTAGAAAGAAGAGCGGCATCACGACGGTCAATGTTTTGTTCTCTTTGGTTAAGAGATCTTTCTTGGTTTTGTAATTCTTGTTTTCTTTCGTGAATTTCTTTGTTTGCTTCTTGTTTCATTTCGTTGATTGCTTGTTTGCCATCAATTTGAGCATTTTTGGTGATGTGCTCAGCTTTTATTTCAGCATCACGAATAATCTTTTTAGCGGAATTCTTAACAATACTGTTACGAACAAAAGGCACTAAAAGCATTAATGCCGCGCCACCTAAAAGACAAACAATACCAACGATAACTACGACCACTACTGGTACCATAATTTGTTTCCCTTTCTATCAATGTAAAATAGTTAGTCTATAAATAGACTTTACCTAAAATGTTTCCCCATTATAAGGATAGGAATAAGCATTTTTTATAATCAACAGGTAAAACCTGATAACAAAGTTCTCAGATGAGAATATATAGGTAAGTATCTTTCGAGGATACAAAATTATTATAGTATCGCAAATAAATAATGTCATTATTTTTTGTGAACTCTAAGGAGCTTAAAATTTGACTATTTTTCAATACAAAAAAGAAAAGCCCTTAAGGGCTTTCTTATTTAGTTTTAAGTTTGATTACTTGTCTTCGACAACGCCGGTTTTGATTTTTTCTAAAAGTTCATTTGCGACGTCTTCGTTGTCTTTTAAGTAAGCTTTTGCAGCATCACGGCCTTGGGCAATCTTACTACCGTTATATTCGAACCAGGAACCACTCTTCTTGATGAGACCTAATTCAACAGCGCGGTCAAGAATTTCGCCTTCTTTAGAGATGCCTTGGCCATAGATGATATCGATTTCACATTGTTTGAATGGTGGGGAAACTTTGTTTTTAACAATTTTCACACGGCATGTGTTACCGACAATGTCTGCACCTTGTTTAATCGCTTCTGTACGACGAATATCAATACGGACGGAAGCATAGAATTTTAATGCACGACCACCACTTGTTGTTTCTGGATTACCGTACATCACACCAACCTTTTCACGTAATTGGTTGATGAAGATAACTGCACATTCTTTCTTATTGAGAATACCAGCGATTTTACGCATTGCTTTACTCATTAAGCGAGCTTGTAAACCGACTGAACTATCGCCCATTTCCCCGTCTAATTCAGCTTGTGGGACTAAAGCCGCCACACTATCAACAACGATTAAGTTGATGCTACCAGAATCAGCAAGCATTTCGACAATTTCGAGTGCTTGTTCACCATTGTCTGGTTGGGAAAGAATCAATTCATTAATATCAACACCCAAATTTTTAGCATAGAGTGGATCGATAGCGTGTTCAGCATCGATAAATGCTGCACGACCACCATTCTTTTGGCATTCTGCAATTGCGTGTAATGCTAATGTGGTTTTACCACTACTTTCTGGTCCGAAGATTTCGATGATTCTACCCTTTGGGTAACCACCAACACCAATTGCTTCATCAATTAGTAATGAACCAGATGGAATGGCATCAACATCAACAGTTTCTCTATCGCCTAAGCGCATGACAGCGCCTTTACCATAGAGCTTTTCAATTTGCTTCAACGTTTCATCTAACGCATCGGCTCTTAAGTTTTCTTTTTCTTTTGCCATATAAGGAACTCCTTCTATTAATTAAATAGGTGTGATTTTTGATTTTTGTCCAAAATTTTTATTATTTTTTTATATTTTTTTCTAGTAGCGCTAGCGCTAAAGAAATTGCATCTTCTTGAATTTTATTTCTATTTCCTTCTAATTGGTAGCCAAACGCTTCAACTTTTTCTTTAGTGGCAAGTCCAATATAGATTTCACCGACTGGCTTACCTTCCATTGCGTCAGGACCAGCATTACCAGTGAAGGAAATACAAACATCAACATTTAATTTTTCTCTTCCAAACTTTGCCATTTGATAAGCAATTTGATTAGAGACTACACCATACTTATCGACATCCTCTTGAGAAATGCCAAGCAAGCGAACTTTCTCTTCGGTAGCGTATGTCACAAGTGCGCCTTTATAAAACTTAGAGGCACCTGGGACTGCGGTGATTTCGCGAGCGAATAATCCGCCTGTAAAAGATTCAACAGAACCCAATGTAAGCCCTTTTTGACGGAATAGGGAGTTGATATCTTGTACAGTCGCCATCTTACTTTTCTTCCTTGAAGACGTGTCTATTTTGTACGACGTAAATGACACCAGAAACCACAGAGGCGATTGTCGCTAAATAGACAATAAAGTCAGCGATGTGTAAGCCTTGTGGCCAATTGGCATCGAAATATTTAAATGGGAAACCATTGAGCAAGACTGCACCAATAGCCACCATTTCTAAAACTGTTTTAAGTTTGCCAAAGATATTAGCGGCAATAACTTTGCCTCTACTTGCGGCAATGAATCGTAAAGCGTCCACGACGATATCGCGGGCGACTAATAATAAAGCACACCACATATTGAAGCTAATAACATTCTCAGCGTTAGGAATGTATCTAGCAAAAATACTTGGAGCGATTAAGAAAATAACTAACGAATTGATAAGGAGCTTATCCGCTACTGGATCAAGGAATTTACCTAAGTCAGTAACTTGATTGTTCTTTCTTGCTAAGTAGCCATCTAAATGGTCTGTATAACAAGCTAGGACAAAGAAAACAAATAGAATTAAGAACACTAAATTAATACCCGTGTTGCCTAATTCGATGGTTTGCCATCCTGGGATAACGCTTAAAACAAAAAGCGTAATAATCATTAATACAATTGCAACGATTCTAGCGAATGTGATCTTTGTTGGTAAATTCATTGTTTCTCCTTAGTGAGTGTCCGGTCCTATAAGCCATGTTCTGTTTTGACAATCATTTATCTAGGCATTGCCTACAAGGTTTAATTCGGTTCTCTCTCCTTGTCTCCCCTACCAAATTTGGGTTTCTCGCTTGTGGGGTTTACCGCGTTCCACTTTATTGTTTCCAATAAACTACGTCACTGTGGCACTTTCAGGGAATAGACCATGGTTTCCTTTAGGTTTCTTCCCGCCGTTACGTACTCCTACGTACCTAGCGTTATCTTTTCCGCTAGCGCAATCACTACGAGCATCACAGCTCGTGCGAGCATGGACTTTCCTCTACAATAGCAGCGATTGTCCAGACCGGAATTTTGTTTACTTGATGGTGTCAGGATTGTATCCATGGGCCCAGAGGAATTTCTCTAAGGCGTTGATCTTCCTAACTAACTCGATATTGTCAGTTGTGACATTATCGCTGGATTTAATATTGGTGAAGCGTGCTTTATATCTTTCTAATTCAACTTCAATCTTTCTCTTTTCACTCTCTAAGAGTTTGTTCTTGTTGGTTAATGTTTCATATTCCTTAGCGGGAATAACCACATTAGCCTCAACAAGTTTATAGTCTTGAATAATCATATCAAGGAACTTATCAACTTCTTCAGCGTCATAAGCATTTGTGTTTATGATTGGGAAAGTGTGATCCAAGATAGTTTTAGAGTTAAGAAAAAGCTTTACTGCCATATTTGCTCCATTTCTTATATAATATAAGAGAAAATAGCATAATTCAATCTTTTTTCTTTTGAAAAAAGAGAAATTAATGGTATACTATCAAAAGATTTTATGAAGAAATTTGAAAGATTATTAAAAGGTCATAAATCACTAGTCTTCCTAGACTTCGAAGGCACACAATTCTCTCACGAGATGATTGCCATCGGCGCTGTTCACGCAGTGATTGACCGCCATGGTTATATTAAGAAAAGTAAGAAACCATTCCGTATTTACGTTAAAGCTCACAATAGAGTGGGCAAAATTGTCACAGATTTAACTGGCATTACCGAAGATATGCTTAAGCAAAAGGGTGTCACATTCTTTACTGCGATGAGTGAACTTAGAAAATATGTTGGCTTATCATTTAAGAAATCATCCTTTATTACCTTTGGTAATCATGATATGAAGATTTTATCTTCCTCTATCTCTTATAGCTTTGATTTCCCAAAAGAAATCGTTCAATGCATTCAACAAAACTACATTGACTTCAGCGCATTCATCAGTGAATTTATGCGTGATGATAAAGGCAATCCACTTTCATTAATTAGATACTGTGATGCCTTTGGTGTTAAACAAGCTGGTCCTGCTCATGATCCTGCAGTGGATGCTGAAAACTTAGCGTGGTTATATGACGCCACAATGCGTAAGAGCAATCTCTTGTTAGAAGAATATAAGAAAGTCTTAAAAACATTCAATCACTTCCCAGTTCCT
>Ga0310696_10005776_pt1 | contig 14840 bp, 22 predicted proteins | sample AusTroGonzalo_MG_4_FD_203885 | JGI IMG/M metagenome (GOLD analysis project Ga0310696, IMG submission 203885) | Bovine rumen microbial communities from tropical cattle in Woodstock, Queensland, Australia - Gonzalo_02 (v2) (version 2) | ecosystem: Host-associated > Mammals > Digestive system >...
GCCCTCTAGCTCTTTACCAACTATTGTATATTCATTTGTAGTAAATAATAAATTATTATCCTTTTTTGATAACTCTATTTCTTCTGAATTATCAACTAACAATAATAATTCGGCCATTTCATTTGAAACTAAAATTGGTTCTGTCAATAATTCATTATCTAATCTACATACAAGCTGTCTATCAGTTGTTATAGTAGTTTTACTAATATAATATCCTGTAATACAAGGAATTTCTGTTGTTTTTGCAACTGATGCTTTTGCTACCTTTATAGCATTCTGTAAATCATTTAATTTTATTTTAGATATTTCTATATAATTAGATTGAATCTCTGGAAATCTAACCATTTCTCCTTCTTCATTTATAGCTATTTCTAATTTATAAGCTCCGTTTCCAGTTAATTCTAGATAATTTTCATTATTCTTTAATTCGATAAATTCTTTAGTTGTTTTACCAACTAATTTTGAAAATATTTCTGCATTAACTATCGTATAAAAATTTGGTTGTTTTTCTGTGATTCCTAATTGGACTTCTGTTGAACTAACTTTAAATTGATTACTTCCATCAGTAGTAGTTAAAATTAAATTATCATCTTTATACTCAATACCAATTAGGCTTGATAAAGGTATATTTTTATTAAAAGATGCTCCTTGTATAGCTTTCGCTACCATTTTTTGTAATATCTCTGTTTTAATTTTCATTATTTAATTCCTCCTTTATATAATATATAGAAAAATTTAATTAAATTTATAATTTTAAAATAAATTATTTTGTATTATTTTAAGTTCTTTGTATTTGCTTGGTTTTAAATTACAGCAATCATTTTTATTTGTATTATAGTTATCTCTAAAATAAATATAATGCTCTTTAACATATTCTCCTACAGAATGCTCTTTAAAATTTATATATTCTAAAAATTTTATTTTATCTTCTAGCTGTAAATGTTCATAACCACCGTATTTTAAAGTATATCGTGAATAATCTATACTAAACCACTTTTTTATCCAATAATTTACTTTCAAAAATTCAACTAAAATTTTATCACAATTTATATTATTCAACATAGCATAATCAATATACTCTGGTATAAATGGACTTAATCTTACTGAAACATCAAAATCTAACTGCTGTAATTTTTCTATTGATTTTATTCTTTCGCTTGGTAAACTTGCTTTTTCATAATTTAATTTTCTGTATAACTCATTATCCGTACAAGTTAAAGTAATTTGAAAATGTGCTAAATCTTTATCATAAATTTCTAAATACTCATCATTAGTAACTAAATTTGATTTTGTTACAACTAAATACTGTATCCTATATTTATTCAATAATTTTATTGTTTTGTAAGTAATTCTATTTTTCAATTCGATTGGTTGAAAGCAATCTGTCATTCCACCCAATTTTATAACAGTTCCTGGAGCTAACTTTTTTATCTGTGCTTCTATATCATAAATATTTGCTTCTTTTGGATTTTTTGCATCCCATAAATTTCTAAAATCCAGTAAACTTTTTGCATAACAATAATTACAATCGTGTTGACATCCACATCCATAAGTATCTAATCTTTTTGTATAGTTACACCAAGTATTATATTTTCTATTATCAATTTCGCTATAAAAATTTTTAAATTCATCAGACATTCTATAATCTTCCTATCTTTGGATATTTATCCTTAATATGGTCTGTATTACCTTTATAAAACACTAATATTTTTTGTTCAGATTTTGGAAATTTTCTAGTATTTAAAGTTTTCTTTGCAGTTGCTCTCCTTGTAAATTCACTCTCTAAATACGTGATTTTATTATAAATTTTAAATCCATGATTTTTAAAGAATAATTCATGTTCAGCTTCAACACCATAATATGCACCTGATGAATCTCTACTATCTCCAACCATTACGACAAAAAAACAGTCATCATTCAATACTCCTATAGCATTTTCATAACCCTTAAATAAAGTATCCCTAAATTGTTCATATGTATCTAATGAATTTATTTCTCCTTCTGGAGATTTACCGTCATAATCAATATATTTTTCCACTTTATAATAAGGCGGACAAGAAAATATTAAATCAAATTTTTCATCTGGAATATACTTTGACGTATCTGACTTAATCCAATTTACATTTTTAAAATCGCTACATATTTTATTATTTGCATCACATTGATTTTGTCTTATTTCACTTGCTAAATAATCATATCCATAATAACCTGATACAAATCCCATTTGAACTCCACCACCAAAAGGATTATAAACTTTTCTTCCATCTGAAGGCATAAAGAATTTTAAGATAACCTCACATGCAACAGGGTCTAATACGGAAGCATTTCCATTTAATGTTTTTGATTTATTTGTTATTATTTCGTCATCCTTTACTTCTTGATTTGATAAAACTATATTTGCCATACCAGATGAACCTTGCCAACAACCCTCTCTGCTTGCAAATTTTGGGTTAGGTACATTAAATTTCTTTCCAGCTTCCTCTATTCTATTATTCCACTCTTTTTTCATCTGTAACCATAAACCCTTTGTACTGTCCCAAACATTTGTCATAGTTGCATGAGCTAATTTTTTAAGTCTTACTTGATCCAATGTTCCATACACCATATAAGTAAATTCTGGATATGAAAAATTTTCTATAAATCCAATATCTTTAAATACTTTTGGATTTTCTAAATCATGCTTTTTTGACACAGTCATTATCATTGGATATCCATAAATATTTTGTTCTATTATTTTTTGTACCATTTGCATATAAATTCCTTTATCCTTTTTATCTGATACCATTGCTGATTGTAATAAACAAAATTCTTTTGCTTCATGATTTACCTCAAATGTGAAAAAACCACTAAATTCTCCATCTATTTTTAATACAATAGCAGAATGAATCTGCATATTTTTTCTTGCTGCTCTATAGGCTACTACATCTGCTAAGGCTAATTTTGCTATGTCAATTTCATATCCAGAACCAATCACTTTTGGCACATATATAAATTCTACGTTCTTATTTCTGCTTTTGTTATTTTCTCTAATTTGCATATCAAATAAATACATATATTACTCCTATTTTATTGCTACATTTAATTATTTTACTTTAAATCTATCGCTAATTATTTTCGGTACACAATTTTTCCAATCAACTAAATGATGTATTCTTTTATGTTCGCATCCCATTTCTGCTACTTTCACACACGACGGCGAATACATAACAGTAAAAAAAGATTTAATAAATGTACCGCTAGCTAAATACAACTCACTCATGCCGCCAATTCGTTGCTGACTATCTTGCTGATTTAATGTCATATCCGCAACAGTAAACATTAACTGTCCTATACTACCATAGTAAGTATAACTATTAACATCCTCATTGATTCTACCTAAAAAATCAAACTTTCTGCATGTTTTACAAAAAAACGAGTTCATAGCCTTCCTACTTAATCTTTCTTTATAAACACGACTATTTACACCACCAATAAAATCTCCTGTTTGTGCAAATGCAATAGTCAAAGCACCAGAGATATCTAAAAATTCAATCATTTCATCAATAATACTGTCTAAATCCCTACAATAAACTGTATTTAATTTCTTCCCATTCCAAGTTCTACTTCTAAACTCGGTGTAATCATCGTCTAATTCCAAAAAATAAGTTAAATTTAATTGTTCTGCAATATCAAAACAAGCATTTCTCGCATACACAATAGCTTTTCTATTATTAGATAAATCACCAGTATCAAACTCTTTAGACTTTGCTAATTTGTCAAAAATTATTATTTTATCATTTCCAAAATTTTTATAATATCTGTCTATTGTTTCATCCTCGTTATCACACACAATATACCATTTGCCAGTATAATTACATTTTGCTAATGTATCAATAGTTTTTATACTGTCTGCTCTGCCATGTGATAATATAAAAATTGCAAAATCATTTCTCATATTTTTTAAATCTCCCGCTTATAATTTTTGGTAAAGCATTGTTCCATGAAATAGACTTTATATATTCTCCATTTTTAGTGTTTTTTATAGTAACACAATTAGGCAAAAATAAGATTGGATAAAAATAATTCCAATAAGTATTTGTATACTTATATTGTTCAGTACTGCCTCCCGAATTATCTGCATGATTTAATAATGTTATGTCTACATCTAATATCGTTAAAAACAATTTGCCAATAGTATTATAATATAACGGTGTTGTAACATCTTCATTTATTCTTCCTAAAAAATCAAATGGAAAATCGACTTTACAAAAAAAACTATTTCTAGCATTTTGTACTAAATGTTCTTTATATTTAGAATCTTTACCACCAATAAAATCTCCATCTACTCCAAACGCTAAACAATAAATATATGGCAATTTTAAAAACTCACACATGCAAGAAAAAAGCGTATCAAAATTTTTTACAGCAGCTCTTTTTAATTCATTGTTACATTGATAGCGATAATCAATTTTAATATAATCATCGTCTAGTTGCAAAAAATATGATAATCCCAAATCTTTAGCAATTTTAAATGATTCATTACGTGCATATACGGGCACTTTATCTAAACCAGTTAAATTATCTGCTAAATAAAAATTATTGGCTTTGTGAAAAATAATTATATTATCTTCACCATATAATTTTTTATATACATCCACGCTTTCATCAGAATCATCCAACACAAAATAAATTTTACCTGTGTAATTATTTTTACGCAATAGCTCATAAGTATACTGCTGATTTGGTCTATTATGCGTAATGATAAATACAGCAAAATTATTATTCATCTGCATTAACTCCACTATCTTTCATTATTTTTTCGATGTTTTTGCTTAATTTAACGTAGCCATTAGCTATAGCATCATCTATATCGATTATAACCAAAGCAGATTTCTCCATAAGCTCTTGCATTTCTTTATTACTATGGGCATAATAATCCGCTATCTTTGAATAATTAAATACTTGGTGACGTCTTGCTGCTTTAATCAAAAACTCTTTTTCTTCATCTGTTACATTTGATTTTTTAATTTCGTTTACTAACTTTACTGTTTTTGTATCATTACATAATTCAGCAATACTTGGTTTTGTATTTTTTGGCAAATATTGAGGAATATTTACTTTTTTAGTGTATTTATCATCCACAATTTTATCTATATCCATTTCAAACAAATCCATTATGAATCCTCCAATTCTATTTCTTTTCCATACCATTCCTTTGTAACTTCTACATCACAACTTATTGGTACTTCTAATCTATCTTTTGCTGCATCAGACATTAATTGAGCAAATCTATCTCTACATTCTATAGCATTTTCTATTGGACATTCAGCTATTAATTCATCATGCACTGGAATCAATAATCTAAATCCTAATTCTTTAAGTCTAGTATCATTTCCAACTAATAACATAGCTTTTTTTGACATATCAGCAGCACTTCCTTGTATTCTGCTATTAACACATTGTCTTTCTGCTTGAGCTATAAATCCTCCGTTATCTTTAATAATAATACCATCTTGTTTCGCTTTTGCTTTTATTTCTTCTTTTGCTTGCCTACCATATGCTTTATCTAATTTATTTGTATAATAATTTATTGCTGCTTGTTCTTCTTGCTCTCTTAATGCATCCAAATCATTGTTATCAAAAGATAAAGGGTCAAATCCATCTACAACAAAGTTGCTAAAATCAAATTCATAAGGTTCTAATTGCATATCGGGTAATCTTCTTTTTCTTCCCCATAAAGTAGTTACATATCCTTTTTCATAAGCCATTTGTTTGCTATCTTTATCAAATTGTTTAATGGCAGGAAATCCTTTAAATACTTTATCTTGTATCTGTTGAGCTTTTTCTTTGCTACATTTTAATTGTTCGGCTACACTTGTAATTCCTCTTCCATAAAGTATTCCTAATAAAATGCTCTTTGCTTGTGTTCTTCTTTCTTTACCTTCTTTATTTGTTTCTGTTGTTTTCTTACCATTTTCATCTAAATAAAACTCAAGACAATCTTCATAAGGGTTATCAAAAGCAAGAGATGCTATTTGAGCATATAAATCTTTACCTTCTTTATAAGCTTGCAACATTTTAGGGTCTCCACACATTTGGGTCATGACTTTTGGTTCTTGCTGCGAATAGTCTGAACTCATTAATACGTATCCATCATCTGCAGTAAACATTTTTCTAATATCTTTATTATGCGAAGGAATGTTTTGCATATTTGGGTCTTGACTACTGAATCTACCAGTATCTGCTCCATATTGATTAAATACACAATGTACTTTACCATCATTCGGATTAATTATTGCCTCCATTTTATCTATATATGTTGATATTAATTTTGCAACTTCTCTATATTCTAATATAGCTTTGCAAAATTCATTGTTAATTGCTTTTAATACTTCTTCTCCTGTTCCTCTTGCTGGTTGTCTAGGTACTGGTTTTTCTTCTAAAATATCATATAATAAAATCGCTATTTGAGTTGAGCTTGCTATATTAATCATGCTGCTTAATTTATTGTTTGGATTTTTTCTTCTATAATCTTCAATTTTATCATTATACTTGTCGCATAATTTATAAAATTCTGCTTCTTTTTCTAATAATATTTTATTATATTTTTCAGACAATTTGTGCAAATAATCTAAATCTACTTTAATTCCATTGTCTTCCATATCTGCTACAACATTAATTAATGGCATTTCTATTTGTCTAAATACATCAGCTACATCTGTTAATTCTTTATCAATACATTTTTGGTTATTCTTATCTAAAAATTGTTCTTGATATTTATATAACTCATAAGTTATTTCGGCATCTCTTGCAGCATATATATAACCACTATTAATAGGTACTAATGCAAAAGACATCTTTTCAAATAAATCGCTAAACGCAAACGCATCTTTTTCTCCTTTTAATACATATTTAGTATGTAATGCTTTTAATCCATTTTCTGATTCATTTTCATTCAATAATCTTTGAGCTAAATATCCATCCCAATATGCTTCTAAATATACTCCTAACTGGTGTCTTAAAACTCTTATATCAAATTTAGCATTAAACATTATTAATTTAACTTTATTGTCGGCAAGTTTTTGTAACTGTTCTTTACAAAATTCTTTTGATAATTGATTACTAACTTTTGCATTTGTTATATAATCTATATGGTTTATTGGTACATATACTGCTTTATGAGCTGGAGTATATAAAGAAAAACCAACTATATCATCTAACATAGGATTAAGACCAGTTGTTTCTGTATCTATTGCACATATACCATTTATTCTACATATTTCGATATAATCGCTTAATTCTTTTTCATTTCTAATACAGTCGTATTTTTCTCTATATTCTCCAAGATGTTCTTCTACAATTCTTTTGATATTTGATATTCTTTCTGATATACTAGAACTAGATTTAGATATTGTCTTTGCAGGTTTTTTTGCTGTTTTGCTTAATATATTTTTATCTGATTCTTTGGTACTAGGAATCCCTGGTATATCAAATAAATCCATTAGAAACTCTCCTCATCATTACTGTAAGTTGGTCTACGTCTTATTGGTTGATTTGCAGGCATTTCTCTTTGTTGCTGATAAGTTGCTCCTGCTTGTCTAGTTCCTCTTGCTACTTGTGTATTTGCTTCGGGGAATACTCCATTTTGTAGAAAATATCTCATTTCCTCTGCTGTTTTAGTTTCAAAACAAATACCTTCTGGATTTATTTCAGGAAAATCCGTTATTTTTGCATTATCTGGATTTCCTGGGTACATTTCATAAGTAGTGCTAGTATCTCCTTTTTTACCATTTCTTTCAACTTCTATTGGCACAGATACTAATGGATTATACCTAGCGCATAAGCTAGAAATCCTATTGAAAAATGTTTTTCCTCTTGTCCAAATCTTACTTTCTTTTGAACTACAATCGTAAACTGGAATAAATAATTTAGCTGATTGTCTATATTGAGCTTCACATAATGGACATTTACTAACTGGTTCATCATAATTTCTTAAACATTCAACATCCATTTTCTTTCCGTTCACTTCTACTTCATGAGTTGCTACACCTTGTAAATCATTAATATCATTCAATAAAAATCTAATTGTTGCAACTTCTTTATCATCTTTTAAGCTAAAATAATTACTTTTTGTTGCTCCATAATTATCTGCTTCTTCAAAACTAAATCTTGCCATCTTATTTATCCTCCTTCATACAAGTAAAAATATCTCGTAAATTATTTGTAAGCTCCTTAATTGCTTCTAATGTTTTCGCAGAATCGCAAGTACAATCATTTTTTTGCTCGTTTGATTCAAACTTTTCTAATGCTTCAAAAGCATATAAAACTGTTTCAATACAATCTTTAAACCCTCGTAAATAAATTTGTAAAACTTCTAAATTTTCCATGTTCATCGTTTCTCCTTTTCATAATTTAATTTATTGTTATCCAAGCCATACGCTTTTCTGAATAACCAAATTGATAATTTTTGTAAAATTTTCTTCATAATTGTAATTAATTGCCCCTTTCTATATAATATATAGAATTTTTTACTGATTTGTTTATGTTTCTAATATAATTTTTTGTTGAATTTTATGTATATAGTGATAAATTGTAGCTACATTATAGCATAATTTTTTTGCAATTTCTTTAGGACTATATCCTAAATATAATAATTGACAAAGATTCTTTTCTGTTTTGCTTAATGTATAATTTTCAAGTAATAAATCTACACTCTCTATTTCATAAGTATTATTATATGTGATTTCATTTAATTCTTCATAATTTAATATAGCTTTTCTTTTTTGGGTTAATAATTGTTCTGTTTCCATTCTTAATCTATTTTTATAACACTTCACAAAATAAGTAATGAATTTATTATTGTTTTCTAGATTATAATTTCTTAAACATTTATCCATTTCCTGCAAACAAAAACTAGCTTTATCCTCTTCATCTAATATTGGATATAGTTTATTTGCTTTCATTATAATTCCAATATTACTTGTAAAGAAGTAAGCTAGTATATTAGGTAATAATTCTTTTTGATAATTTTCAATAAGTTCTTTTTCATCTTGTTCTTTCTCCTTTCCTGTTAGAATGCTTTTCATCATTTTTAATGTTTCTTCCATTGTCCTTTACCTACCTTTTCAAAAATTTCTTCCGTAAATTATAATTTACATTTGTATATTATACTATAGTATAAAAAATGTCAATAGTTTTTTTAAAATTTTTTATTACATTTTTATTACAATTACCAAACTTCTTTAAGATGTAATATTTCTTCTTTCGTGCAATCGTTTATATCTTTTCTATTAATGGGTAAAAGCACTTCTGTAACTAGTTTTCCTTTTATAACTTCTTTTAATCTTTTTCTTGCTTTTTGTCCAGCTTCATCATTATCTGTTGCTAAAATGTATTTTCTGCAAGGTAAGGTATTTAATTCTTCGAATTGTACTTTAGTACCTAATCCATTTAATGCTAGTGCATATTTTTTAAAGGTCCATAGATAAATACAATCTATCATACTTTCGACTATATAAATCTCTTTCGGAAATTCTTTTAATTGATATAATTCAAATAAACCATATAAAGGTTTTTCTATTGATTTTGGATAATTGAACCATTTAAAATCTACTCCTCTTCTAGCTACGAATAAACAGTTTCCATTAATATCTCTTACAGGAAAAGTTATAGCATTAGTTTCTTTATCATATCCAATATCAAAAATTTCAATTACTTCATCTGTCATTTTCCTTTGATACATGTATGGATGATAAAATCTATATTGTGCTAGCTCTTTTTCATCTATATAATTCTTATTGGAATCGTTTTTAACGAGTTTTCTATCTATATCTAATATAATTTGTCTATCATGTAAAACATCTCCTAGAAAATTATTTTTAAGCCAATTCAAACCATATTGTCCTAAATCATTATATCCAAAACATCTGCTTATTAATTGTTCTAATGAGCAACTTTCACCGACAAGTAAAACAATGAAGCCAGCCATCTTCTTTCCTTATTCCGACAACTTGGTTTCTTTTCTTGTCCACTTTTATGAAACGGGCAGCTCACAAGTAAATCATCTGGTAAATCTTTGATTCTACTAAATAAATAGATTCTATTTATTGCTAGCTGATTTTTTAATTCTGTAATTATATCTATTAAATTAAGTTCATATATAGTTTCGGATATCTTTATCAATTATAGCCTCCTTATATAATATATATAGAAAATTAAACTTTTTCTATACTTTTGTGTGTTTATTGCTCCAATAATTCTTCTAAAATTAAAATTTTGGCTTGTAATTCGCTATCACCGCCAATAACCTTGTTCGTCACTTAATTCTTGCTCTTTATCTTTTAATTGCTCTAGTAATGCTTTTATTTTATCTTTATTGATATACTTTGTTAAATCTACGTTTATATTGTATATTCCTGATTTATTACACAATTCTTTCTCTATTTTTTTATTCTTTTCTTTTTCTTTATTATAAAGTTCTAAAATACCGTTCTATTGCTCTTATATCTTCAATTTCTATATAACAATCTGAACAAAATTCATATTTTTGACATTCTTTACTATTTTTACAACTATTTACAATCTCTGTTAATCTTTTAATTATTTCTTCTTCACTCATCACAATCTCCTTTCATTCGTTCGTCGAATTTACCTTTAAAATAAGCATACAAGCTATCTTTATCCATGTTTTCATATTTTTCGTAATAAGTATCTGTATCAATATTATCTATAAATTCTTCTAATATAAAATAAATAAAATCTTTGTTACTCATCTAAACCTCCTACTACTACCTTTTCAATTATCGCATTAGTATTTGTAACTATTTCATTAGCTACTGGTTCTAATTCAGCCCATTTGCTTTTCCTTTTAAATATTGACGTAGCTTTCATTTCTTCTCTAATATTTATGCAAATCATAGCTTCTTGTAATCCCCAACGTCCATCTCCAGCTCTTTGGCCACACCAATCTTTAAATTCTTTATATTTCATTTTCATTTTCCACCTTTCTATAAAAGTATTGTTTTATACACTCATTACAGCCCCCATTATTACGAAAATTATTGCAATCATTCGCAGTTATATTGTTGCAAACTTCTATATGATGAGGTATATTCAACAAATTGTTTTGTAATACTTTATCTATTACTTTATTTTGTTTTTCAACTAAATTTAAAACTATTTTCATTTTATCTAAATCCGCTTGATTTAATGATGTTGACAATCCAAATTCAGATAAATTTTCTAAATTTCGTAATGCTCGCTTTTCCTCATCTGTCATTCTAACCACCTCTACTTCCAATAAAACTTGCTATAAGATATAATATAAATAAACTTATTCCTGCTATACTACAAGCTAATACAAAAAGTCCTAAAAATATACTTTCTTTAAAACATTCTTTAATAAACAAAATTAAATATTTCAATATAACTATTATAATAATTGTAAAAGCAAATAACCCACAAATTGCTATTAAAATCAATAATCCATTAACTATCATTAATTCCATCCGTAATTCCTCCACCTTTTTGTTTATTGCTTGCAGTTCTTGTTTACTTAATATTGGGCTTCTATATCTAGCCATCTCTTTGCTTGTTTCTGGTCTTTCACTTGCTCCAATTTCTACTCTTTTTCCAACAATATGAAATCTAATAAACAACACGTAAAACATTCCTTTGATTGTTGCTTCCTGCTTATATTCAATAATTCTGCAATCTTGCGTAACCCACATATTAGGGTTTATATTTTCTTCATCTTCTTCTGGATGATTATCAAACTTTATATAACCTAATTCTTCAAACATTTGGTCAGCAGTCTTTTCTTTTTCAATAGCAATTTTTAATTCTTGTTCAAATAATCTAATCATATCAGTTCTTTCTAATTTTATTTTTTCGCCATTCTTTAATAAATAAATTTTATTTTCAATATTTGCTGGATTATTTGGGGTTGATTCTCCATTTTGTTTTAAATCTCCTGTTATTTCCATTTTATTTCTTCCTTTCCATTCCACCATTCTGGTTTAGCTGTATTTATCCAATTTAACGTATCATTTAATCTTTTCCCACAATCCAAAAGTTGCTTTCCTGCTTTTGCGCAACCTTCTTCTACTCTTTTTATTTCTTCTTTCATTCTTTATTCCTCTACTTTCTCTAATAAATTAGCTTGAATTAAATCTTGGATGTATGGTTCTATTTTTTCATCAGCATAACTACCATAATCAACTTCATAATATAGATGTTCTTGAATTTCAGGTTCTATCAATATTTTCCTTTTGCTATGTGGTTGAATTAGTGTACAATGGTTCAAAATTAATATTCTACTGTCGTGGAAATCTTTACCAGTCCACATATTTCTTAATGGTTCTTCAATTCCAATATGAATAACATATTCATCATCAACTTGCTTAACCATATATTTAGGTGTTACCGAAACATGGCTTATTGAATAACCAAATCTCTCTAATTCTTGTAAATCCACATCATCTTTTATTTTTAACATCTTATTTATCCTCCTTTTTATATATTTTTATAATATTTGCTTTTTCATCTGGAGTCATTGGCCTGTGAATACTATCAAAAAATACGATATAATGCATAGTACAAGTTAAATCTCCGTCTTTACATTTATCGTAATCCCACCAATAAACATAATTAACAAAAAGTCCTTCATCTGCAAGCTCTTGTTTAATTTTTTCTACATCTTCTATTTTATATGGTTTTTCTATCTTATAACCATGCTGTATTAATAATTTAATAATAGCATCTTCTAATTGTTTATTTGAATTAATAAAAAGTTTATTAATATAACTATCAACAATATCTTCGGTATATTCTTCATGATATAATTCCATAATAATTCTCCTTTAACTTTTTAGTTTTTTCCAATTTAAAAGTATTATATTATCAAACCCTTGTTCTTCTTTTATGTTATTCTCCAACTGTACAATACTTTCAAAGTCGTTTAACTCCTCATCTCTTTTAAGATTACATCTACCAAATCCAAATCTACCATCTTTTTCGAACTGATATACAATTAAATATTTAAAAAACATCTGCTGCATCGTTATACTCCTTTTTCATTCTATCTATTTTCTTTTCTCTTTGTTTTGGGGCTAACCCATCATCATTACTAGGAACATACGTGAAATTTCCTGTATCAAAATCAAATTGATATAAAAGGGTTTGTCCTGTTTTACCGTCCCTGTGTTTTCTGACTGATAATTGTAATACATTATCGTTTACTTTCTGTTTTATAGCTAATACTTTAGTTGCATTTGCAGCTATACCATCGCTATCTTTGATATTCTCTAAATCAGGTGTTTCATCGCTATCTTTATTGACCCCACTTCTGTTTGATTGAACTACCACTAGTATTGGAATCTTTAATTCAATAGATAAACTCATTAAATCTTCGCTAATATTTGTTAGCATAGTTGTTCTAGTATCGCCTTTTTTGTATCTTTCATCTGTTAAATAAGTTATTCCATCAATACCTAAAACATCTATTTTATTTCTTTGTACAAAATTCTTTATCTTACTAACTGTAATTTTTCTATTAAAATCTTGAGGTATAGTTACAATAAATTTATTTTGGTTTTCCTTTAGCTTCTGAATATATTCTTCGTACCCAATTTGATTCTGCCCCCAAACTAGATTCTTATTGCTAAAATGATTTGTCAATGTATCAAATCTATATCCTATTTTTGTAGCTGACATCTCTGGACTTATTAACCCTATATTATATCCTATTTGCCAACTATGTGCTAGCATTTTATTTAATATCCAAGACTTTCCTTGACCTATTCTTGCAAATAATACAATTAATTCCTCACCGCCTTGAAAAACCTTTAAATATTGTATCTAATTCCTCAAACCCAGTTGTTATATATTGAGTATCTTTTCCATTTAATTTTTCTTGATATTCTTTGAATCTTTGTTCCGCATTTTGTATAATATCTATACCCTCAGTTTTCTGTAAACTTGTTAATTTTGGTATCTCTTGTAAAAGATATTCAACAGCTTCTTCACTATTTGATTTTAATTTCTCTGCTACTTCTTGAACAACCGGAACTGTTTTATAATATAAGTATTCTTCATTGATTTTATCTATTAAATATCTGTCACTTTCAGAAACTTCAATTAAATTAAATTCAGGAAATTGATTTAAAAATGTTTCTTTATCTGGTACTTTTCCATATTGTTTATAAAAATTATCTATATATTCAAATTCATCTTCATATTGCAGAAACATTTCTTTTGATAAATTATTATTTAATACTAAATTGTAATCAGAGGTTTTTATGATTTTATTCAAACATTGTAACACTACCATAATTAATTGTTCCTCCTGTCAGTTCCTCTGATTTCTACACAAGTGGAATCGTTCCAAACTCTACTTTTTAATCTATTTCCTAATGCTTCTTCTAATTGAGCTTCATTTAGATTCCCTGTATAGATATTAGATTTTCCATTTAATTTTCTCTGGTCTATGTAAGTTAGCAGATTTGTATGGTCATAATCACTTAATTTTCCGGCAGCTATATCATCCCATATAACTAAATCAACTTCTAATAATTGTTTTTTCATATCTTCAAATTCTTCATCTTTTTTATTAATTACTTCTTTAAATTTTGTCAAAAAAGATGGAACGTGAATAAACAATCCTCTTTGGGTAAATCCATTTCCTGCCCATATTAGATTGAAATAGTTTTGCATTATTTTTATCGCCCATGTTGTTTTGCCATTTCCAAATCTACTACTAAATATATAGAGATTTTCTCCATTTTGTATAAATTGTTTTATATCTTTTTTAATTGTAGCTAAAAATTTAAAATTTTCTATATCAATAGGATTTGGAATAAGTT
>Ga0310696_10005777_pt1 | contig 14839 bp, 13 predicted proteins | sample AusTroGonzalo_MG_4_FD_203885 | JGI IMG/M metagenome (GOLD analysis project Ga0310696, IMG submission 203885) | Bovine rumen microbial communities from tropical cattle in Woodstock, Queensland, Australia - Gonzalo_02 (v2) (version 2) | ecosystem: Host-associated > Mammals > Digestive system >...
CAGCGCATACGGAGTGGAGTGGATACCGCAGATCGGTCTCTCCTATATGCCCGGCGACAACACCACCATCAAGGTCTCCGCTTCCAAAGGCTTCCGCATGCCCAACATGCGCGAGCTCTACATGTACGCTTCTGCCAATGCCGAGCTTCTCCCGGAGGAGGCCTGGAGCTACGACCTCACCTTCGGACAGCATTTCCTGGGCGGAGCCCTCAACACCGAGCTGAGCCTTTTCTATACCAAGGGTTCCAATATCATCGAGGTGGTCCGCGAGAACGGCAAGCCCCAGAACCGCAACGTCGGTGCATTCGCCAACAAGGGCGTCGAGTTCAGCATGGACTGGCGCGTGAACCGGGCTTTCAGCCTCAACGGCAACTACAGCTTTCTGCACATGGACACCATCTACACGGGAGCCCCGGTGCATAAGGCCTACGCAGGCGCCTCCTGGACGCCCGGGCGCTTCAGCGCCAGCGTCGGCGCAATGTACGTCGGCGACCTCTACCTTTCGACAGGGGAGAGCGCCGTCACCAGCAGCTACGTCGATCTCAAGGCCCGCGTCGGGTACAAGGTCACCGACTGGCTCCAGGTCTTCGCCCGCGGCATGAACCTCCTGAACCAGGACTACCAGACCATGCTCGGCTATCCCGAGCCCGGCATCACCGTCCTCGGCGGCCTCTCCATCTCGCTCTAGCACCCTGACTCACCGACATCCTTCGACCGCCGGTAGAAGGTTACCGCCATTTTTGCCGAAAACCCCCACATCCTTCGACTGACGGTAGAAGGTTGCGGGGGATTTGCTATATTTGCGGGAGATGAAAGCCCGGACATACATAGCGATAGACCTGAAGTCGTTCTACGCATCGGTGGAGTGCGCGGGGCGGGGCCTGGATCCGCTGACGACGAATCTCGTCGTCGCGGATGAGTCCCGCACCGACAAGACCATCTGCCTGGCCGTGTCGCCGTCGCTGAAGGCTTACGGCATCAGCGGCAGGCCGCGTCTTTTCGAGGTGGTGCAGCGGGTAGCGGAGATCAACGGGGCGCGCAAGCGGGCCGCGCCGGGCCGCCGGTTCGCGGGCCGCTCCAGCGACGACACGGAGCTCCGCTCCGACCCGTCGCTGGAGCTCGGCTACATCGTCGCGACTCCCCGGATGGCTCTCTACATGCAGGTGAGCGGAGAGATTTATTCCATCTACCTGAAATACATAGCTCCGGCTGACATCCACGTCTATTCCATTGACGAAGTCTTCATCGACGCTACGGATTACCTGACGACATACTCCTGCACGGCCCACGACCTGGCGATGAAGATGATCCGCGATGTCCTGGCGACGACGGGCATAACGGCTACGGCGGGCATAGGCACCAATCTCTATCTGGCCAAGGTGGCGATGGACATAGTCGCCAAGCACTCCGAGCCTGACAGGGACGGAGTGCGCGTGGCGACGCTGGACGAGCTGTCTTACAGGCGTTTACTGTGGTCGCATACCCCGCTGACCGATTTCTGGCGGGTGGGGCACGGCATCGCGTCCAAGCTCGAGGCGGCAGGCATCGCCACGATGGGCGACCTTGCCCTCCGCTCGTTGGAGCCCGCCTGGGAGGCCTATCTGTACAAGCTTTTCGGAGTCAACGCCGAGCTGCTCATCGACCACGCCTGGGGCTGGGAGCCCTGCACCATGGCAAACATCAAGGCTTACCGGCCTTCGGCCAACAGCCTGAGTTCCGGCCAGGTGCTGTCCGAGCCCTACAGCTTCGAGAAGGCCAGGGTGGTGGTGAGCGAGATGACCGACTCGCTGGTGATGGACCTGGTGGAGAAGCGTCTGGTGACGGACCAGATGGTCATAGGAGTCAGCTATGAGCGGGCGGACCGGCAGGGGGATTCCCGGCCGGGTCCTGGCATGGCGGAAGGGGAGCTGGTCAGGGACTGGTACGGGCGCGTGGTGCCGAAGCCGGCGCACGGCTCGGTGAACCTGGGGCGGAGGACCTCGTCCACGCGGCTCATCTCCGAGGCCGTCCTCGGCCTCTTCGACCGCATCGTGGACCGCAGCCTCTACGTCCGCCGCCTTAACGTCACTGCTGCGAACGTCACGGCCGAGGACGCTTCAGGCCGGCAGCTGGACCTCTTCGACGAGCCTTTCGATACCGACAAGGAACGCCGCGAGCAGGAAGCCATCCTGGAGATACGCCGCAGATTCGGCAAGAATGCCATCCTGAAGGGTATGAATTTCGAGGAGGGAGCCACCGCCATGGAGCGCAACAAGCAGATCGGAGGCCACAAGGCTTAGCAGAGGTAAATCATTGTTTCTTACGCTCATAGGCGCGCAGCCGGGCGTCTTCGTTCTCCGCCGCCTTCTCGTCGTAGGCGCGGTCCCATTCGCGGTAATAGTCCATCCTGGGGTCCTCGAACAGGGACATCTGGACGTACGGGTCGTGCGTGAGCCGCGAGACTCCGAGACCGACCTGGCGGACAGGCGTCTCGCCGTTCCATATCTCGGCGAGCATCCGCCGTGCCTCGTTAAGGATGACCGCCGTGACGTCCGTGGGCTCGGGCAGCGTACACTGGCGCTGCATCACCGTGAAGTCCTTGTACTTGATGAAAACTGACACGCAGGATGCCCGGAAGCCGTGCTTGCGGGTGCGGTGCGCCACGATGCCCGCTACCTTGAACAGGGCGCGGTCGAGTGACTTGGCGTCGGCGATGTCCTGCGGGAACGTGCGCTCGGCGCTGATGCTCTTGGCCTCGGAGACTTCCGTCTCGACGGGGGAGTCGTCGCGGCCGCCCGCGTTCTCGTGCAGCTGCAGTGCGAATTTCTGCCCGACGATCTGGGTGAGAGAGCCCATCCCGAGCGAAGCGAGCTCGCCTATGGTGCGGATGCCGTTCTGCAGCAGCCTCTCCTCGGTCTTCTTTCCCACCCACAGCAGGTCGCGCACGCCCAGGGGCCACATTTTCTCCGGGACTTCCTCGCTCCAGAGGGTGTGGACCTTGTCGGGCTTCTCGAAGTCCGAGGCCATCTTGGCGAGCAGTTTGTTGGAGCCTACGCCCACGTTGACCGTGAATCCGAGGGTGTCGCGGACTTCGTCCTTGAGGGCCGTGGCCACCTCCACCGCGTCGCGCCCGTCGAGGAATGCGGTCATGTCGATGAAGCATTCGTCTATCGAAAACTGCTGAAGCACAGGAGAATAGCGCCTGCAAATGTCAATGAAACCCTCGGAACATTCCTTGTACCACTCCCAGTCGCCGCGCACGATGACGAGCCCCGGGCAGGTGCGCAGGGCCATGGACACGGGCTGCGCGGTCCTGATGCCCAGCTTCTTGGCGGGCATCGAAGCGGCGGTGATTATGCTGCGGCGGTCGGACGGGTCGCCGGACACCACGGACGGCACGAGCCGTATGTCCGGTTGCCCTTCGCGCAGCATCTTGACCGCCGTCCAGCTGAGGAAAGCGGAATTGACGTCGATATGGAATATGGTCCGCCGCATGGGCACAAAGATATCATATTTTTCGCTACTTTTGTATGGACAAGCATGGACGACAAATACGATAAGATAATCAATCTCCCGCATCCGGCCTCGAAGCGTTTCCCGAGGATGCCGCTTTCCGAGAGGGCGGCGCAGTTCTCGCCGTTCGCCGCGCTCACCGGGTACGACGCGGTCATACGCGAGACGGCGCGGCTCACTGACAGCCGCGTCGAGCTCGACGAGTGCCGCAGGCAGGAGCTCGACGCGGCCTTGCAGGACCTCGCGGCCCGCCTCGACGGCCGCCCGGAGGTCCTGGCCACGTACTTCCGCCCCGACTCCCGCAAGTCCGGCGGCGAGTACGTCAGCGTCTCCGGCCGCCTGAAGAAGATCGACCCCTACACTCGTACCATCGCCTTCGAGGACGGCACCGTCATCCCCATCGACGACATCTACGAGCTGTCCTGAGAGCATTTTATCCCTCACTTCTTGGTATTTCGGAGTATTATGGCTACATTGTCATTTCTAATGAGAAATGATATGGACATGTATGACGTTACGAAGATAATGGACAGCTCCGAGGACGGCGTGCGCAGGACTGCTTTCCAGACCTGCGGGCTGACCTGCTCGGTGCAGATAGACATAGAGACCGAGGGCGACGTGATCCGCAGCGTGCGTTTCACTCGCGGGTGCCAGGGCAATACCCGCGGAGTGGCCGCGCTCTGCGCCGGCATGAAGGTGGATGATGCCATCTCCCGTCTCGAAGGTATAGACTGCAACGGCCGCGGGACCAGCTGCCCCGACCAGCTCGCACGTGCATTGAAACAATTGGTATGAGACTGAGAATCAATTTACTGCTGTGCTCCGTCGCCGTGCTGACGGCCATGTCCTGCAACAATGCGAAGGGACCGATGCCTACGGAGCTGTATTACCGGGCCGACTCAACGGCCTGTGCTTACCTCACCGTAGACGCCGAGCTCCCGTCAGGCAAGGACAAGGTCTCCGCCGGGGTGAGAGGGGAGCTCGCCGGAGTGATCGACGACATCCTCAGCCGCATAACGTCGTATGAGGACGAGCGTTTCTTCGGCCCGTTCGAAGGTGACGGCGGCGATACCCGGGCCATGTTGGACTACTACCGGGACAATGCTTTCGGGGTAATCTCGCGCCTCGCCCAGGAGGATGCCGACGAGCGGGCGACCTTCATCATCGAGAGCGACGACTTCACCGACGAGGAGAAGGAGACCATGCTGGCGAATTTCCCGCGCTGGGCATACGAGTTCAGCCTCAGGAAGGTGGAGGACAATGATCGCTACGTCGTGTTCCAGTCCAGGGACTATATCTATATGGGAGGCGCTCACGGGGGCGTCACCGGCAAGGGCTGCCTGACCTTCTCCAAGGAGGACGGCCGGCTCGTCACGGACTTCGTCGATCCGTCGAGAGTGGGTGATATCCAGCCCCTTATCGTCAAGGGCCTGCTGGAGTATTGGGCCGAAGGCGGTTTCGAAACGACCTGGGATGACATGAAGGATGTCCTCTTCATAGAGGACGGCATCGTGCCCCTTCCGTCCTGGCCGCTGTGCCCGACCGAAGAGGGGATGGTCTTCATTTACCAGCAGTACGAGATCGCGGCCTATGCCATGGGCATGCCCTCCTTCACTGTGCCGTATGACGAGATAGCGCCATATCTGACGGATGAAGCCCGGCAGCTGCTGGGCCTCTGACAGTGGATTCAGAATCAATTGTTAAACTTTATACAACAGACTTGACGAACATGAAAAGAAAGCTTTATCTAGTCGTGACGCTGCTGCTGGCCCTGGGCCTGACGGCAGGCGCGCAAGGCAGGGGCCCCGGCGGTCCCGCCCCCGGGGCAGCCGGCGCCCCGAACGCAAAGGAAAACTCTGATGCTGAGAAGCAGAAAGAGCCCGAACTCACCTTCAAGGATGGACTTTTCGGGGTGGCCCAGAATGACAAGGACTGGTATTTCGAGATCCCTGACAGCATCCTCGGGAGGAGGATCCTTGCGGTGACCCGCTATGTCAGCAACACCCCCGGCGCCAGCGAGTACGGCGGCGAGGAGGTAAATGAAGCCATGGTATACTGGGAGAAGGCCTCCAACGGCAACCTCCTGCTCCGCGCCGACGTGCTGAGCATCGCCGCCGACGAGGGTGACGACATCAGCAAGGCCGTGAACGTGAGCTCCGAGAATCCCATTGTGGCGTCGTTCAAGCCCGAGACCAAGTCGAGCGAGGGCACGACCCGCGTCAAGGTGACGAGCCTCTTCGAGGGCGACACCCAGGTGTTCTCCCTTGACTCCCGTTCCAAGCGTTCGTACAACCTCGGCAACGTCCGCGGCGACGCCAGCTTCATCAACAGCATCCGCACCTATCCGATCAATACCGAGGTGACGGTCACCAAGACCTACGCTTACAATCCTCCGGCGGCCGGTGGCGGCGGCCAGGGCGGCCCGCAGGTGGCCAGCGCCCTGCCCGCCGGCATGCAGGCTGGCGTCGTGACGCTTGTCCTCAACACCTCCATGGTGCTTCTGCCCGAGGTCCCGATGCAGCAGCGCTGGTTTGACGCGCGCGTGGGCTACTTTGCCGACGGCTACAGCAAGTTCTCCGACGAGCAGCAGAAGGTCGAGACCGTGCGCTTCATAACCCGCTGGCGCCTCGAGGCCCGTCCCGAGGATGTCGAGAAGCAGAGGAGGGGAGAGCTCGTGGAGCCCATAAAGCCCATTGTCTATTACATCGACCCCGCTACGCCCAAGCAGTGGCGCCCGTACCTCATCGCCGGTGTCAACGACTGGCAGGCCGCCTTCGAGCAGGCCGGCTGGAAGAACGCCATCCACGCCGAGGAGTGGCCTGAGGACAATCCCGACATGAGCCTCGAGGACGCGCGTTTCTCCGTCATCCGCTACCTGGCTTCGCCCACGGCCAACGCCTACGGCCCTAACGTCCACGACCCCCGTTCCGGCGAGATCATCGAGAGCCACATCGGCTGGTACCACAACGTCATGACCCTCGTGCACGACTGGTATCAGGTCCAGGCCGGCGCCGTCGATCCGCGCGCCCGCAAGATCAAGTATGACGACGAGCTGATGGGCGACCTCATCCGCTTCGTGTCCTCGCACGAGGTCGGCCATACCCTAGGCCTGCGCCACAACATGGGCTCCAGCAGCCAGACCCCCGTGGAGCTGCTCCGCGACAAGGCCTGGGTGGAGGAGCACGGCCACACCGTCAGTATCATGGACTACGCCCGCTTCAACTATGTCGCTCAGCCTGAGGACAATATAACCAAGGCCGGTCTCTATCCCCGCATCAACGACTACGACAAGTGGGCCATCGAGTTCGGCTACAAGCCGACGCAGTACACCGACCCGAAGGAGGACCATCTCTACTGGAACAAGGTCATCATCGAGCGCCTGGCGGCCAATCCCCGCCTGTGGTTCGGCGGCGAAGGCCGCGACAATGACCCGCGCGCCCTCACCGAGGACCTCGGCGACGACGCAGTGGCCGCCAGCAACTACGGTATCCTCAACCTCAAGCGCACCATCGGCCAGATCCCTGAGTGGAACGCCGAGGAGGCCGACATGTATGCCAATGTCAGCCGCATGTACGATGCGGTGGTGAGCCAGTTCAACCGCTATCTCGGCCACGTCTCGGCCAACATCGGCGGACGATTCATCACCAACCACAGCATCGAGCAGCCCGACGTGGTCAAGTATGCCCCCGTGCCCAAGGACAGGCAGAAGAACGCTCTCAACTTCCTGAACGAGCAGCTCTTCAACAAGCCGACATGGCTCGTGGACGTGCCTTACATCTTCGAGCTCTCGGACCAGCCTGACAACACTCTCTACACCCTGGTGAACAATGTCGTGAGCTCGTCCAACCTCCTGAGCGTGGCGAAGCTCAACCGCCTGCAGCAGTTCGCCCAGTACGGCCCTTCCAACTACAAGCCCGAGGAGTACCTCTCCGACCTGACCGGGATGATCTTCACCGAGCTGGACAAGGGCCGCGCGGTGGACAGCTACCGCCGTTACCTGCAGCGCCGCTTCGTCACTTCCGCCATCGAGGTGATGAACAGCTCGGCGGCCGCGACTTCCGACGCCCGCCCGCTGCTCATGGCCACTCTCATGGACATCCAGAAGAAGGCTTCCAAGGCCAAGTCCGGCGACTCGCTGACCAAGGCCCACTGGCAGGCGATAGCCAAGCAGATCGGCGATGCTCTGAAAACCAATTAATAAATTTCTTGAATAATTTGGATTATTGACAGACAATGCTTAGATTTGTCGAAGTATGATGAAAAGGATGAATGCATATTGGTGGTGGCGCCTGTTACACTTGGTAAAGTCGTAAGAGGTTGACGTCCCGTATGTATCATGCGATACCCATGAGGGCCCTGCCGCGATGCGACAGGGCCCTTTTTTATGAAACGAACTTGACAATCTGAACGAAATGAACTATTTGGCAGACCCGGAAGGGTATTATGGCGAATTCGGAGGCGCGTATGTCCCCGAGATTCTGCACAAGTGCGTGGAAGACCTGCAGAAGGCGTATCTTCCCATCATCGGGAGCGAGGATTTCCAGAAGGAGTTCCGCAGGCTCCTGCGCGACTACGCTGGCAGGCCCAGCCCGCTGTACAAGGCCCCGCGGCTCTCGCAGCGCTACGGCGCGCAGATCTACCTCAAGCGCGAGGACCTGAACCACACGGGCGCGCACAAGATCAACAACACCATAGGACAGATCCTGGTGGCCCGCAGGATGGGCAAGACCCGCATCATCGCCGAGACCGGCGCCGGCCAGCACGGCGTGGCCACGGCGACGGTCTGCGCGATGATGGACATGGAATGCGTGGTGTACATGGGCGCGACCGACGTGCAGCGCCAGCACATCAACGTGGAGAAGATGAAGATGTTAGGAGCGACCGTGGTCCCGGTCAGGTCGGGCAACATGACGCTCAAGGATGCGACCAACGAAGCCATCCGCGACTGGTGCTGCCATCCCGCCGACACCTTCTATATCATCGGGTCCACAGTGGGCCCGCATCCCTATCCCGACATGGTGGCCAGGCTACAGTCCGTGATCAGCGAGGAGATCCGCACCCAGCTGCTGGAGCAGACCGGGCGCGACTGGCCGGACTATCTCATGGCCTGCGTCGGCGGCGGTTCCAACGCCGCGGGGACTATCTACCACTACATCGACGACGATAGGGTGAAGATAGTGCTGGCCGAGGCCGGCGGGCTCGGCGTGGACAGCGGAAAGACAGCAGCGACCATCGCGCTCGGCCAGGTCGGCATCCTGCACGGAGCGCGCAGCTACGTCATCCAGGACGAGGACGGCCAGATCGAGGAGCCGTACTCGATCAGCGCCGGACTGGACTATCCCGGCATCGGACCGATGCACGCCAATCTCGCCGCTCAGGGCCGTGCGCGCGTGATCCCGATCAACGACGACGAAGCCGTGGCGGCGGCCTACGAGCTCACCCGTTTGGAAGGCATCATCCCGGCGCTGGAGAGCGCGCACGCGCTTGGCGCCCTGGCCAAAATGAGCTTCCGCCCGGAGGACATCGTCGTCCTGACGGTGTCCGGGCGCGGCGACAAGGATATCGAAACCTACTTGAACTTCTACAAGAAATGAGCACCTATAAGTATCATACAGTCAGCAAGACCATACCCGGCGACCTCTATACGCCGGTGTCGGCCTACCTACGTCTGCGTGACGAGTCGGAGCAGTCGATGCTCCTGGAGAGCAGCGACTTCCATACCGGCCGCGACTCCAAGTCATACATCGCTTTCCGTCCCGTCTCGGCGGTGAGCGTCTCGCACGGGAAGGGGCTCTGCCGTTTCCCCGACGGGAGCTCGGAGAGCTTCGATATCGGGGCGGATTACCGCACCGACGCCCTGATCCGTCATTTCATGGATGCTTTCAGTTTTGACGACCCGTCGTCGGCCGCCTGCAGGCTGTGGGGCTATACGTCCTTCAACGCCGTACGGTATTTCGAGGACATCGCCGTCAAGGACGTGGTGATGACGGAGAATGACGCCCCGGACATGCTGTATACCCTGTACCGCTATACCATCGAGTTCGACCATTTCCGCAACAGGATGACGCTGTACGAGGTGGTCGGGGAAGGGGAGCAGCCGAGCCTCGGCAGCGTGGAGCGGATGCTGGCGCGCGCCGGAGTGCCGGTGTTCGACTTCCGTCCCACGGGCGAACCTTCTTCGACGCTGACGGACGAGGAGCACAAGGCCAATATCCGGCGCGGCATAGCGCACTGCTTGCGCGGCGACGTGTTCCAGATCGTGCTCTCACGCCGTTTCGTGCAGCATTACGAGGGGGACGACTTCAAGCTCTACCGCGCCCTGCGCAGCATCAATCCTTCCCCCTATCTGTTCTATATGGATTTCGGGGGCTTCCGCATCTTCGGGTCCTCGCCGGAGACGCACTGTCGGATCGAAGGCGGGCGGGCGTACATCGACCCCATCGCCGGGACCACCCGGCGCACGGGGGACGATGCGCAGGACGCCCGCAACGCCGACTTCCTCAGGAACGACCCCAAGGAGAATGCCGAGCACGTGATGCTGGTGGACCTGGCTCGCAACGACCTGTCCCGCAACTGCCACGACGTGAAGGTGGAGTTCTACAAGGAGCTGCAGTACTACTCGCACGTGATCCACCTCGTCAGCCGCGTCAGCGGCGAGCTCGACGCGGGGGCCGACCCGGTGAAGGCCTTCATCGACACTTTCCCCGCCGGTACCCTGTCGGGCGCCCCGAAGGTCCGGGCCATGCAGCTCATCTCCGAGATGGAGCCCCACAACAGGGGAGCGTACGGTGGCTGCGTGGGCTGCATAGGCTTCGACGGCTCTCTGAATCAGGCCATTACCATCCGTACCTTCGTCAGCCGCGGGCACGAACTGTGGTATCAGGCCGGCGGCGGCATCGTGGCCAAGAGCGACCCGGAGTACGAGCTCCAGGAGGTGAACAACAAGCTCGGCGCGCTGCGCCGGGCCATAGAACTCGCCACTCAATTCTGACATTCCCCATGAAGACCATTGCAATAATAGACAATTACGACTCCTTCACCTACAATCTCGACCATCTAGTGAAGGAGCTCGGCGCGCGGACGACCGTCCTGCGCAACGACCGTTTCCGGCTCACCGACCTCGAGCCGTACGACGGCATACTCCTGTCGCCCGGGCCGGGCATCCCTTCCGAAGCGGGCCTGATGCCCGAGGTCATCAGGGAGTATGCCGGCCGCAAGCCGATCCTCGGCATCTGCCTCGGAGAGCAGGCCATCGGCGAGGCGTTCGGCGGCCGGCTGGTCAACCTCGACGACGTGTTCCACGGCGTGCAGACGCCCTGCCGCATACTGAAGGACGACTACATCTTCGAGGGGCTTCCGGAGGAGATCCAGGTCGGACGCTATCATTCGTGGGTGGTGGACGCCGCCTCCTTGCCGGAATGCCTGGAGGTGCTGGCCGACAGCCGCGAGGGCCAGGTCATGGCCCTGCGGCACAGGACCCTGGACCTGCGGGGCATACAGTTCCACCCCGAGAGCGTCCTTACGCCAGACGGGCGGAGGATCATTTCCAACTGGTTGAATCATAAATAATTGAACGACGTATATGAAAGCTTATCTTAACAAACTTCTAAGCGGGGAGACCCTGACCCGCAAGGACACCTGCGACATCATGCTCGGCATCACACAGGAAAAGTACAACGACTGTCAGATATCGGCCCTGCTCATGGCCCTGCAGATGCGCGGAGTGACCGTGGACGAGCTGCTCGGATTCCGCGACGGCCTGCTGGAGACCGGCAGGAGGGTGGACCTGGACATCAGCAACCTTCTCGACATCGTCGGCACCGGCGGTGACGGGAAGAACACCTTCAACATCTCCACCTGCTCGGCCTTTGTGATCGCGGGCGCGGGATACCAGGTGGCCAAGCACGGCAACAAGGGCAGTACCTCGGTCAGCGGCGCCAGCGACGTGCTCGAGGCGCACGGTGTGAAGTTCACTGCCGACCGCGACGTGCTGCAGCGCTCGCTGGACGAGGCGGGCATCTGCTACCTGCACGCCCCCTTGTTCGCGTACGGAATGAAATTCGTCGGGCCCACCCGCAAGCAGCTCGCCATCCCCACCTGCTTCAACCTCCTGGGTCCCCTCGTGAACCCCTGCCGGCCGAAGAGTTCCCTCCACGGGACCGCCAATCCCGAGCAGCAGCGCCTGTACGTGCTGGCGCACCAGAAGATAGGGGACAATTTCGGAGTCATCACGAGCTACGACGGATATGACGAGATATCCCTTACAAGCGGCTTCAAGCTGGTGACCAACAGCTTCGAGAAGGTGTTCACTCCCAAGGACTTGGGTATGAACTACGTGGATCCGTCCGACATCTACGGCGGGAAGACTCCGGCCGAGTCGCACCGCATCTTCGACTCCGTGCTGGAAGGCACGTGCACCGAGGCGCAGAAGTCCGTGGTGATAGCCAACGCCGCCTGCGGCATCTCCGTCGTCAACCGCAACCTCTCCGTGGAGGAGTCGGTGAACATTGCCCGCGAGTCGCTGGACAGCGGCAGGGCGCTGAAGACATTCAGGAAATTCCTGGAGATAAACGGCTGACGCGATGGACATCCTCGAGAGAATAGTAGCCGACAAGCGGGTGGAGGTGGCGGCGGCGAAGGCCGCGGTCCCGGAGGGCATCCTCCTGGACCGCCTGGCCGCCGCCCCCGCCCCGGTCCCTTTCAGGGAGTCCCTCGCCGCGTCCCGGCACGGGATCATAGCCGAGTTCAAGCGCAGGTCACCGTCCCGGGGCTGGATCCACGAGGACATCCAGCCGGAGCAGGTCGTGCCGGTGTACGACGCGGCGGGGGCCGCTGCGCTGAGCATCCTGACGGACGGGCCGTATTTCGGCGGCTGCCTGGACTACGTCGTCCGCATGCGCCCGCTGGTGAAGGCCCCGATCCTGCGCAAGGAGTTCATCATCGACCCGTATCAGCTGCTGGAGGCCAGGGCAGCCGGGGCGGATGCCGTCCTGCTTATCGCGAGCTGCCTGTCCAGGGAATGCTGCGCGTCGCTTCTGGCGGATGCGCATTCGCTTGGCCTCCAGGTACTTCTGGAGGTGCATACGCCGGAGGAGCTCGATTACGTGACTCCGGAAGTGGACGCTGTAGGCGTCAACAACCGCCATCTCGGGACCTTCCACACCGACGTGCAGGTGTCGTTCGACATGGCCGAAGCCCTGCGGGAGCGGGGGCTGCTGGGCCCGTCCGGGCCCGTGGCCGTCTCGGAGAGCGGCATCAGCAGCCCCGCCGTGGTGCGCAGGCTCCGTGACCGGGGCTACAGGGGCTTCCTGATGGGGGAGTGTTTCATGAAGGAGCAGGACCCGGGGGCTGCCCTGGCCGCATTCGCCGACGCCATATGAGAAAGATTGTGAAGGTCTGCGGGCTGACCGACGGGGACAATATCCGTGCGGTCGAGGCGCTGGGGGTGGACATGACGGGTTTCATCTTCTATCCCCGGTCACCCCGCTGCGTGCGCGGCGTACCGTCCTACCTGCCTGTCCGCGCGCAGCGGGTGGGGGTGTTCGTGGATGCGCCCTTCGGGGAGATCGCCGCGCGGCGCGACGCCTTCGGGCTCGGATGCGTGCAGTTGCACGGCTCCGAGAGCCCGGAGGAGTGCAGGCGCCTGCGCGATGCCGGACTCCGCGTCATCAAGGCCTTCGGCATAGGCCCTGACGGGAGCGGCCTTCCGGACGCGTCGTCCGGGTACGGCGCCTCGTGCGACCTCTTCCTCTTCGACACCCGCACGGACGCCCGCGGGGGTAGCGGCAGGTCTTTCGACTGGAGCGTGCTGGACCGCTATGCCGGACCCGTGCCCTTCCTGCTCAGCGGCGGGATAGGACCGGACAGTGTTGAGGATTTGAAAAAGATTGATAATAAATATTTTATGGGGGTTGACTTGAATAGTCGCTTTGAGCTGGCTCCGGGCGTGAAGGATACGGGACTGCTGTCCGCTTTCCTCAAGGCTTTCCGCTCGGGGAGCACCCCTTCAGACTTGTAATGCTATGAATCGTATCGACAGGCTTTTCCAGGGAGACCCGCACGGGCTCCTGTCCATCTATTTCTGCGCCGGGACGCCGGACCCGGAAGGGACGGCGCAGGTCATACGCGCCCTCGCATCCGAGGGCGTGGACATGATAGAGATCGGCATCCCGTTCAGCGACCCCATGGCCGACGGACCGGTCATCCAGGACGCCGCCACCAAGGCGCTGCGCGGCGGCATGACCCTGCGCAAGCTCTTCTCTCAGCTGCGCGGCATACGCGAAAGTGTTGATATTCCGCTTATTCTGATGGGTTATCTCAATCCCGTCTTCAGGTATGGCTTCGAAGCCTTCTGCCGTGACTGCAAGGAAGTCGGGATAGACGGAATGATCATCCCGGACCTTCCTTTCAAGGACTATATGGAGTCCTACAGGGACATCGCAGAGCGATATGACCTCCGGGTGATAATGCTGATCACTCCAGAGACTTCGGAAGAGAGGGTGCGCCTCATCGACGAGAACACGTCAGGGTTCATCTACATGGTGTCATCCGCATCGACGACCGGAGCGCAGAAGGATTTCGACGCGGCCAAGCTGGCGTACTTCAAGAGGATCGAGGACATGCACCTCCGCATCCCTCGGATGGTGGGCTTCGGCATCAGCAACCGCGCCACCTTCGAGTCGGCCTGCGCCCACGCCGCCGGGGGCATCATAGGCAGCCGCTTCGTCTCGCTGCTCGAGGAGGAGGGGGGTGACGCCGTCCGGGCCATCAGACGGCTCAAGTCCGACATCGGCCGGTGAAGCCGCGGCCAATTGCGGAAAAAGTGTTATCTTGCATCACAATCAAACAGCATCGACTATGAAACGAATGACCATTGTCGCAGCCCTGGCAGCGGGGCTGCTCGCAGCCGCGGGCTGCGGGAACGGCGCGTCGTCCGGCGCCCCTGCGGGGGACGGCGGCGCCGTCATCGAGGCCATCATGGCCAGGCGGTCCATCCGCCAGTACAAGGACACCCCGGTGGAGCGGGAGAAGCTCCAACTGCTCGCCGAATGCGGAGTCAACGCGCCCAACGGAATGAACGCCCAGGCATGGGAGGTCTGCATCATCGACAGCAAGGAATGGATTGACGGCGTCACCGGGATCTACAAGGAGGCGAACCCCGGGATGGCATCGAGACCGGGCTTCAAGAACATGTTCGTGAACGCTCCGGCAGTGATCGCCGTGGCCGCCCCGGACGACACCTACAACGGTGTCAACGCTGGCCTCCTGGGCGAGAACATAATGCTCGCCGCGCAGGCCCTCGGGCTCGGCACATGCTGTCTCGGAGCACCTACGAGGTTCCTCAACT
>Ga0310696_10005778_pt1 | contig 14838 bp, 13 predicted proteins | sample AusTroGonzalo_MG_4_FD_203885 | JGI IMG/M metagenome (GOLD analysis project Ga0310696, IMG submission 203885) | Bovine rumen microbial communities from tropical cattle in Woodstock, Queensland, Australia - Gonzalo_02 (v2) (version 2) | ecosystem: Host-associated > Mammals > Digestive system >...
CAACCTGGCCGACAAGAACGCCATCTACTCGGGATGCTACTGCAAGGCGTCGGTGTGCCCCTTCGTCTACGACAAGGCGGGGAACCGGGGCATCGGCTTCCGCCTGAACGGCGTCCAGCTGGTCCGCGACGGAGAGGCCATCGGCGGCCAGAGCGCCGAGACCATCCGCTCCCAGTTCAAGCCGATCGAGGACGACGCGCTGTCCTTCGACCCCGCCAGCCTCGACGAGATCTGATGGCCGGAATCATAACCATAGACTTCGAGACCAGGAGCGCCTTCGACCTAGTGCACGGGGGCGCCTTCAAGTACGCCGAGCATCCCACGACGGAGCCCCTCTGCCTGGCGGTCAAGCCGCGCGGGGAGAAGCCCCTGCTGTGGGTGCCCGGGATGTTCAGGGGTCCCGAGTACCTCATGGCCATGAAGATGGACGGGCTGGCCCCGATGACTGACGGGGAGCTGGCCGCGCTGGTGGACGGCGCCGAGACCATCGAGGCGCACAACGCCATGTTCGACTGGCTGATATGGAAGAAGAAGATGGTCCCTAACGGCTTTCCGGAAATCCCCGTCCGCAAGCTGCGGGACACTGCGGCCATGGCCGTGGCGGCGGGGCTTCCCCGCCCGCTGGAGCAGGCCTGCCTCGCCCTGGGCACCCAGGAGGACAAGGACCTCGACGGCGCCCGCCTGATGCGCAGGCTATGCAAGCCCAGGAGGCCGAGGAAGCAGGAGAAGGCCGACGCCCTGCTCTGGAACGAGGAGCCGGGGGACATAGCCCGCCTCTGCCTCTACTGCTGCCAGGACGTCACCGCCCAGGAGGACCTCTCCAGGATGCTGCCCGACCTGCCTCCGCAGGAGCTGGAGGTCTGGAGGCTCGACTTCGCCATCAACTGCCGGGGCGTCCGCGCCGACCTGGAGAGCGCCGAGGCCGTGACGGCGGCGATGGCCGCCAAGTCGGCGACGCTGAGGGAGGAGTTCAGGGACATCACCGGCCTGGAGTCCCCCACGCAGCGTGACGCGACTCTGGAACTTCTAAGGGAGATGGGCGTCCCGCTGGCCGGGCTGGCCAGGGGCGACGTCAGCGAGGCCCTGTCGTCGGATGACGAAGAGCTGATGGGCTCGGCGCCATCCGAGGCAAGGCGGATCCTGGAGATAAGGCAGTCGCTGTCGAAGTCGTCCACGGCCAAGTACGCCGCCATCAGGGAGGCGGCCTGCGCCGACGGCCGGCTCAGGGGCCTCTTCATGTACTACGGCGCCCAGACCGGGCGCTGGGCGGGGCGTCTGGTCCAGCCGCAGAACTTCCCCAGGGGCGCGTTTCCGGACACCGAGCAGTGCCTGGCGCTGTTCAGGGCGGGCGACGCCGAGGCCGTCGAGATGCTCTACGGCGACCTGTTCATGGCCGCCTCCAGCTGCCTCAGGGGCATCCTGGAGGCCGCCGAGGGGTGCGACTTCGTCTGCGCCGACTACTCGGCCATCGAGGGGCGCGTCCTGGCCTGGCTGGCGGGCGAGGAGACCGCCCTGGACGTCTACCGGCGGGGCGAGGACCCCTACAAGGTCGCCGCCGCCGCCATCTACGGCAAGACGGTCGCCGAGGTCACCAAGGCCGAGAGGCAGGTCGGCAAGACCGCCGAGCTGGCCTGCGGCTACCAGGGCGCGCTCGGCGCCTTCCAGGCCATGGCCAGGAACTTCGGCCTTGAGCTGGAGGACTCCAGGGCGCTGCTCGCCGTCAACGGCTGGCGCGAATCCAGGCCGAGGACGGTGGACTGGTGGCACGCCCTGGAGCGGGCTGCGCTGAAGGCGCTGGAGCGCAGGGGCGAGGCGTTCAGGGCGGGGAAGGTCTCCTTCCTCTGCGCCGACAACTGCCTCATCGTCAGGCTGCCTTCGGGACGCTGCCTGCGCTACAGGAACCCCGCCGTCGCCACGAAGGAGGTCCCCTGGGGGCTCAAGGACTGCCTCTGCTACCAGGGAATCAGCCAGACGACGCGGCAGTGGTCCACCGTCTACCTCTACGGCGGCAAGCTGGCGGAGAACATCACCCAGGCCACGGCCAGGGACGTCCTCTGCCGGGGTATGCTGGCCTGCGAGAGGAAGGGCTACCGGATAGTGATGCACGTCCACGACGAGGCCGTCGCCGAGGTCCCTGAGGGCTTCGGCAGCGTCGGGGAGTACGAGAGGCTGCTATGCGCCCCCGCCCCCTGGGCGGATGGGCTTCCCCTCAAGGCCGAGGGCTGGCGGGGGAAGAGGTACAGGAAGTAGTAAAGCTACAGGAATGTGTAGCAAAACATCAAGAAAATGGAGATTTTGACATGAAAGACACCAAAACGCATTACAACGGACATAGGAATGTGCACAGGGAGGCTGTCGCCGTCAGCGGCATCATGTACATGGCGACGGCGGCGAAGCCCTATCTGACAAGCCAGCTGGAGACCGCTAGCACGGGCGCGCTCGCCCTGGCGCTGGAGCTGGACGGAACCATTGACGGCGACCCGATGACCAAAATCGAGAGGAGGCTGCTGGCCTCGGTGCTGATGCGCCGCCTGGAACTGGGGGACGTGGTCGTGCCCGTCTGCCTCACGGAGACGGGGGCGCAGCGCATCGCGGGCTTCATGAGGGACGGCAGGGCCGTCCGCCTGATGCACACGCGCAACCAGTGGTTCTTCGCCAACAACATCGACTGGCCGGCCACGGCCAGGGCGAACGGAAGGCTCGCCGATGAACAGTAACGAAACGACAACAGGAACGACAACAGGAACGACAACAGGAACGACAACAGACAACGAAGGAGCGAAAATGAGCGATTTCCGCTTTGAAGAATGAGGGAAGGAGCGTGTACGCATATCTGAGAGTATCCACAGACACCAGGACATCAGCTGCGTCCTGGCAGCCTGCAACGTAACAATCAAGGAAAAGGACTAGACATGACCGCTCTGGAGCTGATCAGGGGCTGGCTGGCGCTAGGCTGGCCGGTCTTCCCCGTCAGGGAGGACAAGGCGCCCCGCATCAGGGACTGGGAGCGCGCCGCCACCACCGACGAGGCCACAGTGGCCGAATGGCTGCGCCGATGGCCGGACACCGGCTTCGGCGTCGCCCTGGGGCGCGCGGGGCTCGTCGTCGTCGACACGGACGTCAACAAGCGCCTGAGGGACGGCACGCCCGTCAGCGGCGAGGACTCCCTCCGCGCCCTGGAGGCCGAGGCCGGCGCGTCCCTCCCGCCCACCTTCACGGTGGAGACCCCCTCCGGGGGCCGCCACTACTACTTCCGCGCGGCGGGGCTCGGCAGCAGGAACGCCCTGCGCCCCGCCCTGGACGTCAAGAGCGGCGGGGGCTACGTCGTCCTGCCCGGCTCCCGCTTCCCCAGGGGCACCTACCGCGTCGTCAGCGGCGACGTGAAGATCGCCCCGCTCCCCCAGTGGTTCCGCGACGGCTACGGGCGCCCCTACCGCGTCCGCTCCCGCGCCTCCGGCGCCCCGCCCGAGATAGTACCCGACACCGAGGCCAAACTGGCCAGGGCCGCCGAGCTCATCGAGAACTGGCCATACGCCGAGGAGGGCGAGAGGAACACTTCCCTTTACCAGCTGGCGCGCGAGCTCTGCCGGATTGGCATTTCCCGCGACCGCGCCATGGACCTCATCGCCGAGGGCGGGACGCCCGCCGACACCCTGCCCCCCGCCGAGGCCGCCAGGACGGTTGCCTCGGCCTACGCCGACCTGTCCGACTTCGGCTGCAACGGCGAGGAGCATGACGCCAGAATCTTCGCCCAGATGGCGGCGGCCGCCCAGGATGACCTCGGCTTCGGCGGGGACGGCGAAGGCCCCGCCTGGAACCCCGTCGGAGGCAGTTTCGCCTCCTTCATCGGGCGCGAGCCGCCGCCGGTCAGCTGGCTGGTCGCCGGCCTGATGCCATACGCCCTCCAGCCGATAATGGTCTGCGGGGCTCCGGGGACGGCCAAGTCTTTGCTTGGCGCCCAGCTGTGCCGGGAGGTCTCCCTGGGGCGCAACTTCCTCGGGCGCGCGACGCGCCAGTGCAGGTCCCTCTACGTCACTTTCGAGGACAGCCGGGACGACCTGTTCAGGCGCGCCGCCGCCGCCACATCCCGCATCAACCCAGACCGCGACCTCGACAACGAGGCCAACTGGCTCTACCTCGGCGGGGAGCCAGACTTCGCCTTCATGGCGCGCTCCCGCGCCACGGGGCGCATCGTCGAGGGCCCCGGCTTCCGCAAATTGGCCGACTACGTCATGGCCATGCGCGTCCACCTCGTCGTCTTGGACCACCTTTCGAGGTTCTTCACCGACAACGAGAACGACCGCGCCGCCGTCAACGCCTTCGGCGGCATCCTGACCAGATTCTGCGAGGAGGCCCACTGCATGGTCGTCATGCTCGCCCACACCAACAAGGGGGGGATGGAGTACTCCGGCGCCTCCGCCAACGCGGGCATCTACCGCCAGGTCTTCCTCCTCTCCCGCGACGCGGCGGGCGTCTACTCCCTCAAGTGCCTCAAGTCCAACTCAACCGCCACCGGCGAGGCAGTGGACTTCGCCTTCGACGACTGGTACTGCCAGCCCCTCACTGACGACGAGGCCGCCGAGGTCCGCGCCGCCGACTCCGCCGCCCGCTCCCAGGCGAAGGACGCCGACCGCGCCGAGAGGCAGGCCGCCGCCGACGAGGCGCTGGCCAGGATGCGCTCGGCCATGGAGCCGGGAGAGCGCTACACCGCCGACGACCTCATGGTGCTCGCCGGCTTCGAAGGGTCCAGAATGGCCTTCTGCAAGGTCCTCGCTCAGTATGCCAAGCACACCGGCGAGATCGTGCAGAAACGCAGCGGCAGCGACAGATACTACTCATTGTCCGATTAACCCCTTGCGTCAGTATCCCCCCTTATGCGGGGGGTATGCTGGCATAAGGGGAAGGATTCAAAAGGGAAAAATGATTGCGTCAGAAGCTTGCGTCAGGAACTTTTTATTATTTATAATAATAACTTTTTGCTGACGCATACAAATGTTAGATAAAAATCCCAATCCAAACCCCGCAAAAAAGCGGGCCAACGAAAACCCCAAAAACAGGAGAGAACAAATGGTCAAAGTGTCAGAGAACGAGAACTTAAATGGCGACGAGAAACTCAAAGGCAACCTGGACATCCTATTCGACAACCCCGCCTTCCGGGAGATGTGCGAGGCGGCCGAGGAGGTCGAGAAGACGGAAAAGGCCTTGGCGGAATACTTCCGCAGGAGATGCCAAGCCTACGACAGGGGGCTGCTGGAAATCCTGGACAACATCAGAGCCGATTTCCTCCGGAAGCTGGATCCGATAGCGGCCGATAATCTGGCGTTTAAGAAGACGATGGAACGCATTGGCGTGGGCACTGCCGCGTCCGCCCTGGCGTCGGCGAGCTGCTTCGCCCGCCAGCTGCTCTACGGCGCCTCAGCCGAGGAGCGGGTCGAGGAGGCCAAGGTCTTCGACAGGTGGCTGGCCGACCATGGCATCGACGTGTCCAGGCGCGTCATAGTCATGGAGACCGGACGGGAGGAGGGAAAGGATGCCTAGGGGACCGATCCAGACGGGCAGGCACTTCCGCCGCCCGCAGAGGGGGCAAGTCCGCTCCATCGTGGCCCTCCTGGAGGACGACGGCCTGAAGCCCGGCGACCTCGTCACCGTCGCCAACGCCGCCGGCGTCACCAGGACGGGGACCCTGGCGGCCCACCATTCCTGGAAGGGCGACGAGGCCCCCGTTTTGGCCTCCCTCATTCTGGCGGACGGGCGCGAGACGGTCTTCGCCATGGACGCCAGATGGCGCAGGGCCGAGGAGGGCGCTACTCCCGACCTGGCCGACTTCGACGAGGACCCCGAAACCGTCGCCTCGGGAGGCGCCCGCTCTCTTTCCATGGCCGAGTGCCGCGAGGCCCCGCCGGGCCTGGAGATAGCCGTCGCTTCGGGCGCCCTGGACCTCGGCGGAGAAGACGGCGACGGCTGCCGCGGCTTTCTGAAGTTCCGCTCCTTCGCCGCCCAGGAAAGGCGGCGCGCCAGGGAGCGGCGCGAACATGAGATGCTGGAATTTGCTAAACCCGGAGAAAACGAGATGGGAACAGAACATGGAGAGGCGCGGGCTCCGTCCCGCGCAAGAAAGAAGCATGGAGATGCGCAGGCTCCGTCCTGCGCAGAAAAGAAGGAGGGGCTTGTGTCCCTCGCGCAGTACGGCCTGGCCAGGGGAGGCAAGGAGCTGTCCATGAAGAACCTGGTCGCCTGGGCGGTGCGGCGGGGCCTGGAGAGGCCGGTGCCCGTCGCCGTCGGCAAGATGGGAAACCCCGCGAATCCCCCCAGGACCCAATGGTACCGCCACGCCGACCTGGACGCCTTCCTCGCCAGGGTGGATGAGTTCCGCGCCCGCAACCCCAGGGCCATGCGCCTGGTGGGCCTCTCGTTCTGGAAGAGGGGCAAGACAGCCGTCGAGGCAGCCCCCGCTCCCGCCATCGAGGCCGCGGCGCCCCCGTCGCCGCAGGCCGCCGCGAATCCCGCCCTCGGGCGCGAGGACTTCCTGGCCGCCTGGCATCGGCTCGGGCAGGCCCTCGTCACGATGCTGGAGGGCCTCCGATGACATACACGAAACTCGACTTCGACGCCTCCCGCGTCTCCGACGACCTGAAACGCCTCAATCCGGGCGTGTTCGGAACAGCCAAAACCAAGCCAGCCCTGCGGCAGGTCCAGATACAGACCTACCGACAGGAGCCGGGCCAGCCTCCCCGCCTCGCCCAGTGCAACCAGACGGAGCGCCGCTTTTACGAGAGCCTGTCCTCTGCCAACCGCGACCGCATCGTCATCCAGCCGCCTCGCCATTTCCCCCTGAAGGGCGGGGGCACTTATACGCCTGACTTCATGGTCTACACGGATGACGGCGTGCTGGTCTACGAGATCAAGGGCGGCTACCGTGGCCCGGGCGCCGAGCAGGGACATGAGCGCTACGCCCGTGCTGCGGTCCAGTGGGCGTCACCCGCCCTGCGCTTCTGCAAGGCGACATGGAACGCGAAGGATAAGGCATGGACGAAGGAATGGTGGTAGCGATGGAGCAGGCTCTTCCGACTCTTCTGATTTTCCTTGACCTCTGCGCCGCCTGCGGATACGCAGTCGCAGGCGACTGGAGGCGCGTGGTCTACTGGCTGGCCGCCGCTGTCCTGACGGCCAGCGTGACATTCTAGGAGCGACACGATGACGGTATACAAGGAGCAGCTGACCTTTGACGACTTAGCCGACGGCGAGTACAGGGCGTTCACGGACAAGTTCAGGTCGAGAAAGACGACCGACGACTGCTACACGCCAGAAAACGTCTACAACGCCGTCAGGGACTGGGCGTGCGCGCAATACGGTATCGACCCGGCGACAATCGTGCGCCCGTTCTGGCCCGGCGGGGACTTCGAGGCCTTCGACTATCCGGACGGGTGCTTCGTGCTGGACAACCCGCCCTTCAGCATCATCTCCCAAATAACGCGCTTCTACAAGGCGCACGGGATACGGTTCTTTCTGTTCGCCCCGGGGCTCACAACCTTCTCGGTGACCGGCTGCAACTACGTCTGCGCGGGGTTCAGCATCACATACGCCAACGGCGCGAGGATCAGCACGTCTTTCGTCACGAGCGAGGGGGATTTCCTGGTCGTCTCAGCGCCTGACCTATACCAGGCGCTCAAGGAGGCCGACGACGCCAACGTCAAGGCTGTGACAAAGCAGTTGCCCAAATACATCATGCCCGACTGCGTAATCAATCCCGCGCGGGTTAACTACTTCTCCGCTCACGGCACGCGCTACGCCGTCAGGCGCGAGAGCGCGCAATTCATCCGGGCGATTGACGCCATCAAGGAAAAAGGCCTGTTCGGCGGCGGGTTCCTGCTGTCGGAGAGGGCCGCAGCCGAGAGGGCCGCAGCCGAGAGGGCCGCAGCCGAGAGGGCCGCAGCCGAGAGGGCCGCAGCCGAGAGGGCCGCAGCCTTGCGCCTGTCGCTCTCGCCCCGGGAAATCGAGATGCAGAAGAAACTCAAGTAGACCAATCCAAAACGCGCCGGATTGTCATGCCGCTAGCCGTAGTCGTAGGGACCGCGGGAGCCGATGACCGAGCGGTGCCTGAAGGCGCGGCGCGTGCCCAGGCGGCTTCTTGTACGCCTCCAGGCGACCTCCGAGGCTGGCTTCCTTCGCCCCAGCTTACAAATCATCGGCAGGCGAAGGCCTTTTTTCAGTTTGAAGTAGGTACTGACTGGAGATTCCGCGCCGCAGGGGTCGCCCACCCAGCCAGGGCCGTTTGAGATAGTGGATTGCGGAACTTTTTTGGCAAAAAAGGGCTTTAAAGTGATAATTTCTTTGTGAAATGTGATAATTTTGCTTGCATTTAATCACTTTATAATCTATAGTAATCTTTTGGAGGCTTTTAATTGGGCAAGAAGCAGAAAGCAGAGAGTTTGGCGACCATAGCGGCCTGCATCGGGTGCAGCCGCCAGTCGATCGATCAGCTGAAGAACAGGCACCGCGCGGATTTTCCCGCGAGGCACGGCCACGGCTACTACATCGGGGAAGTGGTTGAGTTTCTTGTTAGCCATGCGCCCGCAGACAAGGGGGTGCATCGTGCCGCGGCGTCCTGGAGGCTGGCCAACCCTCCTGAGGAGACGAAGGCGAGGAAGAGTAAGGGCAAGACGGCGAAGCAGACGGCGGATAGGGAGGCGCCGATGGCCGAAGTGATGGAGCTGCCGCCTCCGTCCGAGATCCTGGCGGACGGGGAGGGCTCCTTCGGGGACATCCTCAGGCAGTTCCGGGCGGCCATATCCGAGATGGCCAGTTTCTACCGCCAGGCGGTTCTGGATCAGGACAACCCTTCCGCCGCCTTCTTCCTGGGCCAGTGGAACAAGACCTTCGACACCCTGCGGCGGGCCGAGACCAGCGTCCTGGACATCGAGAAGCAGCGCGGATCCCTGCTCTCGCGTGACGAGGTCGTCTCGCTGGTCGTGGCGATGGTGGCCAATGTGCGGGGCAAGTTGCTGGCCCTGCCCCAGAGGCTGGCCCATGAGCTGTCGGGATGCACGCCGGGGCAGGTGAGCAAGGTTCTGGACGAGGAGATCAGGGATGCCCTTGAAAGTCTCTCAGAAGACCCTTTCGGCGTTTCTTGAGCCTGTCAGCGCGGCCCTGCGGCCCCCGCCGAGGCAAAGCCTGTGGGAGTGGGCCGAGTCGAATGTCGTTCTGACGCCTAAGACAGGAACCTTCGCGCCAGGGAAGTACAGAACGCGGCATACGCCGCACGTGCGGGGAGTCATGGAGGCCTTCCAGGATCCGGAGGTGCGCGAGGTGGTGCTGGCGTTCTCCGCGCAGTCCGGCAAGACGCTGACGGAGACGATCTGCGCCGCCTGGACGGTGGCCAACGACCCCGGCAACTCGCTGTTCGTGATGCCCTCGGAGCAGATGGCCAGGAGCTTTTCGGCCACCAGGCTGCAGCGGGTGTTCGAGGACACGCCCGAGGTCAGCCTGCACCGGGTGACTGGGCGGGGAAAGTTCAACCTGCTGGAGATGGAGTTCGACAACTGCGTCTTCGCCCTGGCGGGTGCGGGATCGGCCTCGAATCTGGCCTCCCGCCCGGTCAGCCGCGTCTACCTGGACGAGATGGACAAGTACCCACCCGCCCTGGGCGGCGAGGGCAGCCCGGTGACGCTGGCCATGGAGCGCACGAAGACCTTCTCGAACTACAAGGCCTTCGAGACCAGCACCGTGACCACGGAGACGGGCGCGATATGGCTGGCCTGGCTGTCCTCCACCCGCCACGAGTGGTTCTGCCCCTGCCCCCATTGCGGCTTCGAGTTCACCGTGGAATGGGAGCGGATGGTCTTCCCGAAGGACGGGACCGATGACGAGCGGGCGAACGCCTGCTATGTCGAGTGCCCCGATTGCCATGCCCGCATCACCGAGGGGCAGCGGCGCTCCTTCGTGACTGCCGGCCGATGGGTGAAGACCGTCGAGGGACCCGCCATGCGGCAGGGCTTCCGCATTTCGGAGCTGGCCAGCGGCATAGGCCGTCCCTGGCCTTCGCTTGTCCGGATGTTCATCAAGGCGGCGAGGGCGGCGAAGAACGGGTACTCGGAGGATCTCAAGACCTTCGTCTGCTCGGTTCTGGCCGAGCCCTGGCGCGAGGACAGCGACACCATGCGCGGCGCGGAGGGCTTCTACCAGTACCGGGACGGCTACCCGCGCGGCCTGGTGCCCTCCTACATGCCGGTCACCGGTCTGACGATGGGCATCGACACGCAGGACAATGGCTTCTACTATGTCGTCCGCGCCTGGGGAGGCGGGGACGCGATGGAGTCCTGGTTGATAGACCACGGCTTCACCGAGGATTTCGCCGTCCTGGAGAGCGTCCTGGCGTCCGAATGGAAGGCCGAGGACGGAACCACGCGCCGCATCGCCGGCGCTTTCATCGACTCCCAGGGACATAGGACATCTGAAGTCTACCGTTTCTGCCGCAACCATCGGCTGCTGCGCATCTTGCCGACGAAGGGCGAGCGCACCCTTACGGGCGGGGCTCAGTATTCCTACACGACCGTCGACAGGGAGAAGAACGGTAGGATGATGGGCGGCGGCCTCCAGCTCTGCCGCGTCAACACGACGCTCTTCAAGAACTGGCTGGACGGCAAGCTGAGGCTGGGGCAGGACGACCCGGGCGCGTGGCATGTCCATGACGACATCGACAATACATACTGCCTCCAGATGGCCTCCGAGTTCAGGACGGCGGAAGGCTACTGGAAGCAGCGGGGCAGCAACACCCCGAACCACTACTGGGACTGCGAGGTCCTTGCCCTGGCCAGGGCGGCGAGCCTGAGGTTCGACCGCGCCAAGGCGGGGGACGGGCGGGAGAAGCCGTCCTCCGAGAGGGCGGAGTCAGAGTCAGATAGCAGAAGATGGTGAAACAAAAGGAGAAAGCGAGAAGATGACCATGAGTCCTAAGAAGAAGGCGGAGCTTCAGGAGAAGGGCGAACTGCCGCAACCCGCGCCGAAGGCGGAGACGCCTGTCGTGGGCGTCCAGGCGGTGGCGGCGAGGCTGGAGCGCTCCATGCGCACCGTGAGCAACTGGAAGATGGTCTTTGACGATTTTCCGGTCTCGACCGACGCCTACACGGGCGTATGGACCAGCAGCGAGGAGGCCATAGACCGCTGGAAGGCAGTTCATGCCGACCTCTATGTCCTCCACAAGGCGAAAATCGCCGAAAGCAGCGAGAAAAGGCGCCAGATCCGCCGCTGGTGAGCACGGTCTGCAATTTTTTGCAGATGGTTTGAAGTCATGTTTAATCAGTCTAACTTAAGTGACATGAGCAAAAATTCCGAACATCTGACGGCACTGCGCGAAGCCCTGGCCAAAGGCGTCTACGAGGTCACGATCGGGAACCAGACGGTCAAGTACCGCTCCTCGACGGACCTTTTGTCCGCCATCCACTACTACGAGGGCCGCGTGGCCAGCGAGAAGGGCTTCGCCGGGCACACCGTCCAGGCGGTCGCGGGGAGGCGCTTCCTATGAATTTCATCCATCGGCTGTCCAGCGCATTCAAGGCCTTCGGACGCGCCTACGCGGGAGCCCGCCTGACGCCGTCCCAGGCCGACTACTGGAACGGCGGGGGCACGCCCAACAGCGAGATCAGGGCCTCCCGCGACCGCACCGCGGCCCGCGTCCGCCAGCTGGTGCGCGACATGCCCTGGCTGGACCAGAGCTTCGACGACTCCGTGGCCTACAAGGTCGGCGAGGGCTTCAACGTCAAGCCCGCCGTGGTCGACGGCCAGGGGAAGATGCTCCTCGGCGAGAACCGCCGCATCAAGGACGCCTTCCTCTGGTGGTGCGAGAAGGCCGAGGTCAACGGGCGCGACCATTTCGGCGACATCCAGCGCATGGCCGTGCGCCAGATGCTGGAGTGCGGCGAGGCCTTCATAGTCTACCGCTACCTCAAAGGCGAGTACCGCCTCCAGGTCTACGAGCCCGACTGCATCGACTCCAGCGTCTCCGCTGACGACATCGATCAGGGCATCCGCTTCGACAGGGACACCAACGCCTTCAAGGGCTATTTCTTCCGCTCGCTTGAGTCTTCGCCGCTGGCGGCGGCAGCGGAGGCGAAGGAGATCCCCGCCGAGATCGTCATCCACCTCTACCGGGCGCTCAGGCCCTGGCAGCGGCGCGGAATCTCCCCGCTGGTCCAGGTGTCCCTGCTGGCCGCCGACCTCGACCAGTATCTGTCCAACGAGATCTCGGCGCAGCAGATGACCAGCCGCTATCTGGCCTTCATCCAGCGGGCCGAGGGCGACGACGGTTCCGACCACCAGGGCGACGACTACATCGACAACCTGACCATCCGCTATCTGGGGGCGGGCGAGAGCGTCCAGTTCGCCCCCGGGGCGAACCGCCCCGTGACGGGGCTGGAGTCCTTCCAGGACACCTTCCTGCGAATCCTCTCCACGATTCTGAAGGTGCCGTTCCACGTCATCACCGGCAAGTACACGGCGCTGAACTACAACACCCTGCGGGAGATCCGCAACAACGCCGTGCACATCCTGAAGCCAGAATGGGCGTACCTGACCCGCCATCTCCTCCAGCCGGTCTACGACCACTGGCTGGACTGGGCGGTGGCCTCCGGCGAGCTTTCCCTGAAGGGCTACTGGTCGCCGGCAGGCAAACGGCACTGGCGCAAGTGCTTCTTCATGCCCCCCGGCATCGAGAGCGTGGACGTCCTGCGTGACATCAAGGGCGTCCTGGCCGGGCGAGACGCGGGCATCATCGACCCCCAGGACTGGATCATGGGGCAGGGCGAGGATCCGGACGAGGTCATCAGCGGGCTCTCCGAGTTCATCGCCAAGCTGAAGGCCGCGGGCCTTGACCAGCAGACGGGCCTTGCGCCCGGCGAGGACACCAAGCTTGGCCAGGCGCCGAGCGAACTGTAAGGAGAACAGCATGGAACTTAGCGAATTTAAGAGACTTGCCCGGGAAACGCTGGGCGTGGAGATCAAGGCCGACAGCCTGGAGGGCGCCATCGCCGAACTGCGCAGGGCGCGTCCGGCCGACGGGGGCGACCTGGCCCGCACCAGGGCGGAGGCCCGCCGTCCGTCCACCCTGGACGAGAAGAGCCGCACCGTGGAGTGCGTCATCGCCACAGAGCGGCCATACGTCCGCTATGACTGGGACGACGAGCGCTTCTACGAGGAAATCCTGGTCGTGAAGGGGGCACGCCTGTCCGAGATCCGCGACGGTGCGCTTCCCCTGCTCGACTCCCATGACTACTACCGGGGCACGAGGGCGCTGCTCGGCTCCACGCGGGACATCCGCGTGGAGGGCGACACGCTCGTCGGCCTCCGCCAGTTCTCGACGGTCCCTGAGGCCGAGCGCGTTTTCACCCTGGTCCGCGAGGGCCACCTTCCCACCCAGAGCATCGGCTACCGCATCCTCGGCACGGTGGCCCTGGAGCCTGGCGCGGAGGGTGACGTCCTGGGCGCCAAGGTGACAAACAAGTCGGCACTGCGGCAGGTGTACGTCACCGACTGGCTTCCCGTCGAGGACAGCGTGGTCGTGTTCCCTGCCGACCCCTCCTGCGGGGTGCGCGGGCGCACCGCCGAGAATGACAGCATGACTGAAAAACCCAACCCAGAAGGAACTCCAAAAATGCCAACACTGGAAAACGAAGACAACAAGACCCCCCAGGTTGACCTGAACGCGGAGCGTGAGGCAGCCACCAAGGCCGAGCGCAAGCGCGTCGGCGAGATCAGCGGCCTCTGCCGCAGCTTCGGCATCGAGGCCGGGCCCTACATCGAGAGCGGCGCGTCCATCGAGGACGTCCGCAAGTCCGTGCTTGACGAGCTGGCCAGGCGCGACGCCGCCCAGGCGCCCCGCAACATCGTCGGCTCGGTGACCGTCACCCGCGACGCCGTGGACAAGGTGTCAGACGCCATCCGCGACGGCCTGGCCATGACCGTTGGCGGTCTCGACGGCAAGCCCGCGGAGGGCTCCCGCGACTTCGTCGGCGCCCGCATCAGCTGTATCTGCCGCGCCCTGCTCGAAAGCCGCGGCGAGAAGGTCGGCTACGCCGAAAGCAACGAGTCCCTGTTCCGCCGCGCCATGGCCACGGGCGACTTCCCCAAGGTGCTTGGCGGCGCCGGCGAGAAGATCCTGCTCAAGTCCTTTGAGGACGCCGACGAGCCCTACAGCCAGTGGGTCGATACCACCGGCATCCTGCCCAACTGGCGCGAGGTTCCCGCCGAGCGCCTGACCGGGCGCGTCGACCTGCTGGAGGTCCAGGAGGGGGAGGAGTCCCAGTACGCCTACTTCGGCGAGACCGAGGATAAGGTGAAACTCGGTGAGTTCGCCCGCAAGATCGCCCTGACCAACCGTGCCGTCGACAACGACGACTTCGGCCAGTTCCTGAAGAAGATCCAGGACGCCGGCGCCGCCTCCCGCCGCCTGGAGGCCAGCATGTCCTATGACATCCTGGTCAACAACCCGAACATGGGCGACGGCGTCGCCCTGTTCCACGCCAGCCACGGCAACCTGGCCAACTCCGGCGGCGCGCCTTCCGAGGCGACCATCCAGGCCGCCGTCGTGGCCATGGCCACCCAGAAGGACGTGGACGGCAAGACGCCCGTCGTCATCCGCCCGTCCTACATCGTGGCCCCCGTCAGCATCAGCACGGTCATCGAGAAGTTGCTCAACACCACCGTCTGGGACGACGCCAACGCCGCCTCCAGCCGCAAGAACACCCTCTACGGCGCCCTCCAGCCAGTCTATGACGCCCGCCTGGACGCTGCCTTCGCCTCCGGCTCCTACTGGCCCTGGTTCGTCATCGGCCCGAAGGGCTGGGG
>Ga0310696_10005779_pt1 | contig 14830 bp, 9 predicted proteins | sample AusTroGonzalo_MG_4_FD_203885 | JGI IMG/M metagenome (GOLD analysis project Ga0310696, IMG submission 203885) | Bovine rumen microbial communities from tropical cattle in Woodstock, Queensland, Australia - Gonzalo_02 (v2) (version 2) | ecosystem: Host-associated > Mammals > Digestive system >...
CCCAAACCCGAGATGACAGGCTGGGGCACACCCGTCTTCCTGGCATGGACCACAACCCCGTGGACTCTGCCTTCAAACACCGCACTCTGCGTAGGTAACAAGATCGACTATGTCGCCGTCCGCACCTACAACCCCTACAACGGTCAGCCTGTGACTGCCGTTATGGCTAAGGAGCGCTTATCGGCCTATCTTGATCCCAAGGGCGCCGAGCTGGCACTTGATTCATACACCCAGGGTGACAAGGTCGTTCCTTATCAGATTGTTGCCGAGTACAAGGGTGCCGATCTGGTTGGCATGCACTACAAGCAGCTCTTCCCGTGGGTAAAGCCCGTATTCAAGGCCGAAGACGGTTCAATTCAGACTTCGGACGCCGGTTTCCGCGTAATTCCCGGTGACTACGTTACCACCGAGGACGGTACCGGTATCGTTCATATCGCACCTACATTCGGTGCCGATGACGCATTCGTGGCCAAGGCAGCAGGCATACCTTCACTGTTCATGATCAACCGCAAGATGGAGACCCGTCCTATGGTTGACTTTACAGGAAAGTACTGGCTGATGGACGAGCTGGATCCCGATTTCGTAAAGAACTGCGTCGACAAGAGCCTCTATACCGAGTATCAGGGCGCTTACGTAAAGAACGCATATGATCCCAAGTTCAACGAGGGCGGCAAGTACGATGAGGCTGCCGCATCCAAGGCCGAGGACCTGAACGTATATCTGTGCATCCGCATGAAGCAGGAGGGCACAGCCTTCAAGATTGAAAAGCACGTTCACAACTATCCGCACTGCTGGCGTACCGACAAGCCCGTGCTCTACTATCCTCTGGACAGCTGGTTCATCAAGGCATCGGCTGCACGTGACAGGATGATCGAGCTCAACAACACCATCAAGTGGAAACCCGAGTCGACCGGTACAGGCCGTTTCGGCAAGTGGCTTGAGAACCTGAATGACTGGAACCTGAGCCGCAGCCGCTACTGGGGTACTCCGCTGCCCATCTGGCGTAACGACAGCGGCGACGAGCTGTGCATCGGCTCAGTTGAGGAACTCTACAATGAGATTGAGAAGGCAGTCAAGGCCGGCGTAATGAAATCCAACCCGTTCAAGGAGAAGGGTTTCCAGCCCGGTGTATATACGGCCGAGAATTATGATAAGATTGACCTGCACCGTCCGTACGTTGATGACATCGTACTGGTATCAGAGGCAGGACGTCCCATGAAGCGTGAGCTTGACCTGATTGACGTTTGGTTCGACAGCGGCGCAATGCCGTTCGCACAGATGCACTATCCGTTCGAGAACAAGGAGCTGATAGACAACGGTACCGTATTCCCGGCCGATTTCATCGCCGAGGGTGTGGACCAGACACGCGGTTGGTTCTACACGCTGCACGCTATCGCTACTATGGTCAAGAACGGCGTATCGTTCAAGACTGTAATTTCAAACGGTCTTGTGCTTGACAAGAACGGCAACAAGATGTCAAAGCGTCTGGGCAATGCCGTCGATCCGTTTGAGGAGATTGAGAAATTCGGCAGCGATGCCCTGCGCTGGTACATGATAACCAACGCCCAGCCCTGGGATAATCTCAAGTTTGACGAGGAGGGCGTGAAGGATGTTACCCGCAAGTTCTTCGGCACACTGCACAACACATACAAGTTCTTTGCACAGTACGCAAATGTGGACGGCTTTGACAACTCAGCCGCTCAGATAGAAGTTGCAGAGCGTCCCGTTATGGACCGCTGGATCCTGAGTGAGCTCAACTCACTGACCAAGGATGTACGTGAGAGCCTTGATGACTACGAGCCTACACGTGCCGGCCGTCTGATAACCAACTTCGTGAACGACTACCTGTCCAACTGGTACGTTCACCTGACCCGTGACCGTTACTGGGGCAGCAGCATGAGCGCTGACAAGCTGGCCGCTTATCAGACTCTCTACACCTGTCTGGAGACAGTGGCAAGACTCATGTCACCCATCGCTCCGTTCTATGCTGACCGTCTGTTCCGCGACCTTACCGCCGTTTGCGCGAACACTCCGTTGTCAGTTCATCTGGCCGAGTATCCCAAGTGCGACGACGCTCTGGTTGACAAGGAACTTGAGACACGTATGGAGCTTGCACAGAAGCTTACCTCAATGGTGCTGGCACTGCGTAAGCGTGATGACGTAAAGATCAACGTGCGCAAGCCGTTGCAGAAGATACTTATTCCCGTTACAGCCGAACTCCGCTCACATCTGGAGCCCGTCAAGGAACTTATCCGCGATGAGGTCAACGTCAAGGAGGTTGAGTTCGTGGAGGGCGCAACAAGCGTTCTGGTCAAGAAGGTAAAGTGCAACTTCAAGATCCTGGGTAAGAAGTTCGGACCGCTCATGAAGGGCGTTGCCGCAGCTGTCCAGAACATGAGCCAGGAGGATGTTGCCTCACTCGAGCAGAACGGCAGTTTCACATTTGATATAAACGGCACTCCCGCAACTGTGGATACCACTGAGGTTGAGATCTTCAGCGAGGATATCCCGGGCTGGGTGGTAGCAAATGAGGGTACACTTACCGTAGCCCTTGATATCCAGCTGACCGATGAACTCAAGCGTGAGGGTATTGCACGTGAGCTCAAGAAACGTATCCAGGATGTACGTAAGCTTACAGGTCTTGAGATTACAGACCGCATCAAGGTTCGTCTGGAGTCAAATGACCAGACCGATGCCGCCGTACGTGAATACGAGGAGTGGATAAAGAGTCAGGTTCTGGCCGATTCGATCCAGATCGTTCCCTCACTTGACAAGTTTGAGGATGTATCGTTCGATGAGTACACACTGAAAGTTCAAATAGAGAAAATATAAACCTTAACAACCAATTAAAATTCCCCGCTATGGCAGAGAAGAACCGCTATTCTGATGAGGAACTTGAGGAGTTCCGTCAGATTATCAATGAAAAACTTGAGGTAGCACAGAGAGACTATGATGCACTCAAGGCATCACTGATGAATGCCGACAACAACAGTACTGATGACACATCTCCCACTTACAAGGTTCTTGAGGAGGGCGCCAACACCCTTTCAAAGGAGGAGACAACCCGTCTGGCTCAGCGTCAGATGAAATTCATACAGTCACTTCAGGCTGCACTGGTACGTATTGAGAACAAGACATACGGTATTTGCCGTGAGACAGGCAAGCTAATCCCCAAGGAGCGTCTCCGCGCTGTACCCCACGCTACTCTTTGCATAGAGGCAAAGCAGAACAAACATTGATTTCCGGCATGGAAAACTGTCAGCCTGAGAACGGCAAGCTTTCCCGACAGGGGAGGATTGCGCTGATTATAATACTTTCAGTGCTTGTGATTGACCAGGTTATCAAGATCATGGTCAAGACAAGTATGTCTCTGGGCGAAATGATTGATATCACTCCGTGGTTCAAGTTGTTCTTTGTCGAGAACAACGGAATGGCGTTCGGAATGGAGATAATAGGCAAGCTGTTTCTATCTCTGTTCCGTATAGGTGCCATAAGTTTCTTTACCTGGTACCTGTATAAGATAATAAACAAGGGCTTCCCCACAGGCTATATCGTCACCGTATCATTCGTGATAGCCGGTGCGATAGGCAACCTGCTGGACTGTTTGTTCTTCGGTCTTGTATTTACAGAGAGCACTCCCTTCAGAGAGGCAACCGTGACGGCGCTTGGCGACGGCTATGCGCCGTTCCTTTACGGAAAGGTGGTGGATATGTTCTATTTCCCCCTGTGGACCTGGCCGGATTGGGTGCCTTTTGTAGGCGGTGACATATTCTTTGAACCTGTATTCAATTTTGCGGATTCCTGCATCACATGCGGTGTGATAATAATTCTGCTTTTCTACACCAGATATGTGAACATGGGACTCCATTACAAGGATTCCGATGAGGAGGATTGATCTGCTGGCAATAGCCCTGCTTCTGCCTGTCCTTGCGGGATGCCGTCTGAACAGGCCGGATGATGTGCTGTCTCCCAAGAAGATGGAGCAGTTCCTCTATGATTATCATCTGGCACAGGCTATCGGCCAGGAACTTCCCAAGGATGAGAAATACAGTACCAAGGCCTACATTGACTGGGCATACCAAAAGAACGGTATCACGGAGGAGGAGTTCAACCGTGCCCTCGTCTGGTACACGCGCAATCCCAAGGAACTGGCCAAGATATACAAGCGCCTCTCCAACAGGGTGGATGCCGAGTATAAATCGGCAAGCAGGTCTCTTTCACAGATTGAGAAGAAATCATTCGGGATACAGTCCGGAGACAGTGTAAACCTGTGGTATCTGTCACCAGGTGCCATCTTGAACACATCGGCCTACATGAACAAGCTGACCTACAAGATAAACCGTGACACTACTTTCTACAAGGGTGATACCATACTGTTGAATGTGACTGGAACTTTCGTTTCGACCGATACCTGCAGACCCCAGTATTCCTACATATCACTGTCGGCCTATTACGGTGACAGTGTGTCGACGGTCGATACCATACTCCGCGGGAACGGAAAAGTGGGACTGTCACTCGTCCTGGATACTGTCAAGACCTTCTCAAGTATAAGCGGATCGGTCAACTATCTTGATCCGACCGATAACCGTAACAGCATATTGGTTCTGTCTGAGATGGAACTTATGCGTTACCACATCTCCTTCTGAATTCAGAGCAGACTATTGCGGTTGCAATAGCGACATTGAGCGACTCCGATGTAGCGGCTCCGGCCGGCCAGTTGGGGATGTACAGTTTGCGGCTCACGGTCTTGCCAACCTCTTTGCTGATACCGTTTCCCTCATTTCCCATTATTATCACGCCGTTGGCTGACAGCTGGGTGTCATAGATGATATCGCCCTCAAGGAAGGTTCCGTAAACCGGGATGGAAGAGGGCAGGGCGGAGAGTTCCTTTGCCAGGTCGGTGTAGTGTATTTTTACTCTTGCAACGGCACCCATTGTGGCCTGGACGGCCTTGGGGTTGAAGATATCGGCTGTGGCTTTGGAGCAGAATATGTCCTTGATTCCGAACCAGTCGGCAATTCTCATTATCGTTCCCAGATTGCCCGGATCCTGTACATCGTCCAATGCCAGGACCAGGTTCTTTGCTGCGGCCTCCTTGACGGTGCTGTGGTCATCGGGCATGCAGAACACGCCCAGCACATCCTGAGGGGAACGTAGCAGGCTGGCGCGTTTGAGTTCATCGGCCGTTACGGACTCGATGCGTTCTGCGGGGATTCTTTTGCGGCTGCCCAGCCATTCATCGGTGGCAACCAGAAGTACGCACTTGAAAACACCCAGCAGTTCGCCTACCAGTTTGTGACCTTCGGCTACAAAAAGTCTTTTCTCATCACGGAACTTCTTTAGTTCCAGACTCTTGATGTTCTTGATGTCGTTCTTGCTGAGCATGTGCGGAATTTTGATTGCTGTAAAGATAGTTATTTTTCAAATCTGCTCTTTGATACCATGTCTACTTTCTGTATCTTTGAAAACTTTATGGTGTACTCAATATGGGCAGGAGAATATTACATAATCTGATAGCGTCGGCCGCAGTCCTGTGGCTGGCTTCCTGCTCTGTCTACAAGTACGTACCGGAGGGTCAGCACCTGCTCAACAAGATAGAGGTTACCACCGACAGCAAGGGCGTTCAGGATGTCTCCAAATTCAGGAATCTCTCATACCAGACTCCCAATTCGCGCTGGTTCGGCCTATTCCGTTTCCCGCTCAGATTCTACTCCCTGACCCGTACCAAGTCGGGTGAGGCACCGGTGCTGTATGATCCGTTACTGTCGGAGGCCACATGCGTTGACATGAAACGCTCCCTGATGAATTCAGGCTATCTGAATGCTCAGGTTACCTATGATTCCAAGAACAGACGCCGTCCCAAGACAACCGTCCGTTACCACCTGCATCCGGGTAAGATGTTCGTGGTTGACAGCGTGAGGGTGACCATTCAGGACGATGAGATAAACCGTATTTTCCAGGAGCACAAGGATGAGACACTTCTGGTGCCCGGAATCAATCTGGATGCTTCCATATTGGACGATGAGCGTACCCGTATCGTCAATCTGGTACGCCGTTACGGATACTACGGTTTCAACAGGGACTTTGTATCCTTCGTGGCCGATACCGCCAAGGGAAGTGACAAGGTGGGCCTCAGAATGATAGTGGCGGCAGAGAGCACTGATGAGGACGGAACGGTTCATCCGCACAGGAAGTATACCATTTCCTCGATAGATTACATGCTGTCCGATAAGAACGGAAACCTGCCTGATACCATAGCCAGTTCCATTGAGAGTTACAATGGTTTTACCCTGATGTATCCCGGAAACAGCCGCAAGCCGATGCTGCGTCCCAAGATTGTGGATATCCATTCGTTCCTCAGGGAGGGCATGACATATAATTCGGATTCCATATCCAAGACATATTCTTCATTGTCACGTCTGGGTATGCTCCGCTATTCGGATATCAACCTTAATGTCGTTCCGGGCAGTGACAATCTTCTCAGTGCCAACGTGCTGCTGATGAGTCTGCCCAAACACTCGTTCTCACTCGAGGTCGAGGGAACCAACACGGCCGGTGACCTGGGTGCTGCTACAACCCTCTCGTTTACAGACCGCAACCTGTTCCGCGGCTCGGAGCAGTTTACCTTAAAGCTGCGCGGAGCCTACGAGTCAATATCGAATCTGCCCGGTTATACCGGTGATACATACCTTGAATACGGCCTGGAGGCAAATCTGGACTTCCCCGAATTCCTGATGCCTTTCCTGTCACAGGAGCAGCAGCGCCGCAGTCAGGCGACATCGCGTTTCAGTTTCAAGGTCAACGCCCAGCGTCGTCCCGAGTTCCAGAAGACCATATTCTCGGCAGGATGGAGTTACCGCTGGGGAGATACATGGCAGAAAACACATCAGTTTGACGTCCTGGACCTGAACTATCTGGTGGTTCCATGGATATCGGACTATTTCAGGTCAGAGTATCTGGATCAGGTTTATTCGGCCCGTTCAATCCTCAAGTACAACTATGAGGACCTGCTTATTACCAAGCTGGGCTATACCTTCTATTATTCGAATGCCAGGATCAACTCGGTCGCACCGTTCCAGTATTCGGTACGTGTAGGCTTGGAGACATCGGGCAATATGCTTAACCTTATGGCCAAACCGCTGGGATTCGAGCAGAATGAGGGCGGACAGTACAAGGTGTTCGGCGTGGCGTTTGCCCAGTATGTCAAGCAGGATTTCTCATTCACTGCCAACTGGCGCCTGGACCGTATGAACAATATAGTTGCTCATGCGGAGTGGGGTATTGCCATTCCTTACGGAAACTCCACCAGTCTGCCGTTTGAAAAACGATACTTTGCCGGCGGTGCGAACAGCGTCCGCGGATGGGCGGTACGTGAACTGGGCCCCGGTACTTACAAGGGTGCCGACAAGACAATCGATTATATCAAACAGTCAGGTGACATAAAACTGGGTGCAAGTCTGGAATACCGCTCCAAACTGTTCTGGAAGATCAACGGTGCGGCATTCATTGACGCCGGTAATATCTGGACTATACGCGAATATACCGAGCAGCCGGGCGGATTGTTTGAGTTTAATTCATTTTACAAGCAGATAGCCGTCTCGTACGGATTCGGACTCAGATTTGATTTCGGATTCCTGGTACTCAGACTTGACGGAGGTATGAAGGCATACAATCCTTCGGGACGCACCATGTACCGCAGGCTGCCTCTGGTACATCCTGATTTCAGCAGGGACTTTGCGTTCCATCTGGCTGTGGGCTATCCTTTCTGAACCGTTTAAGACACACTGTTATGAAGAAGGAAATAAGACAACATACAAATGAAGATTTACTTTATGAGTTTGTCAAGTGGAAGCAGCGGAAACTGCTACTATCTTGGCACAGACGAACATGCAATCCTGATTGACGCCGGCATACCGGTAAAACAGATCAAAGGACATCTCAAGGATGCAGGTGTTCCGTTTGAGAGAATCATGGCGGTTTTTGTGACTCATGATCACGCCGACCATATCAAGGCACTCGGCAATCTGGGTGAGAAGTGTGCAATTCCCGTGTACGCTACACGCGAGACCCACGAGGGTATCAACAACAACTACTGCATGACAGAGAAACTGTCAAGCTGTGTGCGTTATGTGGAGAAGGAGGTTCCTTTCAGCTTCCACGAGTTTACCATCACTCCGTTTGAGGTTCCTCATGACGGTACCGATAACGTTGGTTACAGGGTTGAGGTTGACGGCAAGGTGTTCTGCTTTGTCACTGACCTTGGTCATATTACCGAAACGGCTTCAAAGTATATCCTGCAGGCCAATTACCTTATCATGGAGGCTAACTATGATGAGGATATGCTCCGTATGGGTAACTATCCCCAGTTCCTCAAGGACCGTATCACAAGTCCCCAGGGACATCTGAGCAACAAGACCACAGCCAAGTTCCTGGCCGAGAACATACATCCCGACCTGAAGAACATCTGGCTCTGTCACCTGAGCGGAGAGAACAACCACCCCGAAATAGCCTACAAAACCGTAGAATACGAACTCCGCGGAGTAGGGGTCATTCCCGGCAAAGACGTCCAGCTCTGCGCCCTTAAAAGGACAACGCCAAGTGAATTGTATATATTTGAATAGGAACGCGAATCCCTGATCGTGGACAAAAAAAGGAGGCCGAAACGGTCTCCTTTTTTTGTACGCGATCAGGGATTCGAACCCTGGACCCATTGATTAAGAGTCAATTGCTCTACCAACTGAGCTAATCGCGCAACTGTGCTTTCTCGTAAAGCGTTGCAAAGGTACTCCTTTTTGTCGGTACTCCAAAACGAAATGACGACTTTTTTACAAAAAAAATAGCTCCGATGAAATTCACCGGAGCTATTCAATGTGTATGAGCTAATTAGTGCTTGTCCTCGTCAACGTCATATACTGATTTCGGAACCAGTTCGATGTAGTCAAACAGGAACTCAGCCTTGTTGTCGGAGAGGAGCTGCTTGAATCGGATGTAGTAATCAGTATTGCTTGTCATGTACTCCGTAGCCAGGATCAGACGTCCCATTGTATCAACGTTACGGTGTGTCTTAGGTGTTCCGGCAGTCTGCTGTGCATCGGAACCCTTCATCCAGTTACGGTTCTTCATTGACTTGTCCAAAGCCTCGATGGCTGCATCGTCCTCCAGGTTTTCATCCTGAATCCAACCGATTACAGGATCAGTCAGCTTGACACGAAGGTCGATAGGCAGACCCAGCGGCTTCCAGTCGGTGCGCTCTACAGCCTGTCCGTAGGGGAGTGCTGCAAAATAGGTCTGAATGATACCGCAGAGGTCATTTGAACGATATGACAGTCTTAACTGCCAGGTTCCGTTATGCGGAACGGGCGGGAGTTTTACATACATGTCGAACTGTCCCTCGATATCAATACCGTCACCCTCGTAAGCATAACTACTTGAGGTCGTCGGGGCTCGCACGGAAAGTGTATAACCGGCGTTGTATGAAGTAAAGTTCTTAGGATCTTTGAATCCGGTTCCTATCTTCTTGTCGTTGTTACCTATCTTCTGACGTCCGCCTGAAGTGATGAAATCAGGTGAAATGGTTGCGCAGTCGATTCTTATACGACGGTCGAGAACGTTCTCTCTTACATTCTGGTCATAAACGAGAATGTCATCAACATAGTAGTAGTTGCCGTTCAATGCGGTGTTGTCAGGTATGCCCATCTCCTCCTGTGTGAGAACCTTGGCGCCTCTTACCTTAGCACCGTTGAATGTCAGAGAACCGTTACCGGGCTCCTTGCCGTTGCCTGGTATCTGGTAGATGTTACTGTTGATATAAACGTTGTTGATATCACGTGTGTCAACCTTGATCTTTGAGCAGATTCTCATCAAGCTCTTGGGTAGAAGTGTCTCGAAGTAATCCTCAGGATAGGTAACCTTTGCGTTGTAAGTCCTGACAATATCATCTCGGCCGTTGATGGTACCAATGTTCATGAAGAACGGCAGGATGTGATATGACATGAACTTGTAAAGCGGGTTGTTGGGATTGGCGTAGTTGGTCATGACTGAATCTACATCGTTGTAATCGGTATAGACGGTCTTGGCGTAGTTGAACATATCTTCCAGAGTGTTTATTCCGTAACGGGCGAATACCGCATCCGTGGGAACAAGCAGGGTGAAGTTGGTCTGTTTCTTCTTCCAATAGTAAACGGTGTACTTGTTACCTGCTGATGTAAGGGCAACACCTCTACCGCCTTCAATTGAGTCATCACCAATCTTATAGTTGAGATCATACCATTCGCTCAGAACTGAGTGAAGTCCGCACTCCTTAAGACCCTGACTGAACAACTTGGTCTTGGGGTCATTGTCAACCAGGTCATATACATAGTTACCGCTGAAATCGATGCAACGGTCAAGGTAATGTACTACGCCGTTCTCGCAGGAGTCATCCTTAGCGGTAATCATCGCGTTGTTGATCCATCTCTGGAGGGCGATGGTTGAGTCTCCCAACTGCTCAACTTTAATGGAGTCAAATGAGATTGACAGGATACGGTCGTTCAGGTTGACCTTAGGCAGATAGGGAGGAGTAATGTCCTCTATGAAGCATGTGTAGTCAAGCAGGTGCGTCCATGCCAGGGTATCGCAATCCTCCTTGGGAAGGTCCTCAACTGATGTGTAGGTTACGTCCTTGCCAAGTCTTCTGGCAAATGCCTCGCGCTGCTTGATGTAGTCGGCGATGGCATTGTTGTCGGGGGCAAAACATGTGTTTGTGCCGTAAATGACAAGGTTGTTCCACATTCCGGATTTCTCAAGGATGCGGACAAAATCACTGTACTCAGGTTTTGCCGCAAGAGCGGATCCTACGGTCTGGCCTGTGTAGGTGTAATAAGTACCGGGATGTTGCTCCTCCCAGCAACTCGACAGTGTTAATGAGCTTAGTGCAAACGCAATTAATGAACAAAGGACTAAAGTTCTCGATTTTCTCATACAGCTAGCATTAAAAGAATACTTTTATATTAATAAGAGTATATTAGGTCAGCGGCAAAGTTAAAAGTATAATTAAAAATTAAAATATTTTTTTGCGTTAAAATATGCTATATCCTCTATCATCTGCTCTACACGGGGCATTTCGCTTGCCGGAATCTCTCCCTTTTCTACATCATTACCAATAAGATTGCAAAGTATGCGGCGGAAATACTCGTGGCGGGCGTATGAAACGAAAGAACGGCTGTCTGTAAGCATTCCTACAAAACGGGAAAGCAGTCCCAGCATACTCAGAACCTGCATTTGCTGCTCCATTCCGTTCTTCTGGTCCAGGAACCACCAGCCTGCGCCCAGCTGTATCTTGCCGGGTACGCTTCCGTCCTGGAAGTTGCCGATGGTGGTGCCGACCATCTCGAAGTCGGAGGGGTTAAGGTTGTAGATTATGGTCTTGGTCAGCTTGTCCATGCTGTTGAGACGGTCCAGGTAACGGTTCATGGCCTTGGCGGTCATGACCTGTGCCATGGAGTCAAAGCCGGTGTCCTTGCCTATTAGTTTGAACATCTTGGTGTTCTGGTTGCGGATGACACCGTAGTGGAACTGCTGTGTCCATCCGGTATCGGCATCCATCTTGCCGAATTCCAGCATCATGGCGCTCTTGAACTTGCGTATCTCCTGGTCTGTCAGGGCGGTGCCTCCGTAAACCTTGGCGAATATGGTATCCAGTTCTGATGCGGTAAAGTCATCGGCATAGAACTCCTCCATTCCGTGGTCGCTCAGGCGGCATCCCTGCTCCTCGAAGTATTTGTGACGTACCAGCAGGGCCTTTACGATATCGTCAAAGCAGTTGATGCTTAAGCCGCTCACCTTGGCCAGTTTGTCAATGTACTCGCGGTAGGCGGCGGGATTCTCGACGGTCATGGCCATATCGGGACGCCATGTAGGCAGGACCTTTACCTTGAATCCGCTCTCACGTACCTGTTTGTGGTACTCCAGGGAGTCGATGGGGTCATCGGTGGTGCATACGGCCTCCACGTTGTAGTGGAGCATGAGGTTGCGGGCGCTGAACTCGGGGCTGGCCAGCTTCTCGTTGCACTCGTCATAGATCTCCTTGGCGGTGTCGGGGTTGAGAACCTTGTCGATGCCGAAACAGGTCTTGAGTTCCAGATGAGTCCAGTGATAGAGCGGGTTGCGCATGCAGTAGGGCATGGTCTCGGCCCATTTCTTGAATTTGTCCCAGTCCGATGCGTCACCGGTTATGTATTTCTCGTCAACTCCGTTGGTGCGGAGTGCGCGCCATTTGTAATGGTCGCCGCCAAGCCAAAGTTCGGTTATGGAACGGAACTTATGGTCACTGGCTACCTCCTGCGGGTTGAGATGGCAGTGGTAGTCGATGATGGGCAGTTTTTTGGCATGGTCATGGAACAGATGCTGGGCTGTTTTTGACTGCAAAAGGAAATTCTCATGAATGAACGGTTTGTCGGTCATATGTTTTAAGCTATTAATTGTTAGTCTTCTATGTAGAATCCGGCTTCTCTCAGAAATACGGTCGAGCGGCCGGTATCATCGTTCAGTGTCTTGACGCTGAAGGCGGGGAACTCGCGCCTTACGGGATAGTTTGAACGTTGTTTCTCAAATGAGGCTATATCGGCCCTCAGTGCGGCATCATCGGCTTTTATGTCGTATGTGTGGAGGATGGCATCGGCCAATACCTCCTGCGGACTTTTGCCTATGGTGTCTATGCTGAATTCCGAGGGCTGGAGTGATTGCGGAACCTGGGTTACCTCCCAGTCACGGCACGGCAGGTCGAAGAACTTGCCCAGTGCCTGTACGCTCATGGTTGTGCCTGTGGCTTTTCCGTCTACCGAGTAGCCTGCAATATGCGGGGTTCCGGTGAACAGGAGTGAAAGCAGTCCGCTGTCTATGCGGGGCTCGTTCTCCCATACGTCAAGGGCGGCTGCACGGATTTTCTTGCCGGAAAGTGCGGCTTTGAGAGCATCGCCGTCAACGACTTCACCTCTGGATGAGTTTATCAGTATCTGGTCCGGATTCATCGCGGAGAGTCTGGTGCTGTCAAACATATGGAATGTGGCATCCTCTCCGTCGCGGATGAGCGGGACGTGGAGGGTTATGATGTCGCTTCGGCCGATGATTTCGTCAATTGATACGAACGGTCCCGATCCCTCGCGGCGGGCGCGTGGAGGGTCGCACAGGAGTACCCTGAATCCAAGCAGGGCGGCCAGACGGGCCACTTTGCTGCCTACGTTTCCTACACCTACCACGCCCAGGGTCTTTTCCCTGAAACTGAATCCCAGTTGACGGGACAATGTAACCAGAAGGGAACCTATGTATTGCTGTACCGACCATGAATTGCAGCCGGGGGCATTGGTCCAGGTGATGCCGTGTGATTCACACCACCGGGTGTCTATATGGTCATAGCCGATGGTGGCGGTGGCGATGAAACGGACCTTGGAGCCTTCCAGAAGGTTTGCGTCGCACTTGGTACGGGTCCTGATTACCAGGGCGTCGGCATCTTTTACCATATCCCTGCTGATTTCTGATCCGCGTGCGTAAACGACTTCACAGTGGGGCTCGAGCGCTCCTTTGAGGAAGGGTATATCAGAGTCACAGATAACTTTCATACAGGTAGGTTACAGGTACTACAAAGATAAGCTATTTTTCATCCCGTGTTTTTGTAACCATATTTAAAAATTTGTTAAGTTTGCGATATACAAGTGACGAGAATGGTATTTATAGGGAGGAAAAAGGACTGTCTCCGCTCGGGTTTTGTCATCCGAGCCCTTTTTTATGCCGTAGCGTTACTGTCACTTCTCTCCTGCGGCATGAATGCCGGAAACCGTAAGGATCCTGATTACACTGTTCTGGTGCTGCATTCCTACAACGACATGGGACAGGAGGGCGGTTACTTCCGGAATTATATGGAGAACCGTTTCCGTCACCATGGCATGAACGTGGCCATTTACCATGTCTATCTGGATCTGATACATAAGGAGGCTCCTTTTGTGAATGAGAACGGAGAAGACCGTTTTGTGGATACCGTTCGCAGCTACAATCCTGATATTCTTCTTATCAATGACGATCTGGCGTTTCATTATATCCTCAACAATGAGGATGTCCTTCTAAAGACCATACCTTCTGTCTTTGCGGGCGTGTCGGCTTCCACTTTCGTGCATCAGGACTATCCGCTCGTGACCGGCTGGCGCGATCCTGTTGACCTGGCCGCCAACTGCAACCTTTACAGGAACCTCAATTATCCGGGTAATCCTATCGTTGAACTGGATTGGGGCGGATATCAGGATGAACTGAGGGATAAACTGTATTCAAACATTGCCGATACGACCGTATTCATCAACAACTCTGACTTTCATCTTGAGTATTCCGATCTCTCATCGGAGAAATATTCTGACAGGATAATTGTAAGCTTCGTAACCATGGCCGATCCCGAGAGGAACCGCCGGTTAAGGGCCGATGATGACGCCGATCTGATAAATGAGGGACTCAGGAACTCGGACATCGGCAAGTCATATACTTTTGAGGGCCGTCAGGGCCATATACAGGTAAAATATGACCTGTTCAGCAACAGCCTCATAGACCTGACACGAATACCTCAGATTACCGCCATCCGTGAGCAGTTCGGCAGTTTCAGCAACCTTTTGGGAGCAAATGAGATTGAGGCCGGCGAGAACTATTACGAACGTCCCAAGTTCCTGTGCGGATATTTTACCAGTGTTGAGACACAGATCACGGATCAGGTACATTCCGCAATCCGTATCCTGAACGGCGAGAATCCCAAGGATATGCCGTTGGAGACCCATCAGAAGGATTATTACATGGACTGGAACGCCATGATACAGAT
>Ga0310696_10005780_pt1 | contig 14829 bp, 15 predicted proteins | sample AusTroGonzalo_MG_4_FD_203885 | JGI IMG/M metagenome (GOLD analysis project Ga0310696, IMG submission 203885) | Bovine rumen microbial communities from tropical cattle in Woodstock, Queensland, Australia - Gonzalo_02 (v2) (version 2) | ecosystem: Host-associated > Mammals > Digestive system >...
GACGGTGCCACACAGGACGGAATCCGGGGCATCCTGTTTTCCAAGGCCATGGCCACCGGCAACACCGATCTTTCTCTGTCGATCCTCCGGATGTTGTCCGTTTCAGGAAACAAAGCCGTTAATTTCCTTCTTGAGAGGACAGACGCTCCGACTGTTTTTCAGGCTCTCTGGGCTGCTCTGCCCGCAAATCGGGAGGACGCGATCCGAATCCTGGAAGATCGCTGCGGTCTTTCTTCCGCTGATACCGTCCTTGCCGAATCCCTGATCCATCCGGAAACACCGAAGGAAGCATACCTGTTGCTGACAAAGACCATGATGAACCGCATCGGATGGTTTGAATATTATTCCGTGTGGGATTTCACGGGGAATGCCGCCCCGCCCGTCACCACGCTGTACCTGTTTACTCCCGACGGACAATCACTACTCAATTCCGACTTCGGGAAAGAATACCTTCAGGTTCGCTCCAGATCCCTGCTCTGGAATCTGTTCATTGAAAAAGCGGATATTCCCGGGTTTACACCGGTCTTTAAATCATCCGACGGGCTGGAAGACGTTCTTCTTTTCCGTCTCATTCAGCCTTAGCAGGGGTCGATGAAGTTTCTATACCCGCAAGGAACTCTTCCGCCTTTTCCCTGGTATCGATATCCATCATCGTTTCTCCTGCATCCGTGGAAAAACTGATACAGAAATCAACACCTTCCTCGCAGCTGCTTTTCAGCATCTCAAAATTCGCAAGAAGTGTAAACATCGTTGAAACACCGGGTTCCAAATCAGCTGTCCACTGATAATACTTTTCCTCGCCATCCTTGTTTCTTCCGATCAGAATTGCGGTCGTCATATCGTACTCCTGGTCAAAAAGGAAGATCGCAAAACAAACCTTGGCTTCTTCTTCTCCTTCTCCCTCTTCGCTCTGATAGTCAAAGACCGCCACCGGTTCCCCAAAGCATTCTTCTGAAGTATAGAAACCGTATAATGTTTCAAAACCGGTTTCGGCAGCCGCACTTACTGCCAGGCAGACGATAATAACCACCGTCAGGATCAGGCTCATTGTTTTTTTCATGTCGTTTTTCCTCCCTCTTTTCAACATGGAAATCTCCTGTTTTGACAGTCGAATAATATGGATTGTTTGCCAAAGAACAGAATACCACAAAATCTGCCGAAAGCACAGCCTTTCATTACAAACGGTTGTTTTTCATGTCTGAACGGTTCCCACAGATTCACCATGTCGCCTTGACCGTTTAAGCATGAAAATCGACCGTTCGTGCAGAAAAAGTAGAATAACAGCGGAATTTGTGCTATACAGAATGAACAAATAATCTCATTTTGAGGAGGGAATGCCACAATGAAAAAACTGATTTCTCTGATTTTGGCCCTCATGATGTGCCTGTGCTGCTGCAGCGCCGGTCTGGCTGAAGCCCAGACGGCCGCGACTGAAGAAGAAGTCGGCATGGCGCTGTTCATGGCAATGATGCAGATGATCCCGGGCATGGAAAATGTCGATTGGGAAGGCTTTGCCAAAGAATATGAGGCAAAGAAAGCCAGCGGCGCGGAAATCACGCTGGAAGACTGCCTGCCCGCAGAAGCCTGGGCACTTTACAGCAGTATGATGTTCATGGATGAAAACGGACAGATCCCGGAAGACCTCCCCTTCACCGTTGAAACCAAGGTCGCCGGAAACGAAATTACTTCTATCTACACCATGAAAGAGCAGGCGGACGAGGCGAACGCCAAAGCAATCGCCGAGGAAGTTGCCAAAACCTTCGAGTCCGACGAAACCAAAGCCAGCATGAAACAGTCCTTTGAACAGATGGGCTCTGGCGACATCGACGTCACCAAAGTCGTCCTGAAGCTTCAGTACCTGAATGCGGACGGTTCCACGATCTATGAAAAGGCCTACACCTGGGACGAGCTGAAAGATCTGGAGGTTGCTCCCGCTGAGGCAAAATAAAGAATCTCCCCGATATACCGGACGCCCTGAAGAACCTTCTTCAGGGCGCCTTTTCGTTCCGTTCTTTTTGCTCAGTTCGTTAGTTTTCTTTTTCCCGGCTCTCCTTCAGCATCTCATTCAGTGTCCGGACCTTTTTCCGGAAGCAGTAATACATGATCAGCCAGATGATCACATAGCCGATCAGCTCTGCCGCCAGCATAATCCAGAACGCCGGACTCCAGGGCGGGAACCATTTCAGCAGGAAACACGCGAAAAGGATGACCCCCATGACCACGAGGAAATGCGTGGCCGTTGCCCGCAGAAGACTCCATTCCTCAATGTCATAAATCACCGCCGATCCCATTGCGATCGCCCCGGGAATCCCTCCCAGCAGAATGCTCGGCAGCGCTTCCCGGATATTAAAGTTCTCGTTCTGAAGGGCAAAGAACAGGCCGATGACGCATCCGCATACATAGCCGATAAGCCCGAGCAGTATGGCTTTCTTACGCATCGTACTCACCCTCCTTCTTCGTGGCGGGACGCTTCAGCGTCTTCTGTACTGCCTGCACATAGCGGCGGGCGACCCATGTTTCACTTCCGTCCGTAAAGATCACCCGGATGGTGCCGGTGTTGCTGAAATCGAAACCGGACACTTTTCGCAGATTGATGATTTCAAAGCGGCTGATCCGGACAAAATGTCCTTCGTCCAGCTGTTCTTCCAGTTCCTTCAGCGGCTGGCGGGATTCATACCTGTCATTTCCCGTCCAGACAATCAGTTTCCTGCTTTCGGTGTAAACCCGGAAGATGTCATTTTGGGTAACCAAAACAAGAGTATCTCCCTTATAAGCCGTTACCGGCGGATACTCATTCCCCACGCAACGTTCAACCGCTCGAATGATTTCTTCCGCTTCCTTCGATTTCTGACAGGTGCGGATGACAATTTCCGTTTCCTGACAGGAAGGATCGATCTCCAGTCGAACGCGGACCTTTCTGCTCAATCGCCTTCACTCCGTTTGCCTTCCGTGATTTCTACCTATTATAAATGTTTTTCAGCGGAATGCAAACGGCATGAAACAGAAAATCACTTTTTGTCTTTCTCGCCGAACATCCCGACCGCAACGCCGATCACGCCGCCGATCACGGCTGCAAGCCAGCATTTTGACCAGTCGTTGGCCAGCATGCCCCAGACCACCGTCGCCACGCCTGAAACCATGAAAATGATCGTTGACAGTTTCTTATAATCCATTTGCTCGACCTCCTCTTGATGCCCCATAGCAGATCATTCACCTTATCATTTTCAGAAACCAACCAAACTTACCTTCTCCCTTATAGCAAAAAAAGTTCCGAAAGTATATGCTTTCGGAACGAACGGTCAAAATAAATGTCTGAACGGTCAATCAGCGGGCTGGGCTTCCTCCGTATCCCGGGTCAGGTTTTTGACCCATTTATATTTCCGGAAGCGGGCCATAACCCACGGAATCTTGCCCACCTCATCCAGGCAGGTGCAGGCATACACCAGCAGCACCGGCCAGTGGAATACAAAGGCGCCCAGCAGCGCAAGGGGAATCGCGACACCCCACATGCACACCGCCAGGGAATACATATCGAACAGGGTATCTCCGCCTCCGTCCAGCACGCCGTTGATCGTCACCGTGTTGACGCTGCGGCCGATCATATAGACGCCCATGATGATCATCATGCCGGTCAGATAGCTCTGGGCTTCGTCTGTCAGAATGACCATCCGCGTCACCAACGGCGTCAGGGCAAAGACCACCAGCATGGAGGCAAACCCTATGACAAATGAAATATTCTTCAGCCGGATACCGTACGCCTTGCCCTTTTCCAGGTTGCCGGCCCCCAGCTCGTTGCCGACCATGATGCCTGCCGCGCTGCCAACACCGTTGCAAACACAGCAGATCAGATCCCGGACCACCGCCGCCACAGAATTCGCCGCAGCCGCGTCCGTTCCCATGTGTCCCATGATTGCGGTATAGGACGTAAACCCGACGCCCCAGAAAAGGCCGCCGCCCAGCAGGGGCAGACACTGCTTCCGGAAATCCCGGGTCAGTTCCTTATGCCGTTCGAAGAAGCGGCTCCAGGCCGGCCGGATATATTTCTCACCGGCCGACAGAATCAGGCACAGTGCCATCTCGACAACGCGGGCCAGCGTCGTCGCCAGTGCGGCGCCGCGGGCTTCCATTTTCGGCGCTCCCAGCAGTCCGAAGATAAACACTGCGTTCAGCAGGATGTTCAGCACCACCGCGCTGCTGGAAATCCAGGCGCAGGGTCCGACATGATCCGTCACTTTCATCGTCGTCAGATAGCACTGGGAAATCCCGGTCATCAAATAGGAAAATCCGGCAATCCGCAGGTATCCGCTGCCGATGGCAATGATCGGATCGTCGTGGGAAAACAGGCGCATCAGCGCTTCGGGCACAATCTCGCAGGCTGCGAAAAACAGCAGCGAGATCAGCCCGCTCCAGCGAAGCATCAGATTGAAAATCTTCTGCAGCGTGATCTTGTCACCCTTGCCCCAGTACTGGGCTCCCAGGATGGCCCCGGCCGCCGTCGCGGCCATGATGAACATGTTCTGCACAAACTGGATCTGCGTCGCCAGCGACACCGCCGTCATCTGATCCTGTGCCACCCGGCCCAGCATCAGCGCATCCCCGGCCGCCACCGAAGCCAGCATCAAGCTTTGGAAGGCAATCGGCAGCGTCAGTTTCTTCAGTTTTGCATTAAACTCTTTCTTATCGATTTCCATCTGTTTTTGATCCCTTTCCGTTTCCGTTCTTTACAGCCGGCTTTCGGCTGTATTTTGCCTTCATCGCTGCCTGATGGGTCTTCCGGCAGTTCGGGCAGTAGTTCGGATAATGCGCAATAGTGTTCGGGAAAGTAAAAAACTTTCCGCATTCCTTACATTTCCGCTTGACTTTCCTCGGTGCGCCGGCCCGCTGCTTTTCCTCTTTCTCCCGGGCAAACTGCTTTTTACATTCCTTGCAGTAATTGGGAACAAACTCCCAGGCTGGGTCATAGGAAAACATCTTCCCGCATTTTTTGCAGGCTTTCCGCGGACGGGCAGCCGGTTTTTCTTCAGTCTTCGGTGTTTCCGGCAAAGCGGGTTTTCGGAACAGCTTCTTCACTTTCTCAAGCAGACCCATACGATTCCTCCGGCAATGGTTTCATCATTAATGACAATGTACTACCGCTGCGGAAAAAAAGCAAGACAGGATCCGCTCTGTCTGCTATAATCATGAAAAATGAAATCCGGAGGAGGAGAAAGATATGGCAAAAGTACTGCTTCTGAACGGCAGCCCCCGTCCGAACGGCTGCACCGCGACAGCGCTGAAGGAAATGATTCCTGTTTTTGAGGCCGAAGGGATTGAAACCGAAATCATTCATGTGGGAAACAAGGATATCCGCGGCTGTATTTCCTGCGGTTCCTGTGCAAAAACCGGAAAATGCATCTTCAATGATCTGGTCAATGAAGTCGCGCCGAAATTCGAGGCCGCCGACGGCCTGGTGGTCGGGAGTCCCGTGTATTACGCCAGCCCGAACGGAACCATTCTTTCCTTTATGGACCGTCTTTTCTATTCCACCCACTTCTCCAAGCATATGAAGGTCGGTGCGGCGGTTGTCAGCGCCAGAAGAGGCGGAAACACGGCTTCCTTCGACGTGCTGAACAAATATTTCACCATCTCCGGCATGCCGGTTGCTTCCAGCACCTACTGGAACCAGGTTCACGGATTCACCCCCGAAGATGTGGCCAAGGATCTGGAAGGTCTGCAGACCATGCGCAATCTGGCCCGGAACATGTCCTTCCTGATCTGTGCCATCGCGGACGCAAAAGAAAAATACGGCCTGCCCGAGGCAGAGCACGGTTCATTCACCAGCTTCCCGGACGGGAAATAAAAAGAAGGAGCATAGGGTTATGGAACTGTATACAGGCCGTCCGGAAAGCCCGGAAGGCCGTCTTCCGCGGGAAATCCGCACGTATGATTTTCTGGACAGCCTCGGTATCCGGTATCAAAGGACAGATCACGAGCGCGCTGACAACATGGAAGCCTGCAACGAAATCGATGCCGTGCTGGGCGTTATCATCTGCAAAAACCTGTTCCTTTGCAACCGGCAGAAAACCGCCTTTTATCTTCTGATGATGCCCGGTGACAAGAAGTTCAAAACCAAAGAGCTTTCCGCCCAGATCCAGTCCGCCCGCCTGTCCTTTGCGGGTCCGGAAGATATGCTGAAATATCTGGACATTGAGCCGGGTGCCGTAAGCATCATGGGCCTGATGAACGACCGTGATCACGCGGTTCAGCTGCTGGTGGACGAGGATGTGCTCAAAGACGAATATATCGGCTGCCATCCCTGCGTCTGCACTTCCAGTCTGAAGATCCAAACCCGGGATATTCTCCAGACCTATCTGCCGGCCACCGGTCATACCCTCCGGACGGTTCATCTGAAAGGCGAAGACTGATCCCTTTACAGAAAGATTTCCATATATCGCCGGTAGGTTTTAAAATCCGCCGCTTCATAGAACGCAAGGGCTCCGCGGTTGAACTCCCACATGTTCAGTTCCAGCCGCCGGAAGCCTTTTTCTTTGGCGTGTTCCCGGATAAAACGGATCATCGCACCGGCAACACCCCGGCGGCGGAAGGTTTCATCCACGCAGAATTCATCGATATCCAGGAAATTCCGCTCATACATAAAGGGATTCTCCGGCCGGATGATATGATTCAGCACGGCAAACCCGCAGATAGTTCCGTCCGCTTCCGCCACGACAATGGCCTTGTTCGGGTCGTCCCAGACTGTATAAATGAAATCCCGAAGTTCGTCATCAAAGCCCGGTTTGAACACCTCCGGCTTCCCGGCCACGTGCAGATCATTCACCTGCCTGCGCAGTTCGTTGACCCGGTTCAGGTCTTCCTTCCGGGCAAACCGCACTGTCACCTGCGCTTTTTCTGTTTCAGGCTTCGGCGTTCTGTCGCTTTTCAGCATGGCATACCAGACGTCATCACAGATACCCTGATTGTTCTTTCCCGCGCCGCGCAGGACACCCTCCTTCTTCATGCCGGCTTTTACCATTACCCGGCCTGATTTCGGATTCCTTGCGTCATGGCTTGCCGCGATCCGGTGGACCCCGACCGTATCAAACAGATAATCCATCACCGCCCGCAGCGCTTCAGGCATGATGCCCCTGCCCCAGAATGCCTGCCCCAGACAGTAGCCAATCTCGGCCGATTCCTTTTCTTCGTCCAGTTTTACAACCGCAATGCTTCCGATCACGCCACCGGTTTCTTTCCACTCGATAGCCCAGTTAAAGTAATCTCCGTTCTCATACCGGGGCATCCAGTCGCTCAGCACCCACCGCGTAGCTTCTATGCTGCTGTGGGTCGGCCAGGTCAGAAACCGGGTAACCTCCGGATCGGAAGTCCAGTTGCCGAACATGTCTTCCGCATCCTCCGTCCTGAACGGACGCAGGATCAGCCGATGCGTCTCTATCCGCTGTGTTCCGGCTTTATTCATGGTGTTCTCCTCTTCATCTCCGGATGCTCCCGGTAATAATCTTCCTTGTCCTGATACATGCGGGCGTCGGCTTCTGCCAGGGCTTCCCGCAGATCCATGCCGGGCCGCACAAGGCTGTATCCCGCAGCGAACCGGACGTTGTCAAACATTTCGGCTTTTTTCTTCATTTCGGCAATCTTCCGCCGCATTTCTTCTTCGTCCGTGTCCAGCAACAGGATCAGGAATTCATCCCCGCCCACGCGGTAAATCTCATCCCCGATAAAGGTATTTTGCAGAATCATCGCCGCGTTCTTCAGAAGCAGATCTCCCGCCGAGTGTCCGTGATGGTCATTCGTGTATTTCAGCCCGTTCATATCTGCAAAGATCACGCCCATAGGACCGTTCGTTTCATCTCCCGCCCTGCCTGCAGCGGCAATCCGGGAGTTCATGGCATTCCGGTTCATGACGCCGGTCAGCAAATCCATCTTGTTCAGGGTCTGGAGCTGTTCAATAAATCGGTTGTTCGCAATCTCGGAGGCGATAAAATAGGTCGTCAGTTCCAGGGTGTCCCGGATGTGCTGGGTTTTTTCCTCGAGGAAATTGATGGCAAAGATATATCCGAGGAACTGCCCCCGGGGCATCAGCGGAAAGAGCACCAGACGTTCCACCCCGGCTCCCATCAGCGACCGGTACCACTTCGGGTTCTTTTCCCGGATGAATTCCATGTCCTGTTCATCCCGGACAATCAGGCAGAAGCTGCCGTTGAGGGTATCCTGCCAGGTTTCCGCAATGCTGTAAAAATCGTCGTTCAGATACGTTTCCATCATAGACAGACTGGAATCCGGCGCCTTGCTTTCACCCATCACGGAGCACTTCCGCTGGTTCTCGTCCAGCAGCAGCACGCAGCAGAACTCGGCACTGCTGATTTTCCGAATATCCTCGATCACTTCCTGCATGATTTCACGGAAAGGCTTGTCTTCCCGCAGTTTGATGCAGGTGCCGATAATGTTCATGGCCGTTTCCTGCGAAATGTTCAGGGACATCAGGTTGTTGTCGGTTTTCGGAACCAGCACCTGGGTATAAGTGCAATAACCGAGGTTTTCGTCCCCGCTTTCAAGGGGCATCAGATACGCCATGATGTCAAAGGGATACCGGGGCATATGCACGCAGTTATGCACAGGTTGCTTCAAAACGGCTGCCCGGAAACAGACATCCTCAAAGTTCAGATCCTTCGGGATATAGCGCGTATATTCGCTGTTGGGAATAAACTCCACTTTTTTCTCGCTGCCCAAATCCACCTGTCCGGCCGCAAGCTCCAGCGAATCAAGATATTTCCGGTTGCCGGTAACAATACGAACCGTTCCGCATTTTCCATCCGGCTTCTTTTCCACAGATATGACGCATGTCATCGTGTCAAAATGCTCTGAGAAGCTTTTCCAGTCCATGCTGATCCCTCCGGCCGTTCGTCTCCTGTCTGATGCTGTTGCGCTTGTATTGAATTATACAATGATCTTTCCTCTTTTTGCAACCAGGCCTTTGTTTCGCAAGGCACATCTCACCGGACAGCCCTGTTTCCGGACGGCCGGAAGCATACAGCTGTATGAACAGAGGCTGTTTAAATGCTGTCAGCTTTCCGGTGATGGCTCCTCCTCATATACCAGAAAGGATTCCATCACATAGCCTTCGATGACGTCTGTTTTCACGCGAACCCAGCCGGGAACGTCGCTCTTCTCCAATACAATCAGTTCCTGATGACGGTACAGGCGCATCAGGATTTCCGCGCCAGCGGAAGGCTGCGCCCGGAGGTTCAGGGTGCTGTCGTCAGCGATGTTTTCCACCTTCGCCCGGCGGGCGCCTTCCGGCAGTTCCTCCGTTACAGGCATCAGGGTGGGCCGCGGCGTCGCGGTCGGGGCCGGGCCGGGATCCCGGGCCAGCAGCGGCGGCGGTGTCGGCAGCGGCGCTGTTTCGCCGGCATATTCCTTCAGCTTTGCGCCGGGGAAATAGAAGGAAAGAATTTCCCTGAAGGTCTTTTCTCCCTCCCGGGCCATCTGCTGGGCGCCGCGCTGGCTGAGGCCGACGCCGTGACCGTAGCGGCCGGCGGTCAGGGTAAAGGAGGTTTCATCTTCCTTCAGAGTGATAATTTCGTTGTTCGCGCCGGAAACGCTCAAGCCCAGGGCGATCACGGTTTCCGGGAAAAGATCCAGTGTCACCGTCATGGGAACGGCGGAAATAAGCTCGGTGATGTCGAGGTCGTCTTCGTCCTCACCGCCTGCGCTGCCTTCGGAAGCAGTTTCATCTCCCGGGACGCCGTTTTTCGAAACAGGTTTTATTTCAAAAGCAACCTGCAGCTGCGTCATCAGCCGGCTGGGAGCGGCATACCTGGGTGTCGTCAGTTCCAGGGAGGTTAATCTTTGGATTCTGAATTCTGATTCTTCTGGAACGGAATCTTTCAGCGAGGGATTGTTCAGGGCTGCCTGCCGCAGCAGCTTTACGAAAGCGGGCGAGAGATCGGTCCCATCCCGGTTCAGCGTGGAGATACGCACAGTGGATTCAGGGTTTTCCGCGTCCCACGGGTCGTCGGTCATGGCGAAGCAGCGGGGAACGTCGCCCTTCCAGATGTTGGAGGGCAATTCCGTCTGTCCGCCGTTGGAGGCACCGTACCAGGCGGTGATCAGCTTCCCGTCACATGTCAGCACCAACCCGGTCGTATCCGCAACGGCCTGCAGGGATTTCGGACTGTTTTCGGGGATTCCGCGGAACACCTGGTCGTTGGTGGTGTCCACCACGTCCCATACGGCGTCCGGATTCAGATGGCTTAATGCATAGGTCCGGGCGCATACGGCCTGGGCTTTCAGGGCTTCTTCCGGAAAACCGTCGCCCATTTCATAGGGAACCACGCCCTGCAGATAGGTTTCCACCGGCAGGGTCAGAATCGGAATAATTCTCAGTGCTCCGGAATCCGTATCTTTTTCTATGGAAAGGGAAAGATCTCCCGGATAGAACCCAGCCTGCAGGTTAAACCGGATGCCGGGGGCCGTATTCCCGGAATCCTGCCGCAGCAGGGTCAGCTTTTTGCCCATGTCGGCGGAAACGCCGCCGGCAAAAAGTGTCAGCCGCTGATCCTGCAGGAGAATCGTGACTTTTGCGCCGTCTGTCAGCAGCAGATCGGGCCCGCTTTCGGAGCGGGCCAGATACCGGCCGGAGAGTGTCAGATCCGCCCGGTCCGTCAGGTACAGACGGCGCAGCAGAACGCGCACCTCCGAGGCTTTTTCTCCTTTTGCAAAGGAAGCTGCCGGCACCAGCAAGATGCAGGCCAGCAGCAGGCAAATCATTCTCTTCATCATAATCGTCCTTATTTCCGGTGTTCTTTCTTCCAGGCCAGGATCTGTTCCAGCCGCTCCTTGTAGCGGGCTTCCTGTCCCTGGCTGGTCGGATGATAGAAATGCCGGTCCTTCAGCGCATCCGGAAGGCACTGCATGGCGGTGATTTTTTCCTCATAATCGTGGGCATACTGGTATCCCCGGCCATAGTTCAGCTCTTTCATCAGGCGGGTCGGTGCATTCCGGATGACCAGCGGTACCGGTGCATCCGGCTCTTTTTCAATCGCTTCCCGTGCTTCCATAACGGCCATTTCCATAGCGTTTGATTTGGAAGCCAGGGACATGTAAACGACGGCTTCCGCCAGATGTACGTTGCATTCCGGAACGCCGATAAAGTGGCAGGCCTGATAGGCGGCCACCGCGACTTCCATCGCCCGGGGATCCGCCAGGCCCACGTCCTCGGCGGCAAAGCGCAGAACCCTTCTGGCAATATACAGCGGATCCTCCCCGCCTTCCAGCATCCGCATCATCCAGTACACGGCAGCGTCTGGATCGGAATTGCGCATAGACTTATGCAGGGCGGAAATAATGTTGTAGTGCTCCTCCCCGTCCTTGTCATACATCAGGTTTTTCCGGCTGAGGCACTGGGCAACAATTTCGTCCGATACGGTGATGAGGCCCTCGCCCGCATCTCCGTTGAGCACCACCATTTCCAGCGTGCTCAGGGCGCTGCGGGCATCCCCGTTGCAGAAATCGGCAATGGATTCAAGCGCCGCGTCGCTGATTTCAACGTGATCCCGTCCAAAGCCGCGTTCGTCCGTCAGTGCCCTGCGGAGCAGCGTCAGAATATCTTCTTTTGTCAACGCCTGGAGCACAAACACCTTGCAGCGGGAGAGCAGCGCGCTGTTGACCTCGAAAGAGGGGTTTTCCGTCGTTGCGCCGATCAGCACAATGCTGCCTTTTTCCACAAAGGGGAGGAAAGCGTCCTGCTGAGCCTTATTGAAACGATGGATTTCATCCACAAACACGATGGTGCGCACGCCGTAAGTCCGGTTTTCCTCGGCTTTCAGCATGACCTGGCGGATTTCCTTGATTCCGCTGGTCACGGCAGAAAAATCAATGAAGGTCGCCCGGGTCTGCAGGGCGATCACCCGGGCAAGTGTGGTTTTCCCGACGCCGGGCGGGCCCCAGAAAATCATGGAAGAAATCACATCCGAAGAGATCAGGCGGCGAAGCACCTTTCCGGGGCCCAGCAGATGCTGCTGGCCGACGATTTCATCCAGGGAGGCGGGCCGCATGCGGGCAGCCAGCGGCTGTCCGGCCAGGGATGGCTCTTCCGGTGGAAGCAGGGTTTCACTCATTTGCAGCGCACCTCTTTGCAATGATGTACCCCTGCATTATACCGGATTTCTGCCGGAATGAAAAGCGAACAAAAAATCGCAATAAAATTCAATTCACCTATTGACATAGTAGGTATTATGTGTTATCCTATGCTCAGTTCAAACGAAAGGGGCGCGGCAAACCATGAAGTACTGTTGGTACTGTATGAAGAACATCCCGGAAATCTCCGTGCGCGCCGCCGATCGATGTTGACGGACAAAGCATATGGATCCATTCCGGGAGAAGCCTTACAGAATCTCCCGGTTTTCTTTTACCCCCGAATCATGAATCAATAAAGAAGGAAGGATAAAACAATGTCTAAGATTTACAAAGGAACCCTGGGTCTGATCGGAAATACCCCCCTGGTGGAAGTTGCGAATATTGAAAAGGAACTGGGCCTGGAAGCCACGGTTCTTGTAAAGCTCGAATACTTCAATCCCGCCGGCAGCGTCAAAGACCGGATTGCGAAAGCCATGATCGAAGATGCCGAAGCAAAAGGCCTCCTGAAGGAAGGCTCCGTCATCATCGAGCCCACCAGCGGCAACACCGGCATCGGTCTGGCCGCCATCGCTGCCGCCAAGGGATACCGCATTATTCTGACCATGCCGGAAACCATGAGCGTGGAACGCCGGAATATCCTGAAGGCCTACGGCGCCGAGCTGGTGCTGACCGAGGGCGCCAAGGGTATGAAAGGCGCCATTGCCAAAGCGGACGAGCTGGCAAAGGAAATCCCGAACAGCTTCATCCCCGGGCAGTTTGTAAACCCCGCGAACCCCGCCGTGCATAAAGCCACCACCGGCCCCGAAATCTGGAACGACACCGACGGCAAGGTCGACATCTTCATCGCGGGCGTCGGCACCGGCGGCACCGTCACCGGCACCGGCGAATTCCTGAAGGAAAAGAATCCCGCGATCAAAGTCGTCGCGCTGGAGCCGAAGGATTCCCCCGTTCTTTCCGAAGGTCACGCGGGCGCCCACAAGATCCAGGGCATCGGCGCCGGCTTCGTGCCGGACGTGCTGAACACCGGGGTATATGACGAAGTCTTCGCCGCCGCTGCCGAGGACGCCTTCGCCGCTGCAAAGCTGCTGGCGAGAAAGGAAGGCATTTCCGTCGGTATCTCGTCCGGCGCTGCCCTCCACGGCGCTATTGAGCTGGCAAAACGTCCTGAAAACAAGGGCAAAATCATCGTAGCTCTCCTGCCTGACAGCGGCGACCGGTATTACTCCACGCCCCTGTTCACTGAGTGAATGAATGCGAATATTCTTTTCAGCCTTGAAATAATACCTCCTTACCTCCAAAGAGCAGAAGCGGTTCTCCCTCATACCCGGGAGAGCCGCTTCTGTTTGTCTTTTTTCTCCTTGAAATCAGCCGCCCGATCAGGGATAATAGGCATACAGACCAACCGAAGGAGAAGGATTCGTATGGATTACATTCATGAACTTCGAAAGGAAATCGGCCCGCGGAAGATCATTCTGAACTGTGCCGGCGCGGTGATCGTTCGGGAAGGGAAAATTCTTTTCCAGCGCAGAACCGACAACGGCAAATGGGGCCTGATCGGCGGCCTGGTGGAAATGAACGAAACTTATGAACAGGCGGCGCTGCGCGAAATCCGGGAAGAAACCGGCCTGGAGGTAAAGCTGGACAGTTTTCTCGGAATCTTTCACAACCACAACATGGTCTGGAGCAACGGGGACGCCGCCCATGTGATTTCCGCTATGTTTACCGCGTCGATTATCCGCGGGGAACCGCGAATCGACGAAGAATCCTATGAGCTGCGCTTCTTCGGAAAGGACGAACTTCCGGAAATTTTCGCGGAGGATCACCGGGCAGCCCTGGATGTGTTCTTTGAAGGCATCAGGTATCCGCTGCTGCGGGAAAACAGGTTCCGGTAAAGCCTCAGAACAGCCCCGTAATCTTTCCGGTCACGTCGTCCACGTCGATGCGCTCCGCTGCCGGCGCCTTCGGCAGCCCGGGCATCGTCATGATCTCCCCGGTCAGCGCCACCAGGAATCCGGCACCCGCCGAAACCTTCAGATTTCGCACGGTGACGATAAAGCCTTCCGGCGCGCCCAAAAGCAGCGGATCGTCCGAGAAGGAGTATTGCGTCTTGGCCACGCATACGGGCATTTTGTCAAAGCCCAGCGCGGTCAGCCGTTCCGCCTGCTTCTTTGCCGCCGGGGTCAGCACCACGCCCGCTCCGCCGTAGATTTTCTTCGTCACGGCTTCCAGCTTCTCCTCGATGCTCATCTCCAGGTCATAGCTGAAGGTAAAGTTGCCCTTCTCCTCTTCGCACAGCCGAACCACTTCCCGGGCCAGATCCTCGCCGCCCTTGCCGCCCTCAGCCCAAACGGTACTCAGCACGGTATTCACGCCCAGCTCGCGGCACTTGCGGATAATGAAATCGATTTCCGCGTCCGTATCCGTCGGGAACCGGTTGATCGCCACCACACAGGGCAGCTGATACACTTCCTTAATGTTATGCACGTGGCGCAGCAGGTTCGGAATGCCCCTCTCCAGCGCCTCCAGGTTTTCTTCCGCCAGCTGTTTCTTGTCCAGTCCGCCGTGCATCTTCAAAGCCCGTACGGTCCCGACCACCACCACCGCGTCCGGAGTCAGCCCGGCCATGCGGCACTTGATGTCCAGGAACTTCTCCGCCCCCAGATCCGCGCCGAAGCCGGCTTCCGTTACGGTATAGTC
>Ga0310696_10005781_pt1 | contig 14827 bp, 13 predicted proteins | sample AusTroGonzalo_MG_4_FD_203885 | JGI IMG/M metagenome (GOLD analysis project Ga0310696, IMG submission 203885) | Bovine rumen microbial communities from tropical cattle in Woodstock, Queensland, Australia - Gonzalo_02 (v2) (version 2) | ecosystem: Host-associated > Mammals > Digestive system >...
GGCACAGGTGGTGCCTGACATCTGCCCGCGAGAGAAAGAGTTCGCAGGCCTCATGCACGGCCTCCGCGCAGACCTGCTGAAGATTGTCCATGCCGACCCCAAAGACTATACCTCGGTGCTCTTCACCGGCTCCGGAACCCTCAATATCGACATCTGCCTCAACTCCCTCCTTCCCGAGGGTAAGAAGGCTCTTGTCATCAACAACGGTGCCTACTCGTCGCGTGCTGTCGAGGTGTGCCAGTACTACCACCTGCCGCACATCGACCTTAAGTCCAGCGTCTTCGAACGTCCTGACCTCGCCCTGGTAGAGAAAACTCTTCAGGAGAATCCCGACATCGCCCTGGTCTACACCACCCACCACGAGACCGGCACAGGCGTGCTGAATCCTATCCGCGAAATCGGCGCCCTGGCCCACAAGTACGGCGCCATATCGGTCTTCGACACCACCTCTTCGCTGGCCATGATTCCCATCGATGTGGAGAAGGATAATGTGGACTTCTGTATGGCCTCCGCCCAGAAAGGCATCATGGCCATGTCGGGTCTCTCGTTTATTATCGGCCGCACCGAGGAGATCCGCAAGTCGAAGGCTTATCCCACGCGCTCCTACTACTGCAACCTCTACCTGCAGTACGAGTACTTCGAGAAGACCGGCGAGATGCACTTCACGCCCCCCGTGCAGACCATTTACTCCGCCATCCAGGCCCTTAAGGAATACTTTGCTGAAGGCGAGCAGGCCAAGTGGGCTCGTCACCTGCGTGTGAACCGCGCCATTAAGGAGGGCATCGCCTCTCTCGGCCTCAAGGAGGCCATCCGCGACGAGCTCCAGTCGGGGCTTGTGGTCTCGGTGCTCTATCCCGATATGCCCAACTGGAACTTCGAGAAGGTGCACGACTACTGCTACGAGCACGGTTTCACCATATACCCTGGCAAAATCAGCACCACCAACACCTTCCGACTCTGCTCCCTCGGCGCCATCGATGAGGAGGATATCCACGCCTTTATCCCCGTCCTCAAGGCTGCCATCGAGAGCCTTTAGTTGTTAAAAAAAGTTAAATAACCACTCCCGATATTGAAAAATGGGGGTGGTTATTTCTATTATTTATATGTAAGGTCCAAATAATGCACAACGAAGAACAACTATGCCGTGAGTTTGAACAACTCGTTGGCAGACACGGAAGACTTATCAAATTTCTGTGTCTGAGGGCTTCGTATGGGCAGGAAATCTACTACAAGGACCTTATGCAGGAATGCTATATGATGTTGCTGACAAAGATGCCCGAACTTAAGTCCGATGCCTCTGAGATGCGTGAGCGCGCATGGGTCTTCTGGCGCTGCCGCGATGCCATCGCGCGCTATCGCTACCAGTTGAAGTGCTTCCCCGGCTTTCTCAACGAGGAACTGTTGGTCGACATCATGAAAACCCCTGACGAGGTCACGCAGCTCACCATCGAAGACCTCGCCGCCTGCCTCGACGGAACCGAGCGCCGCTGCTTCCTCCTCATGGCCGGCGGCGCCTCCGACGAAGAGCTGGAGCAGGAGCTCGGCTTCAAACACAGCAGCCTTCTCAGAATGCGGCACACCATTAAGAAAAAACTACAGCAATATATAAAACAATGAATACAATGGAATACAACGACGATCCCACATCCCCGGTTGCCCTTGCCGCCGCCCTTGCCGCCGCCCAGGCCGTAGACTGCGGAAAGGCCTGCCGACGTTGGCGTCGCCATGCCGCCATCCGCCGCTGTGTTGCGCTGGCCCTGGTCGCAGTGCCGACACTAATTCTCGTTGGCAGCATCTGCTCCTCCCTGGCCCAAGGCACCTGGGCCACGGGAGCAAGTTCCTCTGACGAGTCGATGGCTATTGTCCGTCAAATGCTCACCAAACAATGAAACCGAGGAAGATAAGACTGTTATGGATAGTGGGACTGACTGTGATCCTGCTGGCATCCGCGATGGTGGCGTTGTCGATGCTCTGGCCCCGTCTTTTCCCCTCGTTCTACGTCAGCGACCTCTATTGCCGCTACGAGGATAATGAGTATATCCGCGTCACAGAAATCCACAACTTCCAGGTCAATGACACTCTCGCCGTCGATGTGCTACTGATGGAGGCTACCACCGACTCCGCCTGGTGCGAGTTGCTGAAGGACTTCGGGACACCGGAGAAGGTCATAGAGTTCTATAGGACAAACAGGAAATTCATTGTGGGAGAGGACGTCAATTCCATTACGGAGTTTATTATAGATATTAACAACCCGAAAAAATACACGACACAGGCCGATCCCAACTGTAGATTGGTTATTGGATCGTATACAAAAAAAACATTATGTCTGTTCTTGACAGAAGACACAAATCAACAAAACGCAATAAGTCTCACAAAAATTTCAAGACTAAAAAATGAAAATTAAAGTTCAACACGTTGCTCTCCTTGCAGCGCTGGGTTTAACTGCCGCCAGTTGCCAAAAGAATAATGAATTCTCTGTCATTGGCAGCGAACAGGTAACGGAAACCATCCATGTAGTGTACTCCATTAACGGGGAAGTTTTTCAAGCCGCCCTTGGCGAATCGGAATGGGATTCCTTTATTGAAAGGATGCTTGCCCTCGCCCGAGATGGATATGAGGTTTCCTTCTCCAAGAACCGTTCTTCCCTGACTTCGCAGAGCAAAGAGCAAGTCACCTTTGTTACAACCAGTGAACAGGAAGCCCATGCCTGGGCTAATGATATGGTAAATCAAGGATATAATGTTACAATTAGTTATAATAAGAAAACAGGCGAATATACCTGCATCGCCATCAAATAAAAAATTAACTCCCCAAACCGAACAAATATGAAATTCATCCGAATTCGCCCTTGCCGATAACCCGGTGCAGTGTCGGATCAACAAGGGCATATAAAAAGGACAGCCCCGCCGCGGGGAGGGTGCAATTTGAAGTACCACCTTTGAGTTCGCCCTTCCCCGCCCGAGAGGGGCTGCCTGATGCACAGGGGAAAGCCTGTACAAGAACAACAACGCAGAGATTCCCGTTTTATTGTGCAGCAGGCGCTACAGCACTTTGAAAAATATTTTTTTATAAATTTGCAACAAAAACATGAAAAACACATTAAAGTCAATAATTTGCATAACAATTGCGCTTTTTGCATCTATGGGGAACGTGCATGCCGACGAGTTTATCAGGTACACCATGGTTGATAATACTTCTTCCAATACAATAATAAGACACTATACGAACAACTGCAATCTTGCATGTTACCATAGCACAAACTCTCCATTTTTTATAGCTTACATAGATGGTGTTGCCACGACAAATATGATGTACTTGCCATTAATGGACACCATATATGATTTTGAGATATTTGAAGACACTGTCTATTTTTGTGGCATAAGCAAAAAAAATGTATCAGGGCCTGCCATAGTGGGATATTTTGATATTGCATCGTTTCTTTCTTCTTCGTTAACGACAAATGTGTCGTATGTAGCACTCCCTTCGATGAAAACGGTTAAGGCGATAGATGTGGGGAAGTTTGCAGAGAGGAAACATGTGGTGGGAATAGGGAAAAACCTCAAGGCCGAAGGCATGATGGTGGACATGATTGAGGAACCATCTTATTGGAATCTCAATTTCAGCAACGTCGGAGGAGATACTATTTTGCTTTCGGACTTGGCGATAACAAGCAGTTTTGTTGTAGTCACCTCAACAAGAACAGGAGCAATATTTGTCCCATCCGAGTTTTTATGGTATATAAAAAAACCGGTAACACCAGGACAATCCCTGTTTCCATGCAACGTTATCTACAAAACCCATCCTGGGATTTACGGAACAAAATTTTCAATAGCCAAAGTACTTAATGACGAATTTGTTACAGCATATCATTATTCGGTCCTTCCTTCTTCAAAGCCGATAGCATTATCCTATTATGATGGATATAATTATTTCAGGAGTGTTTTTATAGACGAAACGCCTAATAGTATTTTTTCTTTACAGGATCTAAAAATAGGGCTGGACAATGTAGAAGTACTGGCAAGCGGACTGTATGCAGATCCTGCGGGAACTTTCATCATCAGCAAGGTATTTGAGATACCCAATACAGACCCTGTTCCTTCGATAATTTTTGCGCACTCTTACAAGGGTGTCTTTCTGACATCGATTGACCGCATTGCGCAGCTTATTTTTGGGGACGATCACTACTATGCGTCAGGATATGATCAATCATCAGGATATGGAGTTCCCTATTACATGAAATTCATGTATCATGGATTTCATGGGAACTGTCTGGATTACGTTGAGGAACCTGCCAGAAATATTTATTTAGAGAAACGCACACATTCAGAAAGTCTAGACAACACTATGATGCAGCAGTTCCCGGAAGAGATTCCTGCCAGCAAGAAGCCGGCGATAGTGGAGACGAAATGTTATTCTCAAACACAAACGGATGAAAACGATAACGAACAAGAATAAAACACACAAAATCATGAAAAAAGCAATTACATTCCTCTGTTTTGCAATGATGGCGTTCTGTCCTGTCATCGCACAGGACACCGTCCATATTCGCGACTTGCGCCAAGTGGACAAATATTATGTTCCGGTGTGGCCGAGTGAATTTCTCGAAACAAATGTGTTCGGCAAAAACTTCCTCATTGGATGGATGGAACAATGGGGCGAGGGGTTTCCCGATTCGAAAGAGATGGCTTTTAAACAATATACCGACGACACACTGCAAGTGTACGGCATAGCGGCAGGTCTGTCAACGGATTGGCGGCTGAATCCGGAATCATATGCATATGATATTCGACATGGCAGACTGGACACCTCATGTGAATTCCTGTACAATAATCTGCGATTGTATGAGGCGGATCCGGACTCGCTCCGCCCTATTGGAGAGGAGTTGCTTGTGAATCTTCGGTATACCCCGGTTTCCTATTATATAGACCTTGATTTGTATAGATATGCGACAGGCCCCGAACTTCCGCTGGTGCCGATGTACGAACGTTATTTCTCGTCCCCGGTGACGGTGACAGACTCTTTCTATGTGGGGCGCCGATACCGTACCGACCATCTGGATGACAGACATGTATTGCTGCTGACACTGTCGGACACAGTGATTTACGGCTATCAATATTATGCGGTATATTATGATTTTATAAGAGAATACTCGACGGGAACCTTCGAACTTCATCAATGGGTATACGACTGGATTAATTACCAAATGCACCCGTTCCTCTTCCCCATCATTGCCCCGCCCGACACCACAGTCAACCCTGGCGACACTATCGTCACCCCCATTGACACCGTCATCAACTCCGGCGACACCCTTGTCGTCCTCCCTGGCGACACCCTTGTCATCGGCGGCGACACTATTGTAAACACCGGCGACACTATTGTCATCATTCCGGGCGAGCCCTTCATCATCGGTGGCGACACCATAGTAGTCAATCCCGGCGACAGCGTCATTGTCATCCCCGGAGGCACTCCCGGCGTGGGTCTCCGTCCCAACGATCTCATCTACCGCTACACCAGTGTGGCTCCAAACCCCGCCAAAAACAGTGTCCGCGTCACCTCCTCCTTCGGTCTCTCGCGCCTCGAAGCCTACGATGCCCACGGCCGCCTTATCAAAGAATGCAACATTCAACATTCAGCACTAAGCATTGATCTCGACGTCTCCTCCTGGCCCTCGGGCACCTACCTCCTCCGCATCACCACCCCCGCCGGTCTCACGACAAAGAAACTGCTGATCCAGTGAAGGCTTATCTTCAACGGCGAATCGGGCGAGAGTTAAGCGATTTTGTTATGTTTTTTCGCCCAAATTACCGACAAAAAAACACCATACCCTTGTAAAAATGAAAAAAAATTCGTTATTTTGCAAAAATTTTAGACTATGAAGAAACTATTTACTTTTTTGTTGCTTCTTTCAGGAATCATCTTGGCAGGAACGGCGCAAACACGATATACGTCAGCGGTCCTGACAGATCCTGCTTCCGGTTATTCCTCGGGCGTCACTCCTGTCAAAAAGTGGAAAAACATATATTCTGTTTCTTACCAACGGGATGCCTCCAAACCGTTTTTTTGCCTGATAGACAACTCCGCTCTTTTAAGCTCTCCGTCCTTGCCGGTACCTCCGCCTGTCTGCCCCGTTTACCATTCTTTTGTCCCGATAAACGCTCCCTATACGGACTTGGACGTGAATGACATTTACACTCTTGGCAACTACGCCTTCTTCTGCGGCTCCGTCGCCGACACCCATATACATGTAAGGTATGCGATATGGGGATATTTCAATATCATGGACTTTTTCACAAGCAGTATGAACATCGAGTTCAACGTCCTTCTGGACGATACGGAGATAGCGCCCACTATATTGGACCGGATCGTGGCATATCCTTCAGGGACATCCTACACGGTGGTGACTTATGGAAGAGATATGGTTTCCGGAAACTGGAAAATGGTGGAGATACAAAATGCATTGGGAATTCCTTCAGGCTGCGATGTCATTTCTTTGCATCACCAGACACCTCCCGGCGCGGGCGCAGTGTATATCGACGACATGACACTGACCGGGAATTACGTGGTTTTCACCGGACACGACAATTACGCCACAACCAATACCTTGGTCTGGTATGGCCGTTATATGAAAAACTATTTTTCCTCAGGGCGCATCTATTGGTTGACGTCATACAGTGAGCCCAACGGGCATGTGATATGCACGGCGCTCAATCCGGGCGAAGACCTGTTCGCTTTGGACTACACCCATTACGATGAACCCAACAGGAAATGGTTCAACCGTTTGAGAGTAATCGATCCGGGCAGTGCCTCGAATCTGTATTCCCAACAATTCATAATTGACACCAAGAGGGAACCTTTGCGAATGACATATCTGCCGGATTTGTCGTCAGTCGAATTGATACAGGAGAATTCTCTTTTGTCGCACTTCATTCTGATGCAACCTTTTTCCACCCTGCCCTATTCCGCCTCAAGACTGACTCCTCCGGGAGAGCTCTACTACAATCTGGACAATATTACTGGGCGTCATTTCATCGCGGCATGTGGAAGCATCTTCTATTTTCAGGACCGCACAATGAGTGTCCCGGCATCCACTCCGTCATGTCCGGGAAACGGCGAGGTGGAAGTCGAAGAAATCGACAATCTGAATTCCTGGTTGGCATATCTTTTCTCCCCTGGAAATCTGGCAAATTTACGAGTGCCTTTGACGGGAATCGTTCTGCCGGATACTCTTAAAGTCGATTGCTATTCTTTTGAAAGGGATCTTTAATTTTTTTTGAACGATGAAAAAGATTTGTTTGAGCCTTGTTGTGTTGCTGGGCATTGTTTCCGCAGGAAAATCCCAGGACACCGTCCGCTACGGCGACCCGTGGTATCAGTTCTACCCGCTGCCGCCACTGATAGAAAACTCATTGCGACCATGTTCTTTTACTGGCACCGCACCACCTTGTGAGCCTTTGACAGAAAGTTGGGATTTCTGCAGAAGTTATTTTGGATATTTGACTGACAGAAGCCGCACAATCTATGGCATCGCCGTGGTGATGGACTCCCTGCCCGGACCGGAATTCTCCTTTATGGCAGCGCTCCTGAGGGGCTTCGAATACCATAGCGTTTTCCCGTTCGGCGATACCGTCATTTCCGTTCCCGGATTTGTTGGGATAGACACCTGTTATCAGGAGGACTCTGTCAAAACATGGGAGGACCCCCTCATCAAGCAATGTCGGTTCGAGTATTTCTATGATTACGACCCCTCGCAGGCAAATCAGAAGACCGCCTCCGCCAATTGCTTTGAATTCTATTTCGACACCCCTGTCAAGGCAGACATGAGTTTCGCCGACACGTTTTTTGTAGGCACCTCTTTTTGTTTACCTTATTATTCAGATTGGTATAGGTGGCAGTATCACCCGAAACCCTGTATAAGCAACACTATCACAACATCATTCCTGGAGGTGGCAAGGTATCCCTCCGGGGAACTGATTGACGGGTTGTGCATCTACCATACACCATCCCATCCGTGTCCATCATACGGGAATACGATAAACTTTTGGGGTGGCGTTTTCCCCATCGTCGAGCGGCGCTGCAGTGTACCGCGGGGGCTGACGCTGTCGGCGGACAGTCTCTCCGCCTCCTGGCGCTCCGACACCGACGCCGAACTTTTCCAGCTCTCCGTCTGCAACGGCACCGCGGAGCCCGACGATGGCCTCCTGTTCTCCACCTCCGCCACCTCGCAGGTCCTGCCCCCCTTCCACCGCGACAGCACCTACCGGCTCTATCTCCGAAAGATGTGCGACTTCCGTCTGGACACCGTCTGGAGCGACTGGAGCGCACCCCTTGTGATTGCCGCACGTCCATCGGAAGGCATCGGGGAAATACAGGATTCAAAATTCGAAATCCAGATTTCCCCCAACCCCGCGACAAAGCAGGTCCTTGTCACATCCAACGTCAATATGACACAAATAGATGTTTATGACGAACAGGGACGCCTCGTCAAAGGGTTTGACACCCGACATTCAGCATTCGACTTCAAACTCGATGTCAGCACCCTCCCCGCCGGCACCTACTTCTTCCGCATCACCACACCTACCGGTGTTACCACCAAGAAACTCTTAATAAAGCAATAATTTACAAACCATTAAGCTAAACTATTACGTAGCCGAACCCGTTCTCCATAGCCTCCACAGTGTCACTTGCCGAAACGAAAATTATGAATTAATAGAACCTACTTGTTTGTTTAACCAGATAGATATTTATTATGAGATTATCAAAAAGATCATTTTTTAGAATATATGCATTCCTGAGCATATTACTCGCATCATCGATTCCCGTTGCTGCACAAGGAGACGAAATATATGCGGTTCCTGGATTGTCCTCTAAGAAATCCATTGTCCGTTATTGGAAAGGAATGCAATATGTTGTTTATAGCGAAGAGGGGGGGGGATCCTTTTTTTCCTTAATAAACGTTTCCTCAATGACGTGCACCTCGTTTTCGTCAGATTATTTAGGCGTTAATGATTTCGAGATAGCGGGGGAGGACGTTTACTTCTGTGGAAATAACGGGACAGGGCCGATAGCCGGTTTTTTTGATATTCCTACGCTTTTTTCAGCAGCAACGGGAATGTATTATTCAAATCTAGGGACGTTGTGCAACAGTTCGTTCATGACAACATCCCAGGAAAGAATTACCGATTTGATGAAATTGGCGGTTCAGTCGTGTTCTGATGGTCGCCATATTTACATGGTCGGGAAAGCTGATTATATTCCTTCATCCGGACCGATAGTGGACAACCGATGCTTTGTTGACATGCGCTGGTTTGGAATGACGGGGATTTGCTGTTTTGTTCAGGAGCAGACATCGGTATACTATTATGACGATGTTACTATCACAGACAATTATGTAGAGGTGGTAGGCCACAAACATGGATCATCAGGATATTACAACACGTCTTTCCCCAAACCCTCGAGTGTCGCCAATCCCGTATTCCCATCCATGACTTTTTACACCACGGCTTATTATTACGCTGGTGGGGGCGGATGCTATGCCAATGATCCCAATCGACCGGTGATGTCCGCTCACCTGTTTGGGGATTATTACGCAATGGTTAATTATTCGGATATTTGCCAATCAGGAGTTTTCCCAAATGACAGAGGAACGGTTCTTTCTATTTTCGGCGGTAGCCCCAATTGCCATCATCGATATTATATCCCGCAGGGGTATGATGATACAGCAAATTGGGAATACAAAGATCTTCGCTACAATGAAAAAACAGGAAAACTATATCTGCTTCAAGACATGAGCAAACCGGTAAGTTATACTCTGAACAGCGTAATCTGTGAGTTTGATATTGACGGGACTGGTGCAGTTACTTCATCGAGAGCATACTATGAACCAAATGTTTTTTATTTATCCCTTGATCAATGCGAAAGCTATATTGGAGCCGTGACCGTAGGTGGCATAAGCCCCTTACGCTTTTGGCATCATACAACGGGAAGTTTTTGTGTTGTTGAGAAAGAATTTCATGTTATTGAACTCTCGAAGGATAATTTTACTTGTGATTTTGGTCAGTATCCTTTGTCTTTTCAATGCTACACCCACTCCGTTACAGGAGAATTGAAGAATTTTATGTTGATTAAAAAATGCGAATAATGAAAAAGATAGTTTTAATATGCCTGTTTATGGCCATGGCGGGGATATCTGCCGCACAGGTAGACACCTTTGACCTAAAGAATATGCCAAAATATCTTTTCCTTGGAGACCAATGGGCGGATTATAGTAAATTCTATGAGCCTTTGCCTGCGGGAATTCATCCAGATGGGACTCATTGCAGTTATCCGGAGTTACATTATGACCCGGTATTACTAACAATGCAGGGAGGTAATGGTAGTTGTTTGTTGGGTATTCAAATGCTTTTAGATATAGGCTTGAATGATGGTGTTTATCCAGCCAACTATCGACACATCTGTAATTTTGCTGCCGGGAAACACTCCGATTCCACCATTCAAATTGCCGGATTGGCGCTCATGTTGCCGCACTACTTTATGTCTCAAAGCGGATTCGCTACAATAATAGTTCGAGAACGGTTAATGGAAAACGGCTTCGATGCCATCAGCCTTCAACTGATGGATACGTCCATGAACGTCATCACAGAAGGCTATACCCTGCTGGCCGATTCGGTAGGAAAACCTATTTTCTGCTTCAACAAGTACACTTTCGAGGTGTGGGAAGACCCGGTTGGCGCCGCCAGTACCACAGGCCCTGGTGCCGGTTGGTATTACATTTTTTACGACATACATGAGGTCTATTTTGACAGTTCAATCTCGGTAACAGATTCTTTTTACCTTGGGGCCCGTTTGCGCAGAACAATACAAGGAGAACCTTATGTCGGTGTCGCTGTTCCAAGCATCATTGAAGACCATACACTGACTTCGCCCACATCCGAATGGTTTACCCCCCAATATAATTGGAAAGCACAGGGAGGAGACCATATAGCTTCATATTATGATGCCATGACTCCAATAATTGAATCCTTGGATGATAGCATTTGGTTCACTGTGAATTCCGGAATGGACGATCACGGATATATGCTTATATTTCCGATTTTGGAGCCCGACTGCGGACTGCGGGGAGCCATTAACTGGAATCCGTTGGGTGGAGGCAACGTACGGCTGAGATGGGCGTCGGGTTCGAACGACACCCTGTGGGAGGTGAGCTACGGCCCTGCCGGCATTGCTCCGGAAGATGGCACCATTGTCTCGACCACCTCGCCGTCGATTGTGTTGAGCGGCATTGCTCCGGATAGTCTTTATGTGGCCTTTGTGAGGGCACAGTGCATGAGGTATCGTGACACCATGTGGAGCGACTGGAGCGACAGCATCCCGATATTTATCTCAACGCAAGAGATTGCCAGTGTGAATAAAGACGACGGCATCGCCCTGCAGCCCAACCCGGCGAGTAACAGCGTCCTGCTGACCGCCGAGGCGCCACTCTCCGGCATCGACGTCCACACCGCCTCAGGAGCCTTCTACAAGCACTTGCCTGCTTCGGGCCTCACTGCAGACATTGACGTCTCCTCCTGGCCCGCCGGCACCTATCTTCTCCGCATCTCCACCCCTACAGGTGTCACCACCAAGAAACTGCTGATCCTGTAACGGTTTTTCTTTTCCGTCGGCGAATCGGACGATTTAAGCGATACTTGTTGCTACGTTCCTCACCGGTCTTTTGGCCGTCGGAAGTGGTTTCCTGTGCGACGCGCAGGACAATCGGAAGTTTTTTTGAAAATAAATTTGGCCAGGTGGATTTTTTTTCGTAAATTTGCACTTTGAAATATTAATTTTTTGTGTTATGACTTTAAAGGAGATTGTAGACAAACTGGGAGCGACGGTGCCGCTGGGTGCCGAGAGGCTCGACATGGAGGTGGAGCATGCTTTCGCCTCGGACCTCATGAGCGATGTGCTGACGCTGAAGGATACGCCGGTGCTGGTGACGGGACTCTGCAACGTGCAGACCATCCGCACCTGCGACATGGCCAACCTCGACGTGGTTGTCTTTGTGCGCAACAAAAAGCCCACGGAGGACATGATCGAACTGGCCGAGGATAACGACATGGTGCTTATCTGCAGCACTTACTCGATGTTCAAGACCTGCGGTCTGCTCTGGGACCTCGGAATGAAACCGCTTTACTAAAACGGAGAAAAAGATGCATCAGGAATATACAGTAATAGAAGGAGATTTTGTGAATGCCGGCAAGGCGTCGTCGTCGGTGAAGAAGACGCTGAAGCAGCTGAACGTGAACCCGCAGGTGGTGAAGCGTGTTGTCGTGGCGCTCTACGAGGCCGAGGTCAACGCCATCGCCCATGCCTATGGCGGCAAGGTGCTGGTGGACATCGACTCGGACAAAATCAAGATGGTGGTGGCCGACAAGGGCCCCGGCATCCCCGACATTGCGCTGGCCATGCAGGAGGGCTACTCCACCGCGCGTCCCGAGGTGCGAGACATGGGCTTCGGTGCCGGCATGGGTCTGCCCAACATGCAGAAGAATGTCGACAAACTGAACGTCACCAGCGAGGTGGGTGTCGGTACCACGGTCGAGATGGAGGTGAACTTCCAGTAGTTAAGTAGACAGTAGTTAAGTAGATAAGTGGAAAATGGCTTTTTATCACGCTTTACAGGTTGAGGAAGGACGTTGCATCGGCTGCTCGCGATGCATGAAGATTTGTCCCACGGAGGCTGTCCGCATCCATGGCGGAAAGGCCCAGATCCAGGAGCACCGCTGCATCGACTGCGGCAAGTGCTACGAGGTGTGCCCCGCGCAGGCTATCAGCATCAAGGACGACGACTTCGGAATGTTCCGCAAGTATCCCCATTCGGTGGCCTTGCTGCCGTCGGTATTTCTGGGACAGTTCCCCGACGAGATCAGCGTGTCGAAGGTCTATGCCTCCCTCTATGAACTGGGTTTTGCCCATGTGATGGAGGTGGAGAGCGCCGCGATGATCTACAAGGAGGCCAAGGAGAAGTATGCCCGCGAGCATCCCGAGATACGGCCTCTCATCTCGTCGTTCTGCCCCGCCATCGTGCGGCTGATACAGATCAAGTATCCCTCGCTGGCGGAGAATGTGATGCCCATCAAGGTGCCGCTGGACCTCAGCGCCATGTACGCCCTCGAAGAGCTGCATCGCCGCGGGATTCCGCGCGAGGAGATAGGCCTCTTCTATATCACCCCCTGCGCCGCCAAGGTGGCGGCCGTGAAGGCCCCCGTGGGTGAGGAGAAGAGCATCATCGACGGCGTTATCAATATGAATATGCTCTACAACGGTGTCTACAAGCACATCAAGGGCGTGGGCAAGAGCCACCAGTTCCCGCCTGTCACGCGCCACCGCCTGAGTGCCGACGCCATACTTTCGACCCTCACCAACGGCGAGCGCCGCCTCTGCTCCGCCAAACGCAGCTATGCCATCGACGGCATCCAGAACGTGATGGATTTCCTCGACAAGCTGGAGAACGACGAGGTGGAGGGAGTGGAGTTTCTCGAGCTCCGCGCCTGCGACCAGGGATGTGCTGGCGCGCTGTTGAGTTGCGACAACCGCTTCCTATGCGGCGAGAGGATGTACGCCCGTGCCCGTCGCGCCGCCGAGCGTGAGCGCAACGGCGAGATGCCGCGCGACCGCGAGATGGACGAGTACAAGGACTACCTGATTGAGAACGCGGAACTCGACGAGGTGCAGCCGCGCTCGATGATGGTGCTCGACGAGAATATCTCGAAGGCACTGGAGAAGATGGAGCGCATCGAGCGGCTGAAGACCCACTTGCCGCAAATCGACTGCGGTGTCTGTGGCGCCCCCACCTGCGAGGCGTTTGCCACCGACGTGGTATGCGACAAGGCCGACCTGCACCAGTGCGTCTTCTACCGTCTCCACCTTGAGGCGCAAGGCAAGATGACGCTGAACGAGGGCCGATCCAACATGTACTCCGTCTGGGGCGACGACCGTATCAGCGGAGAGATGGAGGTGTAGGCAGTAGTTGAAATATAACACTTAAGTGTTGAGAGTCGGGGCGGCTTCGATGAAGTCGCCTTTCTCTTTGATGTGCCCGATGAGGGCGCGGTAGAAGCGGTGGCGGGCGAGCGTCCGGGCGTTGCCCACGATGATGAGCTTCATGCGGGCACGTGTCATGGCGACATTCATGCGGCGCAGGTCGCGCAGGAAGCCGATGTGTCCGTCGGCGTTGTCGCGCACGAGGCTGATGACTATCACGTCGCGCTCCTGTCCCTGGAAGCCGTCGACGGTACCCACGGTGATGTGGCGTTTGAGTTTGCGGAAATAATGCTGCATCTTGAGCAGGCGGCGGATGAGACGCGCCTGGCCGCGGTAGGGGGTGATGACGCCGAAGTCGATGCGCTCGCTCTCGATTTTCTGTGGCGAGATCATCTCGATGTAGTCTCTTAAAGTGTGTATCACCAGCCGGGCCTCCTGGGCGTTGGTGATGCTGCCTGATTTATTCCTTTTTTCGGAATTGTCGGATTGTTCGGATTTTTCAGAATAATCTGAAGTATCGAGCCACGTCAGGGGCGTGTCGAGGGGACTCACCTGGCGGCGGGCGGCCTCAGGCGCCGCCTGCAGGCGGCCGTGGTAGAACCATCGCGAGGAGAAGGACATGATGTCCTCGTTCATGCGGTACTGGGTGGTAAGCAGCGTGACACAGCGGGGATGCATCCCCACGAGTTTCTGCATCAGTGTTGTGGATAAACCTCCTTTGGCGGCTTCCATGCTCTTCACCGTGGGCGGCAGTTGCTGGTGGTCGCCGCTCATGATGACGCGGTCGGCCTTGAGGATGGCGGCC
>Ga0310696_10005782_pt1 | contig 14827 bp, 12 predicted proteins | sample AusTroGonzalo_MG_4_FD_203885 | JGI IMG/M metagenome (GOLD analysis project Ga0310696, IMG submission 203885) | Bovine rumen microbial communities from tropical cattle in Woodstock, Queensland, Australia - Gonzalo_02 (v2) (version 2) | ecosystem: Host-associated > Mammals > Digestive system >...
TTGCGTTGGGAAGGTTGGAATGTACGTTTCATTGTCTTATTTGTATTTAGGTTCTCTCACGAGAACGGGTTTATACGTCAAAAAAGCGTGCAAAATTACAACAAAAATCTGACATGACCAAATTTTTCGGCACTTTTTTTGCTTTTGAGTGCATTTTTAGTCAAAAACCTCCATGAGAACGTCCAGGGATTTAGGTGTTTGCCATGTTTCCACGTGCTCTTCGAAGTAATCGCAGAGCGTACGGAGTGCTTTCTGTCGCTCTGATCTGGAGACGGGTAACGGATTATCGGTTGCGGGCATAGCGAAACCGAGTTTGGCGGCAAAACCGGTAAGGAACTGCAGATGAAAATTCTGCGGTTCAGCAGTTCGGTCCAGTTCCTCTACTGCCTGTGCGATGAATTCCCACATAGGCTCATCCACCATCGGATGGCGTAACACATGAAACAACACTTCGCTGAGGAAGAGTGCTATCGTTCGTTTGTAAGGGTCGGTGGTGATGGTAGCCGGCACGTAACTCAGTTGTGCCGTTCGGATTGATTTGTCGTCAGTCGTGATCTGAAGGACAGACAGCGGACTGTATTTGCCTGCGGTGTTTTTCTTGCCCAGTCCGTACACCATATAATTAACACGTCCGCCTGCGCGTGTGTATGCGTGGAGGATATGCGCTTTGTCGGAGTGCGGCTGAAGCGACAGTACTATCGCATCAGTCGTGACTAACATAGAGAGAATCGATTTGCGCTCCATCATCGAGACGATGAACCGTAAATATAAGATCGGCTTCGCCTGACAGACCGTTGCACTGACAGACCGTTGCACTGTTAGACCGTTTCACTGTTAGAATGCCGTATACGGGTACGGAGTCGGTTGCTTCAGCAGGGAATCCGAATTGTTGAGGTTTAGGGTTGCCGGCTGTATTGAGCAGCACGAATGGCGTATAGCGCATATAACTATGGTCGTGCCCCGCCAGTACGAGGTCAGCTTCCCCTAAAGCATGACGGAAAGCACAATAGACCAGTACATTAGCGCGTCCTTTAGCGACCGATAGAACCGGATGGTGCATCATCACTACGATATATCGTCCGTTAGCCGAATTCATCGTTTCGCGCAGCCATGTGAGTGTGCGGGTGAGATAAACCAAACGAATGAGCGGGTTGGTGTCAATGCATATAAAACGGACGGAAGGCAAGTCAATGAAATAACTGGCTCCGGGGACAGCCACCGGACCGTTATGCGGGTACGTGAATGCTTCTTCCCAAACAGGCGACAGGGTGCGGCACAGTCCTTTGGAATACTCATGGTTGCCGGGCGTGGCAATCACAGGCAGTCCGTAGAGCTGACTGTTCGTCCATTCACGCAGCAGTAACCGGTAGTAATACTCCTGTCCTCTCTCCATCCAGTCGCCTACCTGCGCTACTATGTCCGCTTGGGGTACCCGTGCGGCCAGCGTGTCGTAATCGGTCCGCGTCAGTTTGCTATGGATGTCGCCGAGAACGAGCACCGTTATGGAACTATCCATAGCGGGTGCCGGAGAATGGTCCGGGGCTACCGGCTCAAGAACAAAAGGCGAAGGGAAGGTATAATGGATCGTGTCCCCTGTCCATTGCGGTTCAGCAGGCATGCCGAACCATGCCTGCCAACGGATGGCACAGAGAACTATGCCACCCGCCAGCAAAAGGCTTGGTATCGTTATTTTAACCCATTTCCGCATTAGAAGGGCAGATCGCTGGTACCGTCACCGGCTGAAGCGTCAAACGGATCCACACTCGGAGCAACAGGTTGTTGCTCATTGGTGATTGGTGCTTGGGTATTGGCAACCGGCGCTGCTTGTGCGGGCGCTGCAGAAGGAGCAGCAGCCTGCGTGGTGTCTCCTTGTTGGATGCGCCATGCGCGGATAGAGGTGTACCAACGGCCGTTAAACTCACGGCTCTCGATGTCAAAACTGACGGTTACCAATTCGTCTATCTCGCACGGGTTCTGTTTGATACGGTCCTCACCGAATACCTCGAAATGCACTTTGCGGGGATACTGGTCCAGTGTCTCCAAAACGTACGGCTGTACCTTCCACGGGTTGCCGTTACGGCCAACGCCTTCTTGCGCCGGCAGTACTTGTATGATTTTTCCTACTATTTCCATTCGGATCTCAAATTTATGATTACAAATTTACAATTTATTCACCTTTGATAGCAGCTACACCCGGGAGGATTTTACCCTCGATAGCTTCGAGCAGTGCGCCACCACCGGTGGAGATATACGAAACTTTGTCTGCCAGGCCGAACTTGTTCACGCAAGCCACGGAGTCACCGCCGCCGATGAGCGAGAAAGCGCCCTCCGCCGTAGCCTCTGCGATAGCCTCACCGATGGCACGGCTACCTCCGCAGAAATTATCGAACTCGAACACACCAGCGGGGCCGTTCCAAAGGATAGTTTTGGCGCCCTTGATAGCATTGCGGAAGTTCTCCTGTGCTTTCGGACCTGCATCCAGACCTTCCCAACCCTCAGGAATAGCATTGGACGGGAAAATCTTCTGGTTAGCGTCGTTGCTGAAGTTGTCAGCGCAGATTGCGTCCGGAGCGAGCACGAGCTCCACACCGTTCTTCTTGGCCAGTTCCTCAACGCCGAGGGCCACATCCAGTTTGTCGAGTTCAACAATCGAACCGCCGATCTCACCGCCGTGTGCTTTAGCAAAGGTATAGGTCATACCGCCGCAGAGGATGAGTTTGTCCACTTTGCCGAGCAGGTTCTCAATGATACCGATTTTCGAGCTTACTTTGGAGCCGCCCATGATAGCCACGAACGGACGTTTGATGTCGCCGAGCACGGCGTCCACTGCAGCCACCTCTTTCTCCATAAGGAAACCGAGCATTTTGTTGTCTGCATCGAAATAGTCCGCGATAACCGCAGTCGAAGCATGTTTGCGGTGCGCAGTACCGAAAGCGTCCATTACATAGCAGTCCGCGTACGATGCCAGCACTTTCGCGAACTCTTTCTGACGGCCCTTCATCTCTTTCTTGGCAGCCTCGTAAGCCGGGTCTTCTTTCTCGATACCAACCGGTTTACCTTCCTCTTCCGGATAGAAACGCAGGTTCTCGAGCATCAGAACCTCACCCGGTTTGAGGGCAGCGGCTTTGTCTTGCGCCTTGGCGCAGTCCTCCGCGAACTGAACGGGACGACCGAGCGCAGCAGCAACAGCGTCCACAATCTGGCTGAGGCTGTACTTGGCAGCGACCTTGCCTTTCGGTTTTCCCATATGGCTCATGATAATGAGCGCACCGCCCTCGTCGAGGATGTGCTTGAGGGTAGGTAACGCACCGCGGATACGGGTGTCGTCTGTGATCTTACCATTTTCATCCAGTGGCACATTGAAGTCCACACGTACAATCGCCTTCTTGCCGGCGAATTTGTAATCTTTGATAGTCATAGCATTTACAATTTATTTATTTACTATTTGTTCATTTATTGTTTCATTCAGTCATTTACCAATCGATGCTGTTCAGCCTTCCGCGATAGACATCGCTATAGGTTGTTTTGGCGTCCTGTCCTCCGAAGAGGAAGATATCGTTTTCGCGCACGATGGCGTTTTGTTTCTGCCGTGCCTGATAGACGGCGGGTAACCGGTTCTTTGTTGTGTCCGCCTGTACCCAATTCAGTCCCTCGTCTTCGGAAATCAGTATCTCGCGGCCGAAATAACGCATGTCTTCATCTACGCCGCCGAACATCAGCAGTTGGCCATTGTATGTAATCACGGAGATACCGGTAAGGCTGGTGAACTGCGGGCGGTCAATGGAGAACTCCTGCAGGCGGTATCCGCCGTTTTCGTACGTATGGGGCGAATACTCAATGTTCCAACGTGTATTAAGGCTCTTTCCGTTCTCGGCGAAGCCGCCGATTATCATCGCCCGCTCGCGGAGGCTGGCGCTCTTGAAGGTCACCGTACCGAAATCGCCTATCGGGAACTCGCCTTGGGGCTGAAGACCGGTTAACTGCAGAGTGTCAGCCTGCCACGTAGCCAGTTCGTATGCATCATTATTCTTTACCAACGCCCACACGCGCTCGTTCCAGTAGAGCAACATCGTCTGCACCGGGTATTGTGCGTCGTAGGCGGTCCAGTTCATGGCGTCGGTACTGGTGTATAACTTGTCCTCCTGCCCGAAATAAAGCGTCTTGCCATCGCTGATGATTTGCCTTACGTTGGTGCCGGCCGGCAGTCCGGCAGGTTCCCCTGCGTCCGTCCAGTTGATTCCGTCCGTCGAGCGATAGACATGCAGCGCAAAACCATTCGAGACCATCATCACAAACTCGTTGCCCAGTTCCACTACGCGCTGCTCGCTGTCATCGGTAGGGTAGACACCATCATTCAGCCGGGTCCAGTGATACAAATCCGGATCTACCTGGTGCACCGTAGCACGTATCTCATAGGTCTTGGTCGTCGATTTATCGGAAGAACGGATGGTCAGATAGATAGGACCTTTGCTGAAATCAAGTGTGTCATAGCCGGTGAGCACACATGTCGTGTCCGGCATTGTGAGAAAAGCGGCACCGGGCGTGGCGGCGAAAGTGAATTTAGGCACCACGCTGTCCAGACGAGTACCGAAAAGTATCGAGTCTTTATTCCAAACCAAACCGGTGTCCAGCCGTGCTTCCACCGTAAAGACGGCTTTAGCCAAACCCGGCATCGAGTCGTTATTCGCAAACGAGAAGGCTGTCAGTTCGGCTACCGAAGAAGTAGTGGTCGTCGTATTGGACTCACAACCCGTCATTACCAACAGTCCAAAAATGCTAAATATATACAAAATACGCTTCATTACCCGTATTTTTGACAATTTATTTGTGTATATCGTTTTTTTTTTGTACCTTTGCAGCCGCAAAGGTAAAATCATCAATCACAAACTATAAATAACATATGTTATTCGAGGCTCAAATACATGATCTCAAGATGTGGCTTCCTTGGGTAGCAGCCCGTCGGGAGCAAAAAGCGCTGCGTGCTATTGTGGAGCAGCGTCGTCGTATGTTGTCCGCCGAAGAGGTTGCAACTGACTCCGAGCGTATTATTGCCCAGATTGAACAGATGTCCGTCTTTCGTGAGGCCAAGACCGTGCTCATCTATTATCCGATTCATAATGAGGTGGACCTGCGTCCGCTGCTCACTAAGTACGGAGACAAAAAAACATTTCTTTTCCCTGTTACCCATCGTCGCTCGATGGAGGTACGTCCATATGACGGCGAGGATATGATGCGTAAGGGCCGTTTGGGTGTTCCTGAACCGCAGACCGAGACTTTCAAAGGGCATATAGACCTTATCATAGTCCCCGGAGTTGTCTTCGACCGTCATCGTCACCGTATAGGCAGGGGAGGCGGATACTATGACCGGTTCCTTGCGGACCATCTCACATCCACTACTATCGGCGTTTGTTATGAGTTCCAATTAAAGAGACATGACATTCCGCATATGTGGCGTGATCACAAGGTCGATCGTATCGTTACTCCTCAGGCAACCATTGGATAGTCGGTTGACTGTCCCGTATACGTTGTAGCTCACGGTCGCCCTCGGCCGTGAGTTTTCTTTCGCCCGTGCGATAGTAATAGATGACGCCGTATAACTGGCATTTCATCAGTTTGGCATAAGGCAAAAGGTCTTTATAGAAATCCTCAACGAGGTTCCATATCTGCAATATCAGGGCGTCCGCCTGCGCACGTAGCGGCTCCAGGTCTCCGTGTACACGCTCCGAGTTCTGCACATGGAATGTATGCTGGCGCTGGTGCTCGCAGAAGATGTCATAATGCACCTTCACTTTGTTAATCGCAGGGTTGTAAATAGGGAAGCCGCCGTTCGCCATTCGTTGCTGCTCACCCTCAATAATCTTCTTTCCCCATTCCAGGATGTACTCATCCGTGGACAGATCCGGCACCACGTGCTGGTGCGGGTCCAGACCATAGAGCAGTTTCTGCTCTTTTTTTATTTCTCCGCGGATGACGGCAAGGTTCAGAACCTGGATGAAATGCGAGATATACATACGCGCGTTCTGCACAATATGGCGGTACTGCTTGTTCGCATTGACAGTCGAGGTGTAGGTGTCTTTCGACTGCATCACTGTATTCTCGAACTGCACAAGGAACCGTTGCGCTTCACTCAGCATCTTGTACGGTATCACCTGCTCGGTGTAGTCCGCACCCTGCGCACGTTGAATCGCATTTTGCAGCGCGTGCAAGCGCGCTAAGTCTGTGTTCGGTAATCGACGGTAAGGCATATAGGTATTTATTATTTAATCATTTACCATTTATTCATTTTATTTCTTTCTCGTCACCAGTTCTTCAGCGAGCACGCGCAGTTTCTCGGTGGCTTTGTTCTGCGGCAGTTTGTCGAGTTGTGCCACGGCGAGGGCGGTATGCTCTTCCATAACGGTCTCGCAGTTTTCGCGCACGCCGAGGCGGTTGTATATCTTCGTCACGGCGGCTATTTTCTCTGCGTCACAGTCGGTAGCCATCAGCCACTGCAGCAGTTCCGCTTTGCTCTCCGCGTCGGCGGTCTCCAGCGCCATGAGCAGCAGGATGGTCTTTTTATTGCAGCATATATCTCCGCCGATAGCCTTGCCGAAGGTCTTCGGGTCACCATAGACATCGAGGATGTCGTCCTGGATCTGGAAGGCCAGGCCTATATGCAGACCGTACTGGTAGAGCGCTTCTTGCTGGGTTTCCGATGCGCCGGCTATATAACCGCCGATACGCATCGCATTGGCGAGCAGCACCGAAGTCTTGAGCTCAATCATCTTCATGTAGTCATCAATGGACACCTGGTTCATATGCTCATAGTCCACATCATACTGCTGTCCCTCGCATATACCGGTGGCCATCTCGTTGAACCATTTAAGCACTTGCGGCAGTTTGTCCGCAGGCACGTCGCTCAGCAGTTTGTATGCTTCAATGAGCATCTGGTCGCCCGAGAGGATGGCCGTGTTGTCGTTCCATTTGATATGCACCGCCGGTTTGCCGCGACGCATTTCGGCTTTGTCCATCACATCATCGTGAACCAGCGTGAAATTATGGAACATCTCCAGCGCCAGAGCTGCCGGAACAGTTTGCTCGATGGCGTCGCCGTGAATCAGCCCGCCGTTCACAATCAGCTCTGCGGCGATTAAGGCCAGACTCGGACGTAACCGTTTGCCGCCTGATGCCAGCATATACTCTATCGGTTCGTACAACCCGCGCGGCTCCTTGCTCCAGTCCAGCGCGTCTATCGCTTTGTTGATGTCAGTCATGTTCTCAATTAAACTTATTTTCAATAATATCAGTGAGTACGTCTTTGATGTCGAGTCCGGCAGCGCGCACCTGCTGCGGAATGAAACTCGTCGGCGTCATTCCCGGCGTCGTATTCACCTCCAGCAGATTGATTTGAGTTGATTCGGTAATAATCCAGTCCACGCGGATGATACCTTGCGCTCCGATGATGTCGTAGATGCGCAGGGTCTCGGCCTGGATGAGGTCGCGTACGCTGTCAGGGATACGCGCAGGCGTTATCTCATCGACCTGGCCGCGGTACTTGGCGTCGTAGTCAAAGAACTCGTTCTTCGTCACCACCTCCGTGATGGGGAAGGCCACCGCTTTGTCTCTCGTCTTATAGACGCCGCATGTCACCTCCGTACCCTTCATATATGCTTCGCATATCACTTCGTCGCCTTCTTCGAAAGCGCGCTCGATGGCAGGGATGACGCTCTCCGGCTTTTTCGCTTTGGTGCAACCGAAAGAGGAACCGCCTACGTTCGATTTGATGAAACAGGGCAGACCGAGTTCGTCGACAACCTGATCGATAATCCGCAACTTATGGTCCGTATTCTGAGCCCTGTATTCCGTATTCCTTAGCAGAATACTCTTCGCGATTTTTATTCCGAAGCCGTGCAGATAATGGTTGCAGGCGTATTTATTGAAAGTCATCGCCGCAGCCAGCACGCCGCAGCAGGAGTAGGGCAGACCAATCATGTCCAGATAGCCCTGCAGTATTCCGTTCTCGCCCGGAGTGCCATGGATAGTGATATACGCGAAATCGAAGGTATGCTTCACGCCCCCGCGCGTAAAAGAAAAATCATTCTTGTCAATGGGACAACCGGCACCGCTCAATACTTCCGGATTGGTTCCGTCAAAATCAGGCATAGCTTGCCAGTCGTTGCCGTGTAGCCGTACGACAGTAAGGTCATACCGCTCCTTGTCCATAAAGGAATAAATGCCTGCCGCCGAACGCAGCGATACTTCATATTCGCTACTGTCCCCTCCGGCTATAATGGCTATATTACGTTTCATTATAACAGCTGAACTAAAAAACGCTGCAAAGATACAAAAAAAAACGCACATGTGCAAATTTTTGTGCGTTTTTTTAACCGCTTTTCTATCTCTTTAATCAAAACTCAGATAGGGTGCGATGCGGTGAAGGTCGTTTTCGGTCATTTCCTGCAAGTCGCGGAGCTCGTCCATTGACTGCAACCGCACATGCTTCCGGCGGAGCTGGTAGATAGCTTTTGCCTGCTCGTAGCGCAAGTACGGGTGACGTTGCAAACGGTCTATGGAACAGGTGTTTACGGGAATAGTAAGGACGTCTGCCGCATCGGCGACAAAATGTGCCAACAGCGTATCCAAACGGCATCGGGAGAGTGCCTCGTCCGTCAGTTGGGTGGGGGAGTAGTAGCCTCCTAACTGCTCGCGGTATTTGATGATTTGCACGGCGGTATAGTGTCCGATACCGCGGATAAACATCAATTCCGTTGTATCGCAATGATTGAGGTCGAGGATCGTATCTTTCTTCTCATGCCGAGCCGCGAACTTCCACCCGACGGAGTCACGCCAGAGGGAGTCTGCCAACTTGACGGAGTCCCATAATTGCTGCCGCTCGTGTTTCCAATCTTCATCCATCTGTTTCAAGGCCAGCCGTGCCGAATCATACCGTTGTTCCCGTTCCTCTTTCCACTGCACATAGCGCAGCGAGTCGGCGATGCGGATTGAATCTTTGCGTTCCGCCCAGGATTTCTTCTTGGGGGAGTCGTTGGGTTCGGGTTGTCGCGATGGCCACACCGCCACCGCAATCCATACCACTGCCGCAATACCGAATAATACAGCTGCGCCTATACGTTGTTCCTTAGCAAGCATGTAGAGAATTAAGATTTACGGGTTCCGGGTAACCGTGCTGAGCACGGTGCCGTCTGAGAGATGGGTTGTGAGGATGTCCCCTTGTTCCAGTTCATTGACGCTGCGGACGACTTTGCCGTTCTTGGTAAGCAGACTGTAGCCCATTTTATAAATACGTTCGGGATTACAAGCCGCCAACCGTTGCTCGAGCATTTCCACCCGATGCTGCCGAATGAGGATCTGTCTGTCTGCCGTACGACGCAGCCGCGCAATGAGTTCGTTTATCCGGTTGGCCTGTTCGTCCATGCGATGGATGAGCCATTCAGCGACGGCGGTAGGTGTCTTAAGCGCTTTATGCGCCACGAGGTCAAGCACCGACACGTCGCGTGTATGGCCGATTCCCGTCAGAATAGGCAGCTCGAATTGCGCACAAACGGCACAAAGTGTATAGCGGTCGAAACAACTCAAATCGGTTGTTGCTCCGCCGCCGCGAATGATCACGACGCAATCATAGTCATGATTGGATATCTCTTCGAGGGCTGCAATAATTGATTTCTCGGCAGCTTCGCCTTGCATCGTAGCGGGGAAAAGTGAAAGATGAAAGGTGAAAGGAGAAAGGTCGAGCTGATGCTTGAAATCTTCGTAGCCGGCTGCGTTAGGCGATGAGATGACTGCGATGCGGCGCATGAGCGTAGGGAGAGGCAGCAGTTGCTGGGCATCCAGTAAACCGTCTTTCTCCAGTTGTGCAATCGTCATCTGGCGCTGCTGCGCGATATCACCGAGCGTATAACTCGGGTCAATGCCGACGATGGAGAGACTGAGTCCATAGACAGCGTGCCATTGCACTTCGGCTTCAACGAGCACGGTCATTCCGGCTTGCAGCGGCTGTCCTGTTTCCGCTTCGAAATACGCCATAAGCAGTTCTTTATTTCCCGCCCAACAGGTAGCTCGCATCTTCGCATTCAAATCGTTTTTGTCTTTTGTCTTCCGACTTTCCACCAATTCGAGATACAGATGTCCGCCTTTCTCACTGAGGCTGCTTATCTCGGCTTTGACCCAATAAGAAGGCTCCAGACATTCGTCCAGCGCCTCGCCTATGATAGCAGATAACTCCGAAAGAGAATAAGAATGCATAAATGGAAAAATGACTCAAAGGTAAAGGCCTTAGTGCCTCCATGGATCGCAGAGGATACAGCGTTCGTCAGGCTCGAGACCGAAGAGGAAAGTGATGCGTAATCCCACAAACAGATTGCGCATCCAGAAAGCTTTCGCGTCCTTTGTGGAGAATACGTGCTCCATCTCATAAGTCGGAAAGTCGTAAATGGTCTCTTCCGGGATATAGTAGAACGGTTTATCGGTGTTCGGGCAGCTATTCAGCATCCCGAAATCTACGAAAGCAGCGAAACGGATACGTCCGTCCAACCGGTCCATAGGACGCATTCGATAGTCCTTGGCGCCTTGCTGCGTATTATATTCATAACCGATTTCGCCATGTGCCATGATATCGAACTTGAGTTTGAGTTGGCTTCCTTCCCGCTCAATAGGTACATCCTTGCGGAAACCATGGTTGTCCATCTCTTCCCAGATACCCACATATTTCTCATATTTGCCGGTCGTTGTGCCGATCAGCGTCTGACGCGTATTACCCCATACGGCATAATTGAAATGAAAACCGGCAAGGAAATAACCGATGCCCTGCTCGCCGAAGAAATACTTACCGAAATAGAGCGGGAGTTGCGCGTATAACTGCTGCGACATGTCCTGGCGGTTGTAGAAAGAATGCTTGAGTGTGAACTCTCCGTTCCAGGGGTCAACCATGTGCTCATGGTAGATTGTCGTGTCCGCGATAGGCGTAAAAACGCGTTGGTAGGCAACGCCCAGACCTGTCTGCAAAATGAATCCGCTATACTGGTATTCGTACAGCAGATGCAGTCCCGCACTTCCGCCTCCCGGTGTGTTGGATGTCTGCGGCATGGGGCTGATCAGACTCGACCACCCGCCCTCCAAAGAGAATCCGAACAGATGATGCGAACCCGAATAGAGCGAAATATGGGTACCGAACAGCGCATCGGTCTTGTTCTCTACATTTCTGGTAGAGAACCCGCTTTGTCCCTCAAGGCTGTACTCGACCTTGTCTCCGGTCGAATAACGTCTCTGTCCCCAAACCGGAACAAAGAGCAAAGCGCAAAGAATCAGAACGATGATATGTCGCAGGTCGGGCATTGTTGTCTTACAATAATTTTAATAGCTCTATACGGTTCTTCCGGCGTATCGTTTGACCATAACTGGAAGATATACATTCCTTCCGTTGCCGGTACTTCCACTTGCGTCACGTCGGCATGGAAGACTCCTTCGCCGACCAAATAACCGTCGGTTGTCGTGATACGGTAGTTACCTGTTGCGTCCGTATTCGGGCTGTGGGAGAGGATATTCACGTACGGATGTCCGGCATTGATGCAAGTCGGCGTGACAGAGAGATATCCCATCTTCGGTGCATACGGGTCGATAAGCGATTGGCCTATTACGATAGGACAGGTTTGGAAAGCTACACCTTCGTCCTTACGCGTCAACCGTACATGGTACGCAGCGCCCAACTCCAGTCCCGTCGGGATATGCAGATAAGGTTTGTCTTGCCCTACAAGCAGCGAATCGTCTTTGTACCACTGGTACGCCGTCCATGTGTAACCTCCGTTGTAAGAGGAGTCAAGCAACGCAATGACATCGTTGTAATGCTGCTCAATGAGCCATGCCGGGTAGTTCATGACGAAGGTGGAATCATTGATACAATCCTCCATCGGGCGCTGGCAGAAACCGTTGTCCAGCACCAGACGGAAATGATAAACATCCGGTCTCGGGTACTTGGTCTTTTCACCTTCGCGCAGCGGTATCGGTACGGTGATGACCATCGGGTCCGTGTATTCCGTTATCGGCACATCAATCATATCCTCAAAGCCCATATCGTGCCCCAGACTGTCGAAATAGAGCGAGTAGGCAAGCGGATAATGGCTGGTGTAGGTATAATGCAACTCGAAGGCATCTTTCTGGTCACACATCGAATCCGCCCATATGGTCGGCACAGTCGGCGGAATGACGGCGAGATGGGTATAGATGAAATGATGGCAACCGTCGGCATTCAGCGTCGTGTCCTTGTAATCACCCGTCGCGGAATAGATATGATTCAATACATGAAGCGTGTCTCCGAAGCAAATCGTGTCATAATGTACTTCCCTCGTCGTATCCAGTACTGTCAGGTAGAGATAGAAGATAGAATCACACTCCAATTCCGTGTGTAACGAGTCAAAGAAGAAATGGGTGCCCGGCGCGAGGTGTTCAAGGAGGGTGTCACGAGCACTCTTCCATACGAACTGCTCGTCGGCACAGATGGTATCAATCTCCGTGCTCGTGTAAGCCTGGTTGACGTACAGCGTGAGGTAATATATGGAGTCGCAGTCACACATTCCGCTACACGTATGGTAGTTGACATCCGTTTGAATAATAGCGGCTGTGTCGCTATAGAGCACTTTTCCGCGCCATTCAAGGGTATCGTTGGAGCATATGGTCAGCGTGTCGTAGAAACGATAGGCGGGTCTGACGAAATAGCGCAGGGTGTATATCGAGTCGCAGTGACACGGCGCATTCGTCTGCAACGAGTCATAAACGGTAATCCATCCAAGGGTATCCGTCGGCAGGAAGTCAAACTTCTCGCCTTTCTCTCCGCGCAAAGCCTTCGTGTGCGGTATAGTCTCGCCTTTGCTGATCCATATCAATGTGTCGTATTGGCAAATGGAATCGGAGGTAAAGCCCTCAAGCTGGCTGAGTTTTTCTTCCTTGAAATGGTAGTAATCGTAGAAGACAGGCGTGAAAATAAGGACAGAGTCACACTCCGAGCCTGTCTTGTATTTTACTTCGACAGGTCCTTTGTTCTCCTCATAATAAATCGTCTGCAATTCCCAAAATACCGTATCGTTCTTACACATGTTTCTACCGAAATAGTGCTTGGCTCCCGGTTGTACGATGAGATTCAGGACAAAGACAGAATCGATACCATACGGCTTTGTACTCAGAGAGTCGTAGTAGAATCCCGTAACACGGGTGTTCATGTTCTTGAATTGGTTGGCATTAGGAGACTCGGGACGCCAGTCCCAATCATTATTCGAACAGAGCAATGTGTCAAACTGGAAGCGATAGGAAGGATGGATGTATAACGAATCCCACACAATCGAATCGCAACCCGTCAGTACAGACGGTATGGTGTCGATAAAGAAGAACCGGAATATTTCATGTCTGTCTTTGTCTTTATAATCCACAGACGAGGACGGAATCAGATCTTCACGTGTAATCTTTGTCTTTCCGTTGTAATTGAATTTACCGCCGTGGCCGCCGAAGAACCATATGGAGTCGTTGTCTCCGATATGCTGCTTGAGCCAGGTGGTGTCGTAATGGGATATATGAATCGTTACATAATTGATACTGTCGCATTCGAAGAAACGGGTGCCGGTTGAGGGCACGGAGTCATAGAACTGCAAGTCAGCCGCCTTTGGAATATAGATAATGGAGTCATACAAAGGAGTCAGTGCCGGTTCTACTAACGGATGTGCCTCTTTGTCATAATCATACCCCACGAACAGTCGTTTCTCCCAAAGCAACGTCTCATGGGAGCACAAGTCTTCATGGAAAGAAACCTTGTCGTAGTTATACTGCCATGTATATGTCGGATTGACGGTCAAAGAGAGTTCCCATATGGAATCGCAATGTACCTCCTCGTACCGGCCGGTTCCCGAGTTATAGAAGACCGTGTCGGTCGTCATGCTGTCGCGAATGAGATACTCACCGTATTGCTGCGAAATGGTTTTGATGAAATCATTCGTTTTGATGGCAGTTGCTACACCGCCCTTAATGATATAGAGTTCGTCGCGTTGGCCGGGGTGACCTGTCCATGTATATTCTTCGCCCTGGCAGACTCTTTTGCTTTCGTGGTTGTACTTGGTGGGGAAACCGACTAATACCAAGGTATAGATAGAGTCAAAATCCATGGCTGTCTTATATCTGGCGTAATGCCAGATGGTATCTCCGGCTGCAGGTATATCTGTGATGAGCGTGTCTTTGGTCCTGTGCGTGTTCGGGTCCTCAATATGCCATATATAATCGCAGTTCTCACAGACAGGCGCATATGCCGTATCACGGAATACATTACCTACCTTGATACACCATGTCACAATCGAATCGCAGGTGTTATGTGTACCTACACCGTGATTGAGCGCGTCGCGTGTGGTGTGGTGCTGGGTGTGGGTATAGCATGCTTGAGCGGGGACAACTATCTTTTCTTTGAAGTGGACAGTTGAGGGAACAATCGCTTTCGATCCGCCGACAAACACGGTGTCGTCCCACAGCCAGTAGCCTTCGCTGGAGAGAGAGAGGTTGAATATTTTATTCCATGTGGGGATAATAGTCAGCGAAATGGACATAATGGAGTCACATCCCTTATGGTCCTCATTACATTGGCTGCAAGCTTTCGTATGAATAGAATCGAGAAGCGTGAAAGTGCCGGCCTCGCCAAGAGGTATCTGGTTGGTCATCACTTTCTTACGGGCATTGGTTTTGGTATTTATCATCCAAACCTCCCGGTCGGGTTCGCCCGAACGCGGGTGGTTGAGCCAGGTGTAATAGGCATTTTCGTCTGCTACCTGACACGTGGTATCCGGCTCCTCAGTAATATCCG
>Ga0310696_10005783_pt1 | contig 14825 bp, 5 predicted proteins | sample AusTroGonzalo_MG_4_FD_203885 | JGI IMG/M metagenome (GOLD analysis project Ga0310696, IMG submission 203885) | Bovine rumen microbial communities from tropical cattle in Woodstock, Queensland, Australia - Gonzalo_02 (v2) (version 2) | ecosystem: Host-associated > Mammals > Digestive system >...
ACCGATCTCGTCAGCGATTTTGCGCATGCGTGCCCAATCCCAGTCGCGGCTGTAAGCAGAAGCACCGCCGATGATGAATTTCGGTTTCTCGCGGAGAGCAACCTCTTCCATCGTGTCGTAGTTGATGCAACCGGTCTCTTCGTCAACTTGGTAAGCCACAGGATGATAAAGAATACCGGAGGAGTTCACTGGGGAACCGTGAGAGAGGTGACCGCCGTGGTTGAGGTCGAGGCCCATGAATTTGTCGCCCGGGTTCAGACAAGCCATCAGGACAGCCATGTTGGCCTGTGCGCCGGAGTGGGGTTGCACGTTGGCCCATTCGCAGCCGAAGAGTTCCTTCACGCGGTCGATGGCCAATTGCTCAGACTGGTCCACGATTTGGCAGCCGCCGTAATAACGTTTTCCAGGATAACCTTCAGCGTATTTGTTGGTCATCACAGAACCCATGGCTTCCATCACCTGGTCGCTCACGAAGTTCTCAGAAGCGATCAGTTCGATGCCGTTGGTCTGGCGTTCGCGCTCCTTCTGGATAAGATTGAAAATTTGTTCGTCTCTTTTCATACTTTTATAATAAAAATTATTGATAATGAATGCTTTAAGATTTTTTCTTAGAAAATGCAAACATACAATTTTTTCAAACATGAAAGAAAATTTATATTTCCGAGAAAAAAAACGTAACCCTGTTTGTATTTGTAATTTATGTACATTTGCAGCTTGTAAAAATGATGGCAAATGAAGTCGAATAGAATTCGTTTTTTGTTGCTTTTAGCATGGCTACTGCCTTCTTTGGCGGCTTTTTCTCAGGTGGATACGGCATTTTGGTTTGCGGTGCCGAAATTGTGCAGTCACGAGCACTGGCCTGTGAAACTGGTGGTCACCACTTTTGACGAGCCGGCCACCATTACCGTCACCAAGCCGGCCATGGGAAACCAGCAGGTGGCCACGTTCACCGTGCCGGCGAATTCCTCCAACGCGCAAGTTCTGGTTCAAGACGGGAACAGTTTTGGCGGTTTCGAGTGCGCCCACAATGCCGTTTCGAACTATGGTTTGTACATCCATTCGACGACAAAAGTGATAGCCTATATCGCGGTGCAACGGAATAACAGCGAGATATACGCTTTGAAAGGAAAAAACGGCTTGGGGACGCAATTTTTCGTTACGATGCAGTATCAGTACGACAATGGCAGCGCGACGGGTTTCGGTTATCCCCAGGCGCGCAACAGCGTGGAGGTGATCGCCACGGAGGACAATACCGTGGTGACGATCACGCCGTCGGCGACCTGCGGAAACGGGACTCATCCGGCCAATGTGCCGTTCACTGTCACCCTCAATAAAGGGCAGGTCTATTGTTTCGCCTCGGATTCCCAATTGGGGAGCAACCATCTGTGCGGTTCCATCATCACTTCGAATAAGCCTGTGGCCGTGGATGTCACTGACGATTCAGTGACACCTCACAGCACCCCCAACATGACCGATAATGACGGAAATGGCAGTGCGGATTTGGTGGCCGACCAGCTGGTTCCTGAGGAATGGGCCGGTGCGGAATATATTGTGATTCCGTCGCCCACCGCACTCGCTAACACAGCACCCGGAGCCACGGGTGGAACCTATTATCTGGACTATGCTTTTATTTTTGCGTTGGAAGACAATACTTTGGTTCGGATTTTCACCTCGACTAGTCCCAATAACCCTGTTACATATACCATGAACAGGGGTGATAAGCAAAAATATCATTTTACCAATTCGAATCCTGTTTACATTTATGCCACGAATGAGACGATGGATGAAACCAAGAATATTTTTGTGTTTCAGATCACGGGAGCAGGAAAGGAGTTCGGTGGCACGCAACTTCCCAGTTTGCAATGCACCGGCTCACGGGCGGTGGGCTACTGTCCGTTACGTTGTGAGATGACCGACTCTTGGGGCAATTATCATAGCAAGACCCTGTTATTGACACTCCTTTGCCAGTCGAATTATACACCGTACTTTTCCATTAACGGGAATTCCAATTTGATCACTGCTTCGGATTGGCATGATGTACCCTCTTCCAATTTTAAATACTGCTGTAAGAATGTTACCTCTAATTTCGCCCCCACGGCTACGACGATGGTTCCTTTCCGCGTCACGAATTCGCAGGGCGAATTCCATATGGCCATGTTTGATGTCAATGGTTCTTATGACGACTGTTCCATCAGCTATTTCAGCGAATATGCCCCTTCCAGCAGTCTGTCATGGAACCGGACGGCCATGCAGACAGAGTATTGTGAGGGGGACACGATTTTCTTTGTCATAGACACTGTGGATGTGGGGAACTTGTCTTTTTACGGTCCTAATGGGTACGAAGATGAGACGGAACCGGCGTATATGGCGAATGCGATGCCGGAGCACACAGGCATGTTCAGGGTGGAAGGTTATGATACCCGGGGCTGTTTTCCGGAGGCGTTGAAGGATTCCATATGGATTGAAGTCTATCCGAAGAAAGATACGATACTGCGGGACACGATCTGTCTGGGCGCTGGATACGACCGTTTCGGTTTCGTGATAGAGCCCGAGCGCACTAACGAGCCTGGACTTTTGTGTGATTCGCTGCGGTTGCAGGAGGAGGCTCATGGTTGCGACAGTTTGGTGGTCCTCGAGTTGGTCATTCGCGATAACGCATTTGTTGAACTTGAGTTGACGTCCTGCAAGGAGTATACCTGGAATGGGCGCACATACGATAATTCCGGTGATTATCAGCAGACGCTCACCGATGTCCATGGCTGCGACAGTTTAGTGAAGTTGCATTTGGAGATTGTGGAACCGTCGGTGGAGATTATCACCTCTGGCGATTTCTGCGAGTCGGGGCAGACGGTGTTGACAGCTGTGTCGGATTATATGGATTTCGAGTGGAGTACGGGGGCGACCACGCCGAGCATCATTGCGACGGAGCCGGGTTTGTATTCGGTGACGGTCACGGAGGGCGACTGTCAGGCCGCAACGCGCACCACCATCCCTTCATGTGAGTTTACCCTCCATATGCCAAATGCGATAACCCCCTCAAACAGAGATGGTTTGAATGACTATCTCTGCATTCCGGAATATGTCCAACGGTTCATCAGCGATTTTGACATTGAGATATATGACCGGTGGGGGGAATTGATTTTTAAGACCAACAACATCGGTTTCCACTGGTCGGGCGAGAACGCGAAGGTTTCGGAAGTGTACGTCTATGTGATCCGCGTCAAAAATCTGGACGGCAAGGCGTTCGTGTACAAGGGAGAGGTAACGGTGTTGTAGAATTCACAATTCATAATTCATAATGAAGAAACGATTATTAGCTTTTTTGTTGTTGTGTGTGGTCGTGACATGTGTGGAGGCGCAGGTGACGGAGCCGTGTACCCCTTTTCCATGTTCTTCACCATATCCAGAGCAATTTGATCCTACTGAACATGTGTTTGATACTACTCATGTGACTTTGGGCAGCCATGTCATTTTTAATGAAGATACAATGAGTGTGAAATGTGGTTGGATATATAAATTCAAAGTCGTTGCAGGTGCTGTATATGAATGGAATACAAAAATCAGTCATAATGTTGTACCGACTGTAGGAAATAATAAGTTAAGAACAAAAATCACGTTGTTTTATGATGATTATACAACACCTGCAGTCGTGTCGGATTATGCGGTAGATGCAAATGATGTTCCTGGATGTGCTGCTGCCGGATTAGCATGGAGAGCGAACTATACAGGTAATGTTGGTATCATGGTCACTCGTGGAGATATTGGAGTGGATTCAGTAGGTGATTTTTGTGCATGTAACGAAGATTCGCTATATCTGAAATTTAATCAATTGGAATTCCCGTCCTCTAACTACTTTATAATTTGGGGACGATATGGAGCGATTGATACATTACCATGCGATGACGCGATACATCTGATTTATGAGTCGGGGTCAAATTCAGTAGGAACAAATGGTGCTAGTGGTAATTACTCCGACAACGAGAACGGATATCTTGTACTTCATCCAGGTGATGTTCGTTCTAAATTGAAGTTATGGGGTGATAGTAAATTACAAGATGGGGATACCCTATTTATTTATAATGGGGATTTATCACAGAATCCGAATATCATACCTTATGATACTATTGTTGGTCTTCAGCATTTAGGAGATGAACTCTCTCCCATTTTTTTATCTCAAGTGGCAGGACAACCTATCACTTTGAGGATGCAATCAGACTCATCTTGTTCACTAACAGGTTTGGAAATTCAGGCCAAGTGTTGTTTGAATCCAGGACTTCCTACTGATTTGGAAGGACACATGACAAGTGATACAACGGCGTTGCTTACCTGGCAGCCTGCAGAAGGTAATGAAATCCAATATAATTGGTCATTGTATACAGTTGATTCGAATCTCGTGGCGAGTGGAAACATTCGTGATACGACGTGGAAGGTTGTTCCAGATCTCAATCCCAATGAGTGTTATTTTTTCACTATATCTGTACAGTCAGTATGTTCAATGGAGGGAGCGACAGGTGATGATGGCATGGATGTGGTCTATAGTAACACTTTCTGCTACCCCTATTTTGTGACGTTGAGCGACCATAGTGCCTCTTTCGATTTCAATACGGATACGCTTTATGTGCCGGAAGGTGCTCATGTGGATTCTTCGGGGCAGGCCAAGGTGATTATCCACGAGAGCGTAAGGCATGTTTGCTATGGAAGCACCGCGCAAATCTGCTATAATTTCCCTAATAATGTCAAATTGGTGCGCCAAATGACGTGGAGCTCCAGCTATCAGTTGGATTCTGTGGTGCCACGGCCGATAGACACCTCCTATACCCTTGGCGATACGAATGTTTACATCTCCTATACCGACACAAATGATGTCTCTGATTGCTTCTATACATCCCCGCTCTATGAGGACGGTTTTGTAGTCCTGGATGTTTGGACGGAGGGCATGTCTCTTACGCGAGCCATTCTGCATATTATAGTTGACTCGCTACCAGTGGTTTACATTACTGTGAATAATGAGGATGCTTCCGAGTATACATCCTGTGAGAATGCTGTGGTGCAGTTGGTTCCGCACGGCGCAAATAGTTACAACTGGACAGACTCGCTCAATTTGTTGTCGGAGCAGCAACAACACAGTTCGACATTGACCATAGTCCCTAACCGGAACAATGCTTATTATGTGGAGGGCACCAATTTCTTTGGATGTAAGGCGCGTGATACGATTCGGTCTCATATCAATCCGTTGCCTGATTTGCAATATAATGGCAACGATACGATTTGTCAAGGAGACAGCATTTGGTTGCATGTTGACGGGATAGAAAATTATACATGGAAACGAGTGGATACCTTGCGTTGGGATACTACATATGTCCATTATACCACCATCAGTAAACAAAAAACGCAGTTGATCAATGATATGCGGTCTTATTTCCCGTTGGACAACCGCTATTTGGTGTTTTGCACATCCCAATGTGGGTCGTCGCAGGGGGATACGATAGTGATTCTACGTTCGCAATTGAATGATACCCATCTGTTAGACAGCTTGCTGAACACGACGGCAAGATATAGATTCGGTTATCTTGCTACTGATTATCATAAGGACCCCAGTTATCACACCATTGCACAAGGTTCCTCAGATTCCATCGCTGTGGCGCCGAGAATCACCACGGATTATCTGGTTTTCGGTACGGATACGAATGGTTGTTTCTGTCGCGATACGGCTGTCATACACATCAAAGTGTTGCCTCATCCTACCATTTTAGCTACCCATTCAACGGGTGTGGTGTGCGCTCACGATACCGTCACGCTGTCTGCGACGGTGTTGAGGGATGGCTTCTATTTGTACCAGTGGACGAAGGAGGGCGATAACACCGTGTTGGGTACCGATACGGTGCTGAGGTTTGTTCCGGATTCGTCCACCACGCTGTATTTCAGTGCGATACAAATAGGCGGCTGCGATACTACCGTGGCGTTCCCCATAGTGTTATATCCTCAGCCTGAGATTACGTTGCAAGCTTTTCCGGATACGGTATGTCATAGCCAGACCAGTACACTGACCATTAGTGGTTCTGAACTTCAGGAATGGTATTGGGATGACGGCACTTCTTCGAGGGAGAGGGTGGTGAGGCCAGAGTCCGACACGGTCTATTCGGTGACGGGTGTCGATAGCTATGGCTGTCCAGTGACGGCCTCCGTGCCCTTGTATATGTATCCTATGCCGACGCAGGAACCTATCGTGAATGACAGCATCTGTTTGGGAATGTGGGATACCATCGTGCTTTCCGGCACGGCGGTTCATTATCAGTGGCTTGATGAGGGAGTCCAGCATAACGTGTATGGGGATTCGTTGTTTGTGGCGCCTACTGTAAATACTACGTATTCAGTGGCTTACGACAATGCCTATGGATGTTGGGACACGACACAGGTCCATGTGTATGTATATGCTTTCCCGGAGCCCCGAATCACTCGGGACACTACGATTTGTAGGGGCGATTCCGTGCGGCTCACGGCCTCCGGCGGTGCTTTCTTCCGTTGGGATGATGCAGCACACAGCACGACCTCTTCCATTACAGTGTCTCCGGTGGATACCATGTCCTATCATGTGATGGTGTATGATTTTCAGGAATGTTATGCAACGGGCTCGGTCACCGTCAATGTGATACCGTACTTTGACTTGTCAATCACAGCCTCTGCCGATTCGGTTTGTCCGAACAGCGTGGTCGTTTTTACCGCTAATGGTGGCGACGACTACATTTGGAATAACGATCCCTCCGAAACTTCCTCGACATTCACGTTGCAAGCGGACACGACAACGGTGGTGATGTTGAACGCCGCGAATTTTACCACGAACTGTTCCCGTACGGTCTTCGATACGCTTGTGGTCCATCCTTTGCCGGAATTTCATTTCGAAACCGTGCGAGATACCCTTTGCGTAGGGGAGAGTCTGACCATCAATTTGGTAGGTGACGCGGCTTACTATGTATGGTCGAGTGGAGATACCGCGACTTCGCTGGTCATCACGCCGGAGGAAACTACCACCTACATGGTAACCGCCTATTCCGCCTATCAATGTCAGACCGTTCATGATTATACGGTTGTAGTGAATCCTTTGCCGTCGGAATTCTCGATTATTGTGGGTGACCATCTCTGTTTCGGGGATTCTTTACCGGTATATGTCAGTCCCGAGTTGAGCGGTGTTCGTTATTTGTGGAATTACCCGAATATTCCAGATGACGCATATTGGTTTTACTATACTCCACAGAGGGATATAGTACAGGATTATACGGATACATTGTCCCTTACGATTGTCGATGCCAATGGTTGTCAGCGGGAGAACCAGGCGTTGATCACGGTTTATGCATTGCCGCACGATGCCATCATTGGGCCATCGCACGTGTGTCGGGGAGATACGGTGTGGTTGTATACTTCAGGACAATATCACTATACTTGGGACTCTTCCATTGAGATGGATCAGTCGGAAAACGATACGGTATGGGATGTTCCGTCTTCTGATATGTCGTATTCAGTCATGGTGGAGAATGATCATCTGTGTCATGTGGTGTTGACCAAGGATATCCTGTTCAAAGAGTTACCGGTAGTCAGTATTTCTGCTGACGGACGAACAAAATTCTGTAATAATGAGTATTATCGTTTGACAGCTTCCGGAGCGGAAATTTATTATTGGGATGACGGTCAGATGGGTGCGAGTATTCTTGTGCAACCGATGAATCAGACCACCTACTCGGTTACGGGCGTCGATGCATTCGGGTGCGAAGGCGAACGCGTGATTCCGTTGGATGTCTATGAGGCGCCGCCGTTGACCTTGGATTTGCAGTCGGACACCATTTGTGCTTTGGACACTTTTAGGATTTGTGCTCAAGGGCTGTTCACGCATATTCTTTGGAACACCCAGGACACAACTTACTGTATTGAACGGTCGGATTTGGTCACCTCCTCCTATTTTTCGGCGACTATCTTCAAAGATTATGATGGAATACAGTGCCATACCACGGACAGCGTGCTTGTCCATGTATATCCTGTCCCGCAGCTGAATGTGGTCAGCAATACATCCCCGATTTGTGGAAACGAGACCGGTGTGATTGTAGTGTCAGGGGCGGACTCTTACGAGTGGATTTCCCATGAGCATTTATACGCTCAGGAGGGTCCGATGGCCATCATCCGTCCTGAACATAGCACGGAAAGATATATAGACACTTTCTTAGTGTGGGGTTATTTGAACGGGTTCAACTGCCGGTCGGTGTTGGCTGTTCCTTTCATTGTGGATTCCCTGCCAGACGCGCATATCGACCTCTTGGCTTCTGGCACCAGTGTGTGTTTGAACGATACGGTCACGTTGGTGGCACGGGGCGGAGTCTCGCACTTCTGGTATTTGGCCGACAACCCACAGCAGGTTATTGCTACGGGTCGGTCATTGACAGTGTCGCCGGAAGTGACGACCACCTATATGCTTCGGGTGATTTCCGCTAACAATTGTGTGGATACGGCTTATTACACGGTGAATATCAATGGTCATCCCGATTTGTCGGTTTCTGTTTCGGATGCGGCTGTATGTTATGGTTTCCCGGCCCAGTTGTCGGCCACCTCTTCCGTCACCCTCTTCTCGTGGAGTCACGCCAGCACATTGGACGATGCTTCCAGCAGTACTCCGGTGGCTATGCCGTTGGAGACGACCACGTATTGGGTGACGGTGACGGATGCGTTGACAGGATGCGAGACCACGGATTCCGTGACGATTGTCGTGCATCCTTCGCCGGTGGTTTCTTCGGATGCGCCGCATGCCGCGTGCGCGGGCGAAACGTTCACGATCACCTTGGCTGGCGCGGATCAGTACATGTGGTTCACCGATGATTTGGAAACGCCTTTCCATGAGGAAAGTACGTTGACCACGCCGCCGCAGGAGGTGCCGGAAACCTACTACCGCGTGATTGGCGTGGATCAGTACGGTTGCCGTGACACGCTCCCCATCACGGTCAATGTTTATCCGTTGCCGGAAATTTCCGCGCAGGTTTCCTCCCCGGGTTTCCTTTGTAATGACGGCAAACAGTTCTTGGGCATCACGGTGGTGAGCGACATCGACGGTACTTTGTATCAATGGAGCTCCTATCCTTACGATCCTTCCATGTCATACGACCAGAATTTAGCTTTTGTGTCGCCGGATACGACCACTATGTATATGATTGACGGCTATTATGTGATTGACGGGGTGGTGTGCCATGCCTACGACACTGCCAATGTGGTTGTATATCCGACTCCTGAGGTGATAGCTTCCATCTATCCTGAAATCCCTTGTGACCATATTGAAGTGACCTTGACCGCTACGGGTGCCAGTCAATACATGTGGTTTTTAGGCAATCAGTTGGTGGCCACGGGAAGTGAGATTTCGGTGATGTCGGAAGAGGGGGCGCGATATATCGTGGCCGGCACGGACAGCAATCGCTGTATCAGTCGTGACACTATTGAGATAAACGCCGTGCATGAGCCGCCCGTGGACACCATCATCGGGGCGACTTCCGTCTGTTACAATGTTCCGACGGTTTTAAAAACGTCGGGCCTTAATCATTGCGAATGGTACCCTGCGGAGGCGGTCTCCAATGTGACGGATTCTTCGGTGACGGTGACCATCACCGAGAACACGACGTTCACCGTGTACGTCATCAATGAGTTTGGCTGTCGCGACACGATGTATTACCCTATGACAGTCATGCCTTTGCCCGTTTTGGTATTGCCGAACGACACGGTGTTGTGTGAAGACGATGCGTTCACTTTCAGGGTCAGCGGAGCCACCTATTATGTGTGGGAGGATGGCTCGACCAACGATTTCCGCACGGTTTATCCTTCGCTGAACACGACCTCGTATAGGGTTACCGGTACTAACCAATACGGATGTCAGACGTCCGACAGCATTTCGGTGACGATATATCCGGCTTTTGATCTTCATATTGTCGCCTCCCGCGACACATTCTGCATTGAGGACAATGCGGTGACCTTGACGGCTTACGGGGCGGGCGACAATTACCTCTGGAATACCGGTAGCAGAGATTCTATCATCACAGTATATCCTACATCAACCACCACCTATTCGCTTACTGCGTTCAATATTTCTTCGGGATGCCTTTCCTCCATTTCCCGAGAAATTGTGAGGATGGAGAATCCGAGCGGGCAGATAACGAGTTCGCAGCCGTTCCTCTGTCTCCATGATACAGCGGAACTTTCCGTCTCGCTTGCAGCGGGGGAGAGTGTGGTGTGGAATACAAATGCAACGGAATCCACCATAATGGTTTCTCCTCAAGACACTACCACCTATTCGGCGGTTGTGACCAACGATTTCGGATGTACCACCCTTACTTCCTATCGGGTGGATGTTTTGCCCATTCCACAGGTTAGCATATTGCTGAGTGATAGTGTGTTGTGTTATGGCAATGTTGTTACGCTAACCGCTATAGGAGATGCGGATATGTATCATTGGAGTACGGGCGAAGTGGGAAATTCCATCACCATTACGCATGTGTCCGATGAGAATTTCCATGTGACGGGGTATTATTCATCGCTGTGCCATCGATCGGATACGGCTCACGTGACGATTCGTCCATTGCCAAGCGGTTTGATTACCGGTCCTTCTGGTTATATGTGTCAGGGCGATTCAGCGGTCCTGAACCTTTCTTCAACGAATGTGGATTGTGTATGGCTGCCAGCTGAGGATGTGGTGCAGACCAACGGAACCACTGCTGTTGTGAAGCCAGATGTTACGAAGCCGTTCACCGCGGTGATGACCAATGAATACGGATGTGTGGATTCCACTCATGTCACCGTGTATGTGTTCGAGCCGTTGCCGTTGCAAATCACGGCTGATACAGTGCTGTGCTACGGCTCGGGCGTGGATATCACGGTGGCGGGCAGCTGGAACTATCTTTGGAATGATGGATTCCAAGGCAACAGCCAATATGTCACTCCGACTCAAACTACCACTTACACGGTCAGTTCAATCGATTTAAATAACTGTGTGACAACTATTTCTACCACTATCACGGTGCAACCTGACTATTCATTGTCGTTATATCACAGCAAAGATACCATCTGTGTGGGCGACAGTGTGACTTTGTGGTATATAGGGGCTTTGGATCAGCATCATTGGAGCACGGGCAGTACGGCCGATAGTATAACCGTTTCCCCGATGAATGACGCCATCTATTCCATTTGGGCATATAATCAAAGTACAAATTGTGCCAAGAATGTGTTTGATACGATTGTGGTGTTGCAATATCCGGCCTTCATGTTGAGTACAGTCAACTTAGTCTGTGCCGGGGATACCTTGGCGGTGAGGGCATTCAGTGATTATGCATTCGATTATACATGGCGTTCGTCGCCTGAAGGCTCGGTGATTTCCCAACCCGACAGTGCGGTGATTTGGGTTTCCCCGCAAGTGACTACTGCATATATCTATCAGGCAACCAACCATTTCTGCACGTTAACGGACAGCGTTATAGTAGAGGTGGCTCCTCAGCCGGTGATCACTGTGGATGAAATCTTGAACGAAACCTGTTTACAAAACAATGGCTCGGTGTCGGTGATAGCCCTATCCGAATATCCACCGCTCAATTATTATTGGTCTACAGGTGCGCAGGGAGCTTCGGTCATCCAGAACCTTTCCGCCGGGCTGTACTCCCTCACCGTGACAGACGCATTAGGGTGCTCGAATAGTCTTAGTGACATAGAAATCGTGAACATTCCACCGCCTGAGGTCGATGTTATCACGGCTTTGGGGTCAATCAACGGGGGTGATGGTAGCATAGACATCGATGTCCCGAATTATTATGGTAATTATACTGTTAGTTGGTATCTCAACTCATTGGATAATTATTTGCCCATGTATGAAGGTTTGACCTCGATTAATGGTCTTGACTCTGGCTATTATTATGTTGTGGTGACAGATGGAGCATGTTCAGTGACAGAGCAAGTCTTCTTGCCTCATGACTACTTCGGACGGGGGAATATCTATTATCCCAATACGATTACTCCTTCCAATGAAGACGGTATCAATGATTATTTCCAACTCTATTATGTAGGTACTGATATTCGTGAGATAGAAGTTTTTATATTTAACCGATGGGGGAGCATTGTGTTTCAAAGTTGCGATCCTCACTTTAAGTGGAAAGGTGAAATTAGAGACAGATCTTGCGATGCCTCAAGCGAGGGCAAAATATATCACCAGAATGTATATAATGTGATCATTCGCTATAGGGATGCTCGTGGTACGAAACATGAGATCGTTACACTTTTGGTGGTGTTGTGATGTGAAATTTAAGACTTTTGATTAATGTAAATTAAATATGAAAAAGATTACAATGATTTTGTGCGCGGCTGCGATGATGCTGTGCGTGGGTTGTCAGCAGAAGGCAGAGACGACCGAACAAACTGGAAATGAAACCGTTAAAAGTACAACGATGGAAGATTTATTGACGCGCCGCAGTGTGCGCAGCTACACTGACAGTATTCCTCCGATGGAGGTGATTGAAGAGATTTGCAAGGCGGGTACGTACGCGCCTACGGGTATGAACCGCCAGAGCCCGATTATCATCGCGGTGACGAACAAGGAGATGCGCGACCGTCTCAGCAAGCTGAATGCTGCAGTGATGGGCGCTGACAACGACCCGTTTTACGGTGCGCCCGTGGTGTTGGTGGTCTTGGCTGATAAGAATGTACACACCTACATCGAAGACGGCAGCCTCGTGATGGGCAACTTGATGAACGCCGCCCACGCCTTGGGTCTCGGCTCTTGCTGGATCCACCGCGCCCGTGAGGTCTTCGAGAGCGAAGAGGGCAAGCAGATTCTCGCCGACCTCGGCATCGAAGGCGACTACGCAGGCATCGGTAACTGTATCCTCGGCTACACCGCTGGCGAATATCCTAAGGCTAAGGATCGTAAGGAGAATTGGGTGTATTGGGTGAAATAAGTTAGTAGTTAGTCGTTAGCAATTAGTAGTTGATGTAGAGACGTTGTGTACAACGTCTTACAACAAACGTCATACGTCATTCGTGTAACGACTTATGCCATTACTACATTCTATTTCGTATCACGGGTTGTTGCCGGAAACGTTCAACAACCCGTTTGATTACGTGTCGCATCCCGTGTGCGAGGCGGCGGTGCGTGATTTGTTGCCGCGTGTCGAGGAGTTGATGCGCGGAAATCCTGAAGGTAAGATGTTCGGGGTGCTGGTCGTGACAAAAGAGGAGAAATTGTATTATTTGGCGGCGTTTTCGGGACAGTTGTACGACAAGTCCGTGCTGCCTGGCTTTGTGCCTCCGGTGTTCGATTTTCTCGCGCCTGACGGCTATTTCAAGCAGCATGAAGCGGAGATTTCTGCCATTAATCATAAAATCAGCCGATTACAATCTGACGAGCATTATGTCCAGCTGCAGCAGTCGTATCAGCAGATGCTATTGGATGCGGAAAATGCTGTTGCGGAAGCTAAATCCAACATGTTGATTGCCAAGGAGAAACGGGATGCAGAACGTTCAAAAAGAGTGCTTTCACTGGAAGAAGAGGCCGCTTTCGTGAAGGAAAGTCAGTTCTTGAAAGCGGAGGTGCGGCGGGTGAAGAAGCGTTGGGAGGAGGCATTGACGGCGGCGCGGCAGGAACTGGAGTCGATGGAGAAGCCCATCGTGGAGCTCTCTGCCGAGCGGAAACGGAAGTCGGAGGCGTTGCAAAACTGGCTGTTCGAGCATTTCGTGATGGTCAATTACGCGGGCGAACGTCGCAATCTGCTAGAGATTTTCTGCGACACCGTGCAGCAGTTGCCGCCTGCGGGTACGGGCGAATGTTGCGAACCGAAACTGCTGCAATACGCATACACACACGGACTTAAACCCATCCAAATGGCCATGTTTTGGTGGGGGAAGTCACCTGAAGGGGAGATCCGTCACCATCTACACTATTATCCTGCCTGTTCGGGCAAATGCAAGCCGGTACTGCAGTTCATGCTCCCGGCTGAGGTGTTGGCTGCGAAGCCGCAGCGCACTCTTTCCGAACAGTTGGAAATCGTTTATGAGGATGCCGATTTATGGGTAGTAAACAAGCCGTCGGGCATGTTGAGCGTACCCGGAAAAACAAACCGTGAATCGGTGATCTCCTTGCTGCAGGCGCGTTGTCAGGAAGGCGAAACGCCGTTGGTGGTCCACCGTTTGGATATGGACACCAACGGGTTATTGGTGGTGGCAAAGCACAAAACCGCGCATTACCATCTGCAGAAACAGTTCAGAAACAGGGAAATAGAGAAGACCTACGTGGCAGTGTTGGATGGTGAACCTTTGCCGATAGGGGAGGAGGGGCGCATTGAGTTGCCGCTCGCGCCCGACCTGATGCACCGACCGTACCAAAAGGTGGACAAGGAGCACGGAAAACCAGCCGTGACGTTGTATCGTGTTGTGGGCGAGCATCTTGTGGAGTTGCATCCGCTCACGGGCCGCACGCACCAGCTGCGCGTCCACTGCGCCCACGCAGAAGGTCTCAACCGCCCCATCCAAGGCGACAACCTTTACGGCCGCCGCGCCGACAGGCTCTATCTCCACGCCGCGAGGATTGCGTTCACGCACCCGACGAGCGGGGAAGAGATGGTGTTTGAAGTGAAGCCGGGGTGGTAAAACAAAAAACGACTTTCCCTCTTGACAAGCGGTCTTTTTTGTTGTATTTTTGCATCCAATTTAAAAACGAAATATTATGACCACTGAAATGAAATTATACCAGTCGGAAGACCTTCAAGTGAAATTGGATGTTCTTGTTGAAAACGAGACTGTTTGGTTGAGTCAAGCGCAGATAG
>Ga0310696_10005784_pt1 | contig 14823 bp, 8 predicted proteins | sample AusTroGonzalo_MG_4_FD_203885 | JGI IMG/M metagenome (GOLD analysis project Ga0310696, IMG submission 203885) | Bovine rumen microbial communities from tropical cattle in Woodstock, Queensland, Australia - Gonzalo_02 (v2) (version 2) | ecosystem: Host-associated > Mammals > Digestive system >...
GCGCCTTTGCGGAACGTGAAGTGCGGCGGGCGTCCCGCCCGCCGCGTGAAAGGATCAAGAACGGTTGGTTTCGCAAGGAAAAAGGAATCGTCACAAAATAAGAAAGAACGGGACGGGCATTTTGCCCGTCCCGTTCTTTGCTTTCAGACCACGGTTCCGGTTATCGATTCTCGGAAACTTCAGCCCTTGTGCGTTTCGAGCCACGCGTCGACCTTCGCCTTCGCGATGCAGGCGATCTTTTCCTCCGGGTAGGGGGACGCCTCACCGCCGTTGGTGTAGACGAAATACTTGCCGTCCTCGGTCGCGTAGAGCGTCTCTTCGTACCCCGCGGGATCGCCGAAGAAGCCGTGCACGTTCTTCGAGACCACCTGCGCCGTTTCGGTGTCGTAGACGGTTCCTCTGATCGTTTTTTTCATCTCTTTATTCCTTTCTTTCTATGTTCTGTACGGTATATCTTTTCCCGGGGCGATCGGTTTCATTCACTCCCGGGGAAAAAGACGGGTTCAGAGCCCCAGGCCTGCCGCGCCGATGATCCCGGCGTCGTTGCCGAGTTCCGCGATCCGGACGGCGCACTTGTTCGGCAGTTTTCTCGTGTACTGTTCGGTGCGGATGATCTCGAGCAGCGGTTTCAGGAGGTTGTCGCCCTCGTTGCAGATGCCGCCGCCGATCGAGAGGACCTCGGGCTGAAAGACGTTGATCATATTCGTGATCCCGCAGGCGAGATAGCCGATATACTCGGAAACGACTTCCGCGCCGACCTTATCGCCCTTTTTCATCGCGGCAAAGGCGGTGCGCGCCGAGACCCTGCCGGTCGCGTCGAACTCGTCGACCATCAGCGACGGGATCCCCTTGATCTTGCACTCGTTCACCTTCTCACGGGTCATATTGACCAATCCGGTGGCGGAACTGTACGCCTCCCAGCAGCCGCGCCGCCCGCAGGAGCAGGGGCGACCGTTATACTCGATCACGGTATGCCCGAGTTCCCCCGCCGCGTGGTTAAAGCCCGAATAGACCTTGCCGTCGAGGACGATCCCTCCGCCGACCCCGGTTCCGAGCGTCACCATCACCGACTTTTTCGTTCCCTTCGCCGCGCCGGCAAGCGCCTCCGCCAGGGCGGCGGCGTTGGCGTCGTTCTCGATCAGAACGCGCGGGACGGGCAGATAGGACTTGAAAACGTCCGCGATGGGGAAGTGCAGGAAAGGAACGTTGTTCGCGTATTCGACGACGCCGGTGTCGCTGTTCGCCGTCCCCGGCGTGGCGATGCCGACCGAGGCGACCTCGCCGATCCCGATCCCGTTCTCCTTGAGCAGACGGGCGGACAGATCCGCCATATCCTTTACGATCTCCTCGGGCGCGCGCTCCGGACGGGTGGGGACGCTCCCCTTTGCGAGGATCTTCAGATCCTTGTCGCAAATACCGACCGCAATGTTCGTTCCGCCGAGATCCACACCGATATATACCATATTTTCTCCTTGCCGAGCCGCGTTCCGGCTCTTCGTTTTCCGGCTTTTTCGCCGCTTGGTTTCTACCATTTCATATTATACCCGCGCGCGAGGGCAAAGTCAAGCGTCAGAACGAAAATAGGCGGAAAAACGGTAAGTCAGGCGGGAAAAGGGACGGTCACCGTTCCGCGGCCTTCTGCGGAGGCGAAAACGCCCGGAAAACGACGGCGCGTCAGGTCCGGTGAAAAGTCCCGCCGCGTATCCGGACGGGCGAAGCCCCTCTTTCGGGCAGGTGTAGAAAATAAGGCTGTATTTTTGGATACTATGCACAATTATCTGATTCTTTTTTTAGATACTGCTTCCAACGCTTTTATTCATCCAAAAAGGAATTGTAAATTAACAAACGATTCTAAAGCAGAACTTTTCTCTGTGAAAGAAGCGGATAAAAGTAATTCAGATTTACTTTTTCAGAAAAACGAAAGGCGGCGAACGGATGCGCCGGGGGCGGAAGAACCGGGATTTGCTTTGTGAAGCCGGAAAAACTTCCCGTCCGAGGGCGTTTTTTGCGATTTCGCGGCTTTTTATTATAAAATATAGAACTTGACTTTTGCCCGCGTATATGGTAAAATAAACGCAGACTTATAGGGGAGTACTATGCCATTTCCTCCCGATCGGGTCTGAAAATCTTTGGAGGTCACACGGTATGAAAACAAGCAAACTGACACGGCTGATCGCGTTTTTCCTCGCTGCCTTCTGCTGTGTCGGAACGATCGTCATTACCGGCTCCGCGTCCTCTTCTTCCTCGCCGCAGATCATCGAGGAGAAGGAAGAGGAAGCAGCGTCTTCGATTTCGAAGATGAGGGAGTATCTGGAGGCGAAATCGTATTCCGAGTACTATGAAGCGTACCGGAACGAATCCGCCGGGGTCGCCGACGTTTCGGTGGATCTGACGCAATTTACGACCGACGAGGCGGGCAAAGGGTCGAAACTTCTGAAGGACCTTTCCGATTTAGAGCTGGAAAAACTCGAAATCGCGTCTCTGGTCTCGGATGATCAGAAGGAGACCTCGGTTTACGTTTCCGAGGCCGGATCGATCACGTTCCCGGTCGACGTTCCCTCCGCCGGGCTCTATTACATAGCGATCAACTATCTGACCGTTCACGGGACGGTCAACAGCGTGCAGCGGAAACTGTATATCAACGACTCGGTTCCTTTTTCGGAGGCGAGTTATCTCGTTTTTTCGAAGAACTGGCAATACCAATACGAGACCGATGAAGACGAAGAGGGCGGGAAGGCGTTCGAGCGCGACCTGAACGGCAACGATCTTCAGCCCGAATTGCTGCAGACCAACAGCTGGCAGACCTACGTCTGCTCCGACTCGGTCGGCTACGTGAACGGCTATTTCCTCTTCTTCCTCCCCGAGGGGTACAACAAGCTGACCTTCGAGGCGGAGCGCGAGGCGGTCGTCTTCGGCGGAATCGACATCCTTGCCGCGACCCCCGATTCCGCTTTCCGCGCGCCCACGATGGAGGAATATCTTGCGACCCTCAAGGCTCTTCAGGAGACCTATCCCGACGCCTATAAGAGCGCGACCGAGATGGTCCCCAAAGACAAGAAGGTAACGATCGAGGCGGAGAAACCCGACCTCGTCTCCGACAACTCGGTCTTTATGACCAGCGACCGCAGTTCGGCGATCAACTCGCCCTCTTCGGCGAAGGCGCAGCTCTTCAACGTCATCGGCGCCGAGAGCTATAACACCGTCGGACAGTGGGCGGCGTACGAGTTCACCGCTCCCGCAGACGGTCTTTACAAAATCGCCATGCGCTTCCAACAGTCGGCTCTGCAGGGAATGTTCGTCTGCCGTACCGTCCGGCTTTGGAGCGCGAACCGCGACAAGACGGCGGGCGTCGTCTACGGCGAAGGCGACGGCATAACCAGCCGCATCCCCACCGCACCTTACGAAGAAGCGTACAGGACCCGATTCGATTTCTCGAAGAAATGGCAATCCGATTTCATCGGCTCCGGAGATCAGGATGAAAACGGAGACGACGTGGACTTCCTCTTCTATTTTAATGAAGGCGAAAAATACACGATCTACTTTGAAGTCTCGCTCGGCAGCCTTGCCGGCAAGATCCAGGAGGTCGAAGAATCGCTCCGCAACATCAACAGCGCGTATCTCAGCATCATCAAGATGACCGGCGCGACCCCCGACCAGTACAAGACCTACGATTTCCGGGAAAACATTCCGGACGCGATCCGCGCCCTCAACTACGAGGCGATCAACCTCGCGAACATCGTCAAGGACTTCGAGGAACTCTGCGGCACCAACGGATCGCACATCGCGACCCTGATCACGATCTCCAACCTCCTTTCGACGATGGGTATCGACGAGATGGCGGTCGCGAAAAACGTCGAGAACCTGAAGACCTATCTCGGTACCCTCGGTACCTGGATCAACGACTCGAAGACTTCGTCGCTCACCGTCGACAAGATCGTGATTCAGTCGGGCGACGCGAAAAAGCCGAAAGCGAAGGCAAACTTCTTCCAGTCGGTCGGCTTTGAGATCAAATCCTTCGTGATGTCCTTCTTCACCGATTACGATAATATGGGCGTAAGAAACAAAGAATCGACGAGCAAGAACGCGCTGAACGTCTGGCTTGCCGAAGGACGCGACCAGTCGAAGATCTGGCGTTCGATCATCGACAGCGGTTTCAACAGTGAAGACAATCCCGAAAACGCCAACATCCCCGTTTCGCTGAAACTCGTTACGGCAAGCACCCTGCTCCCGTCGGTTCTGGCGAAGAGCGGCCCCGACGTCTACCTCGGACTCGGCAGCGCCACGGTCATCAACTATGCGATCCGCGGCGCGATCGACTCGATCCGCGACAATCCGGACTATATGCAGGCGGTCTACGGCGCCGACGGCATCCCGGACGATCAGAGGGATGAAACCGACCAATCGGATCCCGACGACGTTTACGCGCCCGTCGCGGTCGATATGCTGACCTTGATGAACAGGACCTACGGTCTGCCACTGACGATGAACTTCCCGATGCTCTTCTACCGTCTCGACGTTCTCGTCGGCCTCGGCGTCTCCGCCCCGACCACCTGGGACGAGGTGCTGGCGCTTCTCCCGATCCTGCAGTCGAACAACCTCGCGATCGGTATCACCTACACCCTCGCGCTCGACTTCTTCCTCTATCAGAACGGCGGAAGTATGTGGAAGTACACGGACGATCCCGAGTATTCGGAGTACGCCGGCGCGCAGATCGGGCTGGATACCAACGAGGGGCTTTACGCCTTCGAGTTCTGCACGCGGCTCTACACCGACTACGGTTTGTCGGTCAAGTTCGACGCCGCCAACCGGTTCCGTACCGGTGAAATGCCCCTGATCGTCTCCGACTACGTCAGCGTCTACAACCAGCTGACCGTTTTCGCGACCGAGATCAAGGGACTCTGGGAGTTCACCCACATTCCGGGAACCCCCGACGCGAACGGAAACGTCAACTACGACTCGATCGCCACCGTCAACGCGACGGTTATGCTCCACGGCTGCAAGGATCCCGACGCGGCGTGGAAGTTTATGAAATGGCAGACCAGCGCGGAGGTCGAGGCAACCTACGGCAACCGTATGGTCGCCCTGATCGGTCCTTCCGCCAAGTACGCCGCGGCGAACCTCGGCGCGATCCGCCTTCTCTCCTGGACCACCAAGGAGAAAGAAGCGATCGAGGATCAGATTAAGCATCTGTCGGGGATCGTCAACTATCCCGGAAGTTACATCATCGCACGGTACACCAACTTCGCTTTCCTTGACGTCGTCAACAAATCCCAAGATCCGGTCGACGCGATCCTGAACTACGTTCCGACCATCAACGCGGAACTGACGCGAAAACGCGAGGAGTTCAAGGATCAGGGGTTGAAGACGCTCGCGCCGGGCGAACCGCTCCCGGTTAAAAACGGGGGAGAAGCCGAGGCGGACGCCGAGTAATCATCTCCGCTACCGCGGTCCTTTATATTAAAATGTAAGGAGAACGACCATGTCACAAGGAAAGCACTCCTTTGGCGATCGGGTTTTCGGCGCCGTGAAAAGAATCGGCGCGAAGATCAAGGGCGTCTTCGTTAAGAAGAAGGAAGAACCCACCGTGATCATCGATCCGGCAACCGGAGCGGCGCGCCCCATCGCCCGGGATATGACCCGTCGTCAGTATATCTGGAGAGAAATGAAGAAGAACAAGGTCGCCTATATGATGGTCGGACCGTTCATGATCCTGTTCTTCATCTTCACGGTTCTTCCGGTTTTTCTGTCGCTTGCTTTGTCGCTGACCGACTTTAACATGCTGCAGATGCCGCACTTCAAGGGGTTGGACAACTTCCAACGCCTGATCCTGGACGACGAGATCTTCCTGCTCGCCTGCAAGAACACGCTGATTTTCGCCGCCATCACCGGACCCGTGTCCTACCTGATGGCGCTGCTGATCGCGTGGTTCATCAACGAACTTCCCCCGAAGATCCGCGCGGTCGTCACGCTGATCTTCTACGCGCCGTCGATTTCGGGCTCGGTCTACCTGATCTGGCAGACCCTCTTCTCGTCCGACTCCTACGGCTGGGCAAACGCGATACTCCTGAAAATGGGCGCGATCTCAAAGCCGATTCTCTGGTTTGAGAACGACAAGTACGTGATGGGGCTCTGTATCGTGGTTGCGCTATGGACGTCGCTCGGCACGGCGTTCCTGTCGTTCATTGCCGGACTTCAGACGATCGACCGGTCGCTCTACGAGGCGGCGGCGGTCGACGGGATCAAGAACCGGTGGCAGGAACTCTGGTATATCACCCTGCCGACGATGCGGCCGCAGCTGATGTTCGGCGCCGTCCTCTCGATCACCCAGTCCTTCGGCTTCGGCGCGATCGTTACGGCGCTCTGCGGATTTCCGTCGGTCAACTACGCCGCGCATACCATCATGCACCATCTCGACGACTACGGGGGACAACGGTACGAGGTCGGATACGCTTCGGCGATCGCCGTTATCCTCTTCGCCATCATGATTACCTGCAATATGGTGATCAAGAAAGCGCTTTCAAAGGTGGGACAGTGATATGAGTAAGAAATTAAGAACACGCAGTCACAGAGTCGTCCTGAACCGAAGCGCGGGCGGCGACGCCGGGATCACCTTCTTCCTCGTCATCATGGGGGCGTTCATGTTCCTGCCGATGCTTTACGCGATCATGCAGTCGCTGAAGCCGCTCGACGAACTCTTTATGTTCCCGCCGCGTTTCTACGTTCGCAATCCTACTTTCGAGAACTATTCCGACCTGTTCTCGCTGCTTAACGACGCCTGGGTCCCCTTCTCGCGCTACATCTTCAACACGGTGTTCATCACCGCCTGCGGTACGATGGGGAACCTGCTGCTCGGATCCATGGCGGCTTACGCGCTCGCGAAGATGAAGTTCCCGGGAGGCAACTTCTTCTTCAAACTGATCGTTATGTCGCTGATGTTCCACTCGACGGTCAACCAGGTCACGCACTTCATCCTGCTCTCCGCGTTCCATTGGATCGACACCTATCTCGCCATCATCGTTCCGGCGATGGCTTCGACCCTGGGGCTTTACCTCATGAAGCAGTTTATGGAGAGTTCGGTGCCCGACACGGTGCTTGAATCCGCCCGCCTCGACGGCGCAAGCGAGTTCCGCACCTTCTGGGTGATCGCGATGCCGATGGTCAAGCCCGCGTGGCTGACCCTCATCATCGAGAGTTTCCGGAACCTCTGGAACTCGGGCGCATCGATCTACATCCATTCCGAACAGCTCAAGACCTTCAACTACGCCATCACGCAGATCGTTTCGGGCGGTATCGCCCGTTCAGGCGCCGGAGCCGCCGCGACCGTCGTGATGATGCTCGTTCCGATCGTCGTCTTCGTCATCAACCAGAGCAAGATCATCGAGACGATGGGTTCGAGCGGTATGAAAGACTGACGAAAGGAGAATCAGAAAGTGAAAAAGACGTTTGTCCGATTCATTATTTTCGCGTATCTCGCCGTTCTCCTCGTCGGTATTATGTCGATCGGAGCGGGCGCTGCCTCCTCCTACGAGACCTTTACCTACTCCGAGACAGGTAACATTCAGAACTCGCCGAACGCCTACGAGGTATACGCTCTTTACGACGCGTCCCGGATGAAACTTACCGAACGGTACCGGAGCACCTATATCGATAGACGTACCAAGTACGAAATCGAGGAGAACGGGAAATCCGAGTCGGATGCGACGACCGCCGCCACCAACGCGTGGGATAAAACCGAACTCAACGCGCTGAACCAACCGACCGCCATCCGTTCCGATAAAGAGGGAAGACTCTATATCGCGGACTCGAAGAACAATCGGATCATCGTGCTGAAGAACGACTATACCGTCCTCACCGTGATCGATTATTTCTACAGTTCCCGTTCGGACAACGATACCTTCTCCGAACCGAAGGGCGTTTTCGTCAACGACGATTACATCTACGTTTCCGATACCAAGAACCAGCGGATCGTCATTCTCAACAAGCAGGCGGTTCTGAACGGCAAAAACGACCATACCGCCTTCTATAAGGTCATTCTCAAGCCCGACACGCCGCTGGTGAAGCCCGATCAGTGGAATCCCTCCGCCTGCGCGGTCGACCAGTACGGTCGGATCTTCGTCGTTTCGGAAACGGCGACGATGGGAATCATCGTCCTGGCTGACGACGACGGATTCTTCAACGGATACATCGGAGCGCAGAAGGTCACCTACAACCCGTTCGAGCTTTTCTGGCGCCGTTTCCAGTCGGAAGAACAGCAGAAAAAGAACGTCAAGTTCGTCTCGGTCACCTTCAACAACATCACGATCGACGAGGACGGCTTTATCTACATCACGACCGACAACATCGATCTGGGTAAGCAGACGGCGGCGATCAACAAGAAGAGCGCGGACTACTCGCCCGTCAAGAAACTGAACTCGGCAGGAAACCACATCCTGAAGAGAAACGGTTTCCAGGATTGCGGCGGTGAGGTGTATCTTCATATCGCGGGCGACGAATCCAACGCCAAGCCCTCGAAGGTCACCGACGTCGCCGTCGGACCGGAGGGATCCTGGTCGATCGTCGACTACAACCGCGGCCGCGTCTTCACCTACAACTCGAACGGCGAACTTCTCTTCGCCTTCGGCGACGGCGGTGACGGGAGCGGAAGTACCGGTAAACTCGGTTCTCTGACCCATCTGCAGTCGATGACCTATCAACTCGCTCCGAACCAGAAGGACGGCGCGGGATCCGAGGGGATCCTCTACGAATACAATATGGTTCTGCTCGACAACTTCACCGGGCTTTTCACCGTCTTCACCCGCACCCAATACGGCGATCTTCTGATGGAGGCGCTGGCGCAGGAGAACAACCGCGAATACCACAACGCAGCGGAATACTGGCAGCGGATCCTCCAGCGGAACAGCAACTTCGATACCGCCTACATCGGGTTGGGCAAGGCGTATTACCGGATGGGCGGCGAGAAGAACTACCGCGAGGCGCAGAAGAACTTCAAGGCAAGTTACGAAACCACCTACTACTCGAAGGCGTACGCCGAACTCCGGAAGAACTGGATCAACAATCCGTGGCACCTTGCCCTGATCGTTCTGGTGGTCGTCGTCTTCCTGGTCGTCGTCGTCAAGGGACTCGGCGCCGCCAAGAAGTTCAACACCCGCGTTTCGCTCAAACCGGGTAAAAAGACCTATTGGGAGGAACTCATATTCCCGTTCCATCTCGTATTCCACCCCTTCGACGGCTTCTGGGATCTGAAGCACGAGAAGCGCGGCTCGGTCCGCGGCGGACTTACGATTATGGGACTGACGATCCTTGCGTTCTATTACAACTCGGTCGGGAAAGGTTACATCTTCAACCCGCGGCAAAGCACGTCTTCGATCGTCATTCATATCATTTCGGTCGTACTTCCCGTTTTCTTATGGGTCACGGCGAACTGGTGCCTGACCACGCTCTTCGACGGAGAGGGATCGTACCGCGACGTTCTCGTTGCCACGACGTATTCGCTGGCGCCTCTGCCCCCGCTGCTCGTGCTCTCGACGTTGCTCACCAACGTCCTGACGAAGACCGAGGGGACGATCGCAACCAAAATGATCCCCATCATCGCGTACGTCTGGGTCGGCTTCCTGCTCTTCTTCGGAATGCTCGTGACGCACGGCTACTCGCTGCCGAAGAACATCATCACCACCCTCGGAACGATCGTGGCGCTTGCGGTTCTCGTCTTCGTCGCCGTTCTCTTCTCGAGCCTGGTCGGAAAGATGATCCAGTTTGTCTCGAATATCGTCATAGAAGTCAGTAGTCGAACGTAAGGAGGAAAGCGTATGAAAAACAGATTGATTTCATTTCTGCTTGTCGTTCTGACTTTGCTCGGCGCTATGATTCTTCCCGCGGCGGCGGCTGACGATGAGAGCAAGTACCTGAAGGCGACCGACAATGCATGGAAAGCGCATTACGACGAGATCGCCGCAAAACTGACCGAAGAGATCAAGCAGGGCTATACCGATCTCTACGCGCAGACCGACAAATACCAACTGTTCTGCAACAAGTACACCGGCGAGGTATATCTGCGCGACCGCGGAACGGGTCAGTATCTGACGACCAACCCGATCGACGTCGGCAACACGTCCGCGTCGAAGCCGTCCTCGCAGCAAGAGGACCGGCTGTCGCAGGTCTGGTTGACCTACCGTGCCATTGAAGGCAGCTCGGGCGAGGTCAGTTACAACAGTTTCAAGTATGCCGCCGAGAGAGGACAGATCTCGGTCAGCCGCACACGCGACGGGATCCGCGTCGAGTACACGATGGGCGACGTGACCAGCCGTTTCATCGCTCCTCAGGCGATTCTGGACAGCGATTTCCGGGAGTCGATCCTCTATCCGTTCGAGGATCGCATCATCGGGATCCTGAATTACGACAATCTTGTCAGTACGTTCAGTTCTTTCATCAACACGACCGATCCCGACGCGAAAGAGGTCTACGAACGGCTGAGAGTGTTGGAAGAGCCCGAACTCCCCGTCGAACCCGAGGATCCGGACGACGAGGCGGCGATGCAGGCGTATGAGGCTGCAAAGGAAAAATATGACGCCTACTGGGATCTTCGGAACAATCCCGACGCATTCCAGGCGACGATCAAGGAGATCCTCGGCACCCCGAAGACCGACAAATTCAAGAACGACAACGTCAACTCACGTTTCCGGTACGACTATAAGGTCAAAAGGGAGAGCATCGAGGAAAGGATCAAAAACGGTACCGACGAACAGAAAGCGGCAGCCGAGGAAGAAAAGCTGCTCGTTCTCGAACAGCTTCGGGAAAGCGAACTGTTCAACATCACTTCCCTGAAAATGCCTTCCGATTCAACGGTCGGTAAGACGCTGAACAACGTTTACGCCGATTTCGGAAGTCTCGCCGCCGACTACAAGAAGGTCGTAAACCTGAACTTGTACTACGACGAGAACGGGAATCCCCTGACCGACGAGAACTCCAAAAAGCAGATCGACGCGCTGAAAAAGAAGTATTCGGTTCTGAACAGGGAACTCGCTCCGGGCGAAACCTATCCGCTGATCCGTACGCTGGACTATGATTACAGCTCGAACAGCGAGGCGGCGACGATCAACTATTTTAAGAAAGTACAGAACTACTTCGTCAAGAGCATTGAGGGCTACACGCTTTCCAAGATGGTCGCGCAGGAGGAAAAGGTCGGATTTGAGGCGATCATTTTCGACAACCCGCTCTTCCGGTGCGCCCTCGAGTACACCCTTGACGAGACCGGCGTGACGGTCGACGTTCCTACCTCCTCGATCGTTTTCGACGAGTCGAAATACGAACTGGTCGACTTCTCCTTCCTCCGGTATTTCGGAGCGGGGAAGACCGAGAACGTGGAAGGAAACGACGGCTACATCTTCTACCCGGACGGAAGCGGCGCTCTGATCTACAACACGACGCTTCCGACCAGCGCCGTTATGAAGCAGCCGATCTACAGCGTCGATTACGCGTTCACCAACCTGCTGGTGAAGTCCGCGGGCGATTCGATCAGCAGCAGCCAGCCGATCCGCCTTCCGGTCTTCGGCGCCGTGAACAGAGAGAAGACCGAAACGGGCTACAGCGACCGTCACGTCGGCTACCTCGCGATCATTACCGAGGGCGAAACGTTGGCGAAACTGTATGCGGCGCACACGACGAAGGACGACAGCGATTACGTCAACGCCTACGCTTCCTACACCTACCGTTCGACCGACAACTACTCGATCGGTCGTCTGGGGGGGAGCACCGTATCGATTTCCGCCGACTTCAGGTACGACGGTTACTATACGCAGAAGTACGTGATGCTGACCGACGACGCGCTGAACGGCGAACTGGGTGAGGATCACGGACGCTACCGCGCCGACTACGTCGGAATGGCGGACGCCTATCGCGATTATCTCTTCGGGCGCGGCGAACTGAAAGCCCTCTCCGAAGAGGAACTCAAGGCGCGGCTTCCGCTCTATATCGAAACCTACGCGACGGTCGAGACGGTCGAGTCGATCCTCTCCTTCCCGGTTGAGGTTGATAAGCCGTTGACCACCTTCGGCGACGTGGAGAAGATCGGCGACGATCTCCGGAAATCGGGGATCGGGAACGTCAAGTTCCGCCTGATCGGTTACTACAACGGCGGCTTCCAGGGCTACTATCCAAACCGCATCAAATGGATGAAAGCGGCGGGAGGAAAGAAGGGCTTCAAGTCGCTGACGGAATACGTCGAGCAACATCAGGACGACGGATTCGAGGCGTTCACCGACGTCGATCTTCTCTACAACTACAAAGCCGGAAAGATCGGCAGTATCTCCCGCAAGAAGAACCAGGTCCGTTCGATGTCCGATCAGTACGTCCGCAAGCACGTTTACAGCACGATCTATCGGACGACGACGAGCAATATGGGTCTTCTGATCTCGGCGTCCAGACTGACCGCTCTCTTCAACAAGTTCGACAAGAAGTTCAAGAAGTTCAATTCGACCGCGATTTCGCTCGCGAACGTCGCGTCCGACTTGTCCTCCAACTTCAACGAGGACGACTTCTTCACCCGTCAGGAGGCGAAGACCTACGTCGCCGAGTTCCTTGACGCGGCGTCTAAGAAGGGAAGCGGAAAGTACACGGTTATGTCGACGGGCGGCAACGTTTACACCCTCCCGTATATCGACTACCTGCTCTCGGCGCCGGTCGACGGAAGCCATTACAACTACGTTTCTCGCACGATCCCCTTCTTCGGAATGGTGATGCACGGTTCGCTCCAATACGCCGGCGAGATCTTCAACGAGGCGGGCAACCCCGACTACGAGATCCTGCGCGACGTGGAGAGCGGCGCCGGGCTCTACGCCGTCCTGGTTTACCGGGAGGACAACGCCAACCTGATGAAGGAAGATTCCTATCTCATCGAACACTATTCGGCGAAGTATTCGCTCTGGAAAGATGATCTGGTCGCCTACTTCGATCTTCTCGACTACGCGATCGGCGATCTGCAGACCTGGACGATCAGCGATCACCGGTTCCTCGCCGCCGAACGTAGAGCGCAGGATTCCGAGAGGGAAGAGGCGGAGCAAATGCTCGAGCAGGCGTATTACGACGAGCTCGAGAAAGAGTACAAGGAAAACCTGTCCGATCGGACCTATTTCCTCCGGGCGCTTTGGTACTACGAGACCGATCCGGCGACGCGCGAGAAGAACTTCAATTCTTTGGCGGAGAATCTGATCAGCTCTAAAGGCGTTTCCACTTACAGCCCCGAACCGGTGGAAACGATCCTCGCGGTTATGGAGGCGCTCAGAGCCGAGGATGAATTCGCCAATATGGCGGAGAAGAAACTCGCTCAGGAAGCGTTCAAGCGGATGATCGATCCGGCGTCGGAGTATTGCAAGTATTCGACGGCTTACGGGCAAAAGGTCAAGATTACCGTCGACGTCGACGCGATCATCGCGGACGCGGAAGCACAGCTCAAAGCGACGGTCAGTCAGGAGTTCCGCGATAAGGTCGCCCTCTTCAAGGAAAAGAACGAGTACACGGGCGACGACGGCGTTCTGGAACTCAACGTCACCGGTATCGACACTTCGCTTGCGAAGAACGACTTCCTCACGGCGAAGAGCAACTATATGACCGAGTCCGAGGCGACCGACCCCAAGTACAAGACGACCAACTACACCATCAACGACGGTTCGGTCGTTCTCGTGACCTACTCGGACGGAACCGATTCGGTCCGCTTCCTCCTGAACTTCAGCATCTTCAACGTGACCGTCAATTACGAGGGAACGGTCTACACGCTCGAGAAACACGATTTCATCCGCTTGGATCCCCGTAAGGACGGGACGCCCGATCCGAGGAGACTTCCTAATCTTCCTAAGGAAGGAGAGTGAGGAATATGACGAATACGCAGAGTAAGAAGCTCAAACTTCCGAAACTCGGTCGCGCCTCGCTCGCCGAACGGAAGGCGCGTAAGGGTTGGATCTTCGTTCTCCCCTTCGTGATCGGGTTTCTCCTCATCTATCTTCCCATTATTATCGACTCGATCTGTTTCAGTTTCATGACGGTCGATATTCAGACCGACAATGAGGGAAACGCGTTCACGCAAGTGACGGGACACGGCTTCGAGTTCTACCGCGAAATGTTTGCCAACTCGAAGTTCACGGAGCAGCTGCTGTCAGGCGTTACGCAACTGCTCTGGGAGGTTCCCGCGGTCGTTATCTTCGCGCTCTTCGTTGCGGTTATCCTGAATCAGAAGATGCTTGGACGCGCCGTGTTCCGCGCCATCTTCTTCGTCCCCGTCATTCTTTCGACCGGTCTTCTGGAGGCGCTTACCGCAAGCCAGGTTTCCGATTCGCAGGGCATTGACGACGGTTCCGGATCGAACGGCGCGACCGAGTTCATCACGATGATGGACGTGCAGATGCTCTTCCGGAATATGAAGGTCGGAGCACCGTTGGTCGAATACGTTGTAGGTCTTGTCAACAACGTGTATAACATCGTCAACTACTCCGGCGTTCAGATGCTGATCTTCCTTGCCGGACTGCAATCGATCAGCCCCGCCATCTACGAGGCGGCGCGGATCGACGGCGCGTCGGCTTGGGAAACTTTCTGGAAGATCACCTTCCCGATGATCAGCCCGATGATTCTGGTGAACGGCATTTATACCATCATCGACAGTTTCACGCGGAACAACAACCCGGTTATGACGTACATAGCGGAGGTTTATTCCGGTCAGGATCAAAGTCTCGCGACGGCGGAGTATTGGGTTTACTTCCTGATCGTCTTCGCGATCGTAGCGATCTTCGGCGGAATCGTCTCGGCATACGTCTTCTACCAACGTCGCGATTGAGGAGG
>Ga0310696_10005787_pt1 | contig 14816 bp, 11 predicted proteins | sample AusTroGonzalo_MG_4_FD_203885 | JGI IMG/M metagenome (GOLD analysis project Ga0310696, IMG submission 203885) | Bovine rumen microbial communities from tropical cattle in Woodstock, Queensland, Australia - Gonzalo_02 (v2) (version 2) | ecosystem: Host-associated > Mammals > Digestive system >...
TAACTAGCGTTACCTGTAGAGCCGCCTGGGTCATATGAATAAGTACCCCAAACTGATGCGCCTAGTTCAGTAGAGTAGTAATCAATAGATCCAACCATGGTTATATTAAGGTATACGGCAGCAAAAACTTCGAAGCTAAATAACGCTACGATTACTGCACTAAGTATTGAAAATGCTATGGTTTTAAATCTTCTCATTTTTGCCACCTCCTTTTTATTTTTTTGTGGTATTATGTCAGTTTTATATTTTTGTTTTACCGCAGCATTGCTCTAAATCCTATGAATGTATCAGCATATGTCGCCATAAAGCTGTTACGATAGTAGAGCACGCCAGCAGTGTTGGTATCGGCAGTATAGCCTCCGAGTAGCGTGCCAAATACATTGGCTGTCGCAGATATATTAGGCGCATAGTAATAACTACATGTACCAGTAGATGTGCTACCTGAGCCGGATGCTTTTGTAGGAAGACAAATTACTTGCTCAATTCCGGTATTGGTATAGATATTGCTGACACCCGAGTATCTGTAATAACCATTGCTGGTTGGTAGGTTGTAACTCATTTCAATATATCCGCGATTAATCAAGGTAGATTTGCTATTTTCAAATGAAGTTCCAGTATTGGTCAATAACCAGGTTGAACTGCTAGTGTAGTCATAGTCATCGAAGTTGATATATGCATGCAGGTTGGTACCATCTGAGATTATAGATGAACCATACAACCAAGTTGCCACATTGCCCCAAGGGTTCGCAAGTCCAAGACAGAATACGGAAGTATAATTTGCGCTGCCGACATATCCATCGAGTAGGTATCTAGTAGTGCCAGTATTGTATGTCAAGAACTGGTTGGTGTATACGCCCTGTTTGTGATTGCGGAACGTATATGTACAGTTGTAACCATAGTTTAGACCTGCTTCGTTGTAACCGCTCGCAGATAATTTGTATCCATTCGTGCTGTCGTATGTGGCGGTGCCCTTTTGGCTGGCATTGTATACACTGATTGTGCCGCCGCCTCGGGCCGCCTCGTATCGGGCATATGATGAGTTGCTGCTAGTAGATAGAGTGGTACCATTAGAAGATATTACTGATGTGCCACTAGCAGAGAATGTGTTGTAAGTAGTGATATTACCATTACCAATCGTGGCTCTCGAGTTGTTGTTTGCATATTTTACTAGATAAAGTATGTCATATACGAATCTCGTGTAGTTTTCACCCTGTGCAAGAGAGGTGCACTTGTAAGTACTTCCATATAAAGCACTGGCTCGCCATGCTTTGGTCAAGTTGCTTGCCCATGTCATCATCTGAGATTGTGTTACACTAGCAGTCACAGTGTAGCCCGAGTTGTTGGTGTAACCATAATTATTAATAAGGTAATTATTTACGCCATGTACCAGTGGAGTCCTGTCAAATACATAACTTCTGAGAATTGGGCCAAAACCATTGTATGCGATGGTGTAGTTGGTGACTTGATTGGTTGCATCTACCACTGGGCTAAACATTGTTGATTCAAATGTTGCTATGTAATATTCAGATATTTCTACAGCACCGGCGAATGCGCGATCACTAATAGATATCCATTGCTTATCTCCAACAACCCATCTGCGTATATACATAGTAGGGTAGTAGGTGTAAACATCTACATTAAATGTTTCGCTAGATGATAGTGTTCTACCACTTGCCAGTGTGGTTCCAGCAGGGAGTGTGATAGGTCTACCATACCACTCAAAGTCATAGTTTATATCGCTGAGTTTACCAATAATCTCGCCAGTGGTAATGTCCACATTTACTAGGTCAATATCTTTGTATACGATAGCAGTTTGGTAGTCATCTTGACCATGTGTGATATGAGCATTGCCGTTTGCATCTGCATCATAAAGATACGTGTAGAGATTGGTTAGATTGTTTTCTTCCACCTTGGTAGATGTGGCAGATAGAGTGGCGTTGTATCCAAATTTGGTCCAATTTGGATCCGTGATATTCTGAGTCTGGTATATGCTGAGAATATCATTTGCTGTGTATTGCACATCGGCCATGAATGAGATATGTACATCAAATGACGCATTGATTGCCAAGTTACCATCACCGGATGCGTTTTGAAGCGATATAGTAATCTTTGCGACATACACATCATCGTTGTCAATAGATGAGTTGGAGTTAAACACATAACAATGTTCGGCCTCTATTTCATCATCTACATCTGAAATAAATGCAGAGGCGGATACAGCATTTTGTTTTAGGGTAAGTGGATCTGCATTGCCGGCAGAAATATCAAAGAATGTATATTGTGCGATTGATGTCAGATGAGTAGTATCTGTGAACGAAACGCTCACATTAGGAATGATGTATCTATCGCCAGTGTTTTTGATGAAGACATACAATGTGATGGTGTCGTCTAAACTAGTGAATATTGTATTGCCAATATTAGCAGAGATATTGGAGTACGATGTTTCATTGCCAGTTACCTCATAAACATCATTTGTTACAGAGCCACCTCCGCCAGATAGAGTCAGATATCTGGCGGTACCTGTGTCGCCTTCTGGGTTATATGAATAGGTACCCCAAATAGAAGCTCCAATTTCGGTTGCATAGTATTCGACATCGCCATGAATGGTAATATTTAGGTATACGGCGGCTAATACTTCGAAGCCAAAAAGTGCCACGAGCGCCGTACTAAATATTGCAAACATTATTGTTTTAAATCTTCTCATATTAGCCACCTCCTTTTTTATTTTTTTGTGTCGAGTGTATAACGTAAAGTGTTTTTAATTTTCACCGCAGCATTACTCTAAATCCTATAGTATAAGATGTTCGAGTGATTGAGTAATGCGCTGCGAAGCAGAATATGCCAGCACTGGTTGTTTCAGTAACTAGTCCGCCTCTAAGTAGTCCTAGTATGCTAGTGGTAGAATTTGAGATATAGAAATTATCGCACAAGCCAGTAGATGCATTACCAGTGCTAGACCCTGTTATTGGTAGTCCTATCAGGATATCCACTCCATTAGGAGTACTAGGGGTCGGAGTGGTACCCATATATCTGTATATTCCACCAATGCTTGGTATAATGTAGCCCATTTCGTAGTAGTCGCGATTTTCGAAGATTGGTTTATTATCTTCATATCCATTAGAATTAGATGTCATGTACCAACTCAGGTCTTGGTGTTCGTAATCGTAGTCATTAAAGTTTACAAAGGTATGCAAATTGGTTCCATCGCTAGTAATTGCAATACCTCCTATACCTGTCCATATGTTACCCCAAGGGTTTGCTTGTCCTAAGCAGAATACAGATGTGTATTTATTGCTTCCCACATAGCCATCTAGCAGATATTTTTTAGTGCCAGTATTATATGTTAAGAATTGTGTCGAATATAGACCAGTTTTGTGTGTGCCGTATGTATAGGTGTTGTTATACCCATAGTTCATGCCGGCATTATCAAATCCAGATTCGCTCATCTTATAGCCATTGGTGCTATCGTATGTTGCTGTGCCTTTTTGATTGTATTTATATACACCGATTGTACCGCCACCTTTTTCTGCTTCCATGTAACTATTGATATTATTGCCACCAGTAGTTATCGTCGCACCATTACCTGATGTGACAGATGTGCCACTTGTATTGTACAAATTAAATGTATAGGTGTTGCCATAACCTATTGTTTCCTGAGAGTTGTTATTAGCGTATTTGACTAAGTAAAGCAGGTTGTATACAAATGCGGTGTAGTTTTCACTTTGTGCTAGAGTAGCGCAGGTATAAGCACTATGGTATAGGACGCTATTTTGCCATGCTTGTGTTAAGTTGCTAGCCCAACTAATGGCTTGATATTGCGTCATGTTGGCAGTGTATCCAGTGTATGAGCCATAGTTATAATTAGTAGTAAGGTATGATGAAGATCCATTAACTAAAGGTGCTCGATCATAAATATAGCTTCTGGTAATAATGCCATATGAATTGTGTGCTACCGAAAGGTCTTCATTAAATATGGTTGCTTCAAAGGTTGCTGTATAATATTCTGGAATCTCAACTGCACCAGCGAATGCTCTGTCACTGACAGAAATCCATTGTTTATCACCTACGGTCCACCTACGTATATACATGGTAGGGTAGTACGTGTAGACATCCACAGTGAAGGTTTCGCTAGTCGACAGTGTTCTGCCACTGGCAAGTGTGGTGCCAGCAGGGAGAGTAATAGATCGACCGTACCATTCGAAGTCATAATTCACGTCGCTGAGTTTGCCTACAATCTCGCCAGTAGCAATATCCACATTGACTACGTCTATATCTTTGTAAACTATAGCATCTAGATAGTCGTCGCGGCCAAATGTGATATCTGCATTGCCATTATCATCATGATCACGTAGATAGTGTTCGAGATTGTTGAGATTGTTTTCTTCTACCTTGGTGGCTGTGGCAGATAATGTGGCATTATAACCAAATTTCGTCCATGCTGTGCTGGTTATGTTTTGAGATTGATATACGGATAATACATCGTTTGATGTGTATTGTACATCGGCCATGAATGAGATATCGACATCAAATGATGCATTGATATTTAGGTTGCCATCTCCCGATACATTCTGCAGAGAGATAGTAATTCTAGCAACATATACATCTTCATTATCTATAGATGAGTTTGCATTAAACACATAGTAATTGCCATCGTCTATTTCATCTGTAATATCTTCAACAAATATGCTTGCGGTGGCTGCATTTTGTTTCAATGTGAGAGGGTCAGTGTTGCCAGCAGATATATCAAAGAAAATATTATCAGTAGAAGATGTAATGTGGGTAGTGTCTGTAAATGTCACGTTTACAGTAGGTATAATATATCTATCGCCAGTGTTTTTGATGAAGACTAACAGAGTGAGCGTGTCGCTGACGCCAGTGAATAATGTGCTACCAATATTTGCAGAGATATTGGAGTAAGATGTTTCGTTGCCAGTTACCTCATAAACATCATCTGTTACAGAGCCACCTCCGCCAGATAGAGCCAGATATCTAGCAGTGCCAGGTTCACCTTCTGGGTTGTATGAATATGTACCCCAAATAGAAGCTCCAATTTCGGTTGCATAGTATTCGACATCGCCATGAATGGTAATATTTAGGTATACGGCGGCTAATACTTCGAAGCCAAAAAGTGCCACGAGCGCCGTACTAAATATTGCAAACATTATTGTTTTAAATCTTCTCATATTAGCCACCTCCTTTTTTTATTTTTTCTTTGTAGAATTGCTAATTATTTTTTCGTGTTTTAACTAATCATAATTCGGAAACCTTGGTTTACAGCTGCGTAATTTAGTGCGCCATGTAGATGTGCGCAGAATAGTCCTGCGTCGGAATATGATGCCGAATTACCGCTGCAAATAACGCCGAATATAGAAGTTGTAACGTTGTTGCATCCATAAGAGTCGCTCAGTCCATTATTTGCATTAGTGGTGCTAGATTGTTTAGTAGGGAAGCCAATCAAAGTATCTAGGCCACCATTGATTATTTTATTAGATGTTCCTAAGTATCTGTATATGCTGGCTGAGTTTGGTAGAACGTAACCCAATTCTATATAACCATGTCCTTCTAACAGGGCCTTATTTGATTCATAGCCATTTTGATTGGTAGTCATAAGCCAAGTAGTATTTGGACTTTGGTAGTCGTAATTGTTGAAACTGATATATATGTGTAAGTCTGTACCATCACTAATTACTGCACAACCAAATATCCATTCCCAAACGTTACCCCAAGGATTACATTGTCCTAGACAGAATACCGAAGTGTATTTATCGTTGCCGACATAACCATCTAATAGGTATCGCTTCGCACCAGTGTTGTAGGTGAGGAATTGGTTAGTATACAATCCTTCCTTGTCGCCGGCATATCCTCCGCTGTATGTTGGATTAGTGTAGACATATGTGCTGTTATAACCATAGTTCATGCCTGCTGCATCATAACCATTGGCGCTGAGTCTGTAATTGCTGTTGTATGTCGCTGTGCCTTTGCGTTCTGTATTCACAACGCCTATTGTACCGCCACCTTTTTCACTTTCGCAGTAACTATTAGTCGAATTACCTCCTGTGGTAATAACATTGCCATTAGATGTGGTAACAGTTGTGCCGCTGCTGTTATATAAACCATATGTAGATGTGTTTCCATATCCAATTGTTTCTTGTGTGTTACTATTTGCATATTTCACTAGATATAGCAGATTATAGATAAGCGCGGTATAGTTCTTGCCTTGTGCGTGACTGGCGCAAGTATAACCACTATTGTATAATGGACTGGATTGCCATGCTTTGGTTAGATTGGTCGCAAAATTTACCATTGTTGATTGAGTTAAGTAATTTGTAATGCCAGAATAACTTTCATAGCCATAGTTATTTATCATATAATTGGCTCGACCATTGGTCAGTACTGCGATATCGTACACATAACTACGTGGGATAACGCCATATGCATTATGGGCTGCAGTCTTATCTGGGTTAAATGGTGTGGCCTCAAATGTTGCTGTGTAGTATCCTGGTATTTCTACTGCACCTGGGAATGTGTTATCACTGAGAGATATCCATTGGTTGTTTCCTACAACCCACCTTCGTATATACATTGTTGGATAATATGTGTACACATCTACTGTGAATGTTTCGCTAGATGACAGTGTTCTGCCGCTAGCCAATGTGGTTCCAGCCGGAAGTGTAATATCTCGGCCATACCATTCAAAGTCATATGAGAGATCACTAAGTTTACCAATAATTTCGCCAGTAGCTATATCCACATTCACTAGGTCTATATCGCGGTATACAACTGCATTTACATAATCGTCTGTTCCGTAAGTAATATGTGCGTTGCCATATTCATCAGCATCATCGAGGTATGTGTATAGATTTTGCAGACTATTGGTCTCTACTTTTGTGGCATTAGCGGATAAGGTAGCATTATATCCAAACTTTACCCATGCTGGAGAAACTTGATTTTGCACTTGATATATGCTGAGTATGTTGTTAGATGTATATTGTACGTCGGCCATAAAACTGATATTTATCTGGAATGCAGATTGTACATGGAAGTCACCTTGTAAAGAAGGATCTATATTTTGAAGCGATAGTGTGACTTTGTAACACCAAGTATCATTATTGTCAATAGATGAATTTGACGTAAATGCTGAACATCTTTCTGCAGCAATTTCGGTTTCTACTGCGGCAACAAATGCAGTGGCGTTTGATGTTGTAGATTTAGCAGTAAGCGGATCCACATGGCCTTCTGACACATCAAAGTATGATGTGGCGACACTAGAGGCGATATAAGTAGTATCAGTGTATGTTACGCTGGCTGATGGCAGTATGTATCGGTCTCCGGTATTTTTTAGGAATATGTGGAAAGTAAGTGTGTCAGACACGCTAGCAAATGTAGTCAGTCCGACATTTGCGACAATATCGCCATATGACGATTCTTCTCCAGATAATTCATAGACATTATCTGTTGATGTGCCACCTCCGCCAGAGAAGGTTAGGTAAGATGCATTACCAGTTATGCCACCTGGGTCATAAGAGTACGTTCCCCAAATAGATGCACCTATTTCGGTAGCATAGTATTCTATAGAGCCTTGAGTAGATATATTTAGGTATACGGCGGCTAATACTTCGAAGCCGAAAAGTGCTACGAGCGCCGTACTAAATATTGCAAACATTATCGTTTTAAATCTTCTCATATTAGCCACCTCCTTTTTATAATAATAATTATATAACTCGAAAATTTTAATTTCTTTTGACTAAAAGAAATTAAAAAATTTTAGAAAAAAATAAATACTCCTCTTATACTTATTCAGTATATATTATATATATTTAGTGATATCCTGGCAAGCAAATGTAAATGATTGACAAAATTAGCACGAAAATTTTAGATTTTTTGCTGTAAAAAAACACATAGCAAAAATGCCATGTGTTTATGTAAATTTTATAAAAAAGTATATAAAAACATTAAATTTTTAAAGAAAAATGAATAAAATAGTGTTGTGATTTTAAATTAATTTAATATAAATTTCATAACCACTGGATTGTGATCAGAGTAGACGAATCCAGTTTGCACGTTTTCGAGATAGGTAACTGTAACATTTGCGGATACTAAAAATCCGTCGACTATAATAGTAAAATTGCCTTCTTGATAAGGAATGTCGCAATTGCGGCAGGTTGGTTTTTGTTCTCCGCATGTGTAATTCATGGCTCGAGAAATGCCGGCATATTTTGCAATCAAATTCGCAGGAAAAGGTTGTGCCCAACCAAAGTCAGCACTTTCGCCATCATTCAATGCTTGGGTGGAATTTCCGGTAAAGTCATGATTAAAGTCGCCGCCACATATACAGTAATTGCCTTTATCATATTCGCTCTGCATATCATCAAATAGCATTGTCATTTGAGCAGTCCTAATCTCAGGAGAACCACCATATGCAGACATGTGCACATTGTATATAACAAGTTCTTTGCCGCCAGATATGTTGATTCTAGACACAGAGTAGCATCTATCAAGATCGAGGAATTTGGATAAAGATGTAGATATTGGTAGGCTTCGTCTAGTGGAACTGGTGATGTCGGTCTTAGACAGAGTCAGTATTCCACTGTTTGATTTGCCATGAGGATTAAATATTGGATACATCAGAAATGCCGAGTGATAATTTACTGCAAATACTGATGAGTAAGTGTTGAATTTTTCGGTTAAAATATCGGCTTGATTGGTATGATAACTACGTGTTGAATCTGTGTCGACTTCTTGAAAAAGAATAAAGTCAGGGTTGAAACTGCTTGCCTTATTGGCGCCTTGGTTTATACAACTGATTACGCTTTCTTCGCTTTTGGCTCTAGATTCAGTGCCACCATCCATAAAGAATGTAAAGTCGGCAGTGTATGCACCAAAACCTAGATTTTGTGAAAAGATGGTGTATTCGGTGCCTGTATTTACAGATGAATTGATGTTTTTATTGGTGACTGCCAGTGCGAGTTTGTCTTCAATACGCGAGTATGAGAATATAACATAGCAGAGATATCCGCCAACTACCAGTATTAAAGTGATAAAAATTGAAAGTAGAGATAATAGCACACGTTTTAAAATAGTTTTATTATTTGCCATTGTTACCTCCAAATAAAAAAGTTGTATTACGTTTTTATAATACAACTCTAATATAACATAAAATGCATTTAATGCAAAATGTTTGTAAAAATATAATGAATTAGTGCTTTAGTGTGAGTAATTTACCTAAGATTGAAAAGATAATGAATGCCAATATATCTGCAACGATTATTGTTGCACCGACGGGTGTTTCTAATAAGATGGATGCTAGCATGCCGAAAACTGCGCATATTACAGATATGATAGCTGAGCAGAACGTAACTGCAAAAAAACTTTTAAAAATTCTCATACTGGATAGAGCAGGGAAGATGATCAGTGCAGATACTAAGAGGGATCCAACCAAATTCATTGCAATAACTATAACTATAGCTATAATAGTGGCAATCAAAATATTGTAAAGGTCAATATTGGTGCCGCTGGCCCTGGCAAAATTTTCATCAAATGTGATAGCAAAAATTTTATTATAGAAAAGGATAAAAAATATTATTACTACCACGGATAATACTATGGCAAGCCACACATCTCCGCGAGATAGGGTGAGAATAGATGTGGATCCAAATAGGGTAGAGCAGACATCGCCAGATACATTAGAAGACACATGAAAGACGTTTAGTAATAGATATCCAATAGCCAATGAACTGACGGCTAGAATTGCAATGAGGGCATCTCCATTGATTCGTTTGTTTTGGCTAGTTTTTAAGAGAAATATAGCACAGATAATGGTAACTGGTAAAACCAGTATAGTATTATTAGTGAGTCCCAAAGCAGATGCTATCGCTATGGCACCAAATGCTGTATGAGACAGCCCATCTCCGATAAAAGAAAATCTCTTTAAGACCAATGTCACGCCGAGAAGTGATGCACAAAGAGCGATCAATACACCTACGATAAGTGCGTACCTTACAAATGGGAGTGAAAGATAGTAGCCGATGGTGTCAAATATGTTGTTCATGGCTATGTCCTCCTATATGTCCACCGACGAAGTGATTATATTTTTTACCAAGTGGGCTTTTTAAAAAATTATCCTTAGTATCATAAAAGACATCTTCTTTTACAAACATGATATGAGAAGCATATTTAAGTGCCGAACCAATATCATGGGATATCATCAAAATGGTGATGCCATCGTTGTTAAGTTGCTTGATTAATGCATACATTTCTTCAGTCGAGGTTGCGTCCAATCCGGAAGTGGGCTCATCTAGTATCAGCATGTTTTGTGCACTGCAAAGTGCACGAGCTATGAGAACTCGTTGTTGTTGTCCTCCAGAAAGTTCTCGATAACATCTATTGGCTAGATCAGATATTTCCAACTTTTTTAGATTGTTTTTTGCAATATTTTTTTCTTCAGTTGTGTAAAAAGAAAAAATTTTGTGTCTGTTTTGAAATCCGCTCATCACCACTTCCATAACAGTGGCAGGAAAATCTTTTTGTGTTAGGGTTTGTTGGGGCAGATATCCGATATTTTTGCGAGTAAACCCACCCTTAAAAAGCACATTGCCAGAGACTGCGGGAAGCAGTCCCAGAATGGTTTTGATGAGTGTGGATTTGCCAGCACCATTTTCGCCAACAATGACGATATAATCGCCTTTGTTGATATCTATATTTAAATTATGAATAATAGGCTTGTTATCGTATCCGCAACTAAGATTTTTTAATGTTATTTGTGCCATATATTCTCCTTAACTTAGAGCTGTTTGCAGTGTTGTTAGATTCTCTCGCATTATTTGAATATAATGCTTATTATCTTTTGTTTTTGTATTTTGCATAGAATTTAGAGTCAGTATTTGTTGGTTTTTTGATGATGTGTTGTTTTTAATTGCATTAGCGATATCGCCATTTGATGTTTCTAATTTGATTATATATTTAATCCCTAATGAGTCTACTTTGCTTGATAAAAAGTCGATGGTTTTAAAACTGGCTTCAGTTTCCGCAGAACAGCCGACAAAAGCTGCGTAGTATTCCAGATTATAATCGTCTACAAGATATCTAAAAGGGAATCTGTCTCCAAATATCAAAGTGCGGTTAGCTGCTTTGTCTATTGTGGTTTGGTAATCTTTGTCTAGCGATGATAATTGGGCAATATATTTGGTTTGATTTAGAACATATTTATTTTCCAATTCAGGAGCCATTTCACACAGTTTGTCCAAAATGGCAGCTGTGCAAAGTTTTGCATTTTTAATTGAAAGGTAAATATGTTCATCGTATTCAAGTTCATCTTCATCATCTACTTCCATGCCTTCCTTGATTTCTTCTTCCTTTATCATATCGCTTAGAGATGACATCAGTTTGATTGATGGTGGAGCAGAGTTGGCCGCCTCAGATAGTAAGTCGTCTATCCATTCTTCCGACTCTCCGCCTATGTATATTACAAGGTCAGCGGTGAGAATGGTGGCTATATCCTTGGCTGATGGCTGAAAACTGTGCATATCAGTACCGTTGTCTATCAAGGGGATTACATTGGTAGAAGTGTCTGCTGTGATGTTTATTGTCCAATCATAAAGTGGAAATATGGAGCAAACGACATTATAAGTGTCATCATCTGTAGAATGACGGCAAGCGGAAAGACCGGTTGAAGAAAAAATCAAAATCATACAAAGAATGCACATTGTAAAACATTTACATTTTTTCATTGGCACTCCTTTTTTTGTTGCATTTTTTGCAAAGTCCATATAGTATCGTATTTCGATTATCAACATTAAAATTGGCATTTTGCAAAATATGGCCAGTCAGTAGTTTGGATTCGTCATCACTCAGGTGGGTGGTTTTACCACAACTGGTGCAACACAAATGTAGATGGCTCTGGCACTTATCAGCATCTATGTATTGGTAGTAAGAGGTATTTGATGCTGCGTGTGTAGATTTGCGTAATTGTCCCGCTTTTTCCAATGCGGATAGTTTGCGGTATATGGTGCTAATGCTAATATCTGTATCGCCTAGACCTTTTGCAATTTCCTCTGCACTAAGCCACTCATCATGATGAGATTGAAAGAAATGTAATAGTATCTTGAGTTGCTTTGTATTATATGCCATAGTAACCTCCCAATATCTAGAATTTGATAATCATTCGCAATTTTACACCAAATAATAAACTTTGTCAAGAGTTAATTTTATAAAATAAAAAGACTGCAAATTGAAGTTAACGATTTGCAGTCATATTTAGTTTTGTTATTATCATTAATTATTAGTAAATTCATTGGACTCGTAGTATGTTTCATACGCTCTAATTTTTGATTTGATTTTGTTTATATCGTTTGCGGTGACTCCTTCTATATACCAAGCAGGGGAATTGTAGTATACATCGCAATGAAGAGCGTACCTTTGATCAGAAAAACCGATCAAATCCAAAATTTCACCATTTCTATTATCTTCACGAATGTCAGCAGTTGAAATCAACTTGCAAAAATTAGTATCGATATGTTTGGTGCAAGGTTGTGAATCTGGCATTCTTTTTAACACTTCATGATTTTCCAGATAATCGTTTACGCATGCAATGTAATCTGCAAGAGTAGAATCTTGTGGTGTAAAGTCCATTGCGTAATCTGTGGCAAAAGAGAAGATAGTAAAAACATCTTGTAGGTTAGCACCATGTGGAATTTTGTATATTGGTGTACAACTTAGCGTCTTTATTAGTCGTCTGTCACCATCGTAGCCGACATCATATGCTTCTATGTCGAGATAATTAAATCTAACATATTTGCATTTGCCATTTAGTATTGCTTTGTCATATTTCTTATGTAAAGATTTTTGTCTAATTTCGTAAATCATATCTCCACCTTCTTTTTAATGTTACGAACATACTATCATAAAATATTTAATGTTTCAATATAATTTCAAAAAAATATAAAATATTTTTCAATTTTATTTCAAAAAACCATCAAGTATTGCTTTTTCTGCTTCAGCTTTTGTAAGTCCCAACGTTTGTAATTTGATAAGTTGCTCACCAGCGATTTTGCCAATAAATGCCTCGTGAGATAGTTCGGCATCAGGGTGAGTATTTTTGAGTGCTGGAATAGATGCTACTTTGCCATTGTCTACGACTATAGCATCACATTCGACATGACCAAATGACACATTATTCCCATTCACATTGGAAATAAAAGTTTGTGAAGAATTTCCTTTGGCCACACTACGCGAAACCACATTGGCACGCGCATTAATGCCATTTAGATTCACTTCAAACTTGGTGGTAGCTGTTTGATTATATTCGGTCAGAATGGATTCTTTGATCTCGAGAGAGGCTCCGTCATCCAATTCGGCAGATGTCAAGCGTTCGGTGCTGGTGACGCCGCCCAGTTGGGCTGTTTCCATTACGAATTTAGAATTTTTTGCCATATGCACTATAGTAGAAGGATTGAGAACCTTGTTGGTGGTGAGTACGCCCTCAGCATAGTGCTTCTCCACATATCTAACGACAGCATTTTCGCCAATCCAAAATTCGTGTATACCGTTATGCGAGTTGCCAATGTCACCATCGTTGTGTAGACCGCAACCAGCAATTATTAAAACTTCGGCACCTTTGTCGATATAGAAATCATTGTAAACCAAATCGTTTATATTTTCCTCAGTGACAATCACTGGAATGTGTACGCTTTTGTTTTTTACATTACCTGCAATTTTAATATCTATGCCGGGTTTGTCTGTCTTACTCGTTATCTCTATCCCTGCGGTACATTTACGACCGAGTAATTTACCATTCTTTCGTATATTGTATGCTCCACTGGGTATGTCATGAAGGTCGGCCACTTTTAGAAGCAATTCACTATCCACTTTTTCCATTAGTCTACCTCCAATTTTTTACAAATACTGCTATAGTCGTTAATCTTTGGAATAATATCTTTTGCTGGGCCTTTCGTTTTGATTTCGCCATTTGCCATTAAAATAATTTCATCTGCACTTTTGAATAGTTTTTCTTGATGACTGATGATAATATTTAGATTTTTCTTTGTGAGTGATTTTTTAAATATTTCTACTAGGCCATTAAAACTCCAAATGTCGATGCCGGCTTCGGGTTCGTCATAAATGTTTAGGGTGGCCTCTCTTGCCAGGACTGACGCGATCTCTATTCGTTTTAATTCTCCACCGCTTAGGGTATTATCCAGGTCACGTTCTAAATATTCTCGAGCGCATATACCGACTTTTGATAAATATTCACATGCGGAAGATGAGGTGCAGTCCGCACCTACAGCATATGATATAATATCTTTTGCATTTAATCCCTTAAAACGTGTGGGCTGTTGCATGGCATACGCGATGCCTAGTTTCGCACGCTCTGTAATATCCATATTAGTAATATCTATACCATTAAAATAAATCTTGCCAGAAGTGACTGGCAAAATACCCATAATTAGCTTCGCTAGAGTTGATTTGCCACAGCCATTAGCGCCAGTTAAGATATAATTTTTGCCAGGTTGAAACTCAAGTGAGATGTTTTTTAAAATCCAAATGGTTTTTCCTTTTTCTTTGATAGAAAAGGATACGTTGTCAATTTTTAACATAGATCTCCTTTATATGTAATGTATTCTAACATATTAGTGACAAAAAGTAAAGTTATTTTTTGCCAAACAAATGCCTGCAACAAAAAAACAAAATATATTGAAAAATGCAAACTTGTGTGTTATACTAAATTGCGAGGATTGATTATGAATAAGCGAAAAACTAAACAAATGGATGATTTGATAAAAGATGGTTGTAGAATATGTCTTACATACGAACCACAGAGA
>Ga0310696_10005788_pt1 | contig 14815 bp, 12 predicted proteins | sample AusTroGonzalo_MG_4_FD_203885 | JGI IMG/M metagenome (GOLD analysis project Ga0310696, IMG submission 203885) | Bovine rumen microbial communities from tropical cattle in Woodstock, Queensland, Australia - Gonzalo_02 (v2) (version 2) | ecosystem: Host-associated > Mammals > Digestive system >...
GGATGATTAAGATTGTCGCTGTTGTAGTGCTCATCTTTTCGCTAATCGGAGCTATTGCAATCTGGGCAACATCCGGCGCAGTAACAGGCATAGCGTGTATTCTGATTTCGCTTTTTACATCATTGCTTGCTTATGGTGTTGGAGAAATCGTCTGTCTCCTAAAGGAGATCAGCTTGAAACTGCGATAAGTACAATTGTTGGTTTAGAAATTATAACACCGGGTTCTCTATGTGTGAAATGCGGGTAAAATAACCGTGCCACACAGAGAAAACCCGGTGATTCTTTGCATCCGAGAATGTTGAATGCGGAGCTTTATGGTTGCTAAAGGAATGAAAGCGACAAATATGTGAATGGTGAAATCAGAGATGCTATTCTCAGTCACCCTTCTGCTTTCTTCAACTTTTCCCTGTTCCTTCTCACCCACATCAGATACACGCACCCGTGCAGCACGATGGTGATGCACCAGCTGATCGGGTAGGAGGCGTAGAGCACCTTGAGGGAGTGGTGTGTGCGGAAGTAGGTGTAGATCCAGGTGATGCGGAAGCCGCATACGCCGAGGAGCGACATGAGCGTCGGCATGAGCGAGAAGCCTAAGCCGCGAAGCGCGCCGACGATGACATCCATGATGCCGCAGGTGAAGTACAGCAGGCAGATCACGCTGATCCGGGTGCAGCCGTAGGCGATGGCGTCGGCATCTTTGGTGTAGATACCGATGAGATGGGGCTTCAGAAGAAGCGCGATTCCGTCAAGGGTAAAGCCGAACAGGAACACGAAGAGAAGTCCCCAGCGCAGTGCCTTGCGGATGCGGTCGTAGCGGCCGGCGCCGTAGTTCTGGCCGACGAAGCTTAAAGTGGTGTGGTGCCATGCGTTCATGGACACGTAGATGAAGCCCTCGATGTTGACGCCCGCGGAGTTGCCGGACATGGCCAGCTTTCCGAAGGAGTTGATGGAGGACTGGATCAGCACGTTGGAAATCGAGAAAATGCATCCCTGCAGGCCGGCCGGGAGGCCGATGCGGGCGATTCCCCCGAGCTTCCGCAGGTGGATGCGGAGCTTCGACGGATGGAACCGGCAGGCGTTGTCCTGATGCGCGAGGTTGTTTACCACCAGAATCGCCGAGACGAGCTGGGAGAGGACGGTGGCGTAAGCCACACCCTCGACGCCCATGCCGAAGCAGAGCACGAAGATCAGGTTCATCCCCACGTTGATGCATCCGGCGAAGGCCAGATAGTACAGCGGGCGCCTCGTGTCGCCGATGGCTCGCAGGATAGCGCTGCTGAAGTTGTACACCATCATGATCGGCATACCGAGGAAATAGATCCGCATATATTTGGAGGCTCCGCCGATGACGTCGGCGGGAGTGTCCATGAGTTCCAGAAGGGGTTTTGCAAAGGTAAAGCCCACGGCCGCCAGCAGAATACCGCTGCAGACGCTGGTCAGAAGGGCCGTGTGAACAGTCTCCTCCACGTCCTTCGCGCGGTTTGCGCCGATGTAGCGGGCCACGAGAACGTTGGCTCCCACGGAGAGGCCGAGAAAGAGGTTCGTGAGCAGGTTGATCAACGCGCCGGTGGATCCCACGGCCGCGAGGGCCCCGTCACCGACGAAGCGGCCCACCACGATCAGGTCCGCGGCGTTGAAGAGAAGCTGTAATACGCTCGAGAAAATTAACGGCAGCGCAAACAAAAGCATCTTCTTCGGAAGAGAGCCGCTGGTCATGTCGATGTTGTAATTTTTCGAAGATGCTTTCATGAAAAACCTGCCTGTGTCCTGTGTTTACTATAAGAAATTCGCGGGTTCGGCGGTCCGCCGCCCCGGATGTAACGCCCACTATACTCTTCTTTATGACAAAAGACAATATCCTTTCTTAGGTTTTTCTCCGCCCGCCCCCGCGTTTTGCGGGTCATTTTCCGTGTTATCCGCTTGTTTCGCCTTGACTTTCCGCCCTGATTCCGATAAACTTGCGTAGGTATTACTTTTTTGGAGGATTTCCGGAAAATGATTTACGACACCATTCTCGAAGCGATGGGCCACACCCCCATCATTCGGTTACAGCATATGGTTGACGAGGACAGCGCGGAGGTGCTGGTCAAGTTCGAAGGCCTGAACGTCGGCGGTTCCATCAAGACCCGCACGGCTTACAATATGATCCTTGCGGCGGAGAAGGAAGGGCGCATCACGAAGGACACGATCATCGTGGAGCCCACCAGCGGCAACCAGGGGATCGGCCTTGCGCTGGTCGGCGCAGTGCGCGGCTACCGCACGATCATCATCATGCCCGACTCCGTGAGCGAGGAGCGCAGGAAGCTCGTGCACCACTACGGCGCCGAGGTGATCCTCATCCACGACGCCGGCGACATCGGCGCCTGCATCGCCGAGTGCCTGAACACGGCGCTTCGCATGGCGGAGGAAGACCCGAACGTCTTCGTTCCCGAGCAGTTCTCGAACCCCAACAACCCGCTTGTGCACAAGTATCACACCGGCGTTGAGATCCTCGAGCAGGTGGCAGGCCCGATCCACGGCTTCTGCTCCGGCATCGGCACCGGCGGAACGATCTCCGGCATCGGCGAGGTCCTTAAGACGCAAAATCCCGACATTACCATCTGGGCAGTGGAGCCCGCCAACGCGGCGATCCTCTCCGGCGGTTCCATCGGAACCCATCTGCAAATGGGCATCGGCGACGGCCTGATCCCCGAGAACCTCAACACGCAGATCTATTCCGACATCTTTATCGTCGAGGACGAGGTTGCCCTGCAGACTTCCCGCGATCTTGCCCGCAAGGAGGGCATCCTCTGCGGAATCTCCAGCGGAACCAACGTGGCAGCGGCTTTAGCCCTTGCAAAAAAACTCGGCCGCGGAAAGACGGTGGTGACCATCCTTCCCGACACGGCCGAGAGGTATTTTTCGACGCCCCTGTTCGAAGGGGAGTGACTTTGATCAATTGTCTAACAAAAGGCTCGCGAGCATCTTCGCGAGCTCTTTTTTATGGTCCGCATCGCAGGAGACCGTGACCAGGATTTTCCGGTCGATCATATAGTAGTAGGTAACCTCCACCGGAGTTTCACCCTCGTTGTCCGTGTAGCTGATGCGGGTCGCCACGTAGCCCTTCTTGCCGATGGCGGACTCTCCGGTGTCGAAGGCGTAGCTGCCGTCGGACTGGAACGCCTCGAGGACTTCGTTCAAATCCACCTCCTCGCTGATGGGCGTGAATCCGAGGAAGTTCGAATAGGGCGAACTCTTTGCGTTGTACCGGTCCATGTAAGTGTCACCGTCCAGACGAACGCGGGCCTTCTCAAACCGGGACTCGTCGTAAGTTATCGTATACCCGTACTCCGCCGAGTGCACGGAGCGGTACTTCGAACCCGAGCTGTCCAAAACAAGAAGGAAAATAACCAAGATCGCGCAGGCGGCACCTAACCCGATCAGAACCCACTTGAGGATGTTCCCCTTGCCGGCGCTGCCGGGAGCAGACGCTCCCACCGCAGTCTTCGACTCCGCGGTCTTCGTCTCTGCAGCCTTGGACTTCGTCGCCGGATCCCCCGCCAAGCCATTCTTCTTCGCCATCATAACCTCCAACAATCTATATAAAGTAAAAACCAAAAGTTCTGCTATCGCCGTTTCACACGATACCACACCTTGCGCCGAAATTCAACCGATACCCGTTTTCCCTTCGGCGCCGCACCCCCTTGGGCGACCGCGTACCTCCTTAACCATGCTCTTTTTCGCAAGTGTCTATTCCTATGCCCCGCAGCGTTCCACCCTACGGCAGAAGGGGAGAAACACACAATTGTCGCAGCGAGCGATTTCGAATGCTCGCTCGCGAGACAATTCGTGTGCTTTCTCCCCCAACTTCTGCGGGAGGTGCGGGGCATATAGCACTTGCGAAAAAGGCGCGATTGTAATAAGATGAAGGAAGTACGCGGGCGCCCGCCGGGGGAGCGGCGCCGAAGGAAAGGAGCAGGCCGATGTGGGACAAGATTGGGCAGTATTTTACGGGCCGCGGACTGCATGAAGTAAACCTCAACCACGCGGGAATGCGCCTGTTTTACGCGGCGGAAGGCCGGGCGGCGGATTCCGTTTTGTTAGTCAACGATGAAGTAGTGGAAACCCTGAGCCGGGAGCAGTACGAACGGTATCTGGGAACCATACGGAAAATATTCGAGCAGCAGGGGTTTGAGACCGTCAACCAAATGACGCTTTTTGTCACAAGCCGGGTGGAGCAGTGCAAGGCCGTCGGCGAGGGAAGTGCCTACTGGATCGTGGACGGGGACTACGGAAGGCTGATCATCTATGAGGACCAGCCGGAGGATTATCTGGGGATCCGGGCGGTGATCGAGAACAATCTGCATTTCGGTGGGCACAGCCGGAACGCGGATGGTGCCCAGAGCGGATGGCGGCAGGATACGGAGATTATCGGACGCGATAAGGTCACCCGCATTGACGACAGCAGGGCTGGCGCGTATCTGGCGGAGAAACGACAGCGGCAGCGGGTGCTGTCCTCGCAGCGGAACAGGCGGTTTGCCAATGTCTGCATCGTGACGATCGTGCTGATCGTCATCAACCTGATCATTTTCCTGATGACAGACCTTTTCGAGTGGGAAACGCTGTTGGCGAAGGGCTGGATCAGTTGGAAGGATGTGTTTGAGAACGGGGAGTACTACCGGTTGTTCACCTGTATGTTCCTCCACTTCGGAGTCGATCACGTGGGCGGCAACATGATCGCCCTGTACGCGTTCGGCGATGTGATCGAGCGGCAGTTGAAAAAAGTAAATTATATCCTTTTATATATCCTGTCAGGACTTGGGGCATCGGTGATCTCCTGTTTGTACTACCATTACCTGGCGGAGACGGACTCGTATTCCGTAGGCGCATCCGGCGCCATCTACGGATTGATGGGGGCGATGCTGATCATGCTCGTCCTGCATCCGGAACAGCGGAGGCGGGAGTACGGCATGCGGTTTGCCGTGTTTGCGGTTTATATCCTGTACAGCTTCCTGAGCGCGAGTGAGAACACCAATATCGCAGCGCATTTCGGCGGTTTGGTGTGCGGGGCGGTCCTGTTCCCCATCCTGGAATGGGTGGAGGGACGCCGGCGCCGGGCCTGGAAGAGAAAGACGACGCGGTAGCCGCACAAAAGAGAGAGCCGGAGAAACGGGATAATGCGGAGGAGAAGGCAGTATGTGGGATGAGCTCAGATTGAATTTTACCAACAGACACATGAACACCATCGATTTGGGGAACCCCGGGATGGCATTGTATTATCAGAAAAATGCGGAGACGCAGATGACCCTTGCGATCTGGATGATCTGTGACCGCGAGCTGCACAACGCGGGGAAGATCCAGTATCGCAACTACGTCAATGCGATCCTGCAGCAGTTTCAGGACCGCCGTCCGAATTTTGAACTGCTGGTGCTGGCCGTGACGGACGACAAGGAGTACTGCGACATGCTGTTCCGTCTGGACCTGGAGCAGTACGGATATTGGGTTGTCGACCCGAAGAACGGAACCTTCGATCCTTATGAAGGCCCGTCGATGGATTCGTTCCCGTGGCTGCAGAACGACATGATGACCATTCTTGCCTACGAACGGCAGCGGGTCGAGGCCGGCGGGTTCCCCGACTGGAAGAAGAGAAGCATTTGGCGGGATCCGTACTCCGCGACTTCCGAGGAACGGCAGTCGTGGCGCTCCGGGAAACGTCAGTTCTCAAAGACCACGCTGATCCTGATCGGGATCAATGTCGCTGTTTACCTGATCACAATGATTTATTGTATGGCTTACGCAATCAATGATTCCCGGCTTTATTTATCCTTTTTGGAGCGTTATGCAAAGGGACTGGAAAAAGTCACGGAATTAGGCGGTTCGAGCTGGCATGACGCGTTCGAACGCTTTCAGATTTACCGGGTGTTTACATGTATCTTCATGCACGCCGGATTGGAGCACCTGAGTGGAAACATGGTTGCTCTGTTTGCCTTCGGCGACGCCGTGGAGTCCTACTTAAAACCCCGCAGATTTTTGAAACTGTACCTGATCGCGGGCATACTTTCGGCGGTTATCTCCGATATCTGGCGGTGGCTTGTCTGGGGTGATCCGGATATCCTCTCCGTGGGCGCCTCCGGCGCGATCTTCGGATTGATCGGGGCCGTTATGGTGCTGATGGTACGTCACCCCGAGCTCAGAAAGTCCCGCCACGGCGTTCCGGTCTGGGCAATCCTCGCCTATGTGGCGTACAGCATCTGTGTGCCGTTGCTTGCTGCCTGGATCATGGATATGCAAAACGGCATTGATCTGGCAGCGCATGTCAGCGGCTTTATCGTCGGTGCGGTGATATTCTATATTTATGACTGTAAGATCAGCTCGGACAAGGCCAATGCGGTTGCGGATATGAGATAGGTCGGGAATAACAGATCCGGCGGCAGAGGAGCCGTTTGGACAGTTGAGGAGAACCGAATGTTTCGGATGTGGATAAAGCTTTGGAAGGACAACCGGATGGTCAAGGATATGACCGTGGCAAATGCGAAAGACCTGAACCGCACAAAGAAGGTGTTCGACGCGCTGGAGCAGGCCTGCCATGACTGGGATCTGCCCAAGCCGATCTGGCTCCAAAGCAACGTAAAGGAATTTAAACAGAGATCCAAAACCCGCTTCGGGCAGGACTCATTTATCGAAAAGATCGATTTTGACTGGTTTGAAATCCAGGTGATCGAAGAAGACAGATAACTCATCGGTTTGTACATCCGTCTGTCGCAGGTGCATCCGCAGGTGTGGACTTTCCGGGGCGGATGTGGTATACTAACCCTACATTTCGCCGCACGCTGAGAGCGTCCGCAGAGAGGAGAAGAGCATGGCATATATAGCGCTGTATCGCAAATTCCGGCCGAGCACATTTGACGAAGTCAAAGGCCAGGATGCGATCGTGACCACACTGCGAAACCAGTTGCGGACCGGGCGGATCGGCCATGCATACTGCTTCAACGGAACCCGCGGAACCGGCAAGACGTCGGTTGCCAAAATCCTGGCGAAGGCCATCAACTGCGAGAACCCCGTGGACGGCAACCCATGCAACGAGTGCGCGATGTGCAAAGCCATCAACGAGGGCAGCTCCATGAACGTGGTGGAGCTGGACGCGGCGTCCAACAACGGCGTGGCCAACATCCGTGAGATCGTGGACGAGGTGCGGTACTATCCGACGGAAGGCAAATACAAAGTATATATCATCGACGAGGTCCACATGCTCTCCACCGGCGCATTTAACGCGCTGTTGAAGACGCTGGAGGAACCGCCGTCGTATGTGGTGTTCATCCTCGCCACCACCGAGGTGCATGCGATCCCGATCACGATCCTCTCGCGATGCCAGCGCTACGATTTCAAGCGCATCCGCATCGAGACCATCACGGACCGGCTTTTGGAGCTGTGCGGGAAGGAGCAGATCGGAACGGAAGAGAAGGCCATGCGCTACGTGGCAAGACTCGGGGACGGGTCCATGCGTGACGCCCTGTCGCTTCTGGAGCGGTGCGTTTCGTATTACTCCGGACAGGATCTGACGTATGACCGTGTCCTGGAGGTGCTCGGCTCCGTCGACACGGAAGTCTTCGCCCTTGCGCTCCGTCACATCCACGACGGCAAAGTGACGAAGATCATCCGCCTTCTGGACGAGATGACGGTGGCAGGACGGGAACTGCCGCGGTTCATCGTGGACCTGACATGGTACCTGCGAAACCTTCTGCTGGCACAGTCCGGCGAGGACTTAAGCGACGCCATGGAGATTTCCGGGGAGCAGATGAAGCTTCTGATGCACGAGGCGAAGGTGTACACGCCGGAGGAGCTGATGCGCTACATCTCGGTGCTCAGCGAGCTGACCAACCGCCTGCGCCATGAGTCCCAGAAGCGCGTGCTGATCGAGATGACGGTGGTGCGCCTGTGCAGACCTCAGACCGACGTAAACAACGAGGCGGTTTTGGACCGGATCCGTCGTTTGGAAAATGAGATCGCCGTCCTGAAGAGGACCGGCGTCGCGGCTCCTGCGGAAGCCCCGGAGGAGGACGAGAAGCCGAAGGAGAAGATCAAACTGGCGCTTCCGGAGCAGATCCTGGAGGTGGTCAACAACTGGCAGACCATCTGCGGCATCGCACCCCTTCCTGCCCGCATGGCGATGAAGGTGTGCTCGCCGAGCCTCAGCCCGGCCGGAAACCTTCTTTTGGTGCTGAACTCCCCGACGGACTACGACCTTCTCACGTCGGCCAACCACATTGAGCAGGTCGAGAAGACCATCGAAAAGACCATCAAGCACAAGGTCACGGTGGAGGTGGAGCTTCTCAAGGAGGGCGAGTCCCCGACGAAGTACGTCGACCTGTGCGACGCGGTGGCCGGAAGACTCGGGGATATCGATATCGAGATCGTGTGATCCCCGGCCGGTTACGGGCGGATTCCGATCGGCAGCAAACAGGACAGGACAACAATTTCGCAATATAGTATAACGGAACAAAGGAGACAGAATCATGGGTAAGAAAGGATTTTCCGGCGGTATGCCGGGCAACATGAACCAGCTGATGAAGCAGGCACAGCGCATGCAGCGCCAGATGGAGGAGAAGCAGAAGGAGCTGGAGACCAAGGAATGGGAAGCAACCGCAGGCGGTGGTGCCGTTAAGGTGCGCGTTTCCGGTCAGAAGGAAGTTACGGCCATCGAGATTTCGAAGGACGTTGTGGATCCCGATGATGTTGAAATGCTGCAGGATCTGATCATGGCAGCGGTCAACGAAGCAATGCGCAACATGGAAGCGGAGACCAGCGAGGCGATGAACGGGATCGCAGGCGGCCTTGCAGGCGGCCTGGGTGATTTCGGCGGCCTGTTCTGATATCGTTGCATGATATCGGAGCAAAACATGATCCCGGCGATTACAGACTAGGAGTTTTTACGCGTGGAGTACTACAGCAAAACCATAACCAAACTGATCGCTGAGCTCGGGCATTTGCCGGGGATCGGCCAGAAGATGGCGCAGCGGATCGCGTTCCATCTCCTGCATCAGGACGAGCAGAGCGTGCGCGATTTCGCGGACGCGATCGTGACGGCGCGCACCAGCGCGAGGTTTTGCAAGGAGTGCTGTACGCTGACGGACGAGGACATCTGCCCGATCTGTGCGAGCGACAAGCGCGACCACCACACCATCATGGTGGTGGAGGACACGAGAGACCTTGTGGCCTACGAGAAAACCGGGCAGTACAACGGCGTCTACCACGTGCTTCAGGGGGCCATCTCCCCGATGCAGGGCATCGGCCCGGGGGACATCCGCCTGAAGGAGTTGATGGTCCGGCTGCAGGGGGATGTGGACGAGGTGATCATCGCCACGAACTCCACCCTGGAGGGCGAGGCCACGGCATTGTTCATCAGTAAAATGCTGAAGGACACCGGGATCCGCGTAACAAGGATCGCCAGCGGTGTTCCCGTGGGCGGCGATCTCGAGTACGTGGACGAGGTGACACTTCTGCGGGCGTTGGAGAACCGGAAGGAACTGTAAGACATTTTCCGGAAAATAGTTTCACAGACGGGCGAAAGGAGGGAACCGGTGGAGGAAGCTACCAAACAAGTTACAAAAGAATACACCGGCGAATCCCGTTTCCGTCCGATCTACCTGCTGATCGTGGCAGTCGTTTTAGTGATCGCCGGCGTTGTGCTCGGTCTGTGGATCAAGCGTCGGAATGACCGGCGGACCTACGCCGCATACGACGTGGTAAAGATGAAGACGCTTCCGTTTACCATGGTGAACGGCACGCTTCCGATCCGGGGCGGCGTCATGCGGTACGCGCGGGACGGCGCGGAGGCGGTCAACCAAAACGGCGAGAGCCTTTGGAACGTCTCCTACAACATGGCCAACCCGGTGGCGGCCACCTGCGGCAAATACGCCGCGATCGGTGACGCGGGCAGCGTATCCCTCTACATCCTTGACGGAACGGGCGCGTTCAGCAACGTCACCACCGATTTCGCCATCGTGAAGGTCGCGATCGCCGCCAACGGCGAGACCGCGGTGCTGATGGACGACGGAAAGAAGGACTACAACATAACCATCTACCACGCCGACGGAAAGCGGGTGGTGGATATGAAGACGGACACGGAAGTGAACGGATTTCCCGTGGATCTGGCAATTTCGGAGGACGGCGCAAAGCTTGCCGTTTCCTACGCGTATTTCGAGGACGACGAAATCCGTTCGACCATTGCATTTTACAATTTCGGAGGCGTCGGACGGAGCTACAACGGCCTGGTCGGAAAGGCAATGTCCGTGAAGACAAAGTATCCGGGCAACCTCTACGCCGATGTGGAGTTTGTCACCAACGACCGTGTGGCCATCTTCGGCGACAGGGAAATGCTCCTGTACGAGATGGATGAGATCCCGAACCTCACGCCGAAGGAGATCGAGTACACGGGAACGCCGCGTCGGTTTGCATTCAGCGACCGCTACATCGGATTCCTGTCCGAGCGGCGGGACGGCGGGCGCATCCAGTACGTCGTCACGATGTACGATACCAATGGCGCGCAGGTGGAAACCCGCAACATGGACAGCTATTACAGCGGCTTCCGGATTGACGGGGGAGATGTGATCCTGTACAGCGAGGCTGCCTTGTACATTTACCGTATCAAGGGCAACGACAAATACAAGTCCTCCGTGTCGAAGGCGGTCACCTACTGCTTTGCCACGGACCAGGACAACAGTTTCGTGCTGATTTGCGACAACCAGTTCAACCGGATCCGGTTGATCGGTGAGAAGTAAACCGGCATTTGCAAGGGAGGCAAGTGCGAGGGATCCGCAGAAGTGACTGCGGGAGAGGAGAGAATTATGAATTGGATGGTAGTTGCGTGCGGAGCAATCCTTTTGCTCTGCGTAATCTGGGGATGGGTCCGCGGATTCGTGAAGATGGTGTTCCATTTTCTGGCCGTGGCGCTGGCCCTGGTGCTGGCGGCGTCGCTGTGTCAGCCGCTTGCCAAGGTTGTGACGCAGCAGGAGAGCGTGGTTTCCTCGGTGAAGGAGAGAGTCCGGAAGTCGTTGAAGCTTGACAAGCTTGCGGAGAAAGGGACCATTTCCGACGAGGATATCGACGAGCTGAAACTGCCCGAGACCGTGAAAACACAGCTGAAGCAGAACAATACGGAGAGGGGATACGAGCTTTTTGATGCGGAAAATGCTGCGGATTACGTCGAGACCCTTGTGTCGAACGTCATCATCCGCGCGGCGTGTTTCGTCATCCTGTTCTTTGTTCTGCTGGCGATCATATATTTGCTGGGAGTCGCGATGAACTTTGTGTCGAAGCTTCCGGTGCTGAGCACCATGAACCGGCTTTCCGGTGCAATTGTCGGACTGTTTGTGGGTGCCGTGCTGATCCTGATGTTCTTTACGATCATTACGGCCTTCGCCAACACGGAGTTCGGCCGCACCTGTCAGGAGGCGATCGCCGAGAACAACATTCTCAGCATGATCTATAACAACAACATCATCTGTGATGTTTATCTGGATTTGAGCGGAAAATTATAACTTGGAGATGATCGGATGAATGAGATTTTGAAACAGTTCGGCCGATTCGGCCTGATCCCCGTGGTCAAGATTGACCGCGCGGAGGATGCGGTGCCGTTGGCGAAAGCGCTCTGCGACGGCGGTCTGCCGGTGGCGGAGGTGACGTTCCGCACAGCAGCGGCAGCGGAGGCCATTGCCGCGATGACGAAGGCATTTCCCGACATGCTTGTGGGCGCGGGTACGGTGCTGACGACGGCGCAGGTTGATGCAGCGATGGCTGCCGGTGCGCGGTTTATCGTAAGTCCGGGACTCAACCCGAAGGTTGTTTCCTACTGCGTGGAGCGTGACATTCCGGTCACGCCCGGCGTGAGCAGCCCCTCGGAGATCGAGCAGGCGCTGGAGCTCGGGCTCGATGTCGTCAAATTCTTCCCTGCCGAGGCTTCGGGCGGCCTTGCCAAGATCAAGGCCATGGCGGCGCCTTACGGCAGCATCCGCTTTATGCCTACCGGCGGCATCAACGCCGACAACATGATCCCGTATCTTACCAACGACAAGGTGCTCGCCTGCGGCGGCAGCTGGATGGTTGCTTCCGACTTGATCAACGCTGGCGCGTGGGATAAGATTACGGAGCTGACCCGCGAGGCGGTTGCCAGGATGCTTGGCTTTGCCATCAAGCATGTGGGCATCAACAGTGAAAATGAGACCGAGGCAAAGCGCACGGCAGACCTCTTCTCCGCAATATTCGGATTCCCGCAGCTGGAAATCCCCGCTTCGTATTTCTGCGGACAGGGGATCGAAGTGATGAAGACCATGGGCCGGGGCCGTATGGGCCACATCGCCATCATGACATGGTCGGTGGAGCGCGCGATGGCGTATCTGGAGCGCAACGGCGTGGAGCTTGACTACGACACGCTTCGCCTTGACGCCAAGGGCAAGCCGGAGTTTATCTACTTAAAGCAGGACTTCGGCGGATTCGACATCCATCTTGCAGTGCGCAGAGCGTAGGAGACTGAGAAAAAAGCATGAAAGAAACGGCCGTTACCCTTGCGGGCAGCGGCCGTTCTTTTTGTTGCCTGTGTTTTATCGGGTGAAATCAGTGTCGAACGCCACCAGGCTGTTGTCGGCGCAGGACAGATAGTAGTACACCTGCTTGATTCCCAGACCGGAATCGTCGCGGGTCCAGGTGATCAGATTGACCTTGGAAGTCAGAGGCTGCTTCTCCCAGGTTTCGGTAATCTTTTCGCTTACCTTCACCGTGGCGATGACCTCTTTTCCCTTCTCACCGTAGCCTTCGCCGGAGGAGGTAAGCTTCGTGGTTCCGTTGTAACCGCCGCAGCTTTCGGTGTAGATCACCTTACCCTCCGGATCGGTGATGCGCTCGCCGAGGCTCTTGTAGGAGAAGAGCTCCTCCGCGTTGGAGCGTGCAACGATCGGAGTGGTATCGCTGCCCAGGTAGTACGCGATGTTGTAGTAATAGTAGTACGCATGCATGCTGTAGCCTTCCGTCTCATCGGTGAATCGGCGGATGATCCCCGCTGCGGCGATGTAGGGCTGCTTCGCGTCGATGACATCATTTTCCGCCCACGGAAGGGAGTCGAGGTTCGGAAGATCGGCGCTGGTAACTCTGTTGGCGTAATCATATCTGTGGGACCAGAGCAGGTCGTTCACGACCAGGAGCTCAGTGTCGGAGGTACCGCCTTCGACGTGGTTGTCGTTGTATAACAGGCAGGTCGAGTCATAGCCGGGGTAGAATTTTCCGCCCTTCAGAACACGGGCGATGACGGTGTAATCGTAGCATTCCACGGTTTCATCCACGCCGGTGTAGGTGTAGCCGTTGGCCGCATCTTTTTTGAAGTCGGAGTTGAGAGGACGGCCGTAGACGGCGGATTCGTAGACCTCTACGGTGGTGTCATCGGTCAGCTGAACCGTGGCAAGAAGACCGCTTCTATGAACCGGAACATCCTTGTATTCGGCGCGAAGCTCGGCAAGATACTGCTCGGAACGATTCTTATACTGCTCGTCGCTCACATCCACGCCTTTCTGCTTGAAGGCTATGTTGATAACGGTTGCAAGGCCGCCGCCGGGTTCGCAGTGTCCCCATACGGAGATGAGGAAGCTGTCGGTAACAAGGAAAATCTCGTCGTTTTCGGAAATTCCGTCGCTCATGACATTGAGAACCGTGAGGTCCTTTGTCAGTTCAAGTTTACGCCAGGACACGATCGTGAGCTCATCACCGGAGTTCGCCAGGTAATCGCCGCTGTTGAGCTCCTTAAGGGCGTCACCTTCTCCGGAGAAGACAAATTTCTTTCCGTTCGGGCCGTAGTAAACATCGTCTATGGTGTAGCCGTTGTTGGAGCGGACGTCGATACAGCTGTGGGTGAGCAGTAACGCATTGTCCTTGCCGCTGTAGTAGGAGGTCGTGAGCGCGTCGCGATAATCGTTCAGATCCGTGCGGCTGATGGTTGCCACGGCATAGTAATCGTCGGTCTTCTTAAGCGTAATGCCGCTTTCCTTGAGCAGTTGGGGGTCATTGGCGCTGTCCTCGGACCAGTAGAGCATGTTTTTGAGCTCGATCAGCGTGTTCGAAGGATTGGTGCCGATGGCTGCGGGAAATGCCGAGTTGACGAAGTCGACACATTTTCCGTTGCTCACAGTGCGGAAGAACAGGGAATAGTCGTAGCATTCCAGTGCCCCGTCGGTCTTGCCGGTAAATCCGGTCTCGCTGTCTTTGTTATTGTCGATCTCGGCCGGGCGTCCGTAGATTGCGGAGTCGTAAACCTCCACGGTTCCCTTGTCGGTCTTGAAACTTCCGAGATATCCGCCTTTGCGGACCGTTATATCCTTATAAGAAGAGCGGAGATCCGCGAAGTACTGTTCGTTGTGCTCCAGCGCGAGCTTGAGAAGCTCCTCGTTGTTATCGAGCTGCCAGCAGGCGCGGCCCTCGATGATAATGTCCTCGGGAATCACATCCTTCTCGTTCGGATCATCCTTTTTCCATGTGAAGATGTATTTGCAGAGGTTTTTAAATGTCGGTGCGGAATACGTGAATTCGGAATCTCTGTCGGAGTAGTCCTCCCTCGCAAACAGAAGAGCGTCGCCGGACGCAGTCCGCAGCTCGGAGTACTTCATCGAAGCGGTAAAACCGTTTCCTATATTTAATGTTGCAGCTTTCGAGGGATCCAAAACCTGGATCGCGATCACATAGCTGTCCGAAGCCTTGTCGCCCGAGAGCTGTTTCGGATCGATGTTGAGGGCGAAAAGAACGTTGTTGTCAAAAGTGATCATGCCGTGTGCGGTGCCTTCATAGGTGTAAAAGACGC
>Ga0310696_10005789_pt1 | contig 14814 bp, 9 predicted proteins | sample AusTroGonzalo_MG_4_FD_203885 | JGI IMG/M metagenome (GOLD analysis project Ga0310696, IMG submission 203885) | Bovine rumen microbial communities from tropical cattle in Woodstock, Queensland, Australia - Gonzalo_02 (v2) (version 2) | ecosystem: Host-associated > Mammals > Digestive system >...
AATAAAAAGTTTATAGTTCATAGTTCATAGTTCATAGTTTTTTTTAGTAAAATGTTGTTAATTTGCGACAATTATGAATTATGAACTATGAACTATGAACTAAAAACACTAACTTTGCACCCGAAATGGGAATATTGTATATTGTACCGACCCCTGTGGGGAATATGGAGGACATGACCCTGCGAGCTGTTCGCATCCTGAAGGAGGTGGACTTGGTGCTGGCAGAAGATACCCGTACCTCGGGCATCCTGCTGAAGCATTTCGACATCAAGAACCAACTGATGTCGCACCATAAGTTCAACGAACATGGTACCAGTGCTGGCATCGTCCAGCGACTGCAGGCAGGACAGGACGTAGCCCTGATTAGCGACGCAGGCACCCCAGGCATCAGCGACCCAGGCTTCTTCCTGGTTCGCGAGGCGGTGAGGGCTGGTATCGAGGTGCAGACGCTCCCTGGTCCTACGGCCTTCGTGCCTGCCTTGGTGAGCAGCGGCCTGCCCTGCGACCGTTTTGTGTTCGAGGGCTTCCTGCCTCAGAAGAAAGGCAGGAAGACGCGATTGGAGTCGCTCATCAACGAGGAGCGCACCATGATATTCTATGAGTCGCCCTATCGTCTGGTCAAGACGCTGGAGCAGTTTGCCGAGGTCTATGGTGCTGACCGTCAGGTGAGTGTCTGCCGAGAAATATCAAAGGTACACGAGGAAAGTGTGCGTGGCTCCTTGCAGGAGGTCATCGCCCATTTCAAAGAGACGGAACCTCGAGGGGAAATCGTCATCATTCTAGCTGGAAAAGAATAGTTATTATGAACTTAAATGATATGAAGAAAGTTTTATTTTTTGCCGTATGCCTGCTGGCGCTGGCATCGTGCAAGGACAATGGTAACAACAAGGAACGCGCTGACTTGAATCAGAGAATAGACTCGCTGCAGCGTGTGAACGTCCAGAAGGACAATGAGATTAACGACATGCTCGAGACGCTGAACAGCATCGAGGATGGCTTCCGTGCCATCAACGAGGCTCAGGGTCGCGTGACTGTGGAGCGTCGCGGTGAGGGAGCTAATGCCAGTGCCCGCATTCGTGAGAATATGCAGTTCATTCAGGAGACGATGAACCAGAACAAGGAGCTCATCAACAAGCTGCGCATCCGTCTGCGTGACAGCAATACGGCCAGCGAGCAGCTGCGTAAGACGATTGAGAACCTGACGGCTCAGATGGAGGAGAAGGAAAGCGAGATTGCCGTGTTGCGTCAGGAACTGGAGGCCAAGGATATCCACATTGCCGAGCTGGACGAGCAGGTATCGCAGCTGAGCGACGACGTGGTGATGCTGAAGGACGAAAACGCCCAGAAGGACGAGACCATCGGTACGCAGGACAAGGAGCTGAACACCGCTTGGTATGTCTTTGGCACCAAGCGTGAGCTGAAGGAGCAGAACATCCTGAAGAGCGGCGAGGTGCTGCAGGGCAACTTCAACAAGAACTACTTCACGAAGATTGACATTCGTGTGGACAAGGAAATCAAGCTGATGTCGCGCGATGCCAAGCTCCTGACGAATCATCCTTCAGGCACTTATACGCTGGAGCGCGATGCCAACAAGCAGTATGTGCTGCGCATCACCAACCCGCAGCAGTTCTGGAGCACCAGCAAGTATCTGGTCATTCAGGTGAAGTAAGGCTCAGCGTTTCGACTGAAAGAAATCTAACATCAACTGGCGGCATTCTTCCTCAAGGATGCCGCCTTTGCATTCTGCCTTGGGATGAAGCACACGGGGGGCATACTCCTGAAAGCCGCGCTTGGGGTCGGGCGCTCCAAAGATAATACGGGGTACCTGAGCCCAACCAATGGCTCCGGCACACATAGGGCAGGGCTCTACGGTGACGTACAACGTGCAGTCAGTCAGATACTTACCACCTAAGGCGTTGGCGGCCATCGTGATGGCCTGCATCTCAGCATGGGCCGTAGGGTCGGTGAGGGTCTCAGTCAGATTATGGGCACGGGCCACGATGGTATCGTGGCAAACGATGACACAGCCAATGGGAATCTCATCCTTGGCAAAGGCCTTTTTGGCCTCGGCCAGCGCCATCTGCATATACTTCTCGTCTTTATTTTTCTCTTCCATGCTGCAAAGTTACGAAATTTTTTGTTATCTTTGCAACGTGAATTGGAAAATCATTCATATTGACGAGACGGACTCCACCAATCGATGGGTGAAGGACGAATTACACAAAAGGGACGGTTCCTTTTGTGTAGTTGCCGACTACCAGACGGCAGGGCGAGGCTGTGGCACGAATACCTGGGAGAGCGAGCGGGGCCAGAACCTGCTGTTCTCGATGCTGATTCACCCAACTGACATTCCTGCCAGTCGTCAGTTCCATATCTCGATGGCTGTCTCGCTGGCCATCTGTGATGCGCTGGGCCAGCATATCGGCGACCTGAGCATCAAATGGCCCAATGATATCTATTGGCGTAATGGCAAGATTGCTGGCATATTGATTGAGAACAGACTGCAGGGTCAGCAGATACGCGACTGCATCATTGGTGTGGGAGTGAATGTCAACCAGCAGCGTTTCATGAGTCCTGCCCCCAACCCTGTGTCGCTTTGGCAGATTCATGGCCACGAGACAGACCGCGAGCAGTTGCTTCACGACATCCTTGAGTGTATGGACCGCTATCTGGGTAAGGATATCCGCAGCCAGTACCTCTCGTTGCTCTACCGTCGTCAAGGCTATCATCCTTATACTGACAAGGATGGCGCCTTCATGGCTCAGCTGGTGGATGTCGAGGACGATGGTCATCTCCTGCTGTGCGACGATGGCGGCCGCAACCGCCGCTATGCCTTCAAGGAGGTGCAGTTTGTCATTTAGTGTCATATCGAAATAACGCAACATCGTAATAACAAATAAAAATAAAGGATTATGGCAAGATTTAAGAGAATTCTATTGAAGCTGTCAGGCGAAAGCCTGATGGGAAAGCAGGGCTACGGCATCGACCCTGAGCGTCTGAGCGACTATGCAAAGCAGATCAAGGAAGTGGCCGAGATGGGCGTGCAGATTGGCATCGTCATCGGCGGAGGAAATATCTTCCGTGGACTCAGCGGAAGTCAGAAGGGCTTCGACCGTGTGAAGGGCGACCAGATGGGCATGTGCGCCACAGTCATTAACTCGCTGGCACTCAGCTCGGCCCTTGGCGCTATCGGCGTGAAGAACAAGGTGCTGACGGCCATCCGCATGGAGCCTATTGGCGAGTTCTACACCAAGTGGAAGGCCATCGAGGCGATGGAGGCTGGCTATGTGTGCATCTTCTCTGCTGGCACAGGTTCGCCTTACTTCACTACTGATACGGGCTCAAGCCTTCGCGGTATCGAGATCGAGGCCGACGTGATGCTGAAGGGCACTCGTGTGGATGGCATCTATACGGCCGACCCAGAGAAAGACCCCACCGCCACGAAGTTCGACAGCATTACATATAAAGAGGTGTTGGCACGCGGCCTGAAGGTGATGGACCTCACGGCTATCTGTATGTGTCAGGACAATAACCTGCCTATCTATGTGTTCAATATGGATATCGTAGGAAACCTGAAGAAGGTGATGGCTGGCGAGGAAATAGGAACGTTAGTACACAACTAACCTCTTTCCACCAAGATTTACTCTTCCGTGAAATCTACATATTCGCCCTCATCCTGGGCGAATATTTTTTTGTTCGACTGCGGCTCACGCTGGTCAACGATAGTGACGCCATCGGCCGTATGGATGGTGGTGCGACTGGCCTGCTGGCGCTGTCGGCCCTGATTGGGACGGGCCTGCTGCTGTGTGCCAGAGCCTTTGAAGTAGTCGCTGTCGAAATTGATATTGTCTTTCTTCTTGTAGAAACGGTTCGACAAGCGCTCGAAGTCCTCCTCCGTCATCTCGCCTCTGGTCATCCGCTTCACAAACTTATAGCCCTTGCGCAGATAGTAAAAGCCCACCATCAGCCCTAAGGCAATGATGACGACCACCACAACAGCTATACCAATCAGAATCTCCATAATCTATCCTCTTTCCTCTTTCTTGCGTCCCTTCGGTAGCAAGCGTCCTTCGGCCGAGCGCCACCATCCACTTTCCACTATTTCTGCGTACAAGCAGACAGCACCACATACCATGCGATGATGGCAGCCAGACCGCTGACACCCAGTATCAGCAACAAGGGGATGCAGGTCAGCAGGAAGATGTATTTCACTTGGTTGCCGCTCCAGCCCCACGTCTTGAACTTCAGGGCGAACATGGGAATCTCGGCTATCAGCAGATAGCTGAACAGCAGCACCATGATGATGACGCCATATATATAAATAGGTGACGACTGCAGCCAGTCGCCGGCACCCACGATGAGCGAACCCCAGAATAGGGCGTTGGCAGGGGTGGGCAGACCGATGAATCCCATTGCCTGACGCTCGTCCAGATTGAACTTCGCCAGTCTGAGGGCCGAGAAGGCCGCCATGATAAATGCCAGGAACGGCATGAGGAACGCAATGGGGTAGGGCAGCTCGTGGAAATCGTAGCCGCACAGCCAGTTGAAGATGATGGCCGAGGGCGCGAAGCCGAAGGTGATATCGTCGGCCAGCGAGTCGAGCTCCTTGCCGATGGGTGAGCTGACGTGCAGCAGACGGGCCGTCATACCGTCGAAGAAGTCAAATACGGCTCCGATGACGATAAACAGCAGCGCCAGCCTGTAGTCTCCCTGAAAGGCCCAGTAGGTGGCGATGCATCCTGAAATCAGGTTGCAGCACGTAATGGTATTTGGGATGTGCTTCTTCACAATTCTCAATTCTCAATTCTCAATTCTCAAACCTTACGCCAGTCTTGCTATGACCGTCTGGTCGCCCGTGGTGGGCTGCTTCATCTTCACACAGGGCGTTGAGCCGAGCGGCAGATAGACGTCAACGCGAGAGCCCAGCTTGATGAATCCCAGGTGCTCGTCGATATAGCATTCCTCGTCGGCCTTGGCGTAGGTTACGATACGGCGGGCCATAGCGCCGGCTATCTGGCGCACCAGCACCTCCTCGCCGTGGGGCGTCTCAATCATGATGTCGGCATGCTCGTTCTCCTCACTCGCCTTGGGCAGCCAAGCCTTGTGGTAGTTGCCGTTGAAATGCTTCACAAACTTCACGCGTCCGTCAACGGGGAACCAGTTGGCGTGGACGTTCAGCGGACTCATGAAGATGCTGATCATCAGGCGCTTATCGTGAAAATAATCGTTCTCTTCCGTCTCCTCTATCACTACTATTTTACCATCGGCAGGCGCCACTACCACCTTGTCTGTGTCGCCATTGAAATAGCGGATGGGACAGCGGTAGAAGTTCAGCATCAGCAGCCAGGCGGCGCCGAAGATAACTGTAAAGATAATAAAAGGTATAGGTGTGTCGAAGAATCTCCAGAGTGCCACGCTGACGGCGATGATGATGAAGAGGCTGTACAACAGCTCTTCCGTGCCCTCGCGGTGTATTCTGATTTTCTTCAGTTTCTTTATTCTTTCTCCCATGAGTTTGTTTTAAGCATTCGATTTTCGATGCAAAGGTAATGCTTTTTTATCAATTTACAAACTTTTTGTCGATGAATGATGCATTTTTTTTCATTCTTTGCCTTTTCGCCTCCTGCTAATGGCCTCCTTTTGCCCTTCTAAAGGCCTCCTTTTGCCCTTTTGGATGCATGCATTTGGGTCAGGCGGCCGCTTCGAACCTTCATTTTATGACCTTTAATGGTTGATGTAAAGAAAAAAAATGAACCAAATAAATCGTTCACACAAAAGATAAACTGTTTCCGAGTTGTTCCGCCGAAGGAAACAAGTTGTTTCTCACGTGGAAACAAGTTGTTTCTCCCGTAGAAACAAACTGTTTCACCCATCGGAACAACTCGGAAACACTATCTTAACAGCCTTAAAACCAAGTAGATAGATGCTGTTAAACTTGTTTTAAGCGCATAAAAAGCACGAAAGCTGACATTAGGCTGACATTAAATGACATCTAATGTCATGTGTTAACTTGCTTATATACAGCATATTAAATATGAAATGACATTATGACATTAAATATCAAACATTTTTAGTGGAGATGTAAAACCTGTGCAAAATAGCTGACTGGCCCCAAAACTTTTTTCTTTAGAAATTAAAAAAAGTTAGTTAAAAACTTGTGGGATTAAATCTTTTTTGATATATTTGCAGCCTAAAGCCTAAAATGTGCACTGACGCAAATGCCTAAAAGCCTATTTTGTGTAATGTCCACAGCCTAAAGCGAAATTATAAACAATTTATTACCAATATCTTTAACTTAAAGCTGTTAGTTATGAAAGTATTTACAAAGTACCTTTTAACCTTGCTATTGCTAGGCATTGCAAGTGTTGTGAATGCTTCCGAGTACGAAATTGACCAGAAGTTCACTAGTTTGGACGCACTTGAGGGTCAGTTGTTTGCCATCGTCAATGAGACAGACGGTATGGCAATTTACAACAAGGACGCTCAGAACCTGGGTTACTCTTCCTACTCTGATGCTGTGTCTGGTACTGCCTATCTGTGGAAGATCCACAGTTTGGCAGACGAAGCAGATGTAAATGTGCAAAACGCCTTTACTATTGAGGCCGTTACTGCCGATGGAAGCAGTATTGGCTTGTGGGGCAATCCTGGCATCTACCTGAACTCAGGTGCTGAAGGCGGCTTCGACGGTTGCTTCCTTCTTGGAAACAAGGACCAGTACGGCTGCGACGTGTTGTATGGTGGTGCTTGGGAAATCGAGTATGATGCCGACAAGGGCTTTGCCCTGAAGAACGTGGCTCGCGGCGGTTATTTCGCTGGTGTGAATCCTGCTCCTACTGGCGAAGATCCTATCTATTGGACTTTCTGCACTTTGAAGGAAATTCAAAGTTCCGATCCTCTGGCAGCAGAGAAGGAAGCCCTTGCCGCTGCGATTGCTAAGGGTCAGATGTACAATGGCCTGGCTTACACTGAGGAATCGTTTGGCACTCTGGAATTCACCATTGATGCCGCTGAGTATTTGTTGGCTAATCCAGAGTCTGCTGATGCACAGGCTTTGACAGATGCTGCTAGTAATATTTATAATGTTGCAACAGCTCTGCAGCTGAAGGAAGGCTTCAGCAACCTGACTCCAGAATACTTCATGACATGGGATAGCCCTATGAAGCCTGCAGATTGTTCTTCTTTCGCAGGTTGTGCCTATGAGCTGTTTACTCCCTCAGGAGTGCCTTTTGGTGATGCTAATGTAGGCTATCTGAACTTTGTCAATCTTCTGGGGTATAATAAGTTGTATATTACTTATACCGAGGGAACTCCTCGTCTTTTGATGAACCGTGATATTGACGGTGGGCTGTGGAATGAAATTGAGGAAGACTCTCATCTTATTGAGTACCCAAAGAGTGATGATGCATGGTCTGCTAAGTATTTCGCAAATGGAAATGGCGTCATTATCGTTGATCTGAATCAGATAATTGCTGATAAGGGCTTTGCCACCCTGAATGCTATCAAGGGTGCTAACTGGCAGAACGTAACGGTTACTGGTCTGTATCTTTACGAAGAGGCTGCAGCTCCTGGTGAAGATGTTCTTCCTATCGACATTCAATTCGGAGAATACTATAACAACGAGGCTGTAAGCTCGTACGCTAAGGAGTGGACCGCAACCAAGGACGGTAAGACTTGGACACTTGTTAACTTCAATAACAACAATAACGTTTGGTCTTCTGTCAAGTGTGGACGAAAAGGCCAGGAAAGCATAGCTTCTATCGCTTCTCCCGCTATCAATGCTGTTGTTACGAATTATGTTGTTTCTGTAGTCAGTGCTGCAAATGTTAACGCAGTTACTCTGACCCTAATGAATGGTGAGGAGACTGTTGCAGTTTATGATATTACAGATACGTTTGTAGCAGGCGATGTTAATGTTGCCGTAGACGGTCAGAAGGGTTACAGCTATGTTCTGACAATCGATAATGCAAGCGCTTCTAAGAATGGTTCTGTAGAAATATCAAAAGTAGCTCTCTATGGCGCTGGTCAGTATGCTGGTCCTGCTCATATTGCCAATACTGCTGAGACCGCTTATACAGTAGGTGAGGCATTTGCTCTCATTGAAGCTGGTGAGGCTCTGACTGATGTAGTATTTGTTAAGGGTGTCGTTTCTCAGGTAACTGGCTACAATGCAACATACAAGTCTATTACCTATTATATAAGTGAGAATGGAACCACTGACGAAAACCAACTTCAGTGCTATAGTGGTAAGGGTATTGAAGGCGCAGACTTTGAGAATGATGGAGAAATTGAAGTAGGTGCAAAGGTTATCGTAACTGGTAATTTGAAGAATTACAATGGTGTTTATGAGTTTGATTCTGGGAATGTACTTGTAAGTTACGAAGCCCCTATAGAGCCTGCTATTGCTGACGGTACCTATTACATTAAGAATGTTGCATCTGGCAACTTCTTCACTGGTGCAAACAGCTGGGGGACTCAGGCTTCTGTAGCTCCTTCAGGCGCTCCCTTCGAAGTAGCAATGCTGCCCGAGGGTGGTTATTCTCTGAAGTACATCCTTTCTACTGTTGCCAACAAGTATATGGGTTCAAACCTCTATGTTGACTCTACCACACCTGATGGTGGTTTCGCTATTGAGAATAATGGGGACGGAACCTATGTTATCAAGCTTGACGGCTTCTATCTTGCAGAGGGTGATGAAATAGGCTCTACCAACGATCATATTGTTGTTCAGACTGAAGCTCTGAGTGCTGCTGCCAAGTGGCAGTTCCTGACAGTTGATGAAGCTATTGCTGCTATGAAGAATGCTGCTCCTGCTAATGCAACCTTCTTGATTAGCAATCCTAACTTCAACCGCAACACCAGCACCGCAGCTTGGACTGTAAGTGCTGACTGCACCAACAAGAATTTGGCCGGTGGTGACAATGGCAACTTCTGCGCTGAGTCATACCATTCAACATTTACCATTTCTCAGGTTCTTACCAACGCTCCTGCTGGTAGATACCAGATGACCGCTCAGGGCTTCTATCGTCAGGATGATGATCTCAACGAGGATGCACCTGTATTTTTTGCCAATGACAAGTCTGTTGCTATTCCTGTCAAGACTGGTTCTGAGAATTCCATGACTGATGCTTCTAATTCATTCAAAGCAGGAGCATACACCATTGAGCCTTTCGAGTTCACCGTATTCGAGGATGGTCAGTTGACCATTGGCGTAAAAGGAACGTCAACAAGTCAGTGGGTCATTTGGGATAACTTCCAGTTGACTTATCTGTCAAGCGAGATTCCTGCCGATGAGTTCGAACCTGCATATCAGAACGCTCTGGCAGCTGCTATTGAAGCTCTGCAGAACGAGGATTATTCAGTTGTTGATGGTATAGAAAAGGAGAACCTTGAGAATACTATTAATAAATATAATAATGTGGAAGGTTCTCAGGCTGCCTATGAGGAAGCCATCAAAGCTTTGGTTGCTGCAACCAATGCCTATGTGGCTGCCGCTCCTGCCTATCTGGCCTTTGGTGAGGCTCAGGTACAGCTGGCTGCTTGCAAATTCAGATATCCTTATGCCAAGGAAGGACTGTTAGCCTATGCCGAGAAGTATGCTCTTATTACAGTCGAGAATGCTGAAATGGCTCAGATAATGGCTGTTGAGCTGACCAATATCTGCCGTCAGGTAGCAGAGTCGAGTGCTATGCTCGAAGGCGTTGGTGGGTCTGCCAATATGACGGGTTATATTTACAATCCTAATGCAGAATCCTACACTGATGGCTGGGATGTTGTTCTGGGTGACAATTCAGGCGGTAGTATTAACGTGCTGAGCAATGAGCCTCCTACTTATAGTGATGGTAGTACTTATCAATATTTCGATGGAGGTAACTGGGGCTCGGATTATTGGGATGTTGCCCTTCAGCAGGGCGTCGAGTTGCCTGCCGGTAAGTATCTGCTTACAGTAAGTGCCCGTGCTTCTGAAGATGTTATGCTGAGCCTGTTTGCTGGTGAAGAGTCAGAAGAGATTTTCTGCGAAGGCGCTACTGGCGGCTTGTATGGAAATGGTTGGAACGATGCTTCACTCGAATTTGAACTGTCTGAGCCTATATATATTAATATAGGTGTAAGAGGCGAGACTAGTGTTATCCACAATTGGATGTCGTTCACTCGCTTCCGTCTGGCTAAGTTTGGTACTCCTGGTGAGGAGGATCCTGAGCTCGTAGCTCCTGAGGGTTGGACTAACCTGATTACCAATGGTAATCTGGCAAGCGACGATGTCAGCAGCTTTATTTCGAAGGTATATCCCAATGTGGAAGATATGTTTGGTGCCACAATTGCAGAAGGTGCTGGTGTGAACGGCAGCCGCGGTATCGTGGTGAGTACACCAGAAGCAGAGGAGGCAGAAACTTGGGACAGCCAGTTCTGGATTAATCTGAACAGGGCTCTGCCGGAGGGTACAATCCTGCATGTTGAATTTGACTATGCAGCCAGCGATTACTCTTGGGCTTCCACTCAGGCTCATGGTGAGCCAAGTATGTACCAGCATTGGGTTTGCCTCGGTAACGTTGAATTCGCTCAGGAGTGGCAGCACTTCTCTACCGACATTGAAGTCAGCGAAGAAATGGCAAAGGGTGATAACGGTGACGGTATTGGTCTGAAGAGCATTGCCTTCAACCTGAATGACGATAAAAAAGCTGTTGACTATTACTTCGACAACTTCGGTGTTTGGGCTCAGCTTCCTCCATATGACACAAGTGTAGCCATCTTTGACTTCAACGCTTCAGATCATCCAACATCTTCTAGTGAGAGTAATGAAGGTGATATCGTTGAAGACGAGGTTCTGGAGGTTGAGGGTGTGACTATGACGATTACACCGTCTGAAGGCAAAACACCTAATCGTTATTGGAATACGAGCTATGGTCCTCAGCTCCGTATGTACGGCGGCACGATGACTATTGAGGCTCCTGTCGGTAAGGCTATTAAATTCGTAGAGTTTAACTCTGGTAAGTGGAATCAGGGCAATATTATTAATGGTTTCGAATCCTACGAACCTTATTGGGAAGGCAATTCAACTAATGTTGTTCTGGATGTTGCTGGCAATACGCAGTTTAACAGTATTTTGGTTACTGTAGAGTCAAGCAATAGTAATACTACAACCTATCAAGAGATTGTCTGGACTGACATCGTTATCAATGGTAACATAGAAGATAATAATATGGAGTGCTTCTATGTAACCGAGCAAAGTGTTGGTGGTCCATTTATAGTTAAACCTACTAAGGGCGTTGGTGTGAACGGCAGCCGTGGTATTCTGGTTCAGTCTTCTGATGATGCAGAAAACGACTGGGATACTCAGTTCTTCGTTCGTCTGCCTTATCAGCTGCCCGCTGGCACACCGTATAGGTTCTCATTCGATTTCAAGGCTGATAAGTTTGCTGAGTTCCGTACAGAGTCTCACGCAGAACCTAGTGAGTATATTTGGTGGGAAGCTTTCTGCAACAGTATCTTCGATACAGAATGGCAGACCTACAAGTGTGAGGGTGTTATCACAAACGACATGAGCACTTATGACAATATGATGCAGACCATCGCATTCGATTTGGCACTCAACAGAGAGGCTACAAAGTTTGTCTTCGATAACATTAAGTTCGAGATTCCTACCTATGTAGAAGAAAATCTGGAGCTGAATCCTGCTGTGGATCCAGAGTATTATCCTGTTATCGCTCCTGCTATTGTGGAGTCTTATCCTGGTAATAAGACATTCAATGTATGGAATGGAATTATGGAGTTCAACGTTACCTTCGATAAGCCTGTTAACTGCGAAAGCATCGTGGCTACTCTGAATGATGAGCCTCTGACGGTGATTCCTAATGAGGGCGTTGAAGAGACCATCTTCTTGGCTCGTACAAGCGATACAGACCTTGCTGATGGCAACTACACCATCTTCCTGAAGAATGTTTATCCTGCAGAAGATGATGTTGAAGGCTTAAGTGGTGAATACTCTATAACATTCACTGTTGGTCCGATTGACCTGAATCCTGAGGTGAATGTTGAGGATATCCTGGCTGACGAACTGTGGGATGCTACTCCTGAAAATGGTATTCCTGCAGGTTATATCTTGAACTACAATGGTGAGACTCGTACTTCGGAAACAACCTATGGTTCTGGTCCTCGTATGTTCGTCTTTGCTGAGGGTGGTGACTTCACTCATGGTCTCTATTTCCGTGAGGGCTATACTCAGTATGGTTCAGAAACTGACTTCCTCCTCGAGGCTGGTAAGGAATATACTATCAATTTCAAGTCTGCTATGTGGAAGGAGAACGGTCAGAAGATGAACTTCCAAATCTTGAATAATAACGAAGACGTTGTCTTTGAGCAGACGATTGAGAATAATCCTAATTTGAATGGTGACAGATCTCCTGTAGAAGGAGCTACGAACACCACTATCAAGTTCGTTCCTGATGAAGATGGTAACTACCTGCTGCGCTGGGTATCTGACGGCTTCAGCGAAGTGCTGCTGGCTAATCCTACTGTGAAGTACTACTCTGGTACTGTTTACGAGGAAGTAGTTGCTTTCTTCGAGGCACTGGAGAATGCTAAGGTGGTTCGTGATGCTAATGTTGAGAGCTGCAGTCAAAATGAAGTATTTGAGTATCTGAACGATCAGATAGAGTGGGCAGAGGCTGAGTATCAGTACTTCAGTTCGTTCAACGAGTTCCTGGAGGCTGCTAATAATCTGGATCTGGCTGCTAATAATATGCGTACCTTCCACAAAATGTACGATGAGTACTATCTGCTGGCAAATAGTCTGATAGCTCTCCATAATGACAATGCTACAACGAAGTTTGTAAATAGCTGGATTTATGAAGAACTGAAGTGGCTCATGGATCGTTATGTTTACAATGGTCGTGTACAGTCACAATTCTACTATAATGATCTTTACAATGCATATTCAGAACTCAAGTATTATGTGAACCTGGCTAAGGATATGTTTACCGAAGGTCCTTCTGAAGCCTCTATGACTGGTTATGCAGTTCTGACAGAACGTATCCGTCAGGGAGCAGAGACCATGCGTACGCTGGGCATCGAGAATGAGGATTTGCTTTGGGCTGCCGAGTATGTTCTTGATGATGAAGACTGGTTGGTAGATGAAATCAAGCAGAGCATCAAGAATGAACTGTATAGCCAGCTGAAGAATGCTGAGAACACCTTATTCGATCCTATTATTGACGAAGAGACTGGGGAAGAGATTACTCCTGAGTACAACATGAGTGTCTATGTTGAGAATCCGAACATCTACAGGTGGGGTACCAGCTCTGACTATAGTGTTCCTGGTTGGTATGTCGAAAACGCTAATACAACCTCTGGCTGGACTGAGAAAGGCAGTTGGGACGTACCTGTTGACGCCATGTTCTCTAACTGGGGTGGCTATTTCTGGACAGCTAAAGTTATTGATAATCTGCCAGCAGGTACTTATACTGTGAAGTTTGCAGTTGGTGAGCGTGACGATAATACTTATTCTGAGTCTTACGCTTATGTCTATACAGACAATGAATACTTTGCAGAACCTGTTGATTATATAGGACAGACATTCCCAACCATTTCCAGAAATCATGGTGTAGTTACCATTGAGAATGTGGTTGTGACCGATGGCTGGATGCAAATTGGTGTTGAGGCAGGCGATGGTTCTCACCTGTTCTTCAACGAGGTGCAGCTGCTGCTTACTGCTCCTGCTCCTGGCTACGACTACAGATATGAGACAGAAGTACTGATGGGTGACGTAAACCTCGACGGCGAGGTGACTACCTCTGACGCTGTGGCTACTGTAGATATCGCCCTTAACGACTGGTATCCTGGCGACAAGGCATTCCGTGCTGCCGACGTGAACTATACTGGCAATATCACCGTATCTGACGTGGTTGGTATCGTGAACATCATCCTGAACGACTATGAGTGGTACACTCCGCTGTCTCGTGGCGAGGCTGGCGTGAACTACCTCACTCAGGACGGTACAACCATTGGACTGATGAATACCAACGAGTTCGTGGCATTCCAGATGGATGTAACTCTGGCTGACGGCGCTGTGCTCAACAATGTGATGATGAACCAGCGTGCTCAGGGCCTGAACGTAAGATTCAGCCGCCTGGAGGGTAACACCTATCGTATCATGGGCTTCTCGATGAACAAGACCGCTATCACCGGTAGCGAGGGTGAACTCCTGAAGCTTGACATTACTGGTAACCAGAACGTAACCATCAGCAACGTAGAGTTTACCGATACTGCTGCTAATGCTTATGCTCTCGGCGTGAACGACGCAACAGGTATCAATGGCATCATGGCCGGCGACGCCAATGCTGACTACTACACTGTCGATGGTGTGAAGAACAACAAGATGCGTAAGGGCATGAATGTTGTGAAGACTGCCGACGGCAAGGTACGTAAGATGTTCGTGAAGTAATTAATTGATAATCTAAAAACGTAATCGATATGAAACACAAAGGTATTTTTAAGAGGCTGTCTCTATTGACCCTCTTGTTGATTGCCGGCTTCACGAGCGCTATGGCACAGTCGCTCTATATGGACGGCTTTAAGATCAACACCGGTGAAGTGAAGACCGTATCAATCGATCTGGCCCAAGGTGGCTATAGCATCTATGGTCTGCAAACCGATATTGTGCTGAGTAATGGACTATACCTCGATGGCGACCCAGTCGCCGTCGAGGGAGCCATGGCTGATTCTAATCCCAGTTTCAGCTATTCGTGGAACAATGGTGCTCTGCGTGTGGTGATGTTCTCAATGGACGGCAAGGTGTTTGTGCCTGGCCAGAAAAACGTC
>Ga0310696_10005790_pt1 | contig 14813 bp, 12 predicted proteins | sample AusTroGonzalo_MG_4_FD_203885 | JGI IMG/M metagenome (GOLD analysis project Ga0310696, IMG submission 203885) | Bovine rumen microbial communities from tropical cattle in Woodstock, Queensland, Australia - Gonzalo_02 (v2) (version 2) | ecosystem: Host-associated > Mammals > Digestive system >...
CCGAAATCACAAGCAGCATCACGGATTTGGTCGTCGTCGAAGGTACCAACCACTACGCCGTCACTCGCGCGGCTGCTGCAGGCCCCATCTACGTGGCCATTAAGCCTACTTCTTCTGCCGTCATCGAGGTTGCAGCTACCGACGGCGCAAATGAGTACGGAAAGTTTTTGACCAGCAAGACCTACGCAGCCAATAACGGCTATAACGTCAGCTGGAAGATGCTCCCCAAGATTGACCTCTCGACAGCTGGCTGGTACTTATATGTTACTGAAGATATGATCATCACGGGTATACCCTCGACAAGTGATATTTCTATCGATTGTAAGGACGACTGTGAGGTAATTCTCTATAATGTAAACTCCGGTGGAACTAAAGAAGTAATTCTAGATGGTGGTGATCATCATCTGAGTATTAAGCTGAAGGGGACGAGCATATTGAAGTATATCAGTTGCAAATACGGCTATAATTTAACCATCGACGAGGCAGAGACTGGTGGTACAGTGATTTTAGAAAATGACGCTAGCACCCTCGATGGATCAACAGTCACTATCAACGGAGGCACAGTGAAGGCGAAGTCGAATGAGTACAAAGCAGTGGGGTGCAATCTCGTCGTAAATGGCGGTAATGTGTATCTAGCTGGAGGCTACTATGGCGGAGATGAGTGTGCCGTTTACGGCACTATCACGGCTGGTGCTGGTGTCACCCTATACGAATGGAACAGTGGATGGGGCGCTATAAGCAGTTCGTCGAGTGATAAGCGATACATCACGACGGACAATGCCAGCGGAGACCCCACCACACCCAGCGCAGCCTGGACTTGGTAATAACTGACATTCATGCTCACAAGGTGGCTTGACATCCTGTGAGGCACGCCAACAAAACTCAAGCGGTCACATCACGTGGCCGCTTTTTTTGTTTATATTTCGATGCTGTTTTGTTTTTAATCAAAGTTTTATTTCGGTACAAGTCGAGATTCATGACACAGTTGTACCGTGTTTGTTCAGGAACACGTGAGTCCGAAAAACGGGCGTTATACGAATATTACAACAAAGATTTGGAAAACCACTTTTTATTCCCTAAATTTGTTCAGAAACCCTATGCGGAATTCAAAGTACGATTTCCTGGTGAGACAAGGGTTTTGCGGAACGCATGAAAATAGGATATGCAAGATGCTCCACTGAGGAACAGAGCCTCGACCGTCAGCTTGATGCGCTGAGGGCGGAGGGCTGCGGGCGCATCTTTGAGGAGAAGATTTCTGGCTCGCGACTGGAACGTCCGGAGCTGAACCACATGCTCGATGTGCTGCGCGAAGGAGACACTGTAGTGATATGTGAGCTCACACGGCTGAGCCGGAGCGTGAAAGATCTGTTTGCGCTGGTCGAGCGTATCAACGGTGTAGGAGCCGATATCAAATCGCTGAGGGAGCCGTGGCTGGACACTACCACCCCTCAGGGAAAGCTGCTGTTCACGATGTTCGCCGGCATCAGCCAGTTCGAGCGTGACCTGACGCACCAGCGCACGATGGAAGGCCTTGCGGCGGCAAGGGCACGTGGTCGCATGGGAGGCCGGCCAAAGAAGGATGAGGAGGCGGTGAAGCAGGCGTTGACGCTGTACGATTCCCGGGAACACTCCGTGAAGGATATCTGCCAGATAACCGGCATCAGCCGCACCACCCTGTACGGGTATATCAATGAACGCAAGGCAATCAAACCCGCAGAAAAGGAATGAACAAGAAAAGCAACATAGCAGTCGCGGCGAAGCAGTTCGCCGACAAGTGGGCCGGCCAGGGTTACGAGAAGGGCCAGACGCAGCAGTTCTGGATGGAGCTGCTGCAGAAGGTGCTCGGCGTCGAGGATCCGTATTCGTTCATCCGCTTCGAAGGCCAACTGAAGGACTTTAAGAGCACGTCGTTCATGGATGCGTACATCCCATCGACGAAGGTGCTCATCGAGCAGAAAAGCAGCAAGGTTGACCTGTCAGAGCCCATCCGCCAGAGCGACGGAAGCCTCCTCACGCCCTTCGAACAGGCACGGAAATACATCGTCCACATGCCGCTGTCGATGCATCCCCGCTGGCTCGTTACCTGCAACTTCAGTGAGTTCCGTGTCTACGACATGGAGAAGCCAACCGGGGATCCGGAAGTCATCGAGCTTGCAAACCTGGATGAAGAATACTACCGCCTGCAGTTCCTGGTTGACAATACGAAGGAACTCCACAAAAAGGAGGTCGAGGTGTCGATGGCGGCCGGCGCCATTATCGGAGAGATCTACGAGGCGTTCCGGAACGAATATAAGAACCCCGACGACCCTCATTCCCTGCGGAGCCTGAACATCATGTGTGTGCGCCTGGTATTCTGCCTCTATGCCGAGGATGCCGGCCTGTTCGACAGCCATACGCAGTTCCACGACTACCTCGTGCGGTTCAAGCCCGGTACAGGCGACATGCGCCGCGCCCTCATCGACTTGTTCGACACACTGAACACGCCCATCGCGGAGCGTGACCCATACCTGAGCGACGAGCTTGCGGCCTTCCCGTACGTGAACGGCGGCTTGTTTGCCGAGAAGGATATCGAGATACCCAGGTTCAACGACAAGATCGCCACGCTGCTGCTGAAGCACGCCAGCGACGACTTCGACTGGAGCGTCATCAGCCCGACCATCTTTGGCGGCGTGTTTGAGAGTACGCTGAATCCGGAGACGCGCCGCAAGGGCGGCATGCACTATACTAGCATCGAGAACATCCACAAGGTCATTGATCCCCTTTTCTTCACGGAACTGAAGGAGGAGCTTGCCGACATCAAGGCGGAGCCGCTGGAGAAGAAGCGCATCGCGCGGGCGAAGGAGTTCCAGGACAAACTGGCGTCGTTGACGTTCCTCGACCCGGCCTGCGGCTCGGGCAACTTCCTCACGGAGACGTACCTGTCGCTGCGACGGCTGGAGAATGAGGCCCTTCGCATCATCTATAAGGGCCAGATGGTCCTTGGAGTGATGGTCAATCCTATCAAGGTGTCCATCGAGCAGTTCTACGGCATAGAGATCAACGACTTCGCCGTGTCCGTGGCTATGACTGCACTTTGGATCGCCGAGGCCCAGATGCTGTTTGAGACCGAGAAAATCATGCAGGTAAACCTGGATTTCTTGCCGCTGAAGAGCTATACCAATATCCATGAGGGGAATGCGCTAAGGATGGACTGGAATGAGGTCGTGTCGGCCAGCGAACTGAACTACATCATGGGTAATCCGCCGTTTGTGGCTAATGCTGGGCGTGTTTCTACAGGGGATTCCAGTTCAAAAGGAATGCTGAACGTTGAGCAGAAAAAAGACAAGGAGGCATTGTTCGGTAAAGATGGAGGAGTATTAGATTATGTTGCCTGTTGGTTTAAGAAATCGGCCGAGTATATCAAGAACACTGATGTAACAGTTTCTTTTGTCTCAACCAGTTCCATATGCGAGGGACAGCAGGTCGCCCCGTTGTGGCGTTCTTTGCTATCTGATGGAATCCAGATCCATTTTGCATATGATAGTTTCAAATGGGAGTCGGAAGCATCCAACAATGCATACGTATTTGTCGTTATAATTGGGTTTTCATATAGAAGAGCCTCAAAGTGCTTGTTATTCAACGAGAACGGAGATAAAAGTATTGTGTCCCATATCAATCCCTATTTGTTGGAAGCACCAGACATATTCATTGAAAAAAGGACAACTCCACTGAATAATGTTCCTGTTTTCGTTAGAGGATGTCAGCCTACAGATAATGGGAATTTTATTCTTACTGAGGAAGAAAAAGATGAACTATTGCTTCGGGAGCCAAGCGCCCAACAGTTCATACGTCCTTTTATGATGGGGAAGGATTTTATTGACAGAAAGCCTCGGTTCTGTATCTGGCTCAAAGATGCAGAGCCCTCATTAGTGCGAAAATGCCCTATCATCTTGCAGCGAGTTGAAAATGTTCGTAATTTTCGTTTGAAAAGTACAAAGGCTGCCACACGAGTAAAAGCTGATACGCCTATGCTTTTTGACGAAATACGTGAACCATTAACTGATTATATTGCCTTGCCGACCGTTTCTTCGGGAAACCGTAAGTATATTCCTATAGACTATCTCTCTTCCGATATTATTCCTGGTAATAAGTTATATTTCTTGCAGGATGCGGTTCCTTATCACTTCGGAGTTGTTACATCCATAGTACATATGGCTTGGATGAGAGCGGTTGGGGGTTATTTCGGTCCAAGCTATAACTATTCTAATACAATAGTATATAATAATTTCCCCTGGCCACAACCTTCAGAGAATCAAAAAGCAAGAATTGACCAAACCGCACAAGCAATTCTCGAGGCACGTGCGCTTTATCCCAATAGCGGTCTCGCCGATCTTTATGATGAACTGACAATGCCTGTCGAGCTCCGCAAGGCCCACCGCGCTAACGATGCCGCCGTCCTGGAGGCATATGGCCTCCCTGCTGGCACCACCGAATCCGATATCGTGGCCCATCTGTTTAAGATGTACCAGGAACTAACAAGCAAAGAGTCAAAATGATCGGCTATATATACAGATACACGTTCCCTGACGGGAAGGTCTATATCGGCCAGACCGTGCGTCCTGTCGCAGCTCGGCACAGGGAGCACACAATGCCATCCAGCGGTAAGTTAAATACCGCTTTTTGGAGCGCCTGGCAACGGTTTGGCGAAGCCCAACTTGATACCCTGGAGATAGTGCATGCCGACAATACTGAAGAGCTTACCCAGAAACTAGATAATCTCGAAATGCTGTATATTCGCCAGTATCATGCTCTGGATCCCAATTATGGATACAATCGCACCCGTGGCGGACAGAATACTAACTCTTCTCGAAAACAGCTAAACAAGGCATTTAGAGCTGAATTTGAGAAGGCGTGGCAAGAACGCGGACTGTTTTATTGCGTCCTTAGTGATACGCTTCATGGTTCTTCAATGTACAAAATACAGCTTGACGAAGAGCAGGCTGCCTTTATCAAGGATTTTGTTCTGCCGAATACGGATCCTGAATACGGACAGTTCGCTAAGGTATCGGAGACAGGAGAACTTATCTTTGATGCACAAGGTAATGACTTTCTAGAAGAGGAATCGTTTTCCTGGTTATTGTTTACAGTAGATGAGCTGATGCAGATGGAGATGGATGAGGTTGCCAGAGACGTCGAGGCGTATATCCTTGAAAACGAATCTGTGTATCTGGAAGGGAGCGTCATCCTTAAACTTGACAAGGCCGGCAACGTGATCAAGGAGTATGCGAATATCGCCGAGATTATGCATGACCTGAACCTGTCTTATAGCACGAACATTTATAACGTCCTTGAAGGCAAGCAGAAGACCGCCTACGGTTACGTTTGGAAATGGAAGAAATAAACAAATAAAATGTTTATGAGATATTTATTTTTATCAATTGTGTTCATGCTGTTTCTGGGCATATTTGATTGTTCGGGTCAGGCGCTGTTCCGTATGAAGCGGCATTTTAGTAATGATTCTTATCAGGTTTATGTCGGGAAGAAGGTCGTTTTCTATGAGCCCGTGAACAAAGATGAGAAAAAGATCCGTCTCAAGGGCATCAAGACAGGCAGGCCGTACACAATCCGGAGCATAAGATACAGGGAAGACAATCCAATTGTCGAACCTATGTTCTTCATGGATGTTACTGATGATGAATATGTCAATTCTCCCATAGTCAAAATCAAATGTGAGCCGTATAAGGTAGATAAGATCCCCATGTATTTTGTTGATCTTTTTGAAGATTGGAAAAGGGAATATGTAGGGACAGAGGTGGCTTATCCTGATGAACCATATGTGGTTACTGATTTAATATGGGAAAAAACCAAGATACTTAACGATTATTATGTTAACTTGCCCTATGTAGTATATCGGGGCAAAGAAACGCAATTCAAGTATAAAGAATTGCTTAAAAAAGAGCTCGAATCTGAATACGTAATCGAATTGTCCCGGGTAGAAAAGCCGGCGGACGAAACAATCCGTTATGGCGAAACATCTGTTGTGCAGGGAGATCAGGTGACAAAGTATTCTTATGTCGACAATGTGATCTCTTTACTTGTTTATGGCAATAAATCGGGCTTCTTCATTGAGTTGGAGAACATTTCGGAGAACTCTGTCCGGCTGGTATGGAATGAAGCGGTTTTTGTCAATGTGAATGGAGTTACTTGCAGAGTAACACATAGCGAGTCCAAGCTAGATGGCCAATTTGTCGACCAGACCCCTTCGCTGATCATAAAAGGGGCTAAATTGGTGGATGTGGTTATTCCCAATGATCTTGAGTATGATGATAAAGTTTGGGTTGTAAAAGACATGTTTTCATTGAAGAAAAAGTACGGGGAAGCGAGTAAGGTGAGCCTGATGCTGCCGATACAAATCAAGAATACGATCAATGAGTATATCTTGGTTTTTGATACGATGATAAGATGGGTGCATCCGGAGCTGCATACCAACGATGGGGTGGTTGATTTGTACTTTGATTTTTTCCCGTTGTAAGTTCTATTTCGAAATTCCTATTTTCGCTAAAACCATTATTTAATGGATAAATTTATTACATCAGTCGATACCCTTTTCTCGTCTCGCCAAATCAGTCCCCGCCTGTATTATGGCCTTAAGAACCTTGACATCGACGACCTCCGGGAGCTGGAAGGCGTCGGTATGAAGACACTACGTATGGCACGCGGCTGGGGCAAAGGCATGGTTGGTGAGATGGTCGCCTTGGCCGAAAAGGCTGGCGTCGCTATTTAGCGTCACATTTCTCGCAATATCAGCAAATCGATGATTACCAGCGATATCTAAACGCGGTTAAAACGTCAATCCCTGTCAGAGTGCATTCTGGCGGGGGGGGGGCGTATGTTGCGAGTTTTAGAATACTATATGCGCATCACCACCTTCTGTAATGGGTGAGTCGACCGCAATATATAACAACGGCAGATTTGGGCGTAGGTGCCACCAGTTCCACTGCTGACTGCTGCGCGCAGTCTTTCTGCTAAACATAACGGCAGGCCGCCATTTCTGGCAGCCTGCATCGTTATTATGTTTCTTCCTCGTTAATATTCAACCACTTCCTTGCATACGCTCCATCCGGCCTGGATATAAGCATCCTTTGTTCCTCTTGGAACATAGATGGAATACGGATATTCCCCCGCTTCATAAAAGAAATAGTCATATTTGAAAGGGATGGGCTTTGTCGATCTGAAATAAATGTTCTCCAACTTTATACAACTGTCAAAAACATGGCTTTCCATTAAAACCAGATTCTTTGGTAGTGTCATCGTCATTGCTCGCAGGCGAGCGGCAACATCATTGCCACAAAGAATAGTACTTTATATCTGGTTTTCATATCATTCTACCATTAGACATTATTATCCTTCGGGGGTTCGACGTCCATGGCGTTCCATAGGTTCGACGGTATCCTGATAGCCTCTTTCTCTATCTGCTCCACCGGCTTCCCGGATTCTACTTGCAGCCAGAGGACCTTCTCGTTGATGTCGAAAATGCTTTCCGCGCACTCTACGGGATCGGCGGTGGTGATGGCCTTCATGAATTTCAGATAAATGAGCTGCAGCAGCTCGTCCTTCCTGGCCTCGCCGATATCCTTGATGCACCTCAGCAGGAATGTGATTTTGTATCCGTCTGACATAAAATCGTTCCGGCCGTCCAGATCAAGATCTTGTTTATCCCTGGCCACCAGCGCCCCCTTGCCAAGGATGAGATATTCAGGGTTGTAGCCAAAGGCGACGGCCAGGCGTTCCGCCTGCCGGGGCGTGAAATACGCCTTCTTATTGGCCATGATATTGCAGATGGTCGGGTACCGGTATCCCGTTCGGTTGGCGACGTCCATGTAGGTCACGTCGCGGTCTCGCCAGTCGCTGACGACCGCCAGCTTCACTTCCGCCGGCGTTGAAGGTTGTTTATACATATTTGCAGGACTATGACACGAAGGTAATACAAATTACCGAAAAAACCGCATTTCAAAGGTCTCTGCACGTATTTTTTAAAAGAGAGGAGCAACATTTCGGCAACATATTATATAATTCGAGTAAGTTTTCTTTGAAACTTACTTAAAAGTTATTACCTTTGCCCTTGGCAAAAAGAACTAGGCAATCGTGAATATCGTAGAGAGAGTTTTACGGAAACAGACTGTTTTCGACGTTGTGATCCGCGACGAAGGCGGCCATCAGGTCGTCGACCGTACGGTCTATGTTCCTTATGCCAAAACGAGGCTCTCGGACGGCACGCCCTACCATATCATCTACGACGAGTACATGAATCCCATCGACGAGCTGGTCTACCACCTGAACGAGCGTATGAAGTCGTATTCTCCGAATTCTGTGGAGCGTGCGGTCACGTCGCTGCGCCTGCTGGCGGCATTCTGCGAGGCCATGGGCTGCAGCGGGTTCCACATCCCGGAGGAGCTGTGCGCGGATTTCGACGAGTTCCTGCGCCGCGGGGGCAAGGTCTGTTCCCGCACTGCCGCAGAATACTTTAATGATATCAAGACGTTCCTGCTGGCCACGGGCCATGCCGGCGACCCGCTCATGGAGAGCACAACGCGGCGGCGGCGCGAGGAGGGCGCCGACGGCGTGGAGCGCCTCGTCACCGTGACGACGTACACGCATGCGCCGAAGGTTTCTGGGGAGCGGGGCAAGATGTGCCCGCCCCACAACACCGTGAGCGACTACGTGGCCATCACGGATCTAATGGGCCAAACCAAGCGGTTTTCCAACGGCAAGGTGCGCCATCCTGACATCACGGGCCGCATCCTGCTGACGCTGCTGTTCCTCATGGCCCGCCGCATCGGCGCAAGCCTGGGACTGACGATAGAGGACGTGTCGAGCTGCCTCATCGTGGAGACGGGGCAGATAGCGCCCAGCCTGTATTTCCGTGAGCGCTTGACGGACGTCAAGGGCCAGCGCAACAAATTCGGCTACAGGCTCAAGTCGAAGGCGGATTATGCCTCGAAAGACTACATACGGGAGTACAACCGCCCGAAAAACTGCCTCGTCGTCACGCAGGAGCTCCATGACCTGCTGGTACAGTACGTCATCAACATCCACGGCTACGCCGCACGCAATCAAAAGCGGCGTTATGCCTCCACCGTTGCCGACATCGTGAATCCCGAAAAGTTCCGTGAGGAATGGGGCCGGTACGGCATCACGGAAAACCGCTACCTCTTCCTCGACAGGCTTGGCGACAGGCTGGACCGCGAGACTTGGCGGCAGCGCCTGCACGGGTATTTCCGCGAGGCGGACGTGGCCATCGGGCCGGGCAAGAGCCCGAGCCACTCCTGGCGCCATACCGTGGCTTACATCATGAAGAAAGAGCTGCGGATGACAGACGCCCAGATCGCCGCGTACCTCGGCCAGGACAACCCGGCCTCCTCGCAGACGTATTCACGTCCGGACCGTACGGACATCGCCGAAATGCACGAGACCATCACCGCCAAGATAAAAGAGATGATCGAAAACTTGAAAAATGGATAGCGACGCCCCAGTCAGCCTCAAGGTCTGTTCCTTTACCGGACGCAGCGGCTATGGCCGCTCGCAGTACGCCTTCATCAGCGGCGACCCGCTGGTGCGGCGGCTCTGGTCGTCCTTTGCCCAGGACTGCACGGAGCTAGACAGCGTCAACCCCGGTGTCGTGAGGGCGTTCCTGCACCAGGCCACATCCCCGGCGATGGTCGAGCTGCTGCGCTCCTCCGGCGTCGCATTCCTACTGGAGCCACGGTCGCTGAAGGCGTGGTTCCTCCATTTCAAGCAGGCAAACGTAGACGGGAAGGCCTATTTCCGGCGTTGCGTTATGTTCGCAGCCATATATGCCGTACGGTATATGATGGACCTGCACCCCGAGGCCGTCGCCTTCAGTGATAATCTCGTTGCGATGATACGATCGCGGGAGATCGCTACGTTCCTCCTCGACCACTGGTCGGGCGAGGGCGTCGTCGGCGTAGCGCGCGCCAGCGACGGCAGCCGCACGGTGATGCGCGAGTTCGTCTTCCATAATGCCGACCTGGCGCGCCTGTACTGCCGCTGGTTCGAGAGCGGCATCCCCGCGATGCGGGTGTCAGAGTTCGCGGACTTCGCCGACGAGTTCGAAGAGAGCCTTGGCGAGAGTGCCGCCTCCATCCATGCTTTCGGCGACTTGTCGGAGACGACGCTGCTGCGGCAGACAGCGTTCTTCCGCAAGAAATACCTCTTAAACCCCACCGCCAGCCGCAAGGCGCTCCGCCATGTCATCGGGTTCTACCGCTACGTGGTAAACACCGAAGAGGGCTGTCACATCTTCGACGACAGCAATTTCTCCCCGGCGATGCTGCGCAAAAAGTCCATCATACGCAAGATAGCGGAGGGCTGGGATTTCCAGCACTACCTCGGCCTGCCGCTGACCGAGACGCGACGGCGGCTCGTGGTGCTGCTCCGCGACGTGCAGGTGCCGAGCACGCGCTACGTCGAGGGCGAGGCCGTGGACATAGACTTCTCCGTCGTGGAGTCGGAGCATTACCGCAACTTGCTGTGGCGTTATGTCAGGACCAGCATCTCGAACCTCCTCTCCGGCTCGTCGTTGACGCACGTCGCCGACGCGCTGCACAGGATTGAGGAGGCCAAGCGACGCAGCGGCAGGAAGCCCGGCACGATATGCGAGTCGGAGGGAGAGATACTCCTGGCCGCCGCCCTGGAGAAAGACACCTGCGACGCCACCACCATCAATGAACTCAAGGACATTCGTTGTTTCTTCGACTGGGCCATCGGCAGAGGGTATTTCGTGCCCTCGCCGTTGTTCACCACGGATACCTTCTTCTACCGGTCTAACGGCGACAGCGAGTCAAAGCCCCGTGAGGCCATGCCAGTGGGCGACCTCGACATGATCCGCGGGCGCCTGGCCATGGAGTCCGAGAAGTCGGACTGGTCGTTCCTGATGCTCACGTTCCTCCGCATACAGTCATCCTCGTCAATGCGGCCCAGCCAGATCTGCCAGATCGACATCCGCAATGTATTCCTGAACGAAGACGAGGGCTACTGCGTGATATATGGCATATCGAAGGTGTCGCGTGGCGACAAGAACGAATACGTCACACAGCCGCAGGTGTACCGCTGGATCCAGGAGGCCGTAGCGCGCACCGCGGAAATACGCAGCCGTTGCGTCGACCGTACGATCGAGAACCTGCTGTTTCTCTATGAGGGGGCCACCGGCATGGTCCGTATCAAGGAAAATGACGTCAAGGCGGACATGGCCCGCGTGTGCGAGATTCTGGAACTGAAAACTTGGACGCCGTACAACGTACGCACGACCTTCGGCACCGTGGCTGAGAAGCTGTTCGGGGACGACGCCCACTACGCCATGAACCACAAGTCCGTGAAGACAACGCGAGAACACTACGTCGACCTGTCGTTCGAGCAGTTCTGCGAGACGGGTGACATAGACGCCATCGGCAGCGACGCGGCGATGGAAGAGGAGTACGAACGTTTTCTTAGGGAAGGCAGGGTATGAGTTCGGCGGCGAGAAAACTGGAAGGCATGCCCCGCTGGCCAGGCATAACGCGCGAGAAGGGCTTCTGGCGCTATGCGACAGTATACTACTTCGTCGACGGCGTCCCGTGGGAGGAGGATGCGTCGAATGTATTTGCAGACGACATAGACGCCCTGCGCCGCGTCGTCGAGGCGGGGCTGCAGCGCCGTGGCAAAAGGCCTGTGCTCATCCCGTACGCGGCGGACCAGTGGAACCTCGAGGGCGAGGTGATAAAGTTTCACGGCTTCCCCGACGAGATGTTCGACGCCGTGCGCAAGTTCGCCCTCTACGAGCATATTCGCCACCGCTGGCGCTCGTTCTCCACCATCAGGGGCACCGTCGAGACGCTGCGGCGGTTCTTCCGGCAGTACGGAAAGCTCAGCCCGGGTTTCTACCTGCGGTATGTCTATGCCAATGACCTCGAGGCGTTCTTCCAGCAGAGCGGCATGAACCCTGGCGCTAAACAGAGGATGATGTCCTGCCTGAGGGAGTTCTGTACCTTCTTCGAGAAGAACTACGGGGCCGGGAGTCTCGCCCTGACGAAGGAGGAAATGGACGGGCTCTACGAGAAATACAAAAAAGCCAACAAGAAGAGGAAGGCGCCGGGCTTCGACTCCGTGCCGGAGTGCGTGTTCTACCCCATGGACCGTTGCATGCGGGAGCTCATTCGCGACCCGATGACGCCGTTCGACACGGCCGTCACGGCGGCCGCGACGCTGCTGCAGATGTGGGTGGGCCTGCGGCCCAAGGAGCTGCGGGGCCTGCGCCGCGGATGCTACTACCCCGAGGAGCGCGACGGCAAGACGCTGTGGTTCCTGCGCTACAGCTCGCCGAAGAACGGCGGGCGCGTCCAGGACGCCCTGCTGCTGCCGCCGGCGCTGGAGGCCGTGCGGGCGTTGGAACGCCTGCAGACGCGCCGCGAGGCGGTATACATCTCCGAATACCTCGTGTCGTTCTGGGACAACACGACGGGCAACCCGGAGAACGACAAGGATTTCTCCGCGAAATATGACGAGATGCTGGTGACGTACATGGCGAAGGGACTGTCGGAGCCGCATCCCTGGCTGCACCGCGTCAGGAAAAAAGGGGTGACCATCTACCGCCCCGTCCTCTACAACTTCCGCGTACACTTGTATACGTACCTCATCGACCACGGCAAAGACGAGCACTGGGTCGAGGCGCACCTGGGACATCTGTCGCGGGCGATGCGCGGAAAATATTACAGGATGAAGGCATGGCGGCGGCAGCAGGTCAACGACGCTGTCAGGATAGCCCTGCCGGAGACGCAGCAGGTCATCGCCACGCTGAAGGCCGAGCTCGACGCCATCGGCGAGAAGCGGACGCAGGCGGCGTTTGCCGACATCTTCGAAATGATGAAATAACCGATAAACATAACGCACATGGATGAAAAGAAGAAAGAACAGCTGAAGGTCAGGATCATCGACTCCGGCCACTCGCCGATCGAGGCGGACGACAAGAAACTGAGGTATCTCGAAGCCATTGACATGGCCGCGCAGCGGATGCTGCAGCGGCGCAGGGAGGCCCAGGAGACGCTCAGGAAGAACGAGGTCACCGTCATGAGCGTCGAACGCGAGATGAAGGGACAGGTGGACGGCGACGGCAGGGCGATGCCCTCGCTCACCGACCAGACGATGCGCCGCAGTGCGCTGATGATGGACTTCATCGCGACGTACGCGAAGGAGGATGCTACCCTCAGGGATGAACGCCAAGTACTGAAGGAATTGCAGGAGGAGGTCGCACGGTGCAAAAAGGAACTCCATCTGCTGCATCAGAGGGACGCGGATGCATGCCACGACAAGTATGAGAACCAGCGCCTTACGAAACACGTGGCAAACCTGACGAAGACCAAGGCGGACCTGGAGAACCAGCTCCGCAAGATGGAGGCACAGAACAAGGGCGGCAGGATGCGCGGGCGCATCATCGAACTCAATATACGTAAGGAAGAGGAGGACGCGTCATGAAAATCATAACCATGAACATCAACGGCCTGCCGTCCGCCTGGGAGTCTGGCCTGAACGACTATGTCCGCGACCTTGCGCCGGACGTGTTCTGCATGCAGGAGACGCGCTCGGACAAGGGCCTGTCGGTGTACTGCCTGACGGGCTACGAAGCATACTTCTGTCCCTCGGCGCAGCCCGGCCGTTCCGGCGTCGGCGTGTTCACGAAGATCGATCCGGAGGTCATCATCAGCGGCCTCGGCGTGCCCGGCAGCGGCAAGGAGGGCCGGGCGATGACGCTGGAACTGGAGGACCGCTACCTCGTAAACGTCTATGCTCCGGCCTCCGGCGAAGGTCTGGAACGGCTGGAGGCGAAGGTGCGCTGGATGCAGCAACTGCAGGAATTCCTGCGGTATCTGGAGAAACGCAAGCCCGTCATCCTCTGCGGCGACCTGAATGTGGCGGCGACGCAGTGGGACATGCCCGTGGTGCAGTGCCGCGAGCGGTCCGCCGGCAATACCGACGAGGAAAGGGCCGGCCTCGAGGCCATCCTTGCCGACGGTTACTACGACGTGTGGCGCATGGCACAACACGACAACCCCAGGGGCGTCACTTGGGCGCCCGCATGGATGAATGGTGCGGCGGCTAAGCGCAACGGTTGGCGCTTGGATTACTTCCTCGTATCGAAGAAGATCTCCGAGAACTTCGTGTCGTGCGAGATTTTAGAAGCCACGGAGATGAGTGACCACCGGGCAGTGATGCTTGAGATACGATGAAAACCCTGACAATGAAGCAAAAAGAGAAGGCGTCACCCAAAACGGATGGCGCCTTTCTTAGAATCCGACAAAGTAGGTATATTGCGTTATATCTGTTTAGACGTCGTTTTCTCCAGGAAACAACAAAATTAGAAGAAAACAAAGTTGTCATATCGCCTCTACGGGGGCGCGGCCCCGCCATCTCGCCCGCCCGCACGCGCATTATTTTAGAGGAAACCAAAGTTGGCTTATTAGTCGAATAACCATCAAATACAGGGGTAACTTTCTAATTTGTTAAGTTTTAGTAAAAATACCGAATTTATTTCGTAGATGCCACTATATCAGCTATTTGCGAACACGAAAATCAAAATTAGAAAAAATCAGACTTGGCTTAGGTCAAAGATCTGCAGGTCGATCCTGTCCATCATGGGGCCTGAGATACGGGAGAGATAACCCTCGACGGCGCCGCGCGTGCAGGTGCAGCGGCCCGCCTCATCGCCGTAATAGCCACAGGGACAAGGATTCATGGAGGCTACCAGCATGAAATGCGCCGGGTAGTCGACTTTGTACTTGGCC
>Ga0310696_10005792_pt1 | contig 14809 bp, 9 predicted proteins | sample AusTroGonzalo_MG_4_FD_203885 | JGI IMG/M metagenome (GOLD analysis project Ga0310696, IMG submission 203885) | Bovine rumen microbial communities from tropical cattle in Woodstock, Queensland, Australia - Gonzalo_02 (v2) (version 2) | ecosystem: Host-associated > Mammals > Digestive system >...
AAGAGCTGTCTCGGTGGACTGAGATCGAGGTCATCGACATGGGATACAGTCCCATAGAGGTGACAGAAAACACTGTGGTGGTGCGCGGCGCCATGAGGGACGTGATGAAGCTGAACCTCAATCTGAGGACGGCCCACCGCGTCCTGGTTCCGCTTCTTCGCACGACGTGCAGGAACATAAAGGATCTCTACTATGCCGCGTTCTCGATAGACTGGGAAAACCTCATCGAGGCCGACGGATATTTTTCGGTATCGTCCATAGTCCACAACTACACGATACGCGACACAAGGCTGCCGTCGCTTTACACGAAGGATGCAATTGCCGACAGGATGCGCGAGAAATGCCAGCGTCGTCCTGACTCAGGCGGAGAAAACAAGGGATCTGCTGTATTCGTGTACTGGGAGCGCGACGAGGTGATAATATACCTCGACACTTCGGGCGAACCTCTTTCAAAAAGAGGATACCGCAGAATACCAGGTTCGGCGCCGATGCAGGAAACACTGGCTGCGGCGTGTATAATGGCTCTCAGGTGGGACAGGAAAAGTCCGTTCATATCGCCTATGTGCGGTTCTGGAACTCCGGCCATAGAAGCCGTCATGATGGCGATGAACAAGGCTCCCGGGTCATTGAAGGGGCACTTCGCGTTCCAGTCGATCAAGGGATACACTAGCATCATACCTGGCGAATCTGCACCAAATGTGGCTCCGCGCCAGCGTGCAGGCGCAACACCGGACCAGATATGGAAGGAGATCGTACTTGAGGCAAAGTCCAAGGAGACCACGCAGAACCTTCCGCCGGTAATAGCCACCGACATTTCGCCTGAAGCCGTGGACAATGCCCACACAAACGCCATAGCGGCCGGGGTGGCGCCGTACATAACATTCAAGGCCTGCGACTTTGGAGAAACGGAAATACCCGAAGGCGACGCCAAGGGAGTGGTGTTCTTCAATCCGGAGTATGGAATACGCCTGGGCACATACGAAGAACTTGCGCCTGTCTACACCAGGATAGGCGTGTTCATGAACGAGAAGTGCAGGGGATATACAGGTGGACTCATCACCGGCAATCCTGATCTTGCCCGTCTCGTCGAACTGTACTACAAAACTCGCGTTCCGTTCTTCAACGGACCGATAGACTGCCGGCTTTTCATATATCCCGGCTGTGAACAGAAGGGACAAAACAAGGAATGAAACTTGAAGAATTTCTAGAGGACACATATTCCTCGCCTGCTGACGGCAATGAAGAGGAGAGAGTGGAGGAAGTCGCGGATATCGATGTGCAGAAGGCAGTCGTCGAGTCCCTTGCCGCCGACAAGGCCGAACAGGACGAAAAGATATCCGAACTTACGAAGGAGAACTCAAGGCTAAGGGAAGAGAACTCCGAACTTAAGTCGACAATTGAGGGACTCAAAGAGGAAATAGATAAACTCAAGTCGGAAGTCATAAGCCTCGGCAGCGAGAAGTCGTCCCTCAAGATGAAACTCATCGACATGGGGGACTTGACTTCGCTGAAGAACGAAGTGGCGAAGCTGAGGTCAAAATGCGCTGAGCAAGTGGCTGCGCTGGAGAAGGTTGGCGATGTTCTGGCCGCAAATTCGGAAACTGCGCTTTCAAACAAGGTTTCGCTGCTTGACAGGGACGAGGAGATACCAGACCGCTTTCCCGGCGAGACACGCGATCATGTGCTTGAAGTAATAGCGGAGGCGCAGAAGAAGGCAGAAAAAGAAGGATTCCATCGCCGGGCGCAGGTGCTGGAAGGTGTCTTGCTGGCGAATACTCCTGACGGAACGCTTGCCGAAAAGCGTGCCCAGTTGGAAAAGCTATTTGCCTCCAACGGCAACATAGTGTCGGGTCCCGTAATCGAGGAACTGACAAAACTTGGTATTTCGCACAAGAACGGCGACAACTATTTGATGCCGTCGGAGATTATCAAGAGAAATTATTAATAAGATTATCAACAATATCAACAAAGTTATGAACACTGTTTATACTTTTGTTGATAATGTTGATATCTGACCCCTTGATTGTTTATAAAATAAAGTCCATAATACTCGCCGTGTGAAAAACCTAAGCACAGAGTTCTGCAAAAAGGTCAGGGAGTGCCGTCGCGAGGCAGGTCTGACGCAAGGAATGCTTGCTGCCGAAGTCGGCTGCAAGCAGTCTGCGCTTTCAATGTTCGAGCAGGGAGACGGAACGAAGCTCAACGACGACGTCATTGGCAAGCTCGCCAAGAAGTTCAACCTTAGCATTTCTGAAGAATCATCTTCCCGTTCCCCAATCCCCGTCTCGATCTCCGGAGCCTTGGCGAAGGAGGTTCCTCATTCCCCATTGCAGCGCGGGTTCTGTCCGAATCCAAACTGTCCGACGAACCACGAGTACTTTGTGGAGGAGATGCGGCTTTTTCTGCCAGACCTGGAGGCGGCGGATCCCGTTGGCGGAAAGTACTGCGCGATGTGCGGAGAACTTATAGAGCATGCATGTCCGAACTGCGGCGCACCAGTACACAAGGGTGCGATATGCGCCTTCTGCGGTCAGCCGTATGTCGTGAAATGCTGAGAGCCTGATGTTGCAAGTGTGCTTGATGTGGCAAGGGCAGCAGATGCGGCAGTGGAGAAGGAGAAAATTCCGGCATAGGGCATTGTCGCGTCACTTTATTTTTGCTATAATAACTGTGTTGTGAGTTCAGAATCTAAAGCAAAAGTAAAGAAAATTCAGGGGACAATCCCAGAAAACGGGGTTGCAGTTTCGTCGTACCTCCTTTCAAAGGGGTATACATACGAGCAACTGTATGGCTACAAGAAAAATGGCTGGATCGATGAATTTGGGAATGGTGCATATTGCAAACAGGGACAGCATCCCAGCATTGAGGCTGCCGTTGACGCTCTTAATCATCAAGCAGGGCTTCCGCTTCGGATAGGGGCCAGGAGCGCTTTGGCACTTGACGGATTTGTTCATTTTATTCCGATGCGGAAACGGAAGGTATATCTTTACTTGAAGAGGGGGCTTGCGCTTCCGCGATGGTTTGCCCAGAAGTTTGCAGGACAATTTTCTTTGTTAACGACATCGTTCATCGCGGTCGATGACGGAGTCTCCGAACAGCCGACTAATGGTTTTAGCTGTCTCCGGTCAGATCCTGAACGGGCCATTCTTGAATTACTGAATCTTGTTCCGCGCGAAGTTCAGCTTGCCGAGTGCTATCAGTTTTTTGAGATGATGGCGAGTCTAAGGGTTTCCGTTGTTCAGAACCTGCTGGCGCATTGCTCGTCAGTCAAGGCCAAGCGCCTTTTCCTTATGCTTGCAGAAGAAGCGGGTCATTCTTGGCTGAAACGCCTCGATCTTTCTTCGGTTGACCTAGGTTCTGGCTGCCGCATGATAGACAAAGGTGGATCGCTTGAGAAAAAATACAATGTTGTAGTCAAGCCGTGGAGGGATATCTGATGCTTCAGGAGTACATACAGCAAGTCAATCTTGTGACGAAAGTCCTGCCGTTTGTCGCAGTTGAAGATTGCTTTGCAATCAAGGGCGGCACGGCAATCAATCTTTTTGAACTTGATCTGCCGCGACTCTCCGTTGACATCGATCTAACATACGTGAAGATGGCTGGGCGCGAGGAGACAATTTGGGAAATAAATCAAGCGTTGGAACGAATCGCAAAAGAACTTAAGAAGACTGGCGTTGATGCAAGGTTGAGGGGCTCTGATAATGCGCGGCATATTCAGCATTTCGTCGAATTGCCCGCAATCCGCTGGAAGCGGCAGAATCTGGAATCGCTGCGAAGGAGTAACCCCGAGAAGTTCAACGCCCAGCGCGAGTCACTGGAACGCCTGTTCGAGGAGGGGGTGGCGTGATGGTTTTGACAGTTAAGCAAGATGGACTGGGCAAGAGAGTCAATCAGACTGTCAAAGACATATTGCGCCTTATCCTTGGTCTTGTCGAAAACAGAAAAGAGAACCCCAGGAGTCGTTTTTACGGTGCACTGCCGGATATAGACATAGAGTCCTGGAAGAAAAACATAAATGAAATGCGGGTTGTTGACGAGGAGATGTGGAAGTAGATTCCTGTTTTGGACTGGCGCTACTGCGGGGAATGAAAAATCACTCCCCCAATTGGGTGAAAATTTGCGGTGCTTTCGTGGGGACAGACCCCACGGGAGGATGTGTTTTCAGGCGTTTTGCGCTGTAGATCCCTACGGGCCGTGATTCCGGATGCATGTTTCAGTGGCCTGTTTCCGCCTGTTTCGACTTTTTGAAATCTTAACGTTATCTTAATCTTTCTTGCCTCCGAATTTGCTAATATATTCCTGTCTTCGCATGGAGCGGGGATAGAAAGGACATACAATGGCAAGAACGGCACGCGTCAAGGACGACTCAGAGGGAACGGCTCACTACCACCTGATGTCGCAAACGAACGACAAGAAGTTCCTCTTCGAGAAGGGGAAGATTAAGGATTCGCTGATAGACGCCCTCAAGAGGGCCGCCGTGTTCAGCGGCATAGGGCTCGAGGCGTACGCGGGGATGGACAATCACTTCCACGTCGTCTGCGACGTCGTCCGCACCGGCGAGCCTGTCCCGGAGGACGAGCTGATCCGACGCGTGGCGGCGCTTAAGGGCGACGCCGCGGCCGCCGAGGTCGCCAGGCGCTGGAGCGAGCAGCGTTCCGCCGGCCTCGACGACCTGGTGGAGGCCGAGCAGAACGCCCTCCGCAGGAGGATGAACGACATAAGCGAGTTCATGAAGACGTTTAAGGAGGTGTTCAACATCCGCTACAAGCGCGAGCACGGCTACACGGGCTCAATATGGAGCGGACGGTTCAAGTCGACGCTGATAGAAAGCGGACGCTACCTCGAGATCTGCCGCCGCTATGTGTACTTCAACCCCGTCCGCGCTGGGATCGTGAAGCACGCAGCCGACTACCCCTGGTGCTGGATCGCCCCTGCGGAAGAGCCGTTCGCGGGGTCTGTCCCCGGATGGGCGGCGGTAGAGGCGAGGATCATGAGGAGGGTGGCGCAGATCACGGACGGGAAGATATTCGGGAGTTTCGGGTTTGTGACCGACGCGGCGATTGCGCTGGGGGAGCGGTTCCGATCGCGGAGCGTGGCGGCGAGGATAGTGGATGCCCTGGGCTACGCGACGCACGGCTGGCGGCTCGCGAGGGCGGCGGAGAAGGTGGTTGCTGAGAGGGATGCGGCATGAATTGGCAGAGGGTGACGCGAAAGAGTTGACAGGGTAGTCGTCAAAGGGAGTTTTTGATATGGAGTAGTAAGACAGTGGGGTTGGCGGGGTCTGTCCCCAAAGTTTTTGTTTAGTCTGGATTTTAATGACTTGCCTGACTGCTTTTATAATCAGACAAAAATATGCTATAATATCTGTGTTCTGTTGAGGGGCAATAGGTTGTCATGATACAGGGCTATAGAGTTCCCGCGCGTGGAGGTTAAACGGCCAACTCGCGTTTGGGATGCGTTACGTGAAAGTGTGAGAAACTTGAACACGAAAGACGCACGAAGAGGACACTGCCGGTCCGTGCAGTTTCGCCTCCTCCGATGTATCTTTCAGGGTATTCTCACACACCTCACGTAGTGCATCGGAGGAGGTGTTTAGTTCCCGTGCCACTTCCGGTTCAGTACTCAGGGAGCGAAAGGAGTTGTTGGCAATTGAAAATTAAATGTGTACATTGTTCGTCGGAATTTGACGTTGCGGATTACATTGCGGCGGGGACGGACGTTCTTTGTCCATATTGCGTACGACATTTTAAATATGGGGAGAAGAGGGAGTCTATATCGGAAATCGATATACAGTCCGCGATTAGGGTTTGCTGCAAAGACGAAAAGAAGAATGAATACTACATGAAGGCTCCATGTGGCGCAAGGCTTTACATCGCCTTGATATTCTACGGGGAAGTGTACAGGAACACATTGGATCAGGATGCTTATTTGTCACTTCTTGAGCACATTTCAAAGAACGAGCTGAAGGAGCGAGACTTACTGTATTTGTTTCAGTACGAAGATGAGGGTGATCTTAAAAAGTATTGGCTTGATAGGTTGGTGTCAGAATATGGCTATGATGAAGTTGTCGATAGATCGCAAGTAAATAACACAATCGCGGAAGAGGGCTGTTCGTGCAAAATCTCCCGTAATGCGCAAAGTAAACCAATCAAGGCAATCAGCAGCCGAACTAAGGATGAGAGTTTTCGCGAGAAAACGACCCAGTATATGTCAGCAAATCGGGCTGAGAAGTCAAGTCTCATAGTCTTTGCGACTTGTGCTGTTGTACTTGCTGTTGGCTTGTTTGGCTTCTTGGTTGTGCAATCGTCGAAGCGTTCAGGCAGCAACCCCACCTTGCAGAGTTCCAGCGACAAGGATATTGTTGAGGTCATTTCTGGTGACGCGGCGGCATCAGCGAAGATGGCGGGACGGGAAATCGACAAACAAAGAGGGGAGAACTTGAGCGCGTCTTGCAAGAAGATTCTTGCGGAAGTCGAAGAAATGCGGAATGCCTGTGTTCAGGCAAGGAAAGTCGTGCGTGAGGATGCCGCGAGATTCCAGCGAGAATTGAATGAATTGACAACTCAGAACAGTTATCGCGCAGGCAAGGCGGCGGCGGAAAACCGGAGCCGCCTTGGTAACGCAGAATATGCAATGATGATAGCGAAGTCGGCATGCGTCAATGAGCTTTATACAAGGTATGCGGATGGTAATTTGAAGTCAAGTGGAGACCTGTTCAGACAGGAAGTAAATTCGCTTTTGGTCAAATCGAATATGAAAATGAACGACAAAATCTCGGCAATTGATAATCGGGCGGATTCGTTTACGCAGATGATAATAAAAAACGTAAATGACGGAATCAGAAATCGCGAAAGGGAAGTGTGGGAAGCGGGCGCGTTTGTTCAAAAGGTGTTTTCAACAGCAAATCGCTCCGAGTCAATGCAGCGTCTTGGCTCTTTGTCTGATGCGGAACGAGTGCTGGAGACGATTGAGCAAGACAAGTGGCAAGGGGTAGTGGCAAAACTCAGATCCTTGCCGGCGGCACCTGTTGACATAATATGTGGTGATGTCGGCTTCGATGAGTTTATTGCTTGTGACACATTGCGTCTGGAGACTGAAAGCGTAGAGTTGGATAACCATGTAAGCGAAAGTGATACGGTCGGTGCGAGTCGAAACAGAGAGGATGTAAGAGAGGATATAATAGAAACCATGGACATTTCCCCCAGTACTAAATCAAAGACAACCAGTACTAAATCAAAGACAACAAGTATGCAATCTGCCCGAGCGTCTGCCGCCGGGAATCGGCCTGCGACTCGAAGACGCACTAAATGCAAGTCTCCTGAGAGATGTCCTGATTTTGCAGAAAGCGGGCAGAATTTTTGTGAAGTGCATAGATGCCAGTCCTACGGGTGCAAAGAGCATCGCGCTACATTGACGATTCCTGCCTGGTTTGATGTGGGAAAGGGCGATCGCGTCACAGGGAGTTCAATCAAGCGGGATTTTCGAAAACTTAAGATACCTTATTGCAAGCGACACATGTGTCAACGGGCGGTGATTCAGCCGAGCGATAGGAAAACTGCGGGTCGACATATACCTTATTGGTATGATTACGATAGTGGTCGGTTTGGTGCAAAGTTTTTCTTTTGCACAAATGAACGCCTTGCGAAAGGCAAATACTGTCTTGAACACGTTTGCAAGGTTCCGACGTGCAACGCGCCTAGATGGGAATATTGGGTAGAGGCTTCAGCTGAAAAAGTAGACGAACGTGAATTTCGGGGGAGGTTACCGACAAGCCTTACTGAATTTAGGGGTTTGCGGCTAAAGCGGGCAGAGACATGTAAGGGCCACAGCGCAATGGATCCTGACGCCATTCGCGACAGGGCGGAAGACGAGTGTCGAACAGAAGGAGATAAAAGAAAAGCCAGAGAATCAGGTTTCTAAATGAGGCATGATGGTGACGATGACAATACACGCTGATGAGTCATTTGCTACTGCACTGAGGGCTTATGCAAGATGGACTGGGCAAGAGAGTTAATCAGACTGTCAAAGAAATATTGCGCCCTATCCTTGGTCTTGCCGAAAGCACTCCCCCAATTGGGTGAAAATTTTTTCATTTTCCCCCTTGCGGGGGAGTGAGGAATATGATATGATATGCGTGATTGGGTAAAGAAGGCACGGAAATTTCAAAACAAAAAGAAGGAGTAAAAAATGAAAAAACTAATGACGGTATTGGCTTCGGCAGCCACCGCGTTGTTTGCATTCAGCTCGTTCGCAGTGACGTTGGATACGCCATCTGGCACGAGTTTTGAAGACATGACCGAGGGGCCAAAGACCCTCGACAACATGGTTCAGGCCACTGAAACATACGAGGGGATTGGAGGCAGAAATTTTTGGCTCTATCCGACAGAAGCTAGTGCTGATGAGGTAATTGGCTATGTGACGAATTATGTCGGCGCCCAGGGTGCTAATCGTCCTGATAAGTTCAAGGGAGAGTTACCTAACGACAACTATCTCGCACTCGACACCTCTGTGCCGATTACCCGCACGATTCTTCCCAACAACGTTGAGGCTATTGACTATACCAATGTCGTGATTGGTACTGGCATCTACCTCGATACTCTCGTCAAGTTCTCCGCAGCTGATGAAGTGTTTGGCGATGGCGACGTTGGCGATGCCGACAAGCTGGCTCTCAGCTACGTCGAGAGCGACACGGGCATTACGAACATCGTAGTTCGCGCCGGTTATGTCGAGGGCAGCGAGGTTGTCGCTACAAACTACATACTCAACCTCCCGGCTGGATTCAACAAGGACGACTGGCATCGCCTGACAATCCGCGTAATCGAGGGTATCAGCAAGGCACAAAATCCTGTCTCTTCTGTTGCGTTTATCGCATACCTCGACGGCAACACGAATCCTCTTACGTATGACGACGCTGTTGCGGCTGGCGACAGTGCCTTTGTGAATGATCTCAAGAGCAATGTCTCGCAGAACTATTACACAACCGGAAAGCATGCACTCTTGCCGAGCCTTCTTAAAACCGGCAGAACGGGCTACAATAAGCTTACGGGCGTTGCGTTCCAGGGCAATGGTTATATCGACGATCTTTCGTTTGGCGCCGGCAAGCCGGACTTCGTTGTCGAGGGCACTTCCATCACGGTGTCGTGGGATGACCATGTGACAAGCGTCGTCGTCATGAATGGCGAGACGGAACTTCTCAATGAGACGGGCTTGGTCGGCAAAGGTAGCCAGGCGGTCAATATTCCTAACGGAGTTTCGAGCGTTACCGTCACGGCGACATACGCCACTGGATATCTGGCTGGTGTGTGGAACTCGGCTGAAGGCGATGCACCTAATGGCGTGTACTCCGGTTTTGCCTCTGGATCTGAACTTAAAATCGATTCGATATTCCCGACCTATCAGGTTGGCGAGAACGTTTACGGCTCCTTTGAAAAGGCTCTTGAGGCTGCTACAGGCACTACCGAAGGAACGCGCGGAACCATCAAGCTTCTCACAAGCATAACTGGTGATTATGAAGTAAAGTCGGGCTTTGTTACCATCGACCTGGCAGGAAACAACATAACTGCTGAAACTGATGGCGCGATTATAAACGATGGCGCGAATCTGTTTATAACCAACTCCACCGAGACTATTGGCCATGTGATTCAGGGAACAGCTGCTCAGGCAGTAAACTTGACTGGAGGTGCTACCACAATTTTCGCAGGTATTTTCGATGGAGAAGTGTTTGTAGATTACTCTCCCGAGGATATAACACTGTATGGTGGTAGGTATCTTGACGCTTCTGCTGCTGAAAGTACGGACAGCTTCTATTTGAAACCTTATGTGCCAGATGGTACTGGACTTACTTACAGGGGTAGCAACTACTTTGAGGTCGGTGGATCAGTCACGCCTCCTACGACATACGCGCTGACGGTCACTGTGCCAGATCATGCGTCCGTGATGTATGCGATTGGAGCCGGCTCGGCTACCGCGTACAGCACACCGGTGCAGATCGAGGAGGGCTCTGCTGTTACCGTGACGGCCACTCCTGCTTCGGGCTACACCTACACTGGGGTTATCCTTGGCGAGGGCTGGACGCTTGATTCGCTTAGCGGCACTGTCAACTACACGATTGTTTCGATGGATGCTGCTGCAAACTTGACTGCACCGGCTCCGGAGGAAGTGCCTATCGGAACTTATAATGTCACTGTGACGCCGACTGAGAATGCGGTGTACTCTGCAGTCTATAAGGTTGGCGGTGCTGCTGTCACATTTGTCGAAAATGTTGCTTCGGTGACCGTTGGCCAGACGATCACGATCACGGCAACGCCTAACAAGAGCTTCGAGTATGCTACGGCTCCCGATGGCTGGACGCTAAGCGAAGGTGTGATTACGAAGGACGTCAGCGCTGCTGGCACTGTCGCCATTCCCGCTCCGACCGGAAAGTATCCGAGCTGGGTTGACGTCGACGACGATGCTCAGGTTGCGAAGTATACAAACTGGGCAACGTATGCCGGGGTCACTGCGTCTGAAGCGGCTGAACTGTACGAAGCCTACCTCCTGAACTGCAAGGCCGACGAGGTCCCTGCGGCGAAGGCGGCGTTCAAGTTCACTGCATTCGATCCTGCCAATCCCAAGGATGTCTCCAATGTGGCGGCTGGCTACAACGAGCGTACTTGGAACGGCACGGTTACCGTGAAGCAGTACTCGGATGTCGGCTGCAAGACCGAGAGCGAGTCCGGAAAGTTCTTTAGGGCCGTTCTCAACTAAGGGACAGCTAGAGAGGCTCTTCGAGCCAAACAAAGCCCGCGGCGAATCCGCCGCGGGTTTTTGTCTGTTTATGCGCTGTGCAAAAGTGCGCAATTTTTGTGCTTGATATGCGCTGCGCAGATTACGCTTCTCGGGGCAATGTCAAAGGACGGCAAAGCAAAAATCTATTCAGCGGCGTTGACAATAATGTCGGAAAATGGGATACTATTGGCGGTGGCTGAAAAGCCACTTGACGAAAACACCAGGAGGTAATGAAATGTCAGATATCACAAAGTCCATGCGCGGGTGCGCAGCGGTCAAGATCATAATCATAGTGGCGATTGCCGCAGGTCTCGCCGTCGCGGCGTACTTTGTACTACGCAGGGGCGGCGAAAAACCGTCTGAGACTCCGCAGCAGGCCGTGGTCGACAGAATGAAGGATCCGGAATACGTCAAGGTCCTCAACACCAAGCTCAGGCTCCAGAACGAACTCGCGGCGCGCGCCCATGCACTAGCCGCCGAACTCGAGAAGGTGAAGAAAGAAAATCCGCTGGACGAAAAGGTCAAGGAACTCGAGAAGAAGTACAACGAAGTCGTCGCCGAAATCGAGCGCCAGCGCAAGAAGGCGATGGAGACTGTCCGCGAACGCATTCTCAAGGACACCGAGCCGAATAAAAAGTGAGCCGCAAAAATTACACACAGCGGCGTGAATTTGTGGTATAATGCTTTTGATTGTGATTAGGAGAGTTTGCCTCAGCAGCGCATGAACGAGGCAGAATTTCTTTTGCAGTCGAGTGTTGACAAGCTGTAAAAGGCTTGAAAACATTATGTGAAAAAGGTGTAGAGAAAACGACGACGGGAAAAAAATGCTGAACGTCAAGACGAGATCGGCGGCACTGCTTGCAGTGCTCGCGGGCTTGTGCATCTGCGCGTCGCGCGCGGATGTGCGCACGCTTGTCGAAGCGGGCAAGATTACCTGGACCGGCAATCCTACGGCAATCTACCTCAATGCAGACGGCACGACGGCGGACGAATCTTCGTACGCCCACCTCGTCCTCAAGTTCACCGATACGTCAACCGCGGGCTCTCTCAGCTTCGCCGACGGCGTCAAGGGCAGTGCGCGTGTCCTCGTCGTTGGCGGTGGCGGCGCGGGCGGCACTTCGACCTCGACGACGGCCGGCGCGGGCGGCGGTGGCGGCGCGGGCGGCTTCATCGACACGACCGTTGCGTTGGCAGGCGAAGCGACTTACGATGTCACAGTCGGCGCTGGTGGCGTTGCCGCGACCTCCACCGACACCCCGGCGGCTGGCGGCAACGGCGGCAACTCCTCCTTCGGCGAAGTCGTCGCAGTCGGCGGCGGCGGCGGCGGCGGCCAGAGCGTTGGCGCGAATGGCGGCTCCGGCGGCGGCGGCTCGTACAGCACGGCGGCGTGTAATGGTGGTTCGTGGACGGCAGGCCAGGGTAATGCCGGTGGCAAAGGGTCTGCAAAAATGTATGGCGGCAGCGGCGGTGGTGCAGGGGGCGAAGGAGCAATGTCTGGAACTTCCGCCAAGGGAGGCGCAGGCAAGTCTAGTGATATCACGGGCGAGGAAAGAGATTATGCCGGCGGTGGTGCTGGAGGAAGAACCAAGGGGACCACTGGACTTGTTGGCGGCAGCGGCGGTGGTGGTACTGGAGGTTCAACGTCTGCTAATGCAGAGCCAGGTGTGGATGGCCTTGGCGGCGGCGGCGGCGGCGGTGGCACGGTGTCGCCGGGCGGCAAGGGTGGATCCGGCGTCGTAATCGTCCGCATTACCCAGGCGGTGGAAAGCAAGATCGAGACGCCTGTCATAGCAGACACCGTATTCACTGGCGAGAATATCGTCGCCTTCGACTTCGGCGTGGCGTACGAGTATGTGAGCGGCACGACGAACGCTACGAACGTCGGCGACTACTCGTTCAAGGTGCGTCCGGCCGAGAATTTCGAGTGGAGCGACAATGGCACGAGGGAGGAGAGAACCGTCAGCTGGAAGATCGTTACGCTTCTGGTTGAAAAGCCATTCATCTTCCAGGGTCTTGTCTACATAGCGGGTACTTCGCAGATCGGCGTCACCTGCACCGCCGCCTGCGCAGCGCACGCAACGTTCTCCGGAGTCACGAACGCCGTCAACGCCGGAACGTACGACTTTACCGCGACGCTCAACGACACGGCGAACACTGTGTGGGCCGACAATTCCACCGAACCGGTCGTTGGCCACTGGGTCATTGCGCCGGTCAAGGTCGCGCAGCCCGTCCCCGTGACGGACCTCGTCTACGACGGCACGGAGCAGCAGGGCTTCTCCTCGCTCGACTTCGAGCGCTACGAGCTGACTGCGGGCGAAACGAACGCGACGGCCGGCGGAGTCCATTCCTTCACGTTCTCGCTTCTCGGCAACGGCGAGGCGCAGAACTACGTCTGGGACGTCGACCCTCCGACGAGCGAACCGTATTCCGGCGAATGGTCGATTGCCTCCGCCGACAACATCGTGGTCAAGTTCTCGCTCACCGGATGGAAGATCGGCACCGAACCGCACGCGCCCGAGTTCGAGGCGAGGTACGGAACCGAGACCGTCACATACAAGTACGGCAAGGGAACGTCTGAGGCCGAAGTGACTACCTGGGTGACGGACCCAGCCGACATAAACGAGAAGGGCATGTGGATCGCGAAGGCGACCGTCGCGGCCACCGACAGCTGGAAGGGGGCCTCCGCCCTCGCGCTGTTCGAGATGTGGGACGATCCGACGGCATACTTCGAGTACTGGACGGAATTTACGATAAAGGCGCGCTCCGGTGCGACGGAGACGCTTTCGAACTTCAAGGTGCCGATCAGGATATCGCCCGAGAGGATGCCGGGCTTCTCGTACGAGCGCGAGGGCCAGGAGGGCAAGGGCCTTCTCTTCGCCGACGCCGACGGCAACCTCCTCACATACGAAATCGACACGTGGAACCCCAATGGCGAGTCCGCCGTCTGGCTGAAGCTCGCGACGCTTCCTCCGCAGGGGATGAAGGTCAAGATGTACTGGGACCTCCGCTCCGGGAGGGAAAGCCCGCTTGAGTATTCGCCGGACGACGTCTGGAGCGAGTACATCGGCGTCTGGCACATGTCCGAGACGGAGGACGGCGCTACGACGGTCAAGGACTCGACCGGCAACAAGGACGGCACGTCGCACGGGAAGTCCGTCGTTTCGGAAGGCATCGTCGGTTCCGCGAGAGGCCGCACCGAGACTGGCGCAAATGGCGCCGCCGTCACGATTGCCGCCAATACCGAGATGAACGGCATCACGTCCGGGCAGTTCACCATCTCCGGATGGGTGAAGCTGAACTCCACCGCCACCGGCCAGGCGTACCTCTTCGCCCGCAAGAACAGCGACAACTACGCCGGGTGGGGCTCGAGGTTCCCGGGCAACAACGCCGACAGCGTCCGCTTCTACACGAGCGGCAACAACAACTACTACACGGTCACGACGACGGGCAAGTTCGCCGCCAACACGTGGACCAAGTACGACTACGTCTGCACGGGATCCAATAAGCAGCTCTCGCTATACATAAACGGCGCTCTTGTCGCGACGTCGACGATTAACGCCCTCGCGGCGGGAACAAGCCAGCCGTTCACGGTCGGCGGAATGAACGTGGAGTCGACCTCCACGTCGGGCTATACGAGCACCCTCGACGGCTACACCGACGAGCTGCGCATGAGGAAATCTATTGTAAGCGCCGAGTGGATTGCCGCAGAGTACGCGGCGGCGGCGGATCCGAGCTTCATCACGAGCGCCGCGGTGCACCACAACGACCTCCTCGCAAATGCGTGGCTCACCCTTCCCGAGATGAACTACGCGACATGGGACAAGACAGACACCCCCGGCACGCTCGTTTCGCCGGGAACGACGCTCTACGGAAATGTGACGAGCGTGATCTACTCCGTCTATGCGCCGGAGCAGGTATACGACAATGTTTCCGACATCACGGAGCCGGGAGTGTACCACGCCGACTTCTACTCGACCGAGGTCGAGGGCGCGGAGACGATTTCCTACACCATTGAGATACGCGTAACGCAGAAGGAACCCTA
>Ga0310696_10005793_pt1 | contig 14805 bp, 10 predicted proteins | sample AusTroGonzalo_MG_4_FD_203885 | JGI IMG/M metagenome (GOLD analysis project Ga0310696, IMG submission 203885) | Bovine rumen microbial communities from tropical cattle in Woodstock, Queensland, Australia - Gonzalo_02 (v2) (version 2) | ecosystem: Host-associated > Mammals > Digestive system >...
GCATCTATGGCAGCCTTGGCATCGTCAGTACGGTGCTTGTCTAAGAGTATCAATATCGTAGCATTTTGAGCCGCGGCAGCACGGTCGTACTGTCCCATAGCCGTAAAGAGCCTGGCGGCCTTTGTAGCAATAGCAAACGCTGTATCCTTCTCTCCAAGGCGCTCATACTCATTCGACAGGTCAAAGTAGCACTCTAAGGCCATCAGCGTATCCTTATCCTTATATGCCAGCTGCTGAGCAATCGAAAGTTCCGCAATTGCCGTTCGCGGTTGATAGTGCTGATGGAAGATTTCGGCCATCTGAATATGCACAAGGCTTAGCGTATGGTAGTCACAATCGACGCGCGAGGTATCGACACAGACAGCCGCTGCGTGATAGGCTTCAAGTGCCTTAGGTGCGTCGTGGGTGTCGGCATAGGTAAGCCCCAGCAGGTAGTTGGCAAGCATTTGCTCATTCGGAGTCCCGTGGTTGTCGAAGTATTCGACCAAAGCCTGAGCCTGCGCGACATAGTCGGAAGTGAATGCAGTTACGAACTTATTGATGGCATTGAGACGACGGAGGCGGCATTGCATAACAAAGTGCGTAGATAGTCTGTCGGAGTCGGCCAAGACACTGTCGAGCAATTGCAGCGCAGAGTCAGGACGACCAGCCATCAGACTGTCGGCACGGGCCAGCAACGAAATAGCACGGGGATTGTCACCACAACCACCGAGCAGCAGGCAGAGCACAAGCGGCAACGCTGCCATCAGAACATATCCCAAACGCTTCATGCCAAGAGAAGGGGCAGGTGACTGTTCTGGGGGAACTTATTCCAGATAGGTGTAGCCGTAGAGTCCGCTGCGATAGGTGGAGAGGAACTCCTTGCCTTCCTCCAACGAGATCTTACCCTCCTTGACGCTCTTCGTCACCCAGATTTCCAACTGGCGCACCAGCTTCTTCGGGTTATACTGCACGTACTCCAGCACCTCTTCCACCGTCTCGCCGTCGATAATCTGGTCGATGTGGTAGCGATCGTCTTTCACGGAGATGTGTACGGCAGTGGTGTCGCCGAAGAGGTTGTGCATGTCGCCAAGGATTTCCTGATAGGCCCCCACGAGGAACACGCCGAGATAGTATGACTCGTTTTTCTTCAGCGCATGAACGGGCAGCGAGTGCGAGTTGTGGCGGTTGGTCACAAAGTTGGCAATCTTGCCGTCGCTGTCGCAGGTGATATCCTGAATGGTGGCATTGCGCGTGGGGCGCTCGTTGAGTCGCTGGATGGGCATAATAGGAAAGACCTGGTCGATGGCCCACGAGTCGCTGAGGCTCTGGAAAAGCGAGAAGTTGCAGAAGTACTTGTCGGCCAAAAGTTTGTCAATACTCATCAACTCCTCGGGCACGTGCTTCAGCGTCTTGGCCAGCGCGTGAATCTCGTGGCAGACGCTCCAGTACATGGCCTCAATCTCGGCACGCGTCTTCAGGTCGACAATGCCGTGGGCAAAGAGGTCGAGCACTTCTTCGCGAATCTGCTCGGCGTCGTGCCAGTCTTCCAAGACGTTGCGCGGCGACAGGTTGTCCCAGATCTCGTACAGGTCCTTCACCAACTGGTGCGAATTTTCGTCGGGTTCGAACTCCTCAGGCATCTCAGGCAGTGAAGCCGTCTCCAATACGTTGATGACGAGCACCGAGTGATGGGCAGCTAATGAGCGACCGCTCTCAGTAATGATATTTGGATGGGGCAGTCCGTTCTTGTTGGCAGCATCGACGAAGGTGTAGATGCAGTCGTTGACATACTCCTGAATACTGTAGTTCACCGAGCTCTCTGACGAGGGCGAGCGTGTGCCGTCGTAGTCGACGCCCAGACCGCCACCGCAGTCGACAAACTCCACCTTGTAGCCCATCTTGTGCAGCTGGATATAGAACTGCGAGGCCTCGCGCAGAGCCGTCTGTATGCGACGGATCTTCGTAATCTGGCTTCCGATATGGAAATGAATCAGCTTCAGACAGTCGCGCATGTCCTTCTTGTCGAGCATGTCGAGTGCTTCGAGCAGCTCGGCACTCGTCAGTCCGAACTTCGAGGCGTCGCCGCCACTCTCCTCCCACTTGCCGCTACCTGAAGAGGCCAGCTTGATGCGGATGCCGATGTTCGGACGCACGTCGAGCTTCTTGGCAATCTTGGCAATGGTGTCAAGCTCGTTCAGCTTTTCCACCACAATGAAAATGCGCTTGCCCATCTTCTGTGCCAGCAGGGCCAGCTCGATGTACGACTGGTCCTTGTAGCCGTTACAGACGATGACCGAGTCGCTCTGGCACTGCATGGCGATGACGGCATGCAGCTCGGGCTTCGAGCCAGCCTCCAGTCCAAGGTTGAACTTGCGGCCGTGCGAGATGATTTCCTCGACCACCGGCTGCATCTGGTTCACCTTGATGGGGTAGATGACGTAGTTCTCACCCTGATAGTCGTATTCTTTGGAAGCCTTCTTAAAACAACTCCACGTCTTCTCGATACGGTTGTCCAGGATATCGGGAAAGCGCAACAGGACAGGAGCTGTAACATCGCGCAGCGCCAGTTCGTCCATCACTTCGCGCAGGTCAATCTGCACAGAGTCCTTACACGGCGTGACGTAGACGTTGCCTTCGTCGTTGATGCCGAAATACGAGGTGCCCCAACCGTTGATATTGTACAGTTCGCGGGCGTCTTCAGTTGTCCATTTCTTCATTTCAGGTCGAGTAGTTCTTTCAGTTTCTCTATCGTAATCTTTATTTTTTCGTAATTATCCATCAGGCTCACGTCGAGCGTGAAGCGGGCTTTCGTGTAGAACTGTTCGCGGTACTCCAACTGTTCGCGGATATAGGTTATCAGTTCCTCGGGCGACTTACCCTTTAGCAACGGACGGTCGCCCTTTCCCATGAGCAGATGCTTACGCAGGACTTCGGGTTCGCAGCGCAGGTAAACCACTTGCGCCTGACTGTTCAGATAATCCATGTTGTCGAAGAAGCAGGGGGTGCCGCCACCACAGCTTATGACGACGTCCTCGAACTCGGCCACCTCATGCAGCATGTTTCGTTCTATCACACGGAAACCCTCCTCGCCACGCTCTGCGAATATCTGGCTCACCTTCTTTCGCATGCGGCTCTCGATGTACCAGTCAAGGTCGTAGAAAGGCAGTCCTATTTCCTTGCCCAGCGCTTTGCCCACGGTGGTCTTGCCCGACCCCATATAGCCTATCAGGACTATTCTCTTCATTTACTCTTATTGATAATCTCCATGCACTCTTCATACTTCAGCTGTGTAGCCCGCTCATGCAAGTTCTTCGGCAGGCGGTAATTCTTGCCGTCGTAGCAGAGGTAGGGGCCATAACGGCCGTTGAGTATCTCCAGCTTCTCGTCCTCAAGGAATATCTTCAGGTGCTTCTGCGACTCCTGCTTACGCTTGTCGTTGATCAGACTGATGGCGTCATCCAACGTAATAGCCAGCGGATCAGAACCCTTGGGCAGCGATGTGTATTGCTTGTCGTGCAACACGTAGGGGCCGAAGCGTCCAGCACCGATGGTGACTGGCTTGCCCTCGTACTCGCCGATATCGCGTGGCAACCTGAACAGCTCCAAGGCTTCATCCAGCGTCACGTTGGTGAGACTCATCTCTTTGGGCAACTGGGCAAACTGCGGCTTCTCCTTATCCTCGGCAGAGCCAATCTGCACGACGGGACCAAAGCGGCCAATCTTTACGAACACAGGCTTTCCCGACTTCGGGTCCTTGCCCAGCTGGCGCTCGCCGGCCTTGTGCTCATGACGACTGTTCATGGCCTTGTCAATCATAGGCTCAAAGCCTTTGTCAAACGACTTCAGCATCTTTGTCCAAGTCTCGGTGCCTTCTGCAATCTTATCGAAATCCTGCTCTACCTTTGCCGTGAAGTTGTAGTCCATGATGTCAGGGAAGCTCTTCATCAGGAAATCATTCACCACCAGTCCGATGTCTGTCGGCATGAGCTTACCTTTGTCCGAACCGGCCAGTTCCTTGCGCACTTTTTGCGTGACGACCTTACCCTTCAGCGTATCGATAGTGTACTCGCGTTCCTCGCCTTTCTTGTCGCCCTTCACCACGTATTCACGCTGTTGGATGGTCGAAATCGTGGGAGCATAGGTCGACGGACGTCCAATGCCCAGTTCCTCGAGCTTGTGAACCAACGAAGCTTCCGTATAGCGTTGTGGCCCCAGGCTGAAGCGCTCTGTTGCCAGGATTTCGCGACGAATCAGCTCCTGTCCCTCCTTCATTGGCGGCAGTACGTGGCTCGTCTCGTCCGTCTGCTCCTCGTCGTCGCTCGACTCACGATACACTTTCAGGAAACCGTCGAACTTCACCACCTCGCCCTGAGCTACGAATTGTAATTTCTGAATGGCCGATTTCGAGTTGATCTGAATATCGACTGTCGTCTTCTCGATGTCGGCATCGGCCATCTGCGAAGCCACTGTACGCTTCCAAATCAGGTCGTACAGTCGTTTCTCCTGGGCCGTTCCCTCAATGGTTGTCTGGTTCATATAGGTCGGGCGGATGGCCTCATGAGCCTCCTGCGCACCCTTCGAGCTGGTGTGATACTGTCTAGTCTTCGAGTATTCCTCTCCATAGTGCTTCGTGATTTCCTCCTTCGAGGCACCCAAGCACAGTTTCGACAGGTTCACCGAGTCGGTACGCATATAGGTGATACGTCCACTCTCGTACAGATGCTGTGCTACCATCATTGTCTGGCTCACCGTAAAGCCCAGCTTGCGGGCGGCTTCCTGCTGCAGCGTCGACGTCGTGAAAGGTGGTGCTGGCGTACGCTTCATAGGCTTCTTCTGAACACCCGAGACGACAAATGTAGCCTCCTTGCAAGCCTCCAAGAACTGCTCCACTTCCTCGTGGCTCTTCAGACGAGTTGCCAAAGTAGCCTTCACCTCCGACTGCGAACCGTCGGGATTCGTAATGCCGAACACGCCGTTCACACTGTAGTAGACCTCGCTCTTGAAGGCCTGTACCTCGCGCTCGCGTTCCACTATTAATCTGACAGCCACACTCTGCACACGACCTGCCGACAGGGCTGGCTTCACCTTACGCCACAGCACGGGCGACACCTTGAAACCCACCAGACGGTCCAGCACACGGCGGGCCTGCTGGGCGTTCACCAGGTTCATGTCCAAGCGACGTGGATTTTCGATAGCCTCCAAGATGGCAGGCTCCGTTATTTCGTGGAACACAATGCGGTTTGTCTTTGCTTCGTCCAGCCCCAACACCTCGCACAGGTGCCAGGAGATGGCTTCTCCCTCGCGGTCTTCATCGGAAGCCAGCCAAACCTTCTCGGCCTGCTTGGCTTGCTTCTTCAGTTCGCCCACCAGTTTCTTCTTGTCGTCGGGAATCTCGTACTCAGGTTCCAGCGTCGAGTCGTCAATACTCAGTTCTCTTTTCTTCAAATCACGGATATGACCGTAACTCGACATTACTTTAAAGTCCTTTCCCAAGAACTTCTCAATGGTCTTTGCCTTCGCCGGTGACTCTACGATAACCAGGTTCTTTTGCATGTTTCTTCAGTTCTTCTTTTTATCATTTTACGTTTCGGGCTGCAAAAGTACGCAAACTTTTTCGCTTACACCTTATTATATATAGATATTTTCAGTTTTTTTAAGAAACGCACAAAGGCCCTCGACTTATCGTACCTTCGGCAATAAATCGGCGAAAGTACTCCGTCTCGGCAAAAAAAAGAAACAGTTTCTTTGTTTTGCTCTCGACTTTTAGTACCTTTGCAGCACAAAAAGAAAGGAAATGAAAATTTTGATTACTGGAGCCAGTGGTTTCATCGGCTCGTTTATTGTGGAAGAGGCCCTGAAGAGGGGCTTCGAGACGTGGGCGGCAATGCGCAAAAGTAGCTCAAAAGAGTACCTGAAGGATGAGCGCATCAGGTTCATCGAACTGAACCTTTCGTCAAAGGAGCAGTTGGTGGAGCAGTTGCGCGGCCAGGAGTTCGACTACGTGGTACATGCTGCTGGCGTAACGAAGTGTCTGAACAAGGCCGACTTCCGCCGCATCAATACTGAAGGCACGAAGAACCTCGTCATGGCGCTGCAGGAAGTGCAGATGCCCTTGAAACGCTTTGTCTTCGTGAGCTCGCTCAGCGTCTTCGGCGCCATCCGCGAACAGCAGCCCTATGAGGAAATCCGCGAGACAGACACCCCCCACCCCAACACCGCCTACGGGCGCAGCAAACTGGAAGCGGAACAGTGGCTGGAAAGTGAAAAGGTAAAAGTGCGCTCGACCTCTGATCACCTACTACCATCGGGACGCAAGAATAGTGAAGATTCTGCTTCCGCACAGGCTTTTCCTTATGTGATATTGCGCCCCACAGGTGTCTATGGCCCACGTGAAAAGGATTATTTCCTGATGGCCAAGAGTATCAAGCAGCACTCCGACTTTGCTGTGGGCTACAAGCGTCAGGACATCACCTTCGTCTACGTCAGCGACGTGGTACAAGCCGTGTTCCTGGCCTTAGAGAAGGGACAGACGGGCCGCAAGTACTTCCTCTCCGACGGACAAGTGTACCAATCGACGACGTTTAGCGACCTGATTCATGAGGAGCTGGGCCGCCCTTGGTGGATTCGTATCACGGCTCCCGTCTGGGTGCTCCGTATCGTCACGTTCTTTGGCGAATACATTGGCCGCATGACGGGCAAGATCTCGGCGCTGAACAACGACAAGTTTAACATCCTGAAGCAGCGTAACTGGCGCTGCGACATTGAGCCGGCTATCCGTGAATTGGGTTATCATCCTGAGGTTGATCTCAAAGAGGGTGTGCGCCGCAGTATCAAGTGGTATAAAGAAAACGGATGGTTGTAGGAAAAGTTCTTTGCAAGACCTCCGCAAAGCGCCTGAGCACCTATGGAGCGCAAGAAAGCGTCGCAAGCGCCGAGCGGAAGAATTAAATGGGTCGCTTCGCTCAAAATTAAAAGAAAATTTTCATACAATTTTTGAACTTAATTATTGATTAATTTTGAGGAACGTAGTGACGACCAAAAAGATAAAAAATAAAGGATTGAAGAGTTGAAGTTAAAATATTTATTTGAAATAGAAAAAAAGCCTCGGAAGGGACTGTTGGCGGCAGAATGGGTCATCGTGGGCTACATGGTGCTGACCTTGCTTTTCATGTTGTTTACATGGACCAAGCTACCGAATCCTGAACCGATGTTGTGGGGACGCTTCCATTTCCTGGCCATGACGGCGGCACTGTGGGGCGTCTATCGCGTCGTACCCTGCCGTTTCACCATGCTCTGCCGCGTCGGACTGCAACTGGCGCTGCTGTCGTGGTGGTATCCTGATACATTCGACCTGAACCGCATTCTGCCCAACTTCGACCCCTTCTTTGCTGGCCTTGAACAATCGGTGTTCGGCTATCAGCCCGCCCTGTTGTTCTCGCAACAGTGGAGCCATCCCATCTTCAGTGAACTGATGTATATGGGCTACTCGTCCTACTTCCTACTCATCGTCATTGTCACGCTCTACTACTTCTTCCGCCGCTATCAGGAGTTTGACCACGCAGTGTTCGTCATTCTCGGCTCGTTCTTCGTCTACTACGTCATCTTTGTCTTTTTGCCCGTCACAGGCCCCCAGTACTACTATCTGGCCGCAGGACTCGACAATATTGCACAAGGTATTTTCCCTCCTGTCGGCGACTATTTCCTGACGCACGACCAGATGATGGAGATGCCTGGCTACCAAAACGGTTTCTTCTACCAGTTCATGGTGCATGCCCACGCCGCTGGCGAGCGACCCACCGCCGCCTTCCCCAGTAGTCATGTCGGGGTAACGCTTATCCTGCTCATGCTGGCCTTCCACTCGCGCAGCTGGCGACTGACGCTGTTCGTGCTACCATTCTTCCTGCTGATGTGTCTGGCCACTGTCTACATCCGTGCCCACTATGCCATTGACGTGGTGGCAGGAGGCGTTTCAGCAGTGCTGATTTACCTCACCTTATTCTATATATATAGACGATTTTAAGGTAAAACTAAATTTTTCCGTCAGAAAATTTGGCGGTATCAAAAATATTCCCTACCTTTGCCGCAGATAACAAGACATGATAGTCTAAGGATTCCGACATCAACGTGCGCGTCGGAATTCTTTATTTTTTGTCTACCTAAAATTAGAAAGTAATAATAAAAAAAGAATATATGGCATACATGTCACAAGAAGGCTACGACAAGTTGTTAGCCGAACTAAAGCATTTGGAGAGCGTTGAACGCCCCAAGGCATCGGCCGCCATAGCGGAAGCACGCGATAAGGGCGACCTGAGTGAGAATAGTGAGTACGACGCAGCCAAGGAGGCTCAGGGCCACTTGGAGGCGAAGATTAACCAGTTGAAGGTGGCCATCTCGCAGGCCAAAATTGTCGACACCTCAAGACTGTCGACCGATGCCGTTCAGATTCTGTCGAAGGTAGAGATGACTAATCTGGCTAACAAGGCCAAGATGTCGTACACCATCGTCAGTGAGAGCGAGGCCAATCTGCGCGAGGGAAAGATCAGCATTACCACCCCCATTGCACAGGGGCTGCTGAACCACAAGGTGGGCGACGAGGTGGAAATCAAGATTCCCCGTGGCACCATCAAGTTGCGGATTGATAAAATCACTGTTGGATAATAATTAGTAATTATGATTACACGCAAGGCAGACACCATTGCAAAGTCAAATCATAATTATTCATTATAAATTATTCATTAAAATAACAATATGGATATTTTCAGTAAGATTGCTGCTGGCGAAATTCCCAGCTACAAGTGCGCCGAGAACGACGAGTTCTACGCATTCCTCGACATCAATCCGCTGGTAAAGGGTCACACGCTGGTGATTCCTCGCCGCGAAGTAGACTATTTCTTTGACATGGACGACGACGAGCTGGCCCGCTATCAGCAGTTTGCCAAGCGCGTGGCCGTTGCCATCAAGAAGGCATTCCCCTGCCGCAAGGTAGCACAGATTGTGCTCGGCCTTGAGGTGGCACATGCTCACATCCACCTCATCCCTATGCAGAGTGAGGCCGATGCCGACTTCCGCCGTGAGAAACTGAAGCTCACGGAAGACGAGTTCAAGGAGATTGCCGCAAAGATTCGTGAAGAGTTTGTCTGTTAGACAAACTCTTCACCATATTTCAGCCTTACTTCATTCACGTATTTACGTATCAAGGCCGACGAGTCGCCCTTCGGACAAATGAGCAGCACGTCGCCCGACTCTGCCACGATATAACCATCTAATCCATTGATGACTGCCAGATGACCTTTGGGCATCTTGATAATATTATCGCAACAGTTCTCGAGCAACACTTCTGAGTCCACCACCACGTTGTCATCCTCGCTCTTACGCTGGCCCTCATAGATGGAGTGCCACGTTCCAAGATCGGCCCACCCGAAGCTACATCTCATGACATACACATCCTGCGACTGCTCCAGCACACCATTGTCCATCGAGAGATTGGGAAACTTTGAAAAGTTCTCTTTCACGAAGCTGAGCTCTTCGTCAATGGTCAGTTGACCTTCCTTTTCTATCATCCTGAACACTATAGGCAGCATGTTCCGCAGGCTGTCAATCAGGTTGAGTACATTCGACACAAAGATACCCGTGTTCCACAAGAACTCACCGCTCTCCACAAACATGCGGGCAAAATCGCGCTCTGGTTTCTCTGTAAACGACTGTACCTTGTATAAGCGGTCGGGGCCAGCACCGTCGCCCATCTGGATATAGCCATAACCCGGCTCCGGACGCGTTGGCTTCACACCCATCGTTATCAGGCAATTCTTTTGTGCCACAAAGTCCAAACACCCATACACGTCGCGCTCAAATGCATCGTCGCCAAACACTGCCTGGTCAGAGGGGATGATGATAATCTGCGCTTCCTTACAAATATGCGAAATGCGATAGGCCGCCCAAGCGACGCTCGGAGCCGTATTACGGGCTACAGGCTCAGCCAAGATATTTTCGGCGGGTAGCTCAGGCAATTGTTCCTCCACCCAGTGGGCATATTCTACCTGCGTACTTACATAGATATTCTTCAAAGGAATGATGCGCGCCATACGATCGTAAACCTGCTGAAGCTGTGTCCGCCCCGTTCCGAAGAAGTCGATAAACTGCTTTGGTTTCTCTTCTCGGCTGCAAGGCCACAGACGACGTCCTATCCCACCAGCCAAGATAACACAAAAATGTTTTTCTGATATATTCATTAATTCAGATTTATAAGTTAGCTTATTTCGGCGACGAAGTTACGCAATAAAAACGAGAAATGCAAGTATTTTTAAGATTTTTAGCGGAAAGTTTTGTTATTCCAAATTTTCTTAGTACCTTTGCACCGCTTTTCGAGCCCAGATGGCGGAATCGGTAGACGCGCTGGTCTCAAACACCAGTGGGGCAACCCGTGCCGGTTCGACCCCGGCTCTGGGTACAAAATGTACCAATGTGTGGTGACAAACCACTAGGTCTCAACGAAAAGCAAGGTGCTGTAAGTTGTTGTCTTACAGCACCATTCTTTTTATTGACAAGGAATTTAGGTCGTTTCACTCTATCGGAGTGTTAATAAGGACTCACGTATTCAAGAGCCTTTATTATACTAAAATTGGGATTGCCTTGGGATGAATTCTAATTAGGTGAAAATAAAAAAACGATTAATTCTTGTTGTTATTCAAGATTTTATCGTATCTTTGTAACCAAATATTTACCACAATAGCGACAAAGGCAGAGACGGCAAATACATAAGCCAAAGCTAACACTGTAACAAAACAAGAGCAAATGAGAAAGAAACTAACCTTGATATTGACAGCGAGTTTGCTGCTGACGGGCTGCACCAAGGAGGGCGATACCGTCTACGAGCCAACACCAGGCGAGGAGCGGCCAGCCACCACGCCGTTGGTGACGGTCATCTATGGCCCCAACGGTCTGGGTGACCGCTCTTACAATGACCTTATATATAAAGGTGTGGAGGAGGCGGCCAAGAAGTACGGTCTGCGCACCCTGCAGCTGTCGCCCGAGAGCGAAGAGCAGGGCTTGACATATCTTGAGACGATGTTTCGCCAGATGGAGAGCGCCACCGACACTGTGCGCCGACTGTTTGTCACGCCCAGCCCCGTCTACGATGCCTTTATCCGCAAGAACAACAAGCGACTGGAGGCCAACCCCCACGCCGACCTGCTGTATATGGAGACCACCACGCCGCTTGACGGCAAGGGCTCCACGTTCTACATCGACTACTACGGCGCGATGTATATGAGTGGCTGCATGGCGCAATATGGGGCCTCAGAGCTGGTGTCGCTACTGCTGGCCAACCCCTACACGCAGACCGTCGTGGAGGCTGGCGAAGGATTCCAGGCGGGATTTTACGATACGCCGTCGCTAAGCACAGACTACCCCCTTGCGCTGCACGTCCGCTATTTGAGCGACGAACCGGTTGGCGGTTTCACAATAGCCGACTCAACAGCCACACGTATCGTCAATGAGGAAACCCGATATAAGACGGGTGGAAAAGGTGTAAACTATGTTACCTTTGTACCCATTTGCGGAGGAGCCATGCACGCATTCTATCGTGGCACAAAGAGCAACCTTCTATTTTACAAATATGTGGGCATTGATGGCGACATGAATGCCGACAGGGATTACTGCATATTCTCTACGCTGAAGCACATTGACAAGGTCATGGTAGACTATGTCGGCATGTGGCTTAATGGCTCGATGCCTAAACACCAGACGCTGGGACTGGCCGATGGTGCTACCGACGTAGTGATTTCAGATTTCACATATAAGGCCTTACTTAGTGGAAGGACCCTTTGGCATGACGGACCGAATATGGACAGCCTGCGCCAAGTGGCCATCAGAAAGGAGGGGGAGAGATATGGGAAGTAGAGGAGTTAAAGAAGTTAAAGGACAAATGATGAGAGGATATGGTGTATGGTCCTATATATTCTTTTGTATCCTTCTATCTTCTATCTTCACTGGGTGTAAGACGGAGGATGATACGATCATTTATAAGGACTCGCGCCGCTGGGTGGAGAAGACGGTGGCCGTGGTGGCACCACTCAACAACCCTATCATGAAAGCCCGTCTGGAGCGTACAGCCGAGTGGATGCTGCAGAACCTGCACAACGCTCAGCTGCACGACACACTCTGTATCGAACTAAAAATAGAGTGGTATGACGAGTACGGCAACAACATGAAATCGCTGGGCGAACGACTGGCTAACCGCGAAGACCTGTTGGCCGTCATCGGCCCCTTCGACAGCGACAACGTGGAGCAGCTGGCACCCTATTGCCAGCAGACCCACAAACCGCTTATCCTGCCCACTGCCACCAGCGAGACAGTAATCCGCCGCTTCGCCATCACCAGCACGGGCAACGGACAGCAGCCGTTCCTCTGGTCGCTCACCGAGACCGATGTCTCGCTCTCTGAGGTGATGATGAGCCTCTATGCCTACAGGCTCAGCATGCAGGGCGGCACGACGTTCTATGGTGAAAACGACGCAGGGCTCTTTGCGCCTGCCAGTACCTACGGACAGACATTCATCGAATGGGCTCCTTTCCAGGCAGCTGAACTGGGGCTCGGCTTCAGGTATTGTGAGCAGTATGCCGATGACGCGACGCTCTACGAAGATATGCGGCAATACTTAGACAATCTTCCTATATTAGCCATTGAGGTGCCTCAGTTCGTCGTGGCACTGAATGAAGAGCAGATATATCAGATAGCCCGTATTCGCAGCGAATGGTGGGACATGGATCCTGACGACCCTTTGCAGGATCAAGATGCATATGCTTCTATACGTGTGTTCTGGGCCCCTATCTATTATGCCTGCAGCAACCTGACCGATGAGGGCATACAGGCACTCGGAGATCGCTGCATAGCACTGACCAGCGGCTATCAGGGTTTCTCGCCCTATGCCGACCCGATGACGGGCTTCGAGATGAGCTACGAAACACGCTTTGACACCAAGCCGACCTTTGCCGAGTGTAAGTTCTATGATGCCCTGCTGCTGGCTGCCTTCGCGGCGGACTATATGGAGCACCGACCGGATGTTGGTAACCTCAACGATGCCATCATCGACATCTGCACCACCGACCATTTCCTGTCAGGCCACGCATGGAGCGAGATGGGCATGGAACTCTACCTCTCTGCCTTGGAGCAGGGACAGCTGATTGGTTTCAAGGGAGCCTCGGGCCCTGTGCAGTTCGACAGCGAGTGCTACACCGCCGCCCTGAACACCACCTACGTCAACTGGATGATCAATGACGGGAGTATTTACCACCAGAGCTACTACAGCACACAAGGCAACGCCCAGACATCGCAGACGCTGGCATCGTGGAACTACATGATGAAGGATGCCGAAAAGAACTTCGACAACAAATATAGCAAAAACATTGTGTCCATCACCTACCCCGCCCTCAGCGACCAGTACGCCGTCTTGGTGCAGGGCAGCAACGGCTGGGGCAACTACCGCCACGAGGCCGACGTGCTGAGCATCTACCAGTTGTTGAAGGCCAATGGCTATAGTGACGACCATATCATCCTCATCACCGCTGACGACTGCGCCAATGCTTCGGAAAACACCGACAAGGGTGCTGTGCGTACCGACCCCGACGGCAAGAACCTGCGCGAGGGCGCCGTCATCGACTATCTGAATGCCGACCTCACGCCGCAGGACATCTCAAACATCCTTAAGGGCGTAAAGACTGACAAGACGCCCGTGGTGTTGCCTGCCGACTCGTGTCAGAATGTGCTCTTCTTCTGGAGCGGCCACGGCCACAGCAAGGCCGTCAACGGTGTGAACGAGATGGCGTGGCGAAAGCTGCCCACCGGACAAGGCATGACCGCCGAACTGCTGGCAAAGACCCTCCGAACGATGGCCGACAACAAGCAGTTCCGCCAGCTACTCGTCTGCCTCGAGCCCTGTTACTCCGCCAATATGGGCGAGGCCCTTGAGGGCATCCCGGGTGTACTGGTCATCTGCTCAGCAGGGCCTTACGAACAGTCATTTGCCGATTCATGGAGCAACGAATTAGACGTCTGGATGTGCGACCGCTTCAGTCGTAACCTCATCGGCCACGCCACGGAGAAGCCCGACGGCACTTACCGCGACCTCTACCTCTACTGCGCCCAGCACACGCTTGGCTCGCACGTAGGCATCTACAACTACACCAACTTCGGAAACCTCTATACCAATGGCCCGAAAGACTTCTTTGTCAAGACAAAATAGTATTAAAAAGCAAGCGGTTTCTCACAAAAAGTTTGTAAATTTGCAGCCGCTAATCATGACTGAACAATGAAGATAGGTGATATAGAATTTGGCGAGCGCCCGCTATTCCTGGCACCGATGGAGGACGTGACCGACGTGGGGTTCCGCATGCTCTGCAAACGGTTCGGGGCGGCGATGGTGTATACGGAGTTCGTATCGGCCGAGGCACTGATACGCGACGTGAAGACTACCATCCGCAAGCTGACCATCAGTGACGAGGAACGCCCCGTAGGCATACAGATCTACGGGCGCGATGCCGAGGCGATGGTCGAGGCGGCAAAGATGGTGGAGCAGGCAGACCCCGACCTGATTGACCTGAACTTCGGCTGTCCGGTAAAGAAGGTGGCAGGCAAGGGAGCAGGGGCTGGCATGCTGCAGAACATTCCGAAGCTATTAGAGATTACGCGGAAGGTGGTCAATGCCGTCAGACTGCCTGTCACGGTGAAGACGCGGCTGGGCTGGAACCACGAGCAGCTCATCATCACCTCGTTGGCCGAACAACTACAGGACTGCGGCATACAGGCGCTGACCATCCACGGCCGCAC
>Ga0310696_10005797_pt1 | contig 14797 bp, 12 predicted proteins | sample AusTroGonzalo_MG_4_FD_203885 | JGI IMG/M metagenome (GOLD analysis project Ga0310696, IMG submission 203885) | Bovine rumen microbial communities from tropical cattle in Woodstock, Queensland, Australia - Gonzalo_02 (v2) (version 2) | ecosystem: Host-associated > Mammals > Digestive system >...
AGGACGACCGGCATCTGCCAAATCTATTCGTACAGGTCGTTTGCCTGCAGGAATTCTGTGCAGATGTTGTCGAACTTGCGGAGTGTATCGAAGTTCTCGCGGGTGGCGAACTGTTCGACGAGCTTCGGGTCTTCATCGGCCACGCTACCGATCTGGTAAATGACGCGGTTGATGGCCTTGAAACGGTTGGCAAGTTCGGTGGAGAACTTTTCACAGTCTTTCCAGCTTAAGCCCGGAGTGGTGATGAGGAACGGCTGTGCGTAAGTACGGCCGTCGCCCTGCACGCCCACGCTCTTGATGGGGAGCAGGCGGCCTGCAATGTTGTTTGCCTTGAGGTAGTCGGCGAGGGACTGGCCCGAAGTGTCCTTCACGTCTTCGAACTTCACCATGTCATTGGCGAGCACGCCGTCGCTGCAGAGCAGACGGACGCCGAGACCCGGACCTGGGAACGGGTGACGCCACACGAGGCTGTGCGGAATGCCGAGTTCTTCGCCGAGGGCGCGGACTTCGTCCTTGTACAGGTCGGCGAGCGGTTCGAGCACAAGGCCCTTTTCCATGAGATCCAAGACTTCTTGCACGCGGTTGTGGTGCGTCTTGATCTTGTCGGCGTTCTTGGTGCCGCCGCTTTCGATGGTGTCGGGGTAGATTGTGCCCTGCGCCATCATCCACTGGTTCGGATCGAGGTTGAGCTTCGCCATTTCCTCGTCCTTGACTGTCAGGAATTCCTTACCGATGATGCCGCGCTTCGTTTCCGGCGCTGTCACGCCCTTGAGCTTAGCGAGGAAGTGTTCGCTAGCGTCGCGCACCTTCAGGTTGTTCATGCCTTCCTTCGTGAGGAAGTCCATAATCTTCTGGGATTCGCCGAGGCGCATCATGCCGTTGTCCACATGCAAACCGAGAACCTTTTCCGGTCCGAGCACGCGGTTCAAAAGCACGAAGGCTACGGTGGAGTCTACGCCGCCAGACACGAGCAGGAACACTTTGCGGTTCTTGACCTGGTCCTTGATGCGCTGCGTGATGAGCGGCAGGTAGCTCTTCATGTTCCAAGTCTTCTTCGCACCGGTGAAGTCGATGAAGTTTTCGAGCAACTTCATGCCGAACTTGCTGTGCGTGACTTCCGGGTGGAACTGGATGCCGAAAATCTGGCGTTCGGGGCGGTCGCTGTCGAAGGCGACGGCGGCGATTTCGCAGTCCTTGGTGCTGGCCACGATCTTGTAGCCTTCGGGGAGCTTGGTGACCTGGTCGCCGTGGCTCATCCACATCGGGGAGGCCTTCGGGAGGTCCTTCAAAATCGGGCACTTTTCGTCGCCAACGATGAGGTCGGCGATGCCGTATTCCTTGACCTTGCCCGGTTCCACGTGACCGCCCAACTGCTGGGCGATGAGCTGGTGACCGTAGCAGATGCCGAGCTTCGGCACCGGGAGGTTCAAGATTTCAGGATTGTATTCCGGAGCGTCGGCCGCGTACACGCTGGAAGGGCCGCCACTGTAGATGATGCCCTTCACGCCTTCCAGTTCGGAGACGGGAGCGGCGGGGGAGTGGATTTCGGTAAACACGCCCAGACGGCGCACGCGGTTAGCGATCAGGTGGGCGTATTGCCCGCCAAAGTCCAAAACTGCAATAGTATCGACGTTTTTCATACGGACCAAAAATAGAAATTTTACTCGGCGACGCTAAATTCGCGCGCAAGTTCAATCAAGGTCTGCACGCCGAAGCCGGTGGCACCGTATTCGGTGTACTTCCACTTTTTATCGACAAAGGCGGTTCCTGCGATGTCCAAGTGCGCCCAGGCGGTGTCTTCGGGCACGAATTCTTGCAAGAAGAGGGCGGCAGCAATGGCTCCTGCATCGCTACCGGTATTCTTGAGATCGGCAAACTTGTCCTTGAGTGCGTCGGCATATTCTTCTTCGAGCGGCATGCTCCAGAACTTTTCGCAGCAGGCTTCGCCACAGTTGATGACCTTGAGTCCGAGGTCATCGTCGTTGCTGAAGAACCCGGCGACGGCGTAGCCGAGGGCGCGGACCATGGCTCCCGTGAGGGTGGCAAGGTCCACGATGTGCGTTGCTCCGATTTCACCTGCTTCGGCAAGTCCGTCGGAGAGAACCAGGCGGCCTTCGGCGTCTGTGTTGTCGACCATGACGGTCTTGCCGTTCTTGGCCTTGAAAATGTCGCCCGGCAGCACTGACTTGTTGCCGATGGCGTTCTCGGCGAGGCAGCAGACGGCGCTCACGTGAATCGGGAGCTTGAGTGTCGCGATGGCCTGGATGGCGGCGAGCGCGGTCGCCGCACCGCTCATGTCGCTGATCATCTCGGGCATGGACTTGGGCGGTTTCAGACAAAGTCCGCCGGTGTCGAACGTGAGACCCTTGCCGACGATGACGAGGTGGTCCTTGGACGTGCGCTTGGCGGGCTTGTAGTCAAGCGTAATCATGTAGGGCTCGCGGGAGCTGCCCTTGCCGACGGTCACGTGGCCCATGAAGCCTTCCTTTTCGAGTTGCTTCATGTCGCGCACCTTGATGGAAAGTCCAGGCGTGTACTTGGCAATCGTCTTTGCGTTCTCGACGAATTCGGCGGGGTAGAGGTCGGCCGCACAAGTGTTGATGAGGTTTTTCGCGAGGGTCACCGCCTTCTGTTCGACGGCGACTTCTTCGGCAATTTTCTTGAACGCGGCGACGTGTTCACCGGCGACGATTTCGTAGGTGACCTGGAAATTCGGCTTTTGCTTGCTCTTGTAGGCATCGAACTTGTAGTTCGCGTAATGCAAACCGTGGAGGATGGCCTTGAACTGTTCATCGGCGGCGTCTGCGAGGAAGAGGCTCACGCAGGGAATCTGCTTTTTCATGGCGCGTCCGGCGAGGCGGTAGGCGGCCATGCGCAGGTGGTCGAGGTTCGATAGCCCGCGTTCCTTGGCGGCGTCGACAAACAAGGTGTTGTCCCCGTCGATTTCCAGGAGTTCAAGATCTTCGAATGGGCCGTCTTTCATGCCTTCGAGGACGGATTCCACCTGGGCGTTGCCGGCTTCGGTAAGCACCTTGGAAAATTGGACGGACTGTTTGACAAAAAATAGGGCATAGGCATTGGCCTTGCCCGAAGCGGTATTTACGATATTTATTTTCATACGCCACTAATCTAGCATTTTATTATCGACTTGCTTGTATTTTGTACTGGTCTAGTCCCGATAAAAAATCTATAATATTATCTGATTACATTGGAGGATTTATTATGAATCTGAAATACGCTGGAATTTTAACTGCATTTGCTGTTTCTGCTGTCATGGCCCAGGATGCGACTCCTGTTGCGACAGCTCCTACTGCGCCCTCTGCTCCTGTCTCTGCTGTAGAGGCGCCTTCCACTTCTGCACCGGAATCTGCTGTCGCCGAAGCACCAGTCGAGTCCGTTTCTGAGGACTTCTCTGCGGAACCTGCTGCCGTTCGTGGTGCCGATGCAGCACAACCTGTTAAAAAGAAAAAAAAGAAATTCGTTTATCGTCCGGTTTATTCGCCTAGCGAAATCGAAAGTCGAGGCCCGGTCAAGACGATTTATGTGTCCGAAGCCCCCAAAGCGGATCCCGTCGATATGGACCAGCTTCGCGGACTAATCCCTCTCAAGTTCACATTTGGCCTTCAGGGCTTTATCGGTAGCTCATTTCTTTCGGGCGATAATGGCCGCTACGAATATGACCGTTACTCCGGCTTAACTTGGAACATCGGTGCCTTTGCCCTTTTCCCGTTGGATGAGTACAACATGGCGTTCAAGACTGGCGTGTTGTTCGAACACGACAAGGTAAGCAACAGCTACAACGATTATTTTAATGACAAATATGGCGAATGCAGAGTGTCGTTCAGCCAGTACCGTATTTCCGTACCGTTGCTTCTTTCTTTGAAGAGTGCTAGGTCAAACCTTTTCTTTGATGTCGGTGTCCAACCGTCATTTGCGGTTGCGGATAAGTTTAGAATCAGGCATCCCGATAATACGAGCTATAAGGAAGACATGATGGAAGAGGATTACCGTCAGGCTTTGGACTGGTCCATAGTCCTTGGCTTTGGTATCCGTGCCAACCGCTATATTGGATTCGACGCCCGTTTCAGCTGGGGCCTGAACAACCAGTATGACGACTATAATAAATGGCCAATTAACAACCTCTCTTCCAAGTCTGTAGCTGTTGGCGCTACGTTCTACGTATTTTAATAACAAATGATTCTTTCAATATTGGCTATCGTCGTTGGCCTAGTCCTTCTGGTCTGGAGCGCAGACCGGTTTGTTGATGGGGCCGTCGGCGTGGCCCAATTTTTGGGCATGAGCACGTTCCTTATCGGGATGATTATCGTTGGTTTTGGAACGTCTGCGCCAGAAATGGTCGTATCCGTTTTGTCGGCGATGAACGATACTCCTCAACTTGCGCTCGGGAACGCTTACGGATCCAACATCGCAAACATTGCGCTTATCTTGGGAACGACGGCACTTATTGCACCTGTTGTTGTCAAAAAGCAGGCGATGACGCATGACATTCCGATTCTCGTTTTGATGACGGCCTTGACCGTTTTCTTGCTCAAGGATGGTAATGTCTCGTTTATTGATGGAGCCGTTTTGCTGGTCGCATTTGTGATGCTTACTTTATTCAATATTCTAGTGGAGCTGAAGGAAAAACGCAAACGCGAAAATGCGAACGTATCGCAGAATGAGCTCGAGAATAATCAGGAATCGTCCAAAGTTTCTATCGGAAAGTCCGTTTTGTGGCTGCTCGTGGGACTTGGAATCTTGATTGCAAGTTCGCGGATGCTCGTGTGGGGAGCTGTCAATTTGGCGCATGCGCTTGGCGTGAGCGACTTGCTGATTGGGCTTACCATTGTCGCCGTCGGCACGTCACTGCCGGAACTGGCGAGTTCGATTGCTGCTGCCCGTAGGGGAGAAAACGATCTCGCCGTCGGGAATGTCATCGGTTCGAATGGTTTCAATACGCTTGTCGTGGTCGGAATTGCGGCTGTTATTGCTCCGATAAACGCTACGGACCCAGAAGTGATGAGCCGCGATGTGCCTATCATGGCTGCACTGACGCTTTTGCTTTTCTTTATTTGTTTACCGTTCAAGAAAAAAAGTAAAGGTGAACGTACCAAGACTGATAAATTTGGTTTTGGACGCATTGGCGGCGTTCTCTTTTTGAGTTTGTACGTCGCCTATCTAGTGCTGCTCGGCATCCAGAGTGTTTAATCGTTTAATGCCATTCTGAGTGACCAGTCATCCTGAATCCTCCTCCGGAGGATGATAAAACTCCTAATCCCTAATCCCTAAGCTTTAAGTTCTAAGTTCTAAGCTCTAATTCCCGAACGTCCAGACGATGCCGTAGGCGAAGCGGAGGCCTTCGGGCGTATAGCCCGATTCTGGAGCGTAAATGCTGTGGTTGAAGTTTTCGATGCGGCTGTAAAGTTCGAACGAAAGAATTTGCATGCGGGCTTCGAAATCCATCGCCAAGTAGTGATGTAGGTTGACGAGTTCCGGGTCACCATTTTCGTTGATTGTGCAATCGGTGCGTTTGTTGAACCACTGGAAATCGAGACGTACGCTTACACCGAGCCTATCCCTGACGAACCGGTTTTGCCAGTGGATACTTCCTTTGTAATATAGTGATGGCGTGTCGATGAGCTTGGAACGCGTAATCCTTTGTCCGCGCTCGAAATAAAATTTCCAGTTCCACAGGCGGAATCCGATTTGCATGATCCAGTCGAGAGAATGGGCGTGGTCCAAGTTTCCGTATCGGAAAATAGATTCGAGCGAATCGTTTGGATGCGCGATGGTCGTGTCCCGCGTTTCGAAAGTTTCGTAATTTGCAATATACGTTGTATCGACGAAGGTGGTATCGAGCCTTCTGTGAATTGCCCAGTTTGGTTTAATCAAGTCGTTAGCGTGTTCGTAACGCAATCCGAGACCATAAAAAACGTCGCGCTTCTGCCATACGATATTAGCCGTGGCGCGGTCACGAGATTCGTACTTTAGATTCTCATTGGGAAACGCTATTCGGCCGGTTTCGACAAGTTTGATTTGGTTTACATCGGGGAACTTGTTGTCATGACGGTACGAGGCGCTAGCCATTAAATTGTGGGGGAGCAAGTATGTTCCGTCTAGCGAAAAGGCGGGCGCGAATTCGACCGTATCTAAAAGCGAACTGTTGCGTTGCAGACCGGCTTGGACGCGGAACAGAGCATTTCCGAACAACGTGTCGGAAATTTCTGCGTAGCCGATTTCGCGGTCCTGGAAATACTCTTTCTTTTTTCTGTCAGGCGATGTTTCGGTAGTGTTTAAAAACTCGTATTCAAAGTGAATTTTTGGATTCAGGAACATGTTGTAGCGAACGTCAAAATTGCCAAGAATTGTCTCGTAATTGCGTACAATGCTGGTGTCATAATATGTTGCTTGTAATACAGCGTCGCCATTGTCGTTATAGAGCGTATCAATCCCCTTCTTAATCTTTGGAAGTCTGCGCAAGTCTATTTCGTGGTTTCCGTAATGGATTCCTGTTCCAAGCGTCAAGTTCTTGATGGGACTATATTCAACGCCTCCGCCATATGTGCGTGTTTCGATGATAATCCTATAGGGGTCCGTCTGGAATTTTCGGACGGTCGGATCGAGTGTGTCTAGCAAGACCTTGTGCGTCGTATTGTCCGCATTGTCAAGGTTTAGATAGTTTATTTTGAAAAAAGCCTTGCCGTGCTTGAATCTCCATGTGACGATAGGCTGAAAATGTATGCTGTTCATCGCGATGTTTCGCCCGCCGAATGGAATTTGTGTGGAATCTCGGCCCAAAGCAAAATAAGGCGAGTGGGTTACCGGCTGGTATTCGTACGGTTTAGAAAGTAAGTTGGAATGGCTTGAAACGCCAAGGTCCAACGTGACGGAATCCGTGATGAGCCGCCGGAAATCAAGGCGGAGTGCATTGCCTTCGAACGGTCCGCGCTCCCAGTTGACATCGGTGATGGGCGTATCGACGGGTATGCCGTGACGCTCTTCGAAGAGTATTCCGTTCTCGCCGTTCAAGGCGAGCGTCGAGGCGTCGTAACTTAGGCGCGTGGTGTAGATGCCGGCAAGCTTGCTCGGGTAGCGCTTGCTAAGCGTTCCGATTCCAAGCGCAGATGCCGGAAGTTCCGGACTGCCGAGGATGGACGTGCCGAGCACCCATTCGGATTTTTGGCCCGAAACGTCGTAAGTACGCTGCATGACCTCGCGTAGCGGAAAGACCCAACGTCCGGCGTCGGTTTCCCTGGGGGCGGGGTCGGGGGCGTTTGGTGTTTCGAAAACCGAGTCCTGCGGAGTCGGGAGCACGTAAGGTTTGGCGTGGATTACGTCGGCATAGACGCTTGAAACAAGCGCCCCAAAAAAAGCCAATAGAAGAATTACACGATTCATTAGAACCATTCTGCGCGGGATTTTTCCCGTCTTTCGCGAAGCGCTTGAACAACTGTGTATGGCATTTTCATGCAACCGGGCAGATAATTGCCGTTTTCTGTGTGGAAATCCGAACCGCCTGTGCCTACCAGCCCGAACTTTTGTGCCATTTCTTTATACTTTCGCCCTACCGCGCCTTTTTGCGCCGGGCTATAGACTTCCATGCCCTGGATGCCCCATTCCACCATGCTCTCGATGAACTGGTCGCTGAGACCGGATTTGTACGGGTGGGCGAGGACCGCGATGCCGCCGGCGTTTTCGATAAGCCTGATCGTTTCTTGCGGGTTGAGCCCTTTCTTTTCGACGAAGGCGATGCAGCCGTCTCCCAAGTATTTCGTGAAAGCCTCGGAAAAATTCGAGATGTATTCTTCATCGACAAGCGACATGGCAATATGCGGGCGCCCGATGATTTTTCCTTTGCAATATGAATGGACTTTTTCGAACGTGATGCCGATACCGAGGGCGTTCAATTTTTTGATAATCGCCTTGACGCGTGCAATACGCTGCTTAGCGAAGTCCTCGAGTTCCATGTTCAGGGCGAGGTTCGTCGGGTCGCAGAAGTAACCCAGAATATGGATGTCCTTTCCTTGCCACACGGCGGAAATTTCGATACCCGGAATGATTTCGAGCCCGATTTCCTTGGCCGGTTCTTCGGCAATCTTGAAACTGTCGAGGTTGTCGTGGTCCGTAATGGATATGCAGCGGAGTCCCTTGCGCTTGCAGAGCGTGAGCAGTTCATCAACGGCGAGCGTCCCATCCGAAAGCTTGGTGTGCAAATGCAAATCCGCATAGCCGCCATTTTCGTTGATGATTGTTGAGAACATCTTCTGCATGGCTACTCTTTGTCCTCGTTGGAAAAGTAGCGCGCCATCATTCTTGCAGGAGAAAGCGTCTTGAGCGGATGGAGACTTACGTTCAGGAACGGATATTCCCGTGCACAGTCGAATCCGACGCGGAGTGCGGCTCCGCTTGCGAGGACGAGGTACAGGAACTGGGGCTTGTAGGGACCAAGATAGACGCAGGCGAGGGGTTCAAAAGTTTTGATTTGGTATTCGAGCTTTTCGAAAAGGGGCTCTCCGTAACGGCAGCCTTTATCCGTGTAATAGGAGGCGGTCGCTTTTTTCTTGTTTAAAAGTATTTCGAGATCGCCGTGGGCGATGAACAATATGGACTTGAACGCTTCTTCGGGGAGCTCGTCTAAAATCACCTTCGCAATCTTTTTGTCCTCGGGCATAAAGAATACGGTTTTTTCATGGTCTTGCAATGTTTTCGGGAACGAAAACGTCTTTGATCTCTTTATTTTGCCTACTTTGCGCTTGAACCACCAGTATAAAAGTGGCTTGCAGAGTAATCGCGCGCAGAAAAATTGCTTGCCATCGGCAAAGTACTGAGAAGAAAACAAAAGAGCTCCTAATTTTAATTACTGCCAAAATATATTAAAAAAACGCCTATTAAAATGAAATACAATAAGATCTAAAAGCTTATAGATTGCTTTAAAGAAATGGATAAGCTTTTATAACGAGCATTAAAGCGTCGGCCATAACCTAATAAGGCGAATCCCCTCCCGCATTTTTCTTAACTTTTTATAAAAAATAAAAGAGTTTTTTTTAAATTTGCGCCATGCCCAAACAAAAGTTCTATGCAGTAAAAAGCGAAAATGAAAAAAAAATCGTGACGACGTGGACCGAATGCGAAAAACTCACTCACGGAGTCAAGGGAGTCCTGTTTAAGTCGTTTGCGACCCGCGAAGAAGCCGAGGCCTGGCTTGACGGGATGCAAGCGCCGACACCCGATGGAATCCGCGTATTTGTCGATGGTTCTTTTTCGCCAGGATTTGGCCCTGCGGGTTGGGCGTTTGTCGTTACTGAAGACGACAAGGAACTAGCTCGTGGCTCGGGAATCACGGCATTTGATGCCGAAAGCCGCAATATCGATGGCGAAGTGATGGCTTCGTTCCAGGCGATGAAATGGCTCGATGCCCACGACAAGATGGGCGTCATTTGCCATGATTACGAAGGCATTGCACGCTGGGCCAAGGGTGAATGGCAGGCAAAGAGCAATATCGCGAAAATGTACGTTTCGGCCGCAAAACCTTATCTTCACCGAGTCCAGTTCGAAAAGGTCGCCGCACACACCGGCGTCAAGTGGAACGAACTTGTAGATAAACTAGCAAAAGAAGCTATCGCGAAGGCGAAGAAAAGTGGTTAGTAAGCAGTGGTTAGTAAACAGGAATGTAAAAGGACCGTTCTAATTGCAATCCTAACCACAAACCATCGTCATCCCGAGAAGCGAAGCGACGAGGGATCCAGTGAAGGATAGTGGTTAGTAAACAGTATGCAGTAGACTGTAGGCGGTAGGACGTTTTAGTAGCGCTTTCTTCTATTTCCGGATGCTCGTTCTTCGGATGAGGTCGTGATTTTTGCCGCTGTCCTTGGTGTTCAACTTTGATAACGGCACATGCGCCTCGAAAATGATTCCGAACAGAAAGTGATTGATAACGCCCCAGCGCTTGCGATTTGAAAACGGATCGTCAAAACGGACTCCCTTCACGACCCATTGAAATTTGGGGGAAAGATAGAGTATGTCGCCCACAGGGAGCTTTTTGACTATCTGGGCGCTTCCGAAATAAGACATGTTGTTTGTCGTATCATTTTCAAAGCAGAACGATGTTAATCCTATGCCTCCCATGACATCGGCCCTGAATTTGCCGAAATCAAAAGAGTATCCCAAGAATAAGTCAAAACTGGAGGATGTTTTTTTAGCAATGAAAAGGTCGTTCTGGAATTGGATAACGAAATTGTGAATTTGCAAGCGTGCTTCAGGAAAACCCGCTGTAAAGGATTCGTCTACTTTTTTTAACGAAGAACTCTTTAAGGATTTCCCTAAAGAAAATCCAAAGCCGAAACTGAAGTAGCTGTCGTCCCTGTCGTATTGAGTAAATTGGTTAGAAATGTTGTCGTCCATAATTGCCATAATGGCTGTCTTGTAACGGCTGTTGGGGTATTTTTGCAAAAAATTATCGCGAACGTTCATTACCCATGAATAATCGTAGTCGAATTTTTCGTGTCGCCCTAATGGGCTTTCGTCCTGGAACCATAGCTCCGCCCAAGATGTAGACAGGTCTATAGCCAGTTCGGACGCACTTTTTGCCAAACTGGTAGCAATATTCATGAGTCGTTCAGCTGTAAAGAGTTTCTGGGCGATACTGGATGCGAGAATCTTTGATCCATCTGGATGTTTTTTCAGCATTTCTTTTTTCTGAAAAGCGTACTGGTTGTCGTACTTTGCGATCATGTAGTCCAAAAGCAGGTTGTACATCGCATTGTCTTCGTTTGTCGCGATTTTGCCATCCTCTTCTTGGCCTGCAAAAAAAGCGTATTTTGGATAAACGTTGTTAAATTCGGTGTCGCCTTTTTTTTCGTCATAAAGCGTATAGGCGATTCGATTCAGTTTTTCGCGTTGTTCTTTGTCCGCGCAGATTTCCGCTTTCGCCTTGTGGCCATGTTCGGCGATAAAATCCAGCAGTTCCAAATGTCTGGTGGAATTGTCCGAAACTGCATTTTCGTTAAGCATTCCAAGGACGTATTGGTCAAATACGCAGGCGTCAATTTCTTCGGCATGGCAAATCAGGCCGCATGTCGATAGAATCAGGAGAAAAATGAAACTCAACCGGTTCATATGCTTAAATCTCTATTAATGTATTTCAGAAAATGGAACAACGATATCGAGGGTTGCACCTATATAGAACTGGTTGATGTAGACTCGTCTCCTGCGGCCAGTTTCAGGAGATTTGTATTTGAATGTTTTTAAAGTCCATTGAACCCGGGGGGCGATTGCTCCGAATCCCGTAAAAAAGATTCTCTTGTAGCCCTGCAATCCGAATGAATAGGCCTTGTAAACGGTGGAATCTTTATCTTCCAAAAACTGCTCTATGCCGATTCCTGTTAGCAAATCCAATCCGTAATCGCCAAATTCGAGGTTGTATCCTAGAAGCCCGTTCAGCCCAACAGCTGTTAATCCATCGTGGAAATACATGTCGCATTGCACTTGTGCTACGAAACGTAGAATCTGTAATCGACCTTGGGGTATAGCGGCAGAAAATTTTGCTTTTTCGGCTTCTAGACCATCACCCAACAGCGGTTTCCCGACTAAAAATCCAAGCCCGAATGCGAGATGCCTGTTGTCTTCTTTGTAAAGCTGGATTTCGTGTTTTTCTTCGTTGTTTGCAAGAGCCTGCATTAACGTGTCGTTGAATAGGGCGCGTAAAACGGGCGTGTATGGACTTTCCGGGTATTTCGTTATGAAATTCCTTGACGGAGTCTGTAGCCATTCGTAGTTGTTCTCGTTGTACTTTTTTAAAGGCGGAACATCAGTAATCCATAATCCGGCCCACGAACTTTCCCATTGCGACCGTAGCTCGGAACTTGATATGCCTTCAATCATAGATATTTTGGATGTTTGCAGTTCGTCGAGCAATGCGTCCAGTTTGGAATTGAACCCGTAAATGGATTTTTTCCCGCTGAGGGCCTCCGAGAGCATGTTGCGCTTGACGTTGGCGAAATGCTTGTCGTATTTTGCGATGATGTAATCCAAGACGATGTTGTATGCCGCATTGTCTTCGTCAGAAAACGTTTTGCCGTTCTCTTCTTTGCCTGAAAAATGCTCGTATTTTGTGTAGGCAATATCGTAAACCTTAACATTCTTGGCAGTCTTGCTTGTGTTGAACAGTCTTGTCACTTTTGCCGAAATTGCTTGGACTTTGTATTCGTCCTTGCACATCTCGTGATTCACGGAGAGGCTGTTTTGCAGAACATAATCGAGAACTTCGCTATGGCTGGTATGAGATTGGACGCTTCTGATTAACAGGATGGCAAGCGAATCGTCAAAATCGCAAACGTCGATTTCTGCAGGCTGTGCCAGTCCAATACTAAATAAGCAAAGAACAAAAGTAAAAATACGGTACATGTTCATATTTCGAGAAAAAACGTGTAAATAAACTAGAAAAATGATTCCCCGTAAACAAGAAATAGACGAAAGACCGCTTCGCTGGTAGACGAAAGAGGGGAATGAGGTCGCACTCTTTTCAAGAGTGCTTTGAGCATTGAGGCGTATTGCTTACGCAATACTTTGAGCATTTAATGTGGTGCCATAGGCACGATTATAAAAGCTCATACCTCAAAGCGAGCTTGCGAGCGATCTCGCTGCTCATAAGCTCTCGTGCTTGCTCATGCAGTGGAGGCTTCCGCCTTCTTCGATGACGGTGCGGCAGTCGATACCGATGACTTTGCGGTCCGGGTACACGCTTTCGAAGTACTTCTTAGCAACAGCATCGTTCGGGCTCTTGTACTTGGGGAAGATGAGTCCGCCGTTGACGTAGATGTAGTTCATGTACGACGCCGGAAGAATTTGTCCGTCATCGAGCACGCGTTGCGGTGGCAACGGGAGCGTATCGACTTGGACTTTTTCGTAATGCCTTTTGAGCCAATTTTCGATGATGTATTTTGCTTCGCTTAAAATCGGGGCGTTGGGGGAGCGCTTGTTGTCTGTCATGCACATGACGATTCTGTCTTTAGCGACAAAACGGGCGACGTTGTCGATGTGGCCGTCTGTATGGTCGCCGTGCAGACCGTGCGGCAATACAAGCAAATCCTTGAGGCCGAACGCTTTGCAGAGCGCTTTTACAACTTTTTTTAAATCTTCCTGCTTATTGCGGTTCTTGCCGACGAGGCAATCTTCGGTCGTGATTCCGAGGCCGTCGCCGTTGACTTCGATGGCGCCGCCTTCAAAAATGTACGGAACGCTTGTTGTTAGCGGAATACCTGTTTTTTCAGCAATTTTTTGCGGGATGGCGTTGTCTAATCCCCATGGCGGAAACTTGGCGCCCCAAGCGTTAAAGCTCGTTTCTGCAATGACCTTTTTGGGGCCGTTCTTTGAACTTTTCTGGAGGAAGAACGGACCGTAGTCACGAATCCAAATGTCGTTTGTTTTCATGACGATAAAGTTTGCAGGGAACGGTCGGTCCGCAAGTGCCGATTTTTCTTCGTCCGTCAAGAAATTCTTGCCGGGGATAAGTACGTTCACCGGTTGAAATTGCGTGATATTGCGGATAAGTTCCACATAGAACCAACGGATTTTTTCACCGCGTTCGCCATACCAGTTCTTTTTGTTGTGTGGGAATGCAAGCCATGTGGCGCTCTGCTTTTCCCATTCCGCCGGATAACGTACAGAAGATTTTGTTGCCATATTATAAATCCATTAAAAAGGTTTCAGGTTACAGGTTTCAGGTTGTAGGCACTAGGAAATGTATCATGCACTTCGTGCATTTCGTCCTAACCACCAACCACTAACCACTGTCTACTTCCTACTGTCTACTTCTTACTGCGGCTCCGCCGCCCTAGTCCGCCCAGATTTTGAGTATGTCCTTGTACAAATCGACTCGTCTGTCGCGGAAATGCGGCCACCAGCGGCGATTTTCTTCGGTTTCGGCAAGGTCTAGTTCGACATAGCTTGCGCCCAAGAATTCCGGGTCGCATTTTTGCAGAATGTATCCGTCCGGAGCGGCGGCAAAGCTTGTTCCCCAGAATGTGAGGTGGCCTTCGACTCCCGAGCGGTTCGCGGCAATCACGAATGTACGGTTTGCAATCGCATGCCCACGCATCACTGTCATCCAGCTATCTTGCTGGCGCGGGTAAATTTCCTTGGGTTCGCTATCCATCCAGCCGATAGCGGTGGGGTAGATGAGCACGTCTGCGCCCTTGAGACTCATGATGCGTGCGGCTTCGGGGAACCACTGGTCCCAGCAAATGAGCACGCCGAGCGTACCTGCACTTGTCTTAATCGGTTCAAAGCCGGTGTCACCCGGAATAAAGTAATACTTCTCGTAAAAAGCCGGGTCATCGGGGATGTGGCTCTTGCGGTAAAGCCCGGCGATGCTTCCGTCGCGTTCAAAGACGAATGCCGAATTGTGGTAAATGCCGCGAGCTCGCTTTTCGAAGAACGGGAACACGACGACGGCGTTCAGTTCCTTGGCGATTGCCTGCCATTCGGCGACTATCGGATGGTCCTTTTCGATGGCGAGGTCAAAAAAGTCCGCGTTTTCTTCGAACGGAAAGTAGGGTGTATGGAACAATTCTGGGAGCACCAAAAGGTCAATTTCTTTGCCCTTGAGCTTGAGGGCTTCGTCCTTGTACCACTTGTTATTGGAGTCAAAATCCCCAGTCCACTTGCCTTGCAACGTATATACTTTAATTTTCTTCATGTGGGAAAATTTAGAAAAAACAAGCTGTTCGGGCGATTAGCCTCACTTTTTTGTAAGAAGATTGTTTTGTTTGCGTAAAATCACGTAATTGCTTTTTTTGCG
>Ga0310696_10005798_pt1 | contig 14794 bp, 17 predicted proteins | sample AusTroGonzalo_MG_4_FD_203885 | JGI IMG/M metagenome (GOLD analysis project Ga0310696, IMG submission 203885) | Bovine rumen microbial communities from tropical cattle in Woodstock, Queensland, Australia - Gonzalo_02 (v2) (version 2) | ecosystem: Host-associated > Mammals > Digestive system >...
TGGTGTCTCCGGAGATGGTCCAGCCGGCCAGCATGTTCAGTCCGGTCATATCCATCTTCAGCTCGTTGAGCTGGGAGCACTCGTGGGCGTCGGTGATCCTGTGTCCGGCGTTGGGGCAGTCTGCGACGAGCCTTGCAGCCTCGGACAGAGGAGTCTCGGGTCCCTAGACACCGAGTCCGGGCCTCTGGGCCCTGGTCCTTGCCTCTTTGGTTGCCCTGAGCTCCTGCATCGTTGCGCGGACCTCGTAGGGGGTCTTGGACTTTGCGGGCTTGCCCTCGACGGTGGTCATGACTCCGTTGACGAGGTCGTCGACGATACCCTCCTGGGCGTAGGACTGCATGATCTGGACGAATACGTCCTCAGAAATGGGGGATCCGGTAGGTCCTCCCTGGATGACCGGCTTGATGGGTGCGTTTCCGTGGCGGGGGTAGAACCTTGCGATGTCCCTTCCCTCTCCGAGGATCAGCTTTTTGGGTGCCCTCTTGATTCCCTCCCAGATCTCCTCTTCCGTGAACTTCATGACACGGCCGAGGTCCTGGCAGTAGAATCCGCATGTGACGAGCATCTCGAGACCGGCCTGGAACAGGTTGTTCTTGGTCTCGTTGTCCTCGGGGATGAACTTGTCGCCGAAGTTGAGCTTGTACTTCTCCTTCATGGCGGTTGCAGTCTCGGGGATGATCTTGTAATCCCAGTCTGCCTCAGGAACCTTCTTTCCCTTTATGAATCTCTCATACACATCAGTGATTGTAAGGAATCTTGTTGCTGCCATTTTATTCACCTATTAGTGTAAAATCAGTTTCCGGTGAGCTTGTCAACGAGACCGATGATCTCGTTTGCGGTCTCGGAGTATCCGTCCGCGCCAATCTCATCGCACCACTCTTTGGAACAAGGAGCTCCTCCGAAGATCGCCTTGTAGGGGGCCTCCATCTCTTTGATGGTCTCAACGATTTCTCTCTGAGACTCGAGGGTGGTGGTCATGAGAGCGGATCCTCCGCAGACCTGAGCGTTGTTCTCCTCTGCGGCGTCCATGAAGTCCATCGCGGATGCGTCGGGTCCGAGGTCGATAACGTTGTATCCGGCTCCCCTCAGCATTGCGCAGCAGACGTTCTTTCCGATCTCGTGGATGTCTCCCTCGACTGTTCCCATGACGACGGTTCCCTTGAGGTTTCCGCTTCCGGCTTCCATCAGGGGTTTCAGAAGGTTGAGTGCGGCCTCCATGGTCTTGGATGCAGCGACGACCTGAGGTAGGTAGATCTCTGCCTTGTCGAACCTGACTCCGATTGTCTCCATTCCCTTTCCGAGTCCCTCTCCGATGATGGTTCCGATCTCCATCTTTGCGTCGATGGCCCTCTGGGTTGCCTCCTGGGCGAGTTTGATGTTCCATGTCTCGACTGCTGTCTTAAGGTCAGCGAGAATCTCTTCGTTTGCCATTGTTTTTTCCTCCTTTTGGCACAAATGCCATTATAACGGTCGCCCGTTGTATATTGTAATTTGCCTGGGTATTATTTAAAACTAATTGTATAAAGTATACTTAATTTCATACTCTATATATAATTTACTATTATTTATCTAGACATTTATAACCATTATTTATACTTTACTGTAAGATGATACATCCAACCAAGAAACATTTAAATATGGTAAACTATACTTTAAATACTAATTAAGAATGGAGCGAGTATTTTATTTGTTTTGATCTTTGTTTCCCGAAAATAATAGGCCCCTATAATGAATATAATATCTAATATCGTGAGCTAGACGCTTTCAATATTGGGTTCTGTATAGCCCCGTCGCGTCGTGAGAACGCAACCCAGTCTATAGGCGCAGCTAAAAGACTTGTTTATGCCTGTGATTGTTATAACGGGGCCATCGCAACGTGGGGTTCTATGCTCATTGAGGATGTGAAGGATAAGGGATAAAACCCGCTCCCTCAACCGTTGCAGCGCTCAAATTATGAAAATTCTCCATTGAAATAAAAGGCAACTATAACCATTTTAATATGGATATATCATACATCCATCAAGTTAAGTTTTAAACTTTGAGTAAATATTATATATGGTAATTGTTGATTACTTGTTTACATATTTAAAACAATATCATATAATATATATTAACGGCCCTTAATAATTCGTTAATCTAATTTGATTACGTTTCAAAAAAAATTGCTTCTATATATCCCTAACTGCTAAGTTTTATAACTATTGGCTTTGATTCATCCTTCAAGCAACGTATTGCTTAAAGGAGGAATAAACTTGGCTTTTGAAAACGAAACAAAGAAGCTCCAGGACGCATTGATTTCCTGTAAGGTCCCTGACATCGCAAAGGCTGTCGACGAGGCAAAGGCTGCAGGCATGCCCGCAGACGAGATCATCAACACCCTCGGAGCAGCAATGTCCGACGTCGGAGTTCTCTTCGAGAGGGGAAAACTCTTCCTGCCTCACGTTCTGAGTGCAGCAGCAGGAATGAAGAACGCTATGGCCACGCTCGACGACGAGCTCAAGGCCGGAGCCGGTGCAGGTGGCGCTAAGGGAGTCGCAGTTATGGGAACAGTCGAGGGAGATGTCCACGACATCGGAAAGTCGATCTGCTCGACCATGCTCCAGTGCGCAGGATTCGAGGTCCACGACCTTGGAAGAGATGTGCCTCTCCCCAACTTCGTTGAGGAGTGCAAGAACGGATGCAACTTCTGTGGAATGTCCGCACTGATGACAACAACCATGACCGGAATGAAGACCGTCATCGACAACCTCTCGAAAGAGGGAGTCCGTGACAAAGTCACAGTCATGGTCGGCGGAGCACCTGTTACCCAGGGATACGCTGACAAGATCGGAGCAGACATCTACGGAGAGTCCGCTTCCGAGACAACCAAGAAGGCTTCAGCTGTCGCTTCAGACTGATTAAGCCTTTAAGACTCTTAATACTCAAATAGGTGATTGAATGACCGAGTACTACACAAGAATGGGAGACGGAAAGAGAATCCTGATGACCAAAGAGGCCATCATGGACGATCTTCAGGCAGGAACTGCGGACGCAGCCGACATGGCAGGCATCCCCACACTGGACGCAAACGACCTCGAGCACATCGCTGAGATCATCATGTGCCAGGACAGGGTTGTCGGTGTCACACCCGGAAACGAGGTTGTCCTGTCCTACGATATCGGACAGCTCGACTTCACGGGAGACAACGGAAACTCCGGAAACGGAGTCGACATGGGAAGGCTCGAGGCAGCACTGCTGCACGAGAGGGCAATCGGAGCCGACACATTCGAGCTCGCCCACTCCGATTACTCCATCAAGCCTGTCAAGCCCATCATCTCGATGGAGATGCAGACAATGGAGGAGATCCAGGCCGAGATCATCGCACCGTTCTTCTACGGAGCAATGCCCAACCAGGGACTCTACTATGCCCCTGACGGACCCTACGGAAACCCAGCTGACCTCATGAGGGAGTTCAAGATCGAGGAGTCCATGCAGCAGTCCGAGCTGGCATCCCAGCACGTTACTAGGGATATCGAGTACGTCGCTCCCAGGCTGCAGGCAGCCGGATCCGACGGATTCAACTTCGACACCACTGGTTCCGCAGGAGACGCAGACTGTGTCGGAACACTCTACGGAGTAAAGAAGCTCAGGGAGCTCTGCCCCGAGGCATACATCCAGGTCGGATTCGCCGGAGAGTCCATCATGGGAATCCACGGAATGATCGAGTTCGAGGGACAGGTCGTTGCAGGAATGTACCCCCACCAGTACGTCAAGCTTGCAGAGAAGGCAGGAGCCAACGTCTGCGGAACCGTCTGTAACACCAACACCAGCAAGTCACTTGCATTCAACATCGCAAGGGCAGTCACATTCACCAAGGAGGCTGTTAAGACTTCCGGTATCCCAATCCACGCAGACATGGGAATGGGAGTCGGAGGAATCCCGATGTGCGAGACACCCCCAATCGATGCCGTATCCAGAGCCAGCAAGGCCATGGTCGAGATCGCGGGAGTAGATGGTGTTTAGGTCGGAGTCGGAGACCCTGCAGGAATGGATCTCCCCCACTTCATGGCATCCGGTATGGGAGGAATCAGGACCGCTGGTGACCTCGTCGCAAGGATGGAGTTCGGCAAGAACATGAGAGTCAAGGACGCAAAGGCGTACGTCGCAAAGAAGCTCGGCATTGACTGCATCGAGCTTGCGGACGAGTTCGTGATGAGGGAACTCCGTGAGGAGCTCGGAATCGGAGTCGTCACCGGTGTACCCGGAGCACCCCGTGGAATCGCAGCCAAGATGAACATCGAGAACATCCTCGACATCAAGATCAACAGCTGTGAGAAGTTCCGCGAGAAGACTCAGAAGCGCTGATCTGTACTACAATACCAATAAACCTTTTGGGGGAAGTCTGCACTTCCCCCTTTTTCCATTAATAGGAGGTTAGTTTTAATGGCAGAAGAAAACGTACAGACCTCGGGAGGAAGTCAGCTCGAGCGTACTGTAAGCTGGAAGGACGGAATGTTCGTCGCGCTGGGTGTACCTCTTTTGATTATCCCCAGTCTGTACGATGTCGGTTTTGTCATCTGGGCCCTGTGTATCTTCACATGGACCGTCGGTGTTCTTCAGGGATTCGTCCAGAACATCGCATATGCCGAGATGGTAACAACATTCCCCCAGGCTACCGGACTCCCTGGATGCGCACAGGCTGTGTTCCAGTCCGAGAATCCCGAACCTGGAAAGATTGATAAAAGTAAATTCATCGGTGCGTTCGCATCCTGGTGTTATTGGTTCGCGTGGACCCCTGTCGTCTACATTTTCTCAGGACTGATCGTCGAGTACATCGGAGTTATGTTCGGACTCGAGCTCGGAGACTGGGAGTACGTAGGGCTGAGCATGGTCGTCATTTTGATCGTCGTCTCGGCTATGTATATTCTGAGTTCCCGCGGTCTGGAGGGTGGAGGAAAGATTGCTCTTGTCCTCGCAGTGATCTCTCTGATCCCTGTCATCGTCATCCTCATCGGAGACATCGGAGCGTTCGACTTCGCCAACATCACAGAGGCCTGGAAGTTCCCCATCACGTGGAGTGACGGAACCTCGTACGACAGCGTGATGTCCGTCGTACTGATTCTCGGTTGTTTCGGACTGGGACAGTGGTCGGCATGTGCATGGGAGACCGCAGCTATCTACGGTCCCGAGTACAAGGACCCCGGAAAGGACACCCCCAAGGCACTGTTCGGATGCGGTATCATCTGTCTGCTGATGTATTTCCTGGTTCCGTTCCTCGCGTACGGAGAGATCGGACAGTCCGGACTCGAAGAAGCCGGATACCACGCACTGTACCCCATCGCTATCCAGGCGTTCGGAGACATCGGAGGAATGGTTGCCCTGGTCGTTCTGATTATCGCAATGATCCTGATTATCCAGACTGGATACCTCGGATCCTCGAGATCCCTGTACTCGATGGCAATGGAGGGCAACCTCCCCAAGTGGTTCGGAAAGCTCAACAAGAACGGAATGCCTACCAACGCGTTCCTGTTCGTCTCGATCTTCAACACCCTGTTGATGTTCATCCTCTGCGTCTTGCCCATCCTAGGTGCGGACACGTCGGTTATGACCGTTCTTTCCGCATCTGCAATGGGATACGCAATCGCCAACTTCGTTGCGCTGTTTGCGTTCGTCAAGTCCAGGAGGGACCCCAGGTTCAAGGATCTTCCAAGACCCTTCAAGGCACCCGGATTCTACACCTACGTAGGTATGATCATGTGCTGCCTGCAGATCGTCCTGTTGTGCTGTCTGGTGTACTGGAGCTATGTCTCTTCAGGCAACAGCTTCCTGCCCACCGTCCTCGGTGTAGTCATCCTTCTCTGTTTCATCCCCGTCTGGGTATGGGTGCAGAAGAAGAACATGGCAGCATCAGCCTGATAAAAAACGTTTAATCAAAAACCTGGGGCCTAGCGCCCCAGGCCAATTTTTCCAGATCTGATACTATGGATATAATCTGGGCATGGGTCATATTGCTGGTCGCCAGCATCATCGAGCCGATCTGGGTCACATGTCTGGACAAGTCCGAGAACTTCAAGAGGAAGGGCTGGGGCATAGCAGCTATAGTATTGGTGCTCCTGTGCCTGTATCTTCTGTCCATACCGTCGAACCCGGAGAACATAGGTCCGGGTGTATCCTATTCTATCCTTGCGGGGATTGGTGCCGCCGGCATCGTCCTGATAGGCTATGCGCTATACAAAGAGAAGCTGACCGTGCGCAGACTCTTCTTCATCTCCATGATAGTCGTGGGGATAATAGGAGTGAGGCTCCTGTCGGGGTGATGGGATGGGTCTGAAGGACAACCGCGAATTAGCCTGGGTGCTGATAATAATCGGAGGGTTCCTGCAGGTGGGCTGGTCCATAGGCCTGGCCTACACCGAGAATTTCACCGTAATCACATGGGACATCGTGACCATCGTCTCGCTTTTCCTGAGCATGATATGCCTGGAGTACCCTATGAGGATGGGCGTCTCGTTCACCACAGCCTATGCCGTGTGGATAGGGATAGGCGTCCTGCTGACGGTCATTATATCCTACGCACTGGGCCTCGAGAGCACCGGATTCTCGTGGCAGATGGCCCTTTGTCTGTCCTTGATCATCGCAGGGGTCGTCGGCCTCAAGATCACGCCCGTGGAATACCGCGAGTGATGCGCGACCAGGCATTGGACCGAGCCAGATATGGCAGGATGTCAAGGGTTTTATGGTGCAGAATGCATACTGCACCAACGAGTCGTCGTAACAGACGTTCCATCGATAGAATGGTGCATCCACATGTCAGAATCCGATAAGAAGCTACAGTTCCCGTTCGTGCGCATAGTGGGACAGGAATCCATGAAGAACGCCCTGATCCTCAATATCATCGATCCCAAGATCGGAGGCGTCCTCCTCAGAGGAGAGAAGGGGACCGCCAAGTCCACCACGGTGCGTTCTCTGGAGCAGATCCTGCCCGATGTCAGGAGCGTGAAGGGATGCCAGTTCCACTGCAACCCCGATAATCCCAAGGACTACTGCAGCGACTGCAGGGAGAAGGCGGAGAACGGTTCTATGGAGGTGGAGGAACGCACGATGAGGGTGGTGGAGCTGCCCCTCAACGCGACCGAGGACCGCATCTCCGGCAGTCTGAACATAGAGCACATTCTGAAGACGGGCGAGAAGAAGTACGAGGGTGGCGTCCTGGCGCAGGCCAACGGCAACATCCTATATGTGGACGAGGTGAACCTTCTGGACGACCATATCGTCGATCTCCTTCTGGATTCCGCCGCGATGGGAAGGAACTACATCGAGAGGGAGGGGATATCGTACTCCCATCCTGCGAAGTTCATCCTGGTTGGTTCGATGAATCCCGAGGAGGGTACATTGCGCCCGCAGCTCATGGATCGTTTCGGCATGTGCGTGGAGGTTGCCACCGAACGCGACATCCCCACCAGGGTGGAGGTCATTAAGAGAAGGCTGGAGTTCGACGACAATCCCGAGAAGTACACCGAGGAGTGTGCGGCGGAGACGGAGGAGCTCAAGAAGAGGATAGCCGATGCCAAGGCGATGCTGCCCAAGATCGAGATATCGGAGTCCATCATGAACGTCATAGCCAAAGTCTCCATCGCCTACAAGATGGAAGGCCACCGTGCCGATCTCGCGATGATACGCGCGGCCAAGGCCAACGCCGCATTCAACGGAAGGACGGAGGTCACCAAGCAGGACATCTCCGCCGTCGCGGCACTGATCCTGAGGCACCGCATGAAGTCAGGCCCGTTCGAGGAGTCCGACTTCCACCAGGCTGAGCTGGACGGTATCCTTTGGGGGGCATAAGCGCACGTGAGGCCCGAGTCGTTCGTGGACATGGACGACGCGTTCCGCGCCCTGTGCTGCCTGGTCATAGACCCGATGCTGCACAGCGTCCTGATCAAAGGGCCTTCAGGCAGCGGGAAGTCGACCTTCATCTATTCTTTCTCGGAAGCTCTCATCGGAGGCAGGCCGGTCACCATCCCGCAGAACGTTACCGACGAGAGGCTGTTCGGGAGCATAGACATAGAGCAGGCCCTTTCCACCGGCAACATAGAGTTCGAAGCTGGGCTCATGTCGGATGAGAACGCCATCCTGCTGGCAGATGATTTCAACCTGTTCTCGGGGAACATGTCATTGACGATAATGAACTCCGTGATCAGGGGCAAGGTGCATCTGGAGAGGGAGGGTTTCTCGATCGAGTACCCGTGCGCTACCAAGATAATCGCCACTGCGAACGACCGTGAGCAATCCATAAGCTCGGCGCAGCTTGACCTCTTCGACATGTGCATCGTGATACCCCGCGGACCGAATCTATCGAAGAGGATGAAGGTCATCAGATTCGATTCGGAGGATTGGCAGGACGAAGGCATGGATCCGATGCTCGTCGACAGGCTGGAGAAGGCCAAGGCGCGCATTGACAGCATCCGCGTAGACGATAGGACGCTGAAGTCCATCGTGGAGGTGATGGACAGGTACGGGGTGGAAGGGATCCGCGGAGGACTGTCCGCCGCAAGGGTATGCAGGGCTTCAGCAGCATTGCGCGGGCACGTCATGATAGACGGGGACGACATCTCCTTCGCCCTCAGGGTCTGCACTCCTCACCGCAGCACCCGCAGGAACACGGTCTCTGATGTCAGCCCCGACCGCGTCCAGCTTTTCATGAATATAACCGGCAGGAATCGTTCTGAACCCCACAAGGAACAGGAGAAGGAGCCTGAGAAGGAAACAGAGGCGGAGGCGCCGAAGCCCTCGATAGATACAGAGAATCTGCCCGACTCCTACTCGGACCAGGAGTCGGACGACAGTCAGGACACCATCGTTCTGGAGATGGACAAGATCTACGATTCGCTCGATCTTCTGGAGGATGCCAGAAAGAAGAGCAGTCTCATGGACAAGAGCCTGGCCAGACGCTACTACAGGACATCAGACATGCATGGAAGATATGTGTCGTCCGTCCCCGCAGACAACGACACCGAGGATCTGGCCATAGATGCCACGATACGCTATGCCGCCCCCTATCAGAAGCGCCGCAGGGAATCCGATCTATACGGGGACCGCGGAAACGTGATAATCCTCCCGTCCGATTTGAGGAAGAAGGTGAGGGAGAAGAAGACCTCATGCCTGTATTACTTCATGATAGACAACAGCGGATCGCTCGTCGTCCGCGCCCGCATCAGGGCGGTCAAGGCAGCGATCATGTCGATCCTCACGGACCACTATGTCCGCAAGGACAGGGTCGCCATCATGACGTTCAATGAGCAGTTCATAGGCATGGCGCTCCCGCCGACGCGCTCGGTGGGCCGTGTGAAGAAGATCATCGATGATATCGCGGTCGGTACCAAGACCCCTCTTTCCGAATCGCTTGTTTTCATGAACAGGTATGTGGAGCAGTATCTGAGGAAGAACAAGGACAGCGTGGTATTCGTCATTCTGATAACCGATGCCAAGGCCAACATGGCGTTGGAGAAGGACCATGATCCCGTGGAGGAGGCCATCGGCATAGCTTCGAGAATCGATCTGGAGAGGATGGAATGCGCGGTCGTGGATTCCAAGATCTCCAACGAACCCAACATGAATGCCATACGGCTAGCGAAGGCCCTGAGGGCGCCCTATTACAAGCTGGAGGACCTGAGGTCTTCGGAGGACATCATCCGTTGATCGGCTTTCATCCCTCGGAGACGCGGTTGAGGCCCACTATCCCCACTATCAGGATCGACAGGAAGAAGAACCCTATCAGATTGGGGGCGTTACCCTGAATGATGCTGACGATGACCGCTCCTATGGCCCCTATACCAACCCATACCGCATAGGACGTTCCGGCGGGGAGGCCTCCGTCCAATGCTTTGTACAGGAATATGATGCTTATGGGAATGTCGCATATGGTGACGACGGTCCAGAACGGATCCGTGAAGACGTTGGACAGGTTCATAGTCGTCGCCCATACGGTCTCGAAGATACCGCCTATGATTATGTACAGCCATAGCTTGTTCATGTTATCACCGTCGATATCTCCAATCCGGCGACGCCGATGATGACCAACGTGACGAACAGTATCTTCAAGCGATCGAGCTTCTCTTTGAACAGGATGTATCCCGTGATGACCGAGAAGACGGCACCCAGGCCTGTCCACATCGAATATGCGACAGCGATCGACATGCCGTCCCCCATCGCGAAGGCTATGGTGGCGGGGCTGGCATAGATGAAGAATATGACGAACAGCAGCCAGAATTTGGAATGCGTCTCGCTGTACTTCTTTAGGCCGATAACCCATGTAGGCTCCAGGATGCTTCCGAACAGCACCCAGGCCAGTCCCACCAGACTCATAACTTATCGTACCGCTGTAGCGTAATTAAAACTTAGCCAGATGGGAAATTATCCAGATGAAAGAGGTCATATATCAGATCGAAGATTCTGTCAGTATGAGCTATCTGAGGTATGTGCCGGTAATCTGTATAGCGGGGGCTTTGATAGGGTTCTTCGCCCTCACGCAACTGTGGGTGCATCACGTAGATGGCTTCGATTGGTCCGTTGACCTAACGGGGATAGATCTTATGAACAGTCCCTGGGACGGCTTCCAGGCCAACATTCCCGTGATCGTCGCGGCTCTCTCTGGTGTTACGATAGTCGTCGCCATACTGAATATGACCGTTCGCAGGTTCTGGTTCGGTCCGTTCGTGGCTCTGGTCCTCGGCATCGCCATAATGATCCTGACTTCGTTGTTCTCCATGTGGACCATAGGTCCTGCAGGGGAAACGGAGAGGATTGTCCATTTCGCCGACATAGGTTTCTGGCTGTCATATGTCACGGGAGGAGTGATCATCCTCGGTGTGGCCCTCCAGTATTCGGTGATGTTCAGGAAGCCCGTCAAGACCAACAAGAAGGCTTGAGGCGCATCGGGCGCAGAATCTCGCCGTCTAGCGGATAGTTGTATTCTCTAGGCAAATAACCGCATTGTTTTACCGATGGGGAGAGTATTTTGCGTATCAAAACCGTTATAATTGGATTCATAAGCAATAATTTTATATACTAAAAAATTTGGCATGGATGATAATTTAATTAATTTTAAATATTAAAATCCTAAAGTAATTCCAATTTTTACATTTTTTTAGTAATCACATATTTAAACTATGGTTTTTAGATGGTTAATTATATAATCCAATACAGAAATTTGAATCCAACTGAAAGGCAACTGACAGTAAGGAGGATAATTTATGGTTAAGCATGGAGTAAGGATCCTTGCTGAGGGAAACAGTCACAGTTTCACTGGCAGTTTCACCTCGGAAACAGGCCTTGTCAAATCCATCGACTGGAAGCAGGGAATGATCATCGCTATGGGTGTTCCCATTCTCATTCTTCCGGGTATCTATGATATTGCAGGAACCGCTTGGGGACTCAGTATCTTCATTTGGACCATATCAGTTCTCCAGGGTTTTGCCCAGAATCTGGCCATCGGTGAGTTGGCAGCAGCGCTAGAGACTCCCGGTATCGGAGGATGCGCTCAGAAGATCTTCACAAAACCCAATGGGGGAAGGTATGGTTTAGGAAAGTTCATGGGAGCGTTCACGGCATGGTCCTACTGGTTCACTTGGACCCCCGTTATTCCCATTTTCACTTGTACTGCGATCGATTATATCACCAAGTATCTGGAGTACGGCCTCGGAATCGGACCGTTCGATGAGACCACGATGTTCATCTTCCAGATATTGTTCGGTGTCGCAGTCTACAGTCTGATCATCTACGTCGGATCCAAGGGATTGTCCGGAGGAGCCAAGATGGGACTGATCCTGGCCCTCATCGCCATCGTCCCGCTGCTCGTCGTCGTCTTGACCCCGCTGCTCGGACTGGTCCTCGGAGACACAAGCTCCGGTCTGACCGGATTCTCTCTCGACAGGATCCTCGAGAACCTCGTTCCCGCAGGATGGGAGTGGGGTGCAGGCGACTTCATGATGGTGTTCGGTATGTTCGCATATGCACAGTGGTGTGCTTGTGCATGGGAGTCCGCGGCTACCTACGGAGCAGAGTACAAGACCCCCGGAAAGGATGTGCCCAAGGCGCTCATCTCCGCAGGTCTGATCTGTCTCGCACTGTACTTCCTCGTACCGTTCGTCGTGTACGGAATGATGACCCCCGATCTCATCGACCAGTGGGGAATCTCCACCATGTACCCGATCGCTCAGTTCGACTTCGGAAGCATCGGACTCGTCATCGCGCTGATCCTGTTCACCGCAGCAATGATCATGCTGATCCAGACCGCATTCCTCGGTTCCTCCAGGACCCTGTACTTCATGGGTCATGAGGGTAACATGCCGAAGATCTTCACCTATACCAACAAGAACGGTGCGCCTCTCGTGGCCATGTTCTTCCAGTTCACCATGGGTATCGTCTTCGTCATAATCATCCACTTCGGTTCCGTCGGAATGATCCTCGCCGCATCCTCGTTCGGATTCTGTTTCGCACTTGGTTCGGCAATGCTCGCATACATCACCTCGTACAGGAACCCCAGGTTCAAGGATCTCCCCAGGCCTTACAGGGCCCCCAAGGGATGGTACTACGTGGCCTGCTTCCTGTGCTTCTACCAGTGGTTCGTCCTGATCCCCTGTCTCGCATTCTGGTGTATCAACGGAGGAATCGAGAACGGAGTGTTCTCTGTGGTCATCGGTGCCGTCATCCTGCTGATCTACGTCCCCGCCTGGTTCATCCTTCAGTGGAGGGCCGGAAAGGAGGAGGCCAGCTGTTACATCTGTAAGAGGTCCGTCGAAGAGTACAACATGTACATCACCAAGGAGAAGAACCTCGACGATGAGGTCAAGGACGATGTCATGGAAGAGATGGACTCGATGCCGGTGGTACTGATCGGTAACTCGTACGTTACCGTCTGCCCCATCTGCTACGAACTGACCTTCGGATTCTCATCGGATCCTGAGGAGAAGAGGACCGGTATCAAGCTGGACATAGCCAACGATTCCAGGTACCACTTCCAGGACAAACCTGACGAGTGAAACGATTTCGAGGGGGGATTCCCCCTCATCCTTTCTACAATCTATCAATTGCGACGCTTGCTGTTCCAGTGTCGTCTGTGTAGCTGGTACACGGTTGTCCTCATAGGGATATCTGTTGATTATCTGGCACTGTTGGAAATAGCACATCGGGTCCGATGTTTGAAAATGCAGGAAAAGGGTTAATCGGTCCAGGCGGCCACGGATCCCGATGAACGGTACCGCGGCTGCATGAACCTTGTTTTGAGGATGAACGTCACTCTTCACGTGCTATGAGCACTGAGCAATCAGCGTACTTCACTATGGCTGTGGAAACGCTTCCCAATAGGAGCTTGGTTATTCCTGTGAGACCCAGGGAACCGCATATGATGAGATCATAGTCCTTGGATATCTTGACGATCTCCTTTGCCGGATTACCGGCCAAGACCTTGACCTCGAGTTTGACGCCTTCCTGCTCGGCAACGGACTTAACATAGTCGAGGGCGGCTTTGGAGGACTTATCCGTGATCATCTGCCTTTCTTCCTGCGAGACATCGCCTCCGAATGCATTGGGCTGTACGTCTGCACCGTTGACGACCGTCACTGCTGTCAGCTCCGATCCCAAAGCTTTGGCCATAGAAACGGCCTTCTTTACCGCTATCTTGTTGCTCTCGCTGCCATCTACAGCTACCAAAATCTTTGACCAAATGTCTATCACCGATTATAATTTAGTTTGATTATATTTAAACGATTTGGTTTTTTGATGATATTTTTAAATATAATAACACAAAATGTGTTAATTTTAATGGATGTATAATCCAACCGATTAATTCTAAGGGCGTTTGAACTATACTTTTATAAACGTGAAGGATGCAGCAACCATGGAAGGGCTGGATGTCCTATGGGTTGTGGCCGCAGGCCTCATGGAACCGATCTGGATGGTCTCACTCAAGAAGTACAACGATTCCAAGAACATCCTGTGGGGCGGGGTGGTCCTCCTGTTCATGTTCATTGGTCCGGCCTGTCTTTCCATGGCGACGGAGGGCGGACTGCAGATAAGCATAGCCTATTCCATATGGGTCAGCATAGGCACGGTGATGACCACGCTGGTCGGTTGGATATTCTACAAGGACCCCCTCGATAAGGAGACCGTACTGTTCGTGCTGATGATCCTGGCCGGGGTCGTCGGGCTCAACCTGTTCCTGGAGGCGCGATGATGAACAAAGCGTGGCTCTGGGTAATATTGGGAGGCATCGTGGAGGCCGTGTACACCACGTTCATGGGCCTTGCTGACGGTATGACGGACATCGTATACACGATCCTCGGTCTGGCCTTCAGTATTGTCGGGACGGTGCTCCTCAATCAGGGTTTGAAAAGAGGCCTGCAGATGGGAGCCAGCTACGCTGTCTGGGTGGGCGTCGGCGTGGCGGGAGCAGCAGTCGCCGACATAGTGATATTCTCGAACGGTCTGAACCTGGTCGGATACATGTGCCTGGCACTTGTCTTCGCCGGTATAACGGGGTTAAACCTCAAGGCAGACAGGAAGGCCGCCGATCAGTCCTCCCCATAATATTATAAATAACAAGGATATCGGGCAGTTTACGTAAACTCAGGACCCACTCTCTATATGGGGGCGAAAACTGAGAGCTCTTTCCGGAAGGAACAAGAGCTTGAGTGAATCCCTTCGGGGATCATTTACGGAGGAATGAAAAATGGCCAAAGCGAAGAAAGACTCGCAGCAGACCGAGGATGAGAACTTCAACTACATCGTCCGTATCGTCAACTCCGATATCGACGGTCAG
>Ga0310696_10005799_pt1 | contig 14794 bp, 12 predicted proteins | sample AusTroGonzalo_MG_4_FD_203885 | JGI IMG/M metagenome (GOLD analysis project Ga0310696, IMG submission 203885) | Bovine rumen microbial communities from tropical cattle in Woodstock, Queensland, Australia - Gonzalo_02 (v2) (version 2) | ecosystem: Host-associated > Mammals > Digestive system >...
TTCGTACCTTCGCACCTCGAAAGCAGTGTTCCGGTCTGCCGCTGGTGTTCAGAAGGACACGAGAGGAAAGTCCGGGCAGCATAGGACGCTCCACTGGTGAAAGTGCCAGCAGTTGGTGACAGCTGGAGCCGGGAGAAGAGAATTACCGCCTGAAATGGTAAGGGTGAGAAGGTGGGGTAAGAGCCCACCAGCCTGCGGGTGATCGCAGGGCTGTCCCGTCTGGAGGCTGCAAGTTCGCGTAAACTGTCGGTAGAGGGTTGTCCGCCCAAAGCCTTGTGCTACGACGGAGGGTAGAATGCTTGAGCCGTGGGGTAACCTGCGGAGTAGATAAATGGCAGACGTCTCTTTCGGGAGACACAGAACCCGGCTTACAGGGACAGTGCTTTCTTTTTGGTTGAGAGTTTAGAGATAAAAGATAATAGTAGTAGTGCACAGGGTTATACAATTTCTGAGAATCGGTATCTGGCGAATATCGCGAGGCGATGTGTCGCCCTTGCGATACTTGATGGTGGAAATCGTCAAAAAGTTGTTGCTGGCAGTACGCTTCTTCACCGCAAAGCGTGTGATGTCCAAAGCATCGGCACTGACCTATTCGACGCTACTGGCCATCGTGCCTATTCTTGCCGTTGTCTTTGCCATAGCTCGCGGATTCGGATATAACAAGTATATAGAGGTGTGGTTTCGCGACTCGCTATCGTCGCAGCCACAGGCGGCAGAAACTATCATTGGTTTTGTCAACAGTTATCTGGTTCACACCAAAAGCGGTATATTCCTCGGTATAGGCTTGCTATTCATGCTGTATACCGTCCTGATGCTGGTGAGTAACATCGAAGATGCGTTCAACGAAATATGGCAGGTGAAGAAAGGTCGCTCAATGTTCCGAACATTTACCGACTATCTGGCCATGTTCTTTGTGGCACCGATTCTTATCGTGCTGTCGTCGGGTATCAGTATCTTTCTGGCTACGGCAGCTAAAGAACTGCCAAACTTTTTGATGTTGGGTACAGCCGTACGTTACTTGATTGATCTTTCACCCTACGTACTGATGTCGGGTATGTTCATCGCACTCTACATTTTTATGCCAAACACGCGTGTAAAGTTTTCAAGCGTCATCATTCCTGGTATCTTGGCGGGTATCGCCATGCAGGGCTTGCAGTTTGTATATATCAACTCTCAGATATTCCTTTCGAGCTATAATGCCATTTATGGCTCCTTTGCAGCCTTGCCGTTGTTTATGCTGTGGATGCAGATTTCGTGGACCATCTGTCTGTTTGGTGCAGAATTATGCTATACGAATCAGAATCTTGACTATTACGACTATGATGCCCACTCGGGCGAAATCAGTCACCGCTATAAGATCCTGCTGTGCGCATTGCTTTTGAGTCGTATTTGCAGGCGATTTGCAACGGGTGGGAAACCTTACTCCCTGCTTGAGTTGCATACGGAAACGTCTATCCCCATTCGATTCGTGACTGACCTTGTGTACGAATTGATAGACGCAGACTTGCTCATCGAGATTACCAACGATGAAAAGGGTGAAGAGAGTCGTTTCATGCCGGCAATGGATATCCAGTCAATGACCTTGGGAACCATGATAGACCGTTTGGAATCGCGCGGACAATGGAAGATCGATTTGGATGTCTGTGAGCTGATGACAGACGAGTGGTCGAAGGCGATTGAAATGCGTTCAAACTATCTGAAAGACGCCCGTAGCATTTTATTACAAGACCTCTAAACCTATTATTTTAGGCGATTCAACAAAAATATTGACACTTTTAATGTTTTTTTACTAAAAAGTTGTACTAATGTGGAATTTATTTCGTATATTTGCATCGAAATATATATAAATCAACACGAATTAGGGTTATGACAAAGTACAACATTACCGAAAAAAAGGAAAAAGAGGCCCACTATCGGAGTCTCGTAAACCCTAAGTTAATGGACGAGTTGAAAGAAAAAATCAACCGTATCATCGTGATGGAGAAAAAGTACAAAGACAAAGATTATTCAGCCAAGAAACTAGCCGAAGAATTGGGAACCAATACACGCTATATTTCTGCAGTTGTCAATGTACGGTTCCACATGAATTATACGTCGTTCATCAACAAGTTCCGCATTGAGGAGGCTATGGCCATCCTGGTAGATCGTAGATACCAAAAACTACGCATGCAAGAAGTCAGCGATATGGTTGGCTTCTCCAATCGTCAGTCGTTCTATGCTGCGTTCTTCAAGCAGATGAACATGACTCCTCGTGAATATCGTCTTCAGCAGCTTGCCCAGCATCCGTCCGAGAAGGTGAAAGTCAAGGCTGAAAAAGCTAAGGCCAAAGGGAAAAGGAAAAAAGCTACAAAATGAATTATCCAGACGATTGTGTGCAACACTTCGACTATGTTGAAGACCGATTTGCCGACTTACAATTGCTCAGATACCGATTAAACGGATTTGAGCAATTATCTTTGTCGCAGAAAACCCTTGTTTATTATTTATCGAAAGCCACGCTTTACGGACGTGATATCACTTTCGATCAGTTTGGCAAGTACAACCTCCGTATCCGCAAGATGTTGGAGGCAATCTATACAGATCAAGCCATTGATCATGACTCTGCCGATTTCAAGGCGATGGAGATATACCTGAAGCGACTTTGGTTTTCGAACGGCATCTATCACCACTATGGTTGCGACAAGTTTGAGCCAGGGTTCAGTCAGGAATGGTTAAAGCAAGTAATCTGTCAGATTGAAGTAAGTAAACTGCCACTTCGCAGTCATGAAACTGTGGATGAGCTGATAGGGGAACTATTCCCAGTCATCTTCGACCCCAACGTATTGCCTAAGCGTGTTAACAAGGCCGATGGCGAGGATTTAGTGGTGTCGTCAGCATGTAACTTCTACGATGGTGTGACTCAGCAAGAAGCTGAAGCATTTTATCAACAGCAGAAAGATGCCGCTATTGATGACAAACAGCCCGTTTCCTATGGCTTGAATTCGACGTTGGTAAAGGACAATAAGGGTATCCATGAGGACGTATGGTCTGCAGAAGGTCGTTATGGCAATGCCATCCGACAGATTGTCTATTGGCTGAAGAAGGCTCAGGGCGTAGCTGAGAACGAACGACAGGCACACGTGATAGAACTCCTTATTCATTATTATAATACTGGTGACCTGCGCGTGTTCAACGACTACTGCATCGAGTGGGTTGGCGAGCATGAGGGTAGGATAGACTTCGTCAATGGATTCATCGAGGTTTATGGCGATCCGCTTGGACTGAAAGGTTCGTGGGAGGGTATCGTGGAGTATAAGGATTTGGAAACCACTAAGCGCACACAGACTATCAGTCGAAATGCCCAGTGGTTTGAGGATCATTCGCCCGTCGACCCGCGTTTTCGCAAGCCGCAAGTAAAGGGTGTTACTGCCAATGCCATCTGTGCGGCGATGTTAGGTGGCGACGAATATCCATCTACGGCTATCGGCATCAATCTGCCCAATGCTGACTGGATTCGTGCCGAACACGGGTCAAAGAGCATCACCATTTCGAATATTACCGATGCTTACAACAAGGCCGCTCACGGCAATGGCTTCAAGGAAGAGTTTGTGATTGACGAGACCACGCGGTCGCTGATAGAAAAATATGGTGACATCTGTGATGACCTGCATACCGACCTGCATGAGTGTCTTGGACACGGTAGCGGACAATTGTTGCCTGGTACCGATCCCGATGCGCTGAAGGCATACGGCAATACTATTGAGGAAGCGCGTGCCGATCTCTTCGGACTCTATTATATTGCAGATCAGAAACTCATAGAACTTGGTCTCGTGCCTGATGATGAAGCGTATAAATCGCAGTATTACAGCTACATCATGAATGGTTTGATGACTCAGCTCATCCGCATTGAGCCTGGCCGGCAGATAGAGGAAGCACACATGAGGAACCGTGCCTTGATAGCTCACTGGTGCTATGAGCAGGGTGGGGATGTGATAACGATGGAGAAACACGAAGGTAAAACTTTCGTGAACATCAATAACTATGAAGCTTTGCGTGAACTGTTTGCCCGTTTATTGTCTGAAATACAGCGTATTAAGAGTGAAGGTGACTACGAGGCAGCTCGTCAGTTGGTGGAGCGTTATGCTATCAAGGTGGATGCAGATCTTCATCAAGAGGTGCTGGTTCGTTACGAGAAGCTGAATTTAGCGCCTTACAAGGGTTTCATTAATCCGCAGCTCATTCCTGTCCTTGATGACAATGGAGAAATCTGCGATATTCAAGTCAACTATTCAGAAAGTTACGTCCACCAAATGTTGCGTTATGGGCAGGAGTATGGTACGATGTAGGATGTATGATGGATGATGTGTGATGGAAGATGTAAGAGATAAGGTGAAGGAAATCAAGCAGTCGTTCCGCCTAATGATGGATGGCGCAGTGGCTCAGTCGATGCGTGATAAGGGGCTGAACTATCATCTCAACTGGGGTGCTACGCTGCCTCGTTTGAAGGCTAAGGCCGAAGAACTTGGTCCCGACTACGACCTGGCGATTGCATTGTGGAAGGAGAATGTCCGCGAGTGTAAGATTCTGGCAACGATGCTGATGCCGCCCGAGCAGATGCTGCCCGAAGTGTGCGATATTTGGATGGAACAAATGCCCTCGCAGGAAATTGCTGAACAGGCGGCCTTCAATCTGTGGCAATACCTGCCTTACGCACCAGAAAAAGCCTACCAGTGGATTGCCAACGACCAAGAGTTGTATCAGTTGTGTGGCTTCCACGTGCTGTCACGATTGTTTATGAACGGACAAGAGCCAAACGAGCGAGGTGTCAACGAGTTTATTGATCAGGCGCTCTCGGCACTTCAGGGGCCATATATGTCTGTGCGCAAGGCTGCTATGCAGAGTATGCAACGTTTTGCAGAGTTGGGTATTGTCTACCAACGAATGGCAAAAAGTGCAATTAAATCCATTAATTTAGATTTTTTATAAACTATTTTGCCGTAATATGAAGAAAAAGTAGTAATTTTGTGCGGTTTAAACCGATTTAACCACATAAAATGAAAGAAAACGTCAAGACTACCGTCAGGAAAATTCTGACCAGCTATTTGGAACAGAACAAGTTACGCAAGACGCCCGAACGTTTTGCCATCCTTGATGCCGTCTATGATATGCAGGAACATTTCACGTTGGAAGAGTTGGGCGAGAAACTGAACGAGGAAGACCGCTTCCCCGTCAGTCGTGCAACGCTATACAATACGTTGAAACTATTTATGGGACTGCGTCTGGTTATTCGTCACCGCTTTCAGGGTGCTACGAAATACGAGGCGTGTTACGACAACAACAGTCATTGTCATCAGATATGTACTGTCTGCGGTAAAGTGTCTGAGTTTAAGTCTCAGAAAATCAACGAGGCCATTGGTGCGCATCATATGAAGCGTTTCCGCATGGACGGTTTCTCGTTATACATTTACGGTCTCTGCAAAAGTTGTCAGGTCAAACAGGCAAAACATGTAAAGGATGTCTCAAAGCAGAAAAAGATAGAGAAATAAAAAAACATTAAGATATAGCATTACTATGAATCAAGGTAAAGTTGATGTCCTGCTCGGTTTGCAGTGGGGCGACGAAGGAAAAGGTAAGGTGGTCGACGTGCTGACCCCGCAGTATGATGTAATAGCCCGTTTCCAGGGTGGTCCGAACGCTGGTCATACGCTCGAGTTCGAGGGTCAGAAGTATGTGTTGCGTTCCATTCCCTCTGGTATCTTTCAGGGTGGGAAGGTTAACATCATTGGTAATGGTGTAGTGTTGGCTCCTGACTTGTTTATGGACGAGGCCAAGGCGCTTGAAGCCAGTGGACATGCACTGAAGGAGCGTCTGCATATCTCGAAGAAAGCACATCTCATCATGCCTACACACCGCGTTCTCGATGCTGCCTATGAGGCTCAGAAGGGTAAAAACAAGGTGGGTACGACAGGTAAGGGTATTGGCCCGACGTATACGGATAAGGTGTCGCGCAACGGTCTGCGTGTAGGTGATATTCTCGATGGTTTCGAGGAAAAGTATGCCGCCGCTAAGGCTCGTCACGAGGCTATTCTGAAATCGCTGAACTTTGAGTACGACATCGACGAAGTGGAGAAGAAGTGGCTTGAAGGTGTGGAGTATCTGCGCCAGTTCCCCATTGTTGATAGCGAGCACGAGATTAACAATGTGCTACGCTCGGGTAAGAGTATTCTCTGCGAAGGTGCTCAGGGTACGATGTTGGATGTCGACTTCGGCAGCTATCCCTTCGTGACTTCTTCGAATACCATTTGCGCTGGTGCCTGCACAGGTCTGGGCATTGGTCCCAACAAGATTGGCGAGGTGTTCGGCATCATGAAGGCTTACTGCACACGTGTTGGTGCAGGCCCATTCCCCACGGAGCTCTTCGACGAGACTGGCAAGAAGATTCGCGACCTTGGTCACGAGTATGGTGCTGTTACGGGGCGTGAGCGTCGTTGTGGTTGGATTGACCTCGTGGCTCTGCGCTATTCTATTATGGTGAATGGCGTGACGCAGCTCATCATGATGAAGAGCGACGTGCTCGACGACTTCCCCACCATTAAGGCTTGTACGGCTTATAAGGTGAATGGTGTTGAGACTCGCGACTTCCCCTATGATATCGAGAAGGGCATTGAACCCATCTACGAGGAACTACCTGGCTGGAAGACAGATATGACGAAGTTTACGAGCGAAGACCAGTTCCCCCAAGCATTTAAGGACTACATTGCTTTCCTCGAGAAAGAACTTGAAACGCCTATCAAAATCATTTCAATTGGCCCAGACAGAGCCCAAACCATCGTGAGAAAGTAAAAAAGGTAAAAAAGTAAAAAGGTTAAAAAACAATATGGCACAAAAGCCAAGTATCCCCAAAGGAACGCGCGACTTCGGCCCTGTAGAGATGGCCAAGCGCAACTATATCTTCAATACCATCCGCTCCGTTTATGAGCTCTATGGTTTCCAGCAGATTGAGACACCTGCGCAGGAAACCCTACAGACGCTGATGGGCAAGTATGGCGAGGAGGGCGACAAGCTGCTCTTTAAGATTCTGAATTCAGGCGACTACCTCAATAAGATTGACGATCAGGAACTGACGGAGCGCAATACGTTTCGTCTGGCGTCGAAAATCTGCGAAAAGGGTCTGCGTTATGACCTTACCGTGCCTTTTGCCCGTTATGTGGTCATGCACCGTGAGGAACTGCAGTTGCCGTTCAAACGCTATCAGGTACAGCCCGTGTGGCGTGCCGACCGTCCGCAGAAAGGCCGCTATCGCGAGTTCTATCAGTTTGATGGCGACGTCGTTGGTTCCGACTCGCTCATCAACGAGGTTGAACTGATGCAGATTGTTGACGAGGTCTTTTCGAGGTTTGGTGTCCGCGTGCAAATCAAGATTAACAACCGTAAGATACTCACCGGTATCGCCGAAGTCATCGGTGCGGCTGATAAGATTGTAGACATAACCGTAGCTATCGATAAGCTCGACAAGATTGGTATCGACAATGTCAATCAGGAACTGCGCGAGGATGGTCTGACGGACGAACAGATTGCAAAGCTCCAGCCTATCATTATGCTCGAAGGTACTAATGAGCAGAAACTGGCCACCATCGCCGAAGTGTTGAAGGACAGCGAGACGGGTCTGAAGGGCGTCGAGGAGCTTCGCTTCATCCTTGGAACCCTCGGTTCAGGATGTTGCTGTGGTACAGCGACAAACGCAATCGCCCTTCGCAACGAGCTCCAACTTGACCTCACGCTGGCTCGCGGCTTGAGCTACTACACCGGAGCCATCTTCGAGGTGAAGGCCCTCGATACGCCAATGGGTTCTATCTCTGGCGGCGGTCGCTACGACAATCTCACGGGTATTTTCGGTATGCCAGGCCTCTCGGGTGTGGGCATCTCGTTTGGTGTCGACCGTATCTACGACGTGCTCAATGCCCTCGATCTCTATCCCAAGGATTCGCTGCAGACCACGCAAGTGCTCTTCATCAATTTCGGCGATAAGGAAACAGCCTATTGCCTACCTATTATATATAAGGTACGCGCGCAAGGCATCCGTGCGGAGATTTATCCTGATTCTGCCAAGATGAAGAAGCAGATGTCGTACGCCAATGCCAAGCAGATTCCGTTTGTGGCCCTCGCTGGCGAAAACGAGATGCTATCCGGCAAGATTACGCTGAAGAACATGGAAACGGGCGAACAGCAAATGCTCTCGCCTGACGAACTCATCGAGCAGATGGGCTTTTAGTGTCATACTAAAGACTCTCTAGTGTCATACTAAAGGTCCTATAGTGTCATACTGGAGCGGATGTAGTGTCACATTGCCTTAGGTAACAGCCGCCGTTAGCTAAAGTAACGGATTGTGTTACCTAAGGTAACGTGCTTTGTTACCTTAGGCAGGTCACTAATCGATTTTTATCGCTAAATTTCGGCAATGTATTTTGTTTTTTACTGAAAATTGTGTACCTTTGCGGGCAAATTGGTAAACAAACAAAGAGAAAAGATGATTTCATTTAGTGTGAGCCTGGTGGCTCTGATTCTGGGTTATCTGCTCTACGGACGCTTTGTGGAAAAGGTGTTCGGCCCGGATGACCGTGTTACGCCTGCTGTAGCTAAAGCAGACGGAATTGACTACATCGTGCTTCCCAACTGGAAGATTTTCATGATTCAGTTCCTCAACATTGCAGGAACGGGACCTATTTTCGGTGCCATCATGGGTGCCCAGTTTGGTCCCGCGGCTTATCTGTGGATTGTGCTCGGCTGCATCTTCGCAGGTTCCGTCCACGACTATCTGAGTGGTATGCTCTCACTCCGTAACGGGGGCATTAACCAGCCGGAGATTATCGGAAGTTATTTGGGTAAGACCACAAAGAAGGTAATGCTGGTGTTTGCCGTATTCCTACTGATGATGGTTGGCGCCGTGTTCGTATATAGCCCAGCCACCTTGTTGCAGGGATTGTGTGTGACGCATGTACCGTCCGTGAGTCTGCTGAGTGACAGTACATTCTGGATTATTATTATCTTCGTTTATTACCTCATCGCTACGATGCTGCCTATCGATAAGATTATCGGCAAGGTGTATCCACTTTTCGCCGTTTCCCTGCTCTTTATGGCGGCAGCCTTGCTTGTGATGCTTTTCGTTAAGAAGCCTGATATTCCTGAGTTGTGGGAGGGACTGCCTGGCGCAGCACTCACACCCGATGCCATCTTCCCTTGTTTGTTCATCACTATCGCCTGTGGTGCTATTAGTGGCTTCCATGCCACCCAGTCGCCCTTGATGGCCCGTTGTATGAGAAAGGAGAAACAGGGACGCCCCATCTTCTACGGCGCCATGATTACCGAGGGCATAGTTGCACTCATCTGGGCTACCGTGGCCATGTACTTCTTCTACGACCAGCCCACGCCGGGCTACGAGACGATGGAGGGTGGCAAGGACATCATCAATAAGGCTCCGAGCATCGTGAGCATGATTTGCAACAACTGGCTTGGAATCTTTGGTAGTATTCTTGCCATCTTGGGAGTTGTGGCAGCACCCATTACCAGCGGTGATACTGCCCTGCGCTCATGCCGTCTTATCATTGCCGATTTCATCCATCTGGAACAGCGTTCTATCAGTAAGCGCCTTTACGTCTGTGTGCCGCTTTTCGCTGCCGTCATTGCCCTGCTCATCTGGCAAATCAGCGACGCCAACGGGTTCAAGACCATCTGGAGTTGGTTTGGATGGAGCAATCAGACGCTCTCTGTCTTTATGCTTTGGGCTATTACCGTCTATCTGGTTCAGCAGAAGAAGCCCTATGTCATCACTCTTGTTCCGGCATTGTTCATGACGGTGGTTTGTGCGACCTACCTCTTTTCGGAACAATTGTTTAAGCTCGACGGCACTACCACCGCCATCATCGCTGCCGCTGCTCTTATCGTAGCGCTGGTGTGGTTTATACTCTGGTATCGTAAGGAAACTAACAAATAAATATAGACTATGAAGAAAATTGCATTCATCGCGGTGGCGCTGCTGATGAGTATTGCTGCCAACGCACAGTTTGAGAAAGGTAAGGGTTATCTGGGCGCTTCGTTTTCAGGTTTCGACATCGGTAGTGAGAACAAGGAGTTTAAGTTGAATCTGAATGTCAAGGCTGGTTACTTTTTTATGGATAACCTGATGGGTATCGGCGAGGTAGGTTACCAGCACTTTGAGCATATCTCGGATGCATTCACCATTGGTGCTGCTGCTCGCTACTATATGACTCAGAACGGCATCTATCTGGGTGCTGGACTGAAGTTCAGACACTGCGAGGAGTTTAATGACCTGGTGCCGGGTGTGCATGCTGGCTATGCCTTCTTTGTGAGCCGTACAGTAACCCTCGAACCCGAGCTTTACTTCGATATCTCTACCAAGAGTTCTGACTATAATGCTTACGGTCTGCGCATTGGTGTCGGTGTATACTTGTTCAAGGACCAGTATCAGCTGAAAAGGTAAAAAAGTAAAAAGATATAAACGAGGCTTATGTTAAGTGTTGAGGAATTAGTTGACAGACTCATTGATCTGTCGTTTGCTGAGGATATCGGCGACGGTGACCACACCACGCTGTGTTGTATTCCCGAAGATGCGATGGGCAAGTCGCACCTGCTGATTAAGGAGGACGGTATTTTGGCTGGTGTGGAGATTGCCAAGGAAGTGTTCCGCCGTTTCGACCCCGACATGCAGGTAGAGGTATTGATGGGTGACGGCTCACGCGTGAAGAAGGGCGACATCGCCATGATTGTGACCGGACGCGTCCGCTCGCTGTTGCAGACAGAGCGCCTGATGTTGAACATCATGCAGCGCATGAGCGGTATTGCCACGATGACTGACCGCTATGTGCAGCGGCTGAAGGGTACGAAGACTCGCGTGCTGGATACGCGCAAGACGACGCCGGGCATGCGTATGCTGGAGAAACAGGCTGTAAAGATTGGCGGCGGCTGTAACCACCGCATCGGGTTGTTCGACATGATATTGCTGAAGGACAACCACGTGGACTTCGCCGGCGGTATTGTGAACGCCATCGAACGTTGCCATAAGTATCTGGACGAGAAGGGCTTGAAGCTAAAGATAGAAATAGAGGTTCGCTCGTTCGACGAGTTGCAGCAGGTGTTGGATCACGGTGGCGTCGATCGCATCATGTTGGATAACTTCAGCGTTCCCGACACGAAGAAGGCCGTCGATATTATTGCCGGCCGCTTCGAGACGGAGTCAAGCGGCGGCATCACGTTCGACACTATTCGCGACTATGCGGAGCAAGGTGTCGACTTCATCTCGGTGGGCGCATTGACCCACTCGGTGAAGGGTTTGGATATGTCATTTAAAGCATGTTAGTATAAACCGAGAATTGAAAATTGAGGATTGAGCATTATATTTTAGCGTGCTGCTTTCTATTGCTGACAGGCTGTGGCGACGATGCCGAGCCTGTCAGTAATCTGAATGTAGACTACCAGTCGCCGGTGGATTACGGCATCGTGTTGGCGGGGAACTTCGGCGAGCCGCGTCCCTGGCATTTCCACGGAGGACTGGACATCAAGACGGACAATCAAGAGGGCAAGCAGATTTTCTCCATTGCCGACGGCTACGTCAGCCGCATTACGGTCAATATGTACGGCTTCGGCAATGCCATTTACGTGAATCATCCTGACGGAATGACCAGCGTGTATTGCCACTTGAAGCGTTTTGCCGACAAATATGAACAGTTGTTTGAACGTACTGGACGCCACGATACGTTGTCGCTGGTTTTGTCAGCGTCGCAATTTCCCGTGAAGGCTGGCGAACTGTTAGCTCTCAGTGGTAATACCGGTCACTCGACGGGACCACATCTGCATCTGGAACTGCATGATACAAAGACGTGGGTGATGATAGACCCCATGGAGAAGCTGGCGCAGTTTATTGCCGACACGGTGGCTCCGCAGGCGCATTCGTTCATGGCCGTTCCCATCGCCGGTGAAGGACTTTTCAACGGCGGTGCGACGAAGCAGACGTTTGGCTTCGGTCAACCCGACACAAAGGTTCAACATTCAACGTTCACAGTTCAACGTCAGTTTACAGCATGGGGTCGGGTAGGCTTTGCACTGTGGGCCGACGACTATTCCGAGGCGGCGTACAATCATTACGGTGTGCGCTACGTTCAGTTGTTGGTGGATGGGCGTGAGGTGTTCCGTGCCGATGTATCGGGCATTCCCATCAGTTGCCAGCCGGAGGTGAACCAATGGGGCGACTACGACCATTGGCGCCATACGCGTATCTGGTATATGAAGTCGTACCGAGAGCCAGGCATGCGACTGCCCATTCTGCATACGGACTTCAGTCAGGGCATTGTTACGTTCGACGAAGAGCGGCCGTATCACCTTACTTATCTATTACGCGATTATCAGGGAAACGGTTCCCGGTACGACTTCACGGTATTAGGCCAACGCGATGCAAGGATTCCGAAACCGCAACGCCGTTGCCAATTGCTGAATCCATATCTGCTGTACGAGCAAGTCTTGTGGCCTTTGTATGATAAACGGCGTTAAACGCGGAAGCGAATGTAGGCGCGGTCGTCGAAGGAGTTGAAGTCGGGAGGCAATGAAGTCATTTGTGACGACGATTCCGTCCTCGCTTTTCTTCGTGGGGTTCTTCGCGACGAGGTTTTGCTCGATGATCTCCATGTTGCTTGTCTTTATACCAGAAGAAATACTCCCGTTGAGCGAGTTTCTCCTTTTGTGATTTGGCGGTGAAAACGGGTTCCAGCGTATAGGGATTGAAGCCTGTATAGAACATCTCCGTAGAGACCGTCATAGGCGTTGGAGTAAAGTCCTGTACCTGTTCCAGTTTGAATCCCATCTTCTTTGTGAGGTTAGCCAATTCAGCCATATCGGCCTCGCTACAGCCAGGATGGCTGGAGATAAAATAAGGAATAATTTGCTGGTTGAGGTGTTCCTCGCGATTGATACGGTCAAAGATGCGTTTGAACTCGTAGAACTGCGAAAACGACGGCTTGCGCATAAGATAGAGCACGTGGTCGCTGGTGTGTTCGGGAGCCACTTTCAGACGTCCGCTGACGTGGTTCTTTATGAGTTCACGGGTGTACTCCATCGCAGCTTTGTTCGACTGCTCGTCCTTGCTTCGATGCAAGAGCAAATCGTAACGTACACCACTGCCGATGAAGCTTTTCTTAATGCCAGGAAGTGCATCGACAGCACGATAGATTTCCAGCAGTTTTGAATGGTCGGTATTCAGATTCGGGCATATCTGCGGATGAATACAGCTGGGACGCTTGCACTTCTCGCAGGCATTAAGGTTGCGCCCGTGCATGCCGTACATATTGGCAGACGGACCGCCGAGATCGGAGAGGTACCCTTTGAAACCTTCCATCTGAATGACTTGCTTCACTTCCTGGAGGATGCTCTCCTTGGAACGGCAGGCAATGAACTTTCCTTGATGGGCTGAGATGGTGCAGAAGGCACAACCGCCGAAACAACCTCGATGGATGTTGACCGAGAACTTGATCATCTCGTAAGCCGGAATGCGCTTGCCCTTGTATTTCGGATGGGGCAGGCGAGTGTAAGGCAGGTCGAAGGAGGCGTCGAGTTCGGTGGTGGTCATAGGGGGGTAGGGCGGGTTGACGACGACGAAGGTGCCCGACGATGACTCGTCGGGAGTTGTGTCGTAGAGGGGCTGGAGGATGCGCTGGGCGTGCATCATGTTCGACTGCTCCTCGACGTGACGGAAGTTCTCGGCCTGAGCACGCTTGTCGCGAAGACACTCTTCGTGGCTGTGCAGCACGATGTCGTCAGCGGTGATGCCCCCAGGGATTTCTTCCTTACGGGCAAGATAGACCGTTTGGGGAAGGTCGCGGATGGTGCTGATGGGGGAACCGTCAGCCACTCTACGAGCCAGCTCAATGGTGGCTTTTTCCCCCATGCCGTAAGTAATCATGTCGGCACCAGAATCGCAGAGGATGCAGGGACGAAGCTTATCCTGCCAATAGTCGTAGTGAGTGACACGGCGCAGAGATGCTTCAATGCCACCAAGCACAACGGGAACGTCCGGATATAGTTCCTTCAGGATTTTCGTATATACGATGGTGGGATATTCGGGACGTAGGTCGTGACGACCGTCAGGGCTATAGGCATCCTCAGAACGCAGACGGCGATTGGCAGTGTATTTGTTAACCATCGAGTCCATACATCCCGGTGAGATGCCGAAGAACAGACGTGGACGCCCGAGTTTTTTGAAGTCACGATAGTCGCCATGCCAGTCTGGTTGCGGAACGATAGCCACACGGTAACCAGCTGCTTCGAGTGTTCGTCCGATGACGGCCACACCAAACGACGGATGGTCTACATAAGCATCACCCGAAAAGAGGATGACATCCACATAGTCCCATCCTCGCAGTTCGAGTTCCTTCTTCGTCGTCGGCAGAAAATCCGTCAGCCTATAGTCCATAGTTTTCGTGTGAGCGTGGGAGAACCACGCTCCGCAATCAATTAAACGGTGTCCCTTGGAAAGCACGTGTGGTCATTCCGAGATTGTTGTTACCGCGATCCTTCCAATTGATAAACAACAGCACGAGCTGTTGTAATCCGTAGGCCTTCATGTTAGGATGGTAAACAACGTCGAGACAGAGGTCAAGCAGTTGTTTGTCCTTTCCGGCTTCCGACTCCAATAGTGAACGGATGTTGAGTTTCAGTTTGTTGAGTACTTCTTCGTCGACATAGCCGTTGGAGTCAATCAGGTCACGGAAGAGCTGGTACTGTTCAATGGTTTGCAGATGTTCTTCTGAAA